>Ga0134122_10001314_pt1 | contig 17814 bp, 18 predicted proteins | sample KB302_FD_96461 | JGI IMG/M metagenome (GOLD analysis project Ga0134122, IMG submission 96461) | Terrestrial soil microbial communities without Nitrogen fertilizer from Kellogg Biological Station, Michigan, USA - KB3-0-2 | ecosystem: Environmental > Terrestrial > Soil > Unclassified ... | reverse complement strand
TGGTCAAGGGCACCGGCACTGAACTGGCCGGGCTCAAGATGAACGAGGTTGGCAGCACGCTCGACTACATGACTGGGCGTGAGGCGATCAAGGCGTCGAAGCCGAGCGGCCTCGACCAGCTCACGCAACTCATCGGCGCAGGCGCCGGACTGGCGAAGCTCTTCTGATGGCCTTCGATTTCTACAAGGCACCCAACGCACCGCAGCCTGACTACGGCGCGGTTGTCCACGCCAACCTCGGGCGTGCGCAGAACCGTCAGGCTTCGATCAACGCGCTGATGCAGTTGGCCGAGGAGAATCAGAAGCTCAAGGCCGCAAACGCGCAGCACCAAGCGGCGCTGGAGCAGGACAAGGCGCAGCTCGCCGAAACCACGCGCTACCACAACGCCGAGACCACAGCCGCTCAAGGCCGTCTCGACGAAAACGTGCGCTCGCGCGAGGATCTCAACTCCCGCGCGGAAGCGAACACCGAGGCCGCGAATCAGCGGCAGATGTTGACGCAGGCTGCGAACTTCCTGCGCAACTACCACAACGAGCAGGGCCGAATGCAGCGCGCTGAGATGGAGCAACAGCAGCGCCAGCAGGCGGCCGAGGCTCATCGGCAGGAGCAGATGCAGAAGCTCGAACAGCAGAAGAAGCGCAACGACGCGATGTTCGGCGCGATGGAGTCTATCGACAAGACGCGCTCCACGTTCCCGACGCAGGAGTTCTCTGCGGCTGACGTGTCGCCGATCTTCAGCACGGACCCTTCGCGCATGGCCGCGTCGATCAAGGGCAGCCGCTTCATGGCTGGGCGCGAGGACACGGCGGCTGACGTGCTGGCCGCGATGCAGAAGACCAAGCACGCGATTCCGATTGCGCCGCCTGACTGGCTCACGAACACGGTCAAGCCGTTCGCCACGGACCTGACGCCGGAGGACCAGCTTGCGCTGTCCAAGTACGCGCACGGCGAGGACAACATCCCGTACGCCGCGAGCGCCGCCGAGGCCCGTGACCGAGCGGTGAACTACTTCGCCAAGCACAGCGAGTTCGCGCCGCTGTTCGCTGGCAGCACGGCCCAGTCGGCCACACAGCCGAAGGCGGCGCAGGACCCTTCGGAAAAGTGGTCATCCAGCACGGGCAAGATCGAGTACAGCGCCAACCTCAAGCAGATCGGAGACCTCTCTCTGATCCTCGCCTCGCCTGACGTGAAGGACGCCGAGAAGGCCGAGATCCAGAAGCGCGTGGACGAGCTGCGCGGCAAGAACTCCGATCTTGAGAAGCGGTTCGGCTCGCCAGCCGGAGGCGCGGCAAAGGGGCCGAGCGACGCCGAGAAGATCGACGCGATCCTCAAGGCCCACCCCGAGTGGACGGATCAGCAGATCCAAGACGCGCTGAATGGGAAGTGACCAGCTAGACCTGATCCGGCAACGCCGCCAGCTCGCGCAGATCGCCGAGCGGAGGCAGGCTGCCCAAGGCGGGGCGCCGCCGAAGTCGGTCGGCTACAACCCCGTCGAGGACCAGCCGCTCGACGTGACGATCAACCCGACCGGGCAGGCGCAGCCTCCTGGCTCCAACGGCTACAGCATCGGAGCAGACATCGCCGAGCGCGGCGTTGGGCCTGTCGCTTGGGAGCAGCTCAACCTCGGCGGTGAGAGCCTGATGCACGGTCTGGGGCACGGCATCAGCCAGCTCTCGGACATGCCCGGCAGGGCGGCGGCGCTCATCAACGGGCAGGAGTTCAACCCGGAGTGGGAGCACCAGCAAGGCCCTTGGAGGGCGCTGAACGCCCTCGGCCAGTGGCTCTCGGACTCGCCTTCTGGGGTGCCAGCCGAGCGCAAGAACGTCCTGAGCGGCACGGTGCCAGAGATGGCCGGTGCCAGCGCCCCCATGCTCCTGAGCGCTCTGGCTGGCCCTGAAGGCCCTGTGGCGATGGGAGGACTCCAGAGCGCCGCAGGCGGCCTTGAGCAAGGCCAGGAGGCCCAGGCAGCCGCCAAGGCCGCTGGGCAGCCCGGACCTACCGATCTCCAGGTAGCGCTGCACACGCTCATCTCGGGCGGCCTGGGGGCGGCTGGCGGCAAGGCGCTGAGCCTGGGCATGGGAACCGGCTCTCTCGTCGGGGCTGCAGCCGTACCTGGAGCCGTTGGCTCCCTCCAGTCGCAGCTCACGGGAGAGTCGGCCCACCAGCTCCTCGGAGCCGAGCGTCCCAGTTCTGGGACAAACCTGGAGGCTGGGGCGGCGATGGCGCTGCTCGGGGCTGCCGGGCACGTCGTCAACCCGCACCCGGTCCAGCCCAACACCACCCCAGGCAAGGTCGAGGTGGTCTCGGATCCGGCGGCGATCGAGAATGGCGTCACCGAGGAAGTTGCAAAGCTCCCGTTCCGCGAGGCGCCTGCCGACCCGCGCGTGTCCGAGGCGCCCAAGCCCACGGAGTCCGTCGAGCGCACCGAGCCAGTGGCGCTGAAGGAGATCCTGCCCACGGCGGACGACGCCAAGGAGATCGGCGACTGGTCGGACACTTGGATCGCCGACCGCGATCAGGCGCAGGTCAACGCGCGCCTCACCGCATCGCGCCACGAGGGCGAGTTGAAGGCGGCTGTCCCGCCAGAGCCGTTCTCTGAGATGGTGCGCCGCGTCGCCGCGACCGGGCAGCGCCAGTCGCCAGCGTTCACTGACACCGCCTACGCCGGTCTCATGTACATCGACACGCGCGGCAAGGCAGCCGAGGAGTTCCAGAAGTACGGGCAGTACCTCTCGCCAGACGATCGCCGCATCTTCGAGTTGTCGCAGAATCTTCCACCGGAAGTGCAGAAGATCGCGGACACGATCGCGGACGAGAACACCGCGCAGGGCGAGACAGCCAAGGAGGCCGGTGTCGTCGAGGAATACAACGACTCCTACGTTGCGCGCATCTGGAAGCCCATCGACGAAGGCGGCTTCCCGCCTGAAGGCGTGGCGAAGTTCACGACCACGAGCGGGCGCTTGCGAGCGCGGACGTACAGTTCGATCCTTCAGGGATTGGCAGAAGGACGAGAGCTTGCTGTTCCAAGCATGATTGACGCGCAGCGCATCGCCTCTGAGCAGGTCCACCAAGTCATCGCTGACCGCAAGCTGCTAGAGCTTGGGCTTCAGTCGAAGCTGTTCTCGCGCGATCAGGAGCCGGGCTACGAGCAGGTCCAGCACCCGAACTTCCGCGCGCGCACTTGGGTTCGTGACGTTCCAGAAGGCGGCGAAGCAGGGCCGCTTGGCCCGGGCCTGTACGAGAAGGACGGCAAGGTATTCCAGAAGCAGCCGGTCTACGCGCCCAAGGAAGTGGCGGACCGGCTCAACCGCGCGCTGGGCACGTCCGGCATCGCAGGCGTTCGCGGCGTCAAGTCGGCGACGGCGGTGAACAACCTGATGAAGCAGTCGATGCTGCTCTACTCGTTCTTCCACCACATCGCCATGACCACGGCGTACACGCTGGGGAACCCCACGAGCGCCAAGAACCTCGACCTCGTGGGCGGATACCGCGCTGGCAACGAGGCGCTCAAGTACCCGAGCGCGAACCTCAACGAACTGGTCCGCGCGGGCATGACGGTTGGCCGCGCGCAGGACTACGAGGCCGTGCAGCTTGCGGAGCGCACGCGGCTGGAGCAGACGATCGACGCCTTGCCCGTCGTGGCGCAGACGAAGAACGTGCTCAAGGCCATCCGCGACCAACAGCACGACTTCCTGTTCCACCGCTTCATGCCCGCGCTCAAGACGCAGGCGGCGAACCTGGAGTTCAACAAGGCACTCCAGCGCAACAAGCAGGCGCTCTTGGATGGCACGATCACCCGTGATGAGATCGCGCGCGGTGTGGCTGTCACGATGAACAACCGCTTCCAGTCGCAGAACCTCATGCGGCTGGACCGCTCGCCCACGACGCAGCACATCTTCCGGCTGGCGGCGCTCGCCCCGGACTGGACCGAGAGCATCGCACGCTTCACAGCCCAAGGCTTCAAGCCGGGCTTCGAGGGCGAGCTGGCACGCCGCACATGGGCGCGCATTCTCTTCAAGGGCGCCATCGCCACGCAGACCGCGAACCTCATCATGGCGGGCTTCGATGACCGCACCTACTGGGAGCGGATCAAGGACGCCTACAACTCCAAGGACGGCGCGATCGGTGGCGCTTTGCGGGCCGTCTACAACGTGGACGTGTCGCCGCTCTACAAGAAGCTGAGCGGCGCTGACGAGGCGCACAAGTACATCTCGATCGTGAACCAGTACAGCCTGCCGTTCGAGTTGATGGAGAAGGGGCCGATGGACGTGGCACGTGGGCGCACGTCGCCGCTGGCTCGCGCTGCGTGGGATGCCACGTCTGGTACGGACTGGGCAGGCAAGCCGATCACGACGCTGGGCGAACTGTTCGGCATCGACAACAAGGGCGTCTACTCCGCTCTCGGCAAGGGACCAAACGGTGTCCACCTTCCAGGCGAAGACAAGGGTGGCAAGCTCGCAGGCCAGACGGCCTCCTACCAGAGTGAGTCGCAAGGCGGGCCAATCGGTTGGCAGCAGGCGCCGAGCTGGGCGATGCAAGAGGGCCTCGGTGTACTGCCGCTGGAGATCCAGAACACGATCGGATGGCTCTCGGGACAGCACGACGGCTGGGACGCCGCGCTCAAGTCACTGGGCTTCCGCGCCACATCATCCGATCCCGAAGGCGTGCTCAAGCGGATGCTCAAGGACGACGCCGATCACGCGCAGAGCCTCGGCGAGAAGCGCGCGGCAGAGATGCGCCTGAAGGCGTTCAACAAGCAGCTCCAGATCAAGAAGCTGGGCGGGCACTGATGGCATCCGACACAGCACCTCCGCCGATCCCGAACCCCGAGCAGCCTGTCGTGCTGCGCGGTTCTGGCGCTGCTGCGAAATCTGGTGGCACGTTCATCGACGCCAACGACGGCAACGTGAACGTGTTGCTGGACGAGGCGCCCAAGGTCACGGCCTTCTCGCCGCGCACGTTCACCAAGACGGACAGCACCGCCAACTCGGTCACGATCACGGACGGCTTGATCTTCTCGATCACGCTGTCGAACGTGGGCGATTCGGTGTCGATCGTCTCGGACGGCAAGACGTACACGAGCACGTTCTACCCTGGCTCGACGCCAACGGTGGTTGTGCCTGACGGAGACTACGGCGACATCGTGATTGCTGGAGGCGTGTGGGGCATCGACAGCGCCGTTGCTACGGCGGCCGGTCGCGCGCTCATGGACGACGCGAGCGCCGCTGCACAGCGCACGACGCTGGGGCTGGGGACTGCCGCGCTGAACGCCACGGGCGACTTCGATCCTGCTGGGGCAGCCGCCGCTGCGCAGGCCGCGAGCCTTCCGCTTCACGGAACGGCTGACGACTCGGCGCTGCTCGCGGGCACGTCGCCTTCCTCGATCGGCCTCGACATCCTTCACGCGGCTGACGCGGCGGCAGAGCGAACGCTGCTTGGGCTGGGGACGTTGGCGACACAGAGCGGCACGTTCAGCGGAACGTCGAGCGGCACGAATACCGGGGACCAGACGAACATCTCCGGCAACGCCGCCACAGTCACGACCAACGCGAACCTGACCGGACCTGTCACGTCGGTTGGGAACGCTACGACGATTGCAGATGCCGAGCTTGCGGCTATCGCGGGCCTGACATCGGCCGCGAACAAGGGCATCACGTTCACTGGCTCAGGCACGGCCGCGACCTTCGACCTGACAGCGGCTGCGCTGACGGTGCTCGACGATGCCACCGTGGAAGCCATGCTTACCACGCTGGGTGGCGGCGCGAGGACGGGCTCGGGCGTCATCCCCGGCAAGACGAGCCCGGCGTTCACGACGCCGGACATTGGGGCCGCGACGGGCGCAAGCTTGGCGGCCAGTTCATTCGTTACGTGCGCCGGTCAGACCGGGATCGGCTACGCGGCCGGAGCGGGCGGATCCGTCGGCCAGGGCTCAGGCAGCGGCAAGGCGACCACCGTCACGCTCAACAACATCTGTGGGCAGATCACGATGGACGGAGCCGCCCTCGCGGCGGCAGCCGAGGTCAGCTTCACTGTGAACTGCAACCGCGTGCTGTTGCAGGACGTGATCGTTGTGTGCCACCAAAGCGCCGGAACATTCGGCGCCTATGCGGTCCACGCTGGCAGCATCACGAACGCCACATCCTTCAAGATCATGGTCGGAAACATGAGCGCTGGTTCTCTGTCCGAAGCTATCGTTCTCAACTACGTCATCCTTCGAGGGGTCAAGGCATGAGCAACATCAAAGCGTACAACGTGTCCGGCGCGCTCGACTTCGCCGAGCAGGCCGACGTGTTCTTCTTCAAGACGGTCACGGTCGAGAGCCCCACCAACGCCGAGGACATCGGCTTGTGGTTCACGGACGTTGCCATCACCGTCGTCCAGATGAACGCCGTGTGTGTCGGCAGTTCGCCAAGCGTGACGTGGACAGTGCGTCACAGCCCAGACCGCTCTGCGGCTGGAAACGAGGTCAAGACTAGCGGCACGACCACGACCAGCACGACCACCGGCTCCGAGGTCACGTCCTTCAATGACGCAACGATCCCGGCGGACTCGAACGTCTGGCTGGAGACGACGGCGAAGTCCGGCACGGTCACGTCGTTCACGCTGACCATCAAGTACACGATCGACTGAGGCGAACATGGCAACCGGAGTCAAGCGCTACAACCAATCGGCGACGCCGAAGCTGATGACCTACTCGGATCTGGTGCAGTCCAGGTCCGTGACGATCGAGAACCCGGCGCTGCTTCAGCAGGTAACGCTGTTCAGGACGACCACGAACGTCATGATCGAGTCGGCGTCTGCCGTGATCGTCGGCTCTGACGACCCGGTTGTGCGCTTTGAGGTTCGGTCGGACGCAAGCCGCGCCACGTCGCCCGGCAAGCTCATCGGAGTTCAGGCGAACAACATCACGTCAACAACGACTCCGGATGAGTTCGCAATGGACATCATCACGTCCGATGTCTGGGTGTGGCTCAAGATTACGGATGTCCAGGGAACGGTGAACTCGGTCACGATCACATTCACAATGCGTGGTGGTGTTGGCGACACCGAAGGCACAACACCCGCCCCGCCGCCGCCGCCGCCTGCGTTCGAGACGATCGTGTGGGAGTCCGACACGCTCACGCAGGACGCGGGATCGCTTACGTTCTACGTCAGCAGCTCCACAGGCAACGACACAACTGGCGATGGCTCAATCGGCAGCCCATACGCAACGATCGCCAAGGCATACTCATTCATGCGCGACGCGCACTCGGACTGGATGTTGCTCAAGAAGGACGACACCTGGACGGAATCGCTCGTGCTCCGGCGTGGAGGTCTGTCTGCTTCAAAACCCATGCTGTTCGGGGCATATGGCGCTGGGGCGCGTCCACGAATAAATGTGGCGAACGGGACCGAAGCTGCGTTCATCACTGGCCTCCCCGAAGTGCATGGCGGCTCTGGCACACAGGCGCACAACGTGGCCTTCGTCGGCCTGCACATCTACGGAAGCGGGTACACCGGAACCAACAATCTGAATGGCGTCACGTTCCAGCAATGGGCAGACAACCTGCTCATCGAGGATTGCCGATTCGAGCGGCTCAAGACAGGCATCGTCGTCCAGCTCAGCGACGCCGATGCTGGCGTGAACGTCTCGCACAACTATCGCATTCGCGGCTGCGTCTTCGTTGACCAGTTCTGCACCGCCAACGGCGGCGGCGGCGGCGCCAACACATCGCAGGGAATCTTTGGCGGAAACGCGGGCGAGACGACGAACATCGACGGCCTGTTGATCGAGTTCAACGTGTTCGACCACAACGGCTGGCTGGAGCCTGGAGACAACCCGAACGCCGTCCTGACTTGGCTGCGACACAGCGGCTACATCTCGAACAACATCAAGAACTTCTCGCTGCGCAACAACATCATCATGCGCAGCGACGGCGTGATGGTGCGCTGCGGTGGAATAGTTGAGAACAACTTCAACCTCAACACCTATGGGCCGCTCCTGTACGGGCAGGGAACGAACCCGGAGCGACTCGGTGTGTCTGGTGAGATATTCAACAACGTGTCGATCGACGGGCGAGACATCCTGAGCGCGCCAGGCCTTGCTTCGGTGCCAGGGCCGATTGGCATGGACATAGGGAACGTCGCCGAGGTTGACATTCACGACAACATCTGGGCTCATCAGATGAGCGGCACGGGCGCGGCTGGTGTACGCATCTGGACGAACAACCACACCCAAGGCCAGACACGCACGATCGCATCCGGATTCTTTCGCAACAACATCTTCTACGGGTGGGGCGGGGTGTGCATCAACTTCGACCTGGGAGCAACAGATCAGCAATGCCAGTTGCAGATCAACAGCAACGCCCTCGACAACGCGGTAGACAACGCATTGCTCATCTCCGAGTCGTCGTTCGTTAGCAACGCCAGCATCACCGGCTCTGGAAACTCCTTCTACAGCCAACACGTCACGAGCCCGACCACACAGTGGTTCACGGTGGCTGGCGTGGCATCGACGCTCGCCCAGTGGAAGACCGCGATGACGCCTGACGACGAGACATCTGTGAACGGGCGCATTACCTACGTCGATGCTGCGCGAGACGAGGCTACGTATCAGTCGGCGCTTGGCGCCACGGCCACGCGAGACGCCTTCATCACGGCCTGCCGCGCACAATCCAAGGACGCTTGGGACGACGACTACACGGCTCCTGCCATCAACGCCTATATCCGAGAAGGGTTCACGCCGGTATGAGCGCACGCGGTATTCGAGTCAACAACAACGGCGCCACACTCTCCGGCGCCGTCTGGACCAGCGCGGACTTCCTCAGCCTGGAGACCCACGACTGCGCCATTTGCTTGTGGGTCAGCATGGCCGGAGTCGCTGGCGGTTCCAACACGGACGGTCAGTTCGTGTTCGCGCTTTGCGCGAGCGCGCTCGGCCTCTACGTGAGCGGCGGCATCGACGTGTACGCGACCGATGCGAACTCAGCCAGCCCGTTCACGATGGTCGGCCGTGTCCACAACGGCGGGGGCGTGGACGACAAGAGCGTCGGCTCAATGGCGACCGGCGAGAACTGGTTCGTGGCTATGTCGTGGAGCCAAGCGACGCAGATCGCCAGCTTCTTCTGGGCCAAGGACGGCGATCCGGCACTCAGCACCATCACAGCCACGCGAGCGATGAGCGGCAGCCAGAACCTCGACAGCATCGCCTTCGGCTACATCCCTGAGGGCGACAACGCCGGATCCAATCTAACATTCACCGCCGCCCGGTTCTGGCCGGACCACACGCTCAACTCGGCCGGTTTCCTGGCCGAGATGAAGAGCGCGACGATCGTTGACACGACTGGATCGTACTCAAGCTGGCCGATGCTGAACGCTGCGGACACTTCCGACACGCACGGCGGTCGCACGCTGACGATCACCGGCAGCCCCACAGACGGAACTATGGACCCGGCCGACATTGGCTCTCCAGCAACTCGCCGCATCTTCATGATCTCATGAGTCTCCTCGAACAAGCCCTGACAGAGAACTCGCTGGTCCCCATCGGCGTGGCTATCGGCGTCATCATCGCCGTGGCGAGCTATACGGCGTGGCTTTCGGCGAAATTCGCCTCCCTGTCGGACAAGATTCTCGGACAAGGAACGGATCTCTCGTCGAAGATCCAGGAGATCCGCTACATGCTGTCCGAGCGGTTCACCAAGGACGAGTTTCGGCGTTGGGAGCGCGAGTTCTTCCGCGCCAACCCGGCGCTGAAGCCACCGGAGGACGCACCATGAGGGCACACATTGAAACACGATGGGCTCGCAACGCTGGCATTGGCGGTTCTGCTTGGAGCCCTCGTCTACCTTGGCTGTCGGCAGGTGCTCATTCTCGAACGCATCGACGCGCAACGTGAAGTCCACGTCCTACCACAAGGAGCAATCATGAGCCGTTCACAGACTTGGCGCTATCTCGACTCCGAAGGCCACCTTCAGTCGCACACGACGACCACCATCTACCGCGACGCCGCGCACCCTGCCGAGACGAAGGCCGAGTGGAAGGCGCGGTTCGAGGCTGAGGTCGCGGCCGACGAGGCGATCTACCCGCCTGCTGGGTCATGAAGTACGCCATCCTTCTCATGTGTTGCGGCTGCATCTCCGCGAGTCAGTGGCAGACCTTCAAGTCGCACGCGCTCGAAACCGGCATCGCTACGGCCGGGGGCGCTGCGGCTGTTGCGACCGGCGGCATGGCCGGGCTCGCCATCGCAGGCGGGGGCATGGCGGCTGGAGCACTCGCTGGCGAACTGAACAAGCCGCCGCCTGCCGAGATCCACACCACCACCACGGTCGATGAGAAGGGGCGCATCCTCGACCAGAAAACCACGCGCTTCGAGGCTGCTCACATGACCGAATCTCACTGGTACGATTTCCTGCCTACTGGCGGCTGGTGGAAGTTTGTCTACCTCGCCATCGCCATCTGGATCGTGACGCACCCGAAGCTCTTGCGCGGGCTGATCGGCGCCTTCACAATTGCCGAGAAGGGCATGAGCAACCTCTACAAGACGGCAGCGCAGAAGTTCAAGCGTGTCCCCAAGGCACAGAAGAAGAAGGACTCCTCACATGGTTGACGCAATCAGTCAGGTACAGATCGAGAAGCGCCGCTCAATCGTCCTCTTGGACGCCACAGACGGCGACGTGACATTCACCATCGGCCTGCCGAACTTGGCCGAGCCATTCGTCACCGCAGAGTTCTTCCGCACCGACGCGAGCGCCCACAGCGTGACGATCACGGACGGCGCCAACGTGAACATTTCGCTGCCTACACAATACGACGCCGCATCGGTTGTGTCTGACGGCACAGGCTACGCCCAGAAAGTCGTGAGCCCGAAATACCTCGTCGCCCCAGTGATTAGCGGGACCACTGTAAGCGGCTCCACGATTGGCTCCAAGTACAGCGCGGGAGATGCAGGAACAACACAGCGCCGCGTCAAGCGCATCTCAAGCATTGCCGATGACGTGTTCACAGACTTGTGGACGATCACGATTCCGAACGGCGCGCACGCGGCTGGCTTCTGGATGCGCGTGGTCGGCTCTCTCGGCGGCAACGACTCAACAGCAGTTGACGAGTACATGGTGGCGATCACTCGCCAGTCAGGCGAGGCAACGTCCGTCGAAGGCGACGTGATTGTGACCGCCGTGTCCCAGCCCAGTGCCACCGGAGCCGAGACGATCACCATGACCTTCCAGTGCAGCGGCATGACCGGCGCGGTAGGCGCCACGCAGACCTTCACGGTACAGGGGCGTATCACCAAGGGCGGCGGGGCCAGCGACAACCATGTCATCTTCTGCTCTGCTGAACTTCTCAACCAGAACTCTGGCGGCGTCACCTTCACCTGAGCAATGACCATCGTCTACGAGGAGCGTGACCGGCACAGCACCGTGGTCGGCGTGAGCGCTGCCACGTCGAACGCCACGCACACCATCCCCAAGGCAACGGACGTGCCGACGTTCTGCCCGACGAAGTACATCCGCACGGATGCGTCGGTCTACAGCGTCACCGTCACAGACAACGAGAGCTTCTCTGGGTCGCTCTTCCTCCAAGGCGACTCGCTGACGATCTACTCTGACGGTTCGCGTTACCGGATCACGCAGGGCGGAACCAGCCCGTCTGTGTGCTCGCCAGACAGCGATCCTCTTGGGCGCGTATTCATCAAGGAGTCGCGCATCAGCGCTGGTGCGCCTTCCGACAACCCGCCGGAATGGGCACAGGGCAGCGGCGTCACGGCCGAGGCCGAGCTGGCGCGCGGCCTCATTCTGGCGCATGAACTGACTGGTGCAGGATGGGCGCAGCTTGACGTGCAGGGACAGATGCTTCTCACGAACGGCCAGAGCGGTACGTGCTCCTTGCGCGTCTACACCAGCTCCAGCACGAATCCGGCGATTGCCTTGGCGAGCGCAACCGTGCGCGCAACGCACACTGTAACTATCGCCGATCCGGCTGGCGGATCTGCGCTGGGCGACTTCCACTGGCGGTTCCTGCTACTCCCGTGCGGTGGGGCGGACCTCGCCAACATCCAGATTTGGCGATCAACGTTCTCGTACCGGCGCCACGGGACTGACCCGCTCATCATCGACAGCGCTGGCGGTCAACTCACAAGCACGACCAGCCCGGTCGCGCCTGACCTCCACAGCGACACGATCTTTATTCCAACGACCCAGAAGAGCGCTGGCTGGTCGTCTGGCAGGCTGTTCCCATACAGCATGTTGGGCGTGGTCTGGGGTGGCGAAAGCGGTGCGGCATGACAGCGGCAACGGCAACCAACGTCCGATGGGGACCGAACCTGACCGACGTGTTCGACTATGCGCTGCATCCAACGCGAGACGGAGGCGCTGGCAACCCGTTGCTCATCTGGCGCCACACCGGAGGCGGCACATCCGGCTCCAAGGCGAACCTGTGGGACGGGCCGCACTATGAGATGAACAAGCTGCTGGAATACTTCATGTCTGCCAGCCGCGACGTTCACTTCGATGTCGTGAGTATGGAGTCGGCGCAGTACACGTTCTTCGAGGCTGGGTCACCTGTTCCGCGCAGCGAGCGCGTGTGCTACCCAGGCATTGTTGCGAGTCACCAGCGCGCGACCCGCAACATCAAGGCAATCATGCAGCCGCTCGGCAGCGACCCAAGCCGCGTTGGCCTGATGGGCGCCTCACACGGTGCGTGGCTCACGTTGATGTCCCAACTCATACCTGCTGAGTTCGCTGGAAGCGCTCCTCGCGCAGACCATCGCCGACGCTTCGACGCGCGCGGTTTCGACCATCGCTGCAAACTCATGTGGATCTGGTCTCTGGCCTACCCCGACTGGCGCAAGATCGCGTCTAGCAGCGGCATCACGTTCACGGGCGCCACCGTGAGCGGCACGAGTCTGACCACGCCGTCCAACGACTCCTTCGCGCACTACCGCTTCTCTGCTGGCGATCAGGTCGTCATCACGAGCGGCACGGCGACGAAGGGTACCTACACGGTCACGGCCAAGAACTCCAACAACGACGCGCTCACGTTGGCAACGAGCGCCGGTAGCGGCAGCGCGGCAGGGTACTTGTCTACGGACCAAACCGACCTTCTGTGGAGCGGGATGCTGTTCGGCACCAAGAGCCCCGGCAACGGCGCCGATGGCCTACCGACGTACGCCGAGTGGGACGCGCTACCCACGGCGCTTAGGAACGCCGTCAGCCCGCAGTATTGGGCTGAGCAGGGGCAGCTTGGCCTGTTCCCGCCAACGCTGTTCTCGGCCGCGAACGTCACAGATGGCGTGAACCCTGTAGGCAACGGCATCCACCCCTACGGCAACCTCTACGACACCGGAGTCAACGGCACGAACATCCATGACTGGCACGGGTCGTTTGACTTGTCAGCCACGATGTCTGCGCGAGGCGTTGACAGCAGTTTCTACGGCTACACCGGAGACGTGGCGACCTGGACGAACCTGACCGAGCCTGCGCGCATCTACGACTGGATGGTTGCGAGGATCAACGCCTGAGGTAAGATCGCGCACGGCGAGGCATCCACGCCCCGCCGCACGCTAAACAAGACCGCCCCAAGGAGGCGAGCATGTCTACCGAAGAGAGTATCTACGCCGAGGCTTCCAAGCCACACGTTGCCGCTAGGTTCTGGGGCCACGTCAGGGTCCTTGGGCAAGACGAATGCTGGCCGTGGATGGCTAGCAGGACGAGCGGATACGGCGAGTTCTGGGTGTCCAAGACGCTACACGCAAGGGCTCATCGGGTTGCTTGGACCATATCCAACGGGACCATACCGAACGGCTTGTTCGTTCTGCACAGGTGCGACAACAGACCTTGCTGCAACCCGCGTCACCTCTTTGTTGGAACGAGCAAGGACAACGTGCGCGACATGGTTCAGAAGGATCGCCACACAAGAGGTGAGAGGAACGGGCAGGTCGTGCTCACAGAAGCCGCCGTTAGGGACATAGTTAGTCGATACGTTTCCGGTGAACGCTCAAGGATGATCGCTGCCGCTTACGGCGTGTCGCACTCTCTGGTAAGCAGGATTGTCACCGGAAAGGCATGGGCGCATCTAGGCGTCTCTGTTCCTCTGCGTGGCAGAAAAGTGAACACGCGCTGGAGCGGTGCCGTGCGGTCGCTACCATTGGCGCCATGAAGAACCAAGAGTTCGAGTACCAGCCGATCGGGGACCGCATCGTCATCCTCAGAGACAAGCCGCAGGAGGTAACGGGTGGCGGCGTCATCATCCCCGTTGTGGCTCAGGAGCTTCCTCTGGAGGGAACGATCGTCGCCCTCGGCACGGCAGGAAACTTCACGGTCAGCATCGGTCAGCGCGCGCTCTTCTCCAGCTACAGCGGCATCAAGCTCAACGTGGAAGGACCAGGCGACTATCTCGTGTTGCGCGAGGGCGAGTTGCTTTGCGTCCGCGCCCCGGCGCGAGACGAGGGAACTCGAAAGAACGGCGCGGCGGTGTTGGAAGGCCAAGCGCGCGCTCGATGAACGCAAGGGCGCGTCCGTCCTGCACCATGTCTGACGTGACCCACAGGACCCGCCAGCCGAGAAGCACGGCCTCGTTCATCTTCTCGCAGTCGTTCTGATAGCCCGCGTGGCGAGTGTGCGCGCCTCCTCGGTGCGTGCCGCCCATCACTTCGAGCATCAGCTTGTGATCCGGCCACGAGAAGTCGGCCCTCCACTGTCTCTCTGGATGGAACCGCAGTTCCCGAACAAACGGCGGCGCTTTCACGGCGCGCAACTGGGCGGCGAGGAGGGCTTCGAGGTGGCTGGAGTCGTACTTGCCCAAGAGAGGAGGCCGATGAGCTGATGGTAACTCACCGGCCTCCAAGGATGGCCCCCGAACAGGGCTTGTGTCACATGACCGCTTCAGCCTCCTTTGCCAGCTTAGCCCTTTCGCGGGCTGCCTTGCTCACGGCGAGCCTCTGAAACCTCTCGGGAGGCGGCTGGCCTGACTTGGCCTGATGGGCGACCCCGGCCGCGATGCCCTTCTCCACCACGGCCAGGACCGCCTCGTCCGTGGTCGTGAGCAGGTCGCGCCACCGAAGCTCTGAGACAGTTTGGTTGGCCCCACCGATAAGCTCACCGCCCCACGCCTCCAGGGGCTCCACAGCGCACTCGATGCCGTAGAAGGTCTGGACGGCTATCGGCGCCTCGGATGCTTCAGGCGCGTCCGCAGGAGGCGTAGGGGCCTTGCGCTCCACGATGGCGTCAAGAGTCCTGGGAGGCTCCTGCCACTTCCCAGAATTGGGAATGGTCTCCAGTTCGGACTCGTCCACCAGCCCCAGACCGCACAGTGACAGGATGGCCCGGCGCTTGGCCTTGGTGCTGGCCTTCATGCGGGCGTTGGCGAGGTTGTCCCCAGAGAGCCCCTTGACGTTGACGCAGCCGATCTCCTCGGTCGAGCGCCCGTTTGCAAGGGTCACCTCGACGATGACGCTGTGGATGTCGTCCGAGGTCTCCCGCGAGACGTACCGGCAGCGGGCGCCGTGAATGGCCGCGAGCTGGTCGGTAGCCGCCTTGCGGGCGTAGAGCGTCAGCTTCCCTTGGAGGGAGACGTACTCGAACGGCTGACTCCTCGGGTCGAGACCCGCCGCATCGCAGCGCGCCTTGTAGACCTGTAGCCGCTGCGCGCTCGACAGCTTGCTCATGTCGCCGCCGACGACGAGGGCCTCCATCGTCTTGTCGTCGATGTGCTCGCCAACCTGCGCCGCCATCAGTTCGGTGTTGTCGCTCACTGCTTCACCCTCCGGATCTGACGGCTCGGGATCACCCGCGCCTCGGTCGCCTTGTAGTTCTTCATCTCCTGCACGAACTTCAGGTCGTAGCCTGGGCCGATCGCACGCTCCGCGGTTCCCAAGAACGCTTCGAGCCTTGCGACCACCGCGTCCAGTTCCTTTCCGAGAGCAGTCTTCTGCGACGCAAGCTGCTCCTTCTGCGACCACAGTTCGACCATCTCGTCGGTCATCTCGACCACTTGGCCGGGGATCTCCTTCGGGAACATGGCCTTGATCGTCTCGCGGTCCTTCTCCCAGTTGCCTTCGGGGGGGATGTCGGTGAGCAGGTGCTTCTCGCGGAACTGCACCACCGCGTCCATCATGTGATCCGCGAACACGGGATTGATGACGAGATCCCGGTACAGGATCGGCTCCTCGTCCTCGTTGTCGTCGATGGGCATGGCCGCGATCGACGCCTTCTCCGTGCCCGTCAGGATCATGTAGAGGTGGACCTGGATCTGGTACTGAAGCGGGATCGCCTCGTCAGCCCAGTCCTTCTTCTTGAAGAACCCAAGAGTTTTTGCTTCCCACACGCTGAGGTCGCCGTTCAGATCGACCATGCCGTCCGGCGTGCCTGCGAGCCAGTTCATCGTGGGGTGCGCGATGAGTCCAGGCGTCGGCAGAACAAGGCGCTTGGTCGCCTCCTCGTAGAGTGTCTTCACGACGGGCTCCAGCGCCACACCCCTGCGGATGTGGGGGAGCCTGCTGATGTCCTCGCGCTCGACGTGCTTGTTGAACTCGGCCCAGAAGCGCAGCGGCGTCTTGCGCCCAACGCCCAAGATGCAGGCGATGTCGCTGCCGCCGATGCGCCCTTCGTGCGCCTTGAGCCAGCCGGGAGATCCAGCGGGCTCGGTTGTGACCACTTGGTAGTTCGCTGTCGTTGCCATCCTTCGGCCCTCCTTGAGCCGTGCGTAGAGTGTAAGCACTAAATCGGCCGTGTCAAGCTGGTAGCCACAAGGATTCGCGCTTGGCGCCCCGCTTCGGTGGCGCGTGTCGTTTCCGGGACTTCCCGGATGCGGCCAGCGTTCAGCAGCTCCACAACCCTCGGACGCACCGTTGACCCGCTCATCTCCAGCGCGATCTCCACCTCCTCGCGTGTCGCCCCGTTCTCCCCGCACAGCGCCACGTACTCGTACACCCGCTGCCGCAGGGTGTCAGCGCTTGGCTTGATCTCCTGCGCCGCAGCCTTGCTGGTCAGCGTGCCGTTGTGCGGCGGCAGCGCGAACATGCCCAAGTCCTCGTTGAACGTCTCCTCCGGCCCTACTCTCCTAGACATCGCTCCACCTCTTTCTCTTCCACGCGGCGGTGGTCACGCTCTTCACCTGACACGCCTTGCCGCAGAACGCCTTTCGGATCCAGGTCATGTTGTTCACGCCGTTGCGGTAGATGATCTTCCCGCAGGTACGGCATGGCTTCTCGTGTGTGCCGACGAGGGGGAGGGGCTTGTTCATTGGGAGATCCACCCGCGCAGGAGCAGGCTGTCTCTGCGCTCCTGCGCATCATTCTGCGACACCCCGCAACCGAAGCGGTACGCGCGGTTGATCCATTCGTGGTCGCCCGTCACATTGGCGAGCGCCACGCACAGCGACGACCAATACCCGGCGGCGGGGTCCGGCTGCTGTGCTGATCCTGTCGCCGTCTTGAGCCTGATCCCCTTCGAGTACATGAACGACGGCGGCGAAGGCCACGCGCTCAGGCCGTACGCAGGCTGCTCGTGCAGCGACAGCGCGTAGTCCAGCACCCACTTCGGCGCGGACCTGCCTAGCTGGTATGACAACGCGAGCGCGCCCATAGCGAGGATCGTGTGGTGGAAGCAGTAGAAGATCCCCGTCTGGTCGATATCGACGTGCGTGTCCACGATGACCTGTCCAGTCCCCGGTATCGCGGCGCGGTCGCAAACGTCGAGCGCCTTGAGCGACCACGTACGGCTGGTGCGGGTGACTTTGTGGAGCATGGCCTTGCCCCACATGAGCCAGCCGAATTCGCGGCCGTTGACCGGGATGCCTTGGTGGTTCGCAAGCGGCATCAGGTAGTCGAGGAACGGTATG
>Ga0134122_10001310_pt1 | contig 17844 bp, 17 predicted proteins | sample KB302_FD_96461 | JGI IMG/M metagenome (GOLD analysis project Ga0134122, IMG submission 96461) | Terrestrial soil microbial communities without Nitrogen fertilizer from Kellogg Biological Station, Michigan, USA - KB3-0-2 | ecosystem: Environmental > Terrestrial > Soil > Unclassified ... | reverse complement strand
GGCTTGCATTCGCTCCGGTCATCTCTTTGATGGCTGCGCCCTGCCGGGCTTGCATTCGCTCCGCTCATCTCTTTGAAGGCTGCGCCCTGCCGTTGGGGAACGAGGCGTCGGACCCCGGTTTATTCCAGTTCCTTCCAGATCAGCACGCTGTGCGTTTCCTTCAGCAATAACGAGCCGATTACAAACGTGATTCCCGCCACAATGATCGGATAATACAGTCCCGCGTAGATGTTTCCCGTTTGCGCAATAATCGAAAGCCCAATCAAAGGCAGCAGCCCCCCAAACACGCCGTTCCCGATGTGATAGGGAAGCGAGAGCGCGGTATATCGTATCTTGGCCGGAAACGCCTCAACCAGATACGCCGCGATCGGTCCATAAACCATCGTCACAAAAATCACCTGAATAAACATCAGACCAATGAGCTTCCACGCGACCGTGTTGGTGATGAAGTCTCCGAAACTGGAATACGTCAGAACCTCCTTGGCCGGTTGCAATTCTCCACCGACATCGGCGAGCGGCGTCAGCGCGATCGCACCCGTCACCGCGTTCCTTTGCGATCTTGCGGTCACCACATTGGATCCCGCGGCGCCCTGCATCGCGTGATAGATGGGAATGTACGAGATCGCGGCAAGAAGGCACCCCGCCATCATGATTCGTTTCCGGCCGATGCGATCCGACAGGGCTCCGAAAACGACAAAGAAGGGCATGCCCAGGAGCAGCGATGTTGCAACAATGTAGTACGCGGATGTGACACTCACCCTCAGGATCGTCTGCAGGTAGAACAGCGCGTAGAACTGTCCGGTGTACCACACCACGCCTTGCCCGGCCGTCGCACCGAAGAGCGAAATCAATACCAGCTTCAGATTTGCCCACTGCGTGAAGGCTTCCTTGAGAGGTTTGGCGGATGTCATGCCGGTAGCTTTGATGTGCTGGAAGATCGGCGATTCTTTCATGCGCAGCCGGATATACAGGGAAACACCGACCAGGAGTATCGAAATGAGAAACGGGATGCGCCAACCCCATGAGTTGAAGGCTTCTCTGGTCATTCCATTCTGCACGACGAGAATCACAAACAGGGAAACGAACAATCCCAATGTGGCCGTGATCTGGATGAAGCTGGTGTAGAAACCCCGCTTTCCATCCGGCACATGCTCGGCCACATACACGGCGGCCCCGCCATATTCGCCACCGAGCGCGAGTCCCTGCAGAATGCGTATCACAAGCAACAGAATCGGCGCGGCAATTCCAATCGTGGCATAGGTTGGAAGAAATCCAATCAGCGCGGTGGCCCCGCCCATAATGATCAGCGTGATGAGAAACGCGTACTTGCGCCCCACAAGATCCCCGATGCGCCCGAAGAACAGCGCGCCGAACGGGCGCACGACGAAGCCCACGGCGAAGGTTGAGAGGTAGGCGATGATCGCGAATGTGTCGTTGCCTCTGGGATAGAAGAGTGGCGAGATAACCGTTGCCAGCGTTCCGAAAATATAGAAGTCGTACCACTCGATCATGGTTCCGACCGACGACGCGGCGATCACCTGCCAGATCTTGTATGGCTGCACCAGGGCGGGCTTGCGTTCGCGTCCGGTCGACTTGTAGCCTCCATGCCGTGCCTTCGTCACTGCGTTACTTCTTCACCGTAAAAATGTCGGTTGCTCATGGTCTTCTCCCTGGCCGAAAACAGTTCGGCGAGAGCTTATCAAAATTCGGAAGCGGCACGGTGCTGTCTTTTAGGATCGGCCGGCTTCGAGGCGTTCCTTGGCAAGCTGAAGACTCTTGGCTGCGCCATCTCGGACATGGCCGGAAATGAACAGGCGTGTGATGCCGCTGAAGAATCCGCGCAAAGTGTCGGTGCGGGAGCGGTTGAGATAAAGGAGATAGGATCCGTCGCCGCCTTCACGTGGAATCATCATGGTGAACGCCAGCGACGATTCGAAGTAGTGGCTCGCATAGAGCTGCTTGGACGCAATCAGGACTTCATTCGCGTTTCCATGCCGGCGCGGATAAATCGTCACGTGCGTCATGCTCAAGACGGGCTGAATTCCAAATTTTTCCTTCGACCAGTAAATGTAGCCTTCGGATCCTGGCAGCTGGGCATTGGGAAACTTGTCGATGTAGCTCGCAAGTTCCGGTGCGTATTCCGTAACGTAGTTGGATTCCTTTAGTAGAGCGCTGAAATCTTCCGGCAGTTTCAAGGACTGCTTCTGATCGTCGTATTGCACGAGATAACGGTTGCCGCCGATCATGTACGATCCGACGTAATCGATCAGCATCACCTTGAAAAGCTGTTCGGCCTGGCCCTGGTAGTTGTCCGCAGCCCAGTTGGTTCCCTTGACGAGCCGGTCCATGGAGACCGCAGACATTTTGATGTCGCAGGAACCGGGCTTGCACTTTTTCATCACGTTGATATCGTCCGGTTCAATGGTCAGTCCGGCCAGATCGGCGATTGCCGGTGTGTCGTTGAATTTTCCGATCTGAGGTACGCTGTCGCCTTTTTTCCATCGAACGATATCGTGAAACTGCGTGGCAAGTTGTGCAGGCAGGGCATTCACCCGAACGGCGGCAAAGGCCGCGACTTCGCGCTGGTCCGAAACTTTTGGGAGCTTCGTGATGAGCTGTCCTTTGTCCAATGCCGTGATATCCGCGTCGGAAAAGCCGAGATACTTCCGCAGAAAATCCTTAGCCGTTTGCGGCTGAGATTGAGCGGATGCGAGCGAGGCGATACAAATCGCAATCGCTGCGAAGCGTCCGCTGATGTTTTTCATTTGGTCTTACTTGTATCACGAACTGGACAATTAACCTTGAAGCATATTGACAAGTGCTCCTCCGCAATGTCCCTATATCCAGGATATGTGGTATGTCTTCCTGGGATTACTTCTGCCGCTGCTGCTCGTGTTCGGGTTGTATCATTTGATGACCTGGTTGAACATTCTTCAAATCAACGGCCGTGCGTATTGGAAACGCGTGGCGCTGACTTCGTCAATCGCTCACGTGATGCTCGTTGCGGGCTTTTTTATCTTTTCGTATTTTGATTATCTTGCCAATCGCGACCTGGCGGGATTCGGTCTGGGCTACGGCGCGCATTTGTTTGATCGATCGCAGTTCTGGCCGCTGATGACGATATTTGACACATTGGCGATGGCGATTTTAGCCGGTTTGTTTCTGTTGCTGGACTGGATTGGCCTGGCATTGCCGGGACTCTTGCCGCTGACTATCGTGATCACCATTGCTGTTGGCACAGTGCAGTGGTATTTCGTCGGCGGCGGGGTTGGCGCGCTGCTGTCCCGCTTCTGGAGCGGCCTGAAGACGGACGATGATGAGGAGGAGTATCTGTAGGCGCGGTCTATGACCGCGCACAATTTTTCGTTTTGCAGTATTTCTCAATCAAGATCGTGCGCGGTCATAGACCGCGCCTACAGTTTAAACGCCTCCCGAGATTGCCGGGACGATGGCGACTTCCACTCCGTCGCGCGTCTCGGTCTTCAGGTTTTCCAGAAAACGCACGTCTTCGCCATCGACATAAATATTGATGAAGCGCCGGAGGCTGCCGGAATCATCACAGACGCTGGCTCGGATTCCAGGGAAGCGTACTTCCAGCTTGTCGATCACTTCCTGAACCGTTGCGGCATCCACTTCCACAATTTCCGCACCTGCGGTGTGTTTTCGCAGTGGCGCGGGAATGACGACCTTAAGCGACATACGCGGCTCCTTTCACGAGTTCCTCGAAAGCATCGATCTTCGCGTCGATCACTTCAGGGTTGGGGAGGTTTACCGCCTCCGGTGTTTTCAAGCCATTTCCCGTGATGGCAATAACAGTGATGCCCCTCCGGTCGATCTTGCCTTGTTCCACGAGCTTCTTCGCCACGCCAACCGCGACGCCGCCGGCAGTCTCTGTAAAGATCCCTTCGGTTTCGGCGAGCAACTGAATGCCATCGCGAATCTGCTGGTCGGTCACATCTTCCGCCGTGCCTCCGGTCTTCAGGATGAATCCGGCAGCGTAGTATCCATCGGCTGGATTGCCGATCGCCAGCGACTTAGCAATGGTGTTGGGTTTCACGGGACGAATGTCGATGCTACCCCTCTTTACTGCGTCAACGATGGGATTGCAGCCCGCCGCCTGAGCGCCGTAGAGACGCGTCGTAACAGGACCGCCAATCAGTCCAATGCGCTCGAGTTCGCCAAGACCTTTGTAGATTTTTGAAATCAGCGCGCCGCCCGCCATCGGTACGATGATGGAGTCCGGAGCCAGCCAGCCGAGCTGTTCGGCGATTTCGTATCCGAAGGTCTTGGATCCTTCCGCATAGTATGGCCGGAGATTCACATTCACGAATCCCCAGGGATGCCGGTCGGCAATCTGACTGCAAAGCCGATTCACGTCATCGTAATTGCCGCGGACCTTGATCAAGGTTGCGCCGTAGATGGACGTTGCGACGATCTTGTTTTGCTCCAGATTGTCGGGAATCAGGATGAATGCCGGCAGTCCGGCTGCAGCCGCATTTGCAGCCACCGAGTTTGCAAGGTTCCCGGTGGAGGCGCATCCCACGGCTTCCAGGTTGAACTCGGCCGCCTTGTTCACCGCCATGGCCGTTACGCGGTCCTTAAAGGAGAGAGTAGGGAACGAAACACTGTCGTTCTTTAAGTAAAGCCTGTCGAGCCCGAGTTCACGTCCGAGGCGATCGGCGCGAACCAGAGGCGTGCCGCCGGTGGCCATGCCCACGACGGGGTCCGATTCGATGGGAAGCAGTTCACGATATCGGAAGATGGTATGCGGTCGATTCGCAAAGCTGTCGCGCGTGAGCACATTTGCGATCGCGTCATAGTGATAGTCCACTTCGAGAGGTGCAAAGCAGTGCTCGCATCCGGCTTGTAATTCAGCGGGGTATTCGCGTCCGCACTCGCGGCATCGGAGGCCCTTGACAAAACTCATGTCGTCCTTCTCCTTCGAACGTCGAAAACCTCGGAAAACCAAAAAGCCTCGCGCCAAACGGCACGAGGCTTTTGAATAGCTTCCAAAATCCCAACGGTCTGTTTAGCAGTTTTTTACGTGGAGCAAGTTGCCTTAAATCGCCACGTATGGTCTTAAGATCCAGTCAAGAAGGTAACTCGGTCGATATCCGAGCGTCAAGGGCAACTTCACCCGATTCAGCTTCGGGAGATGGATCCCTTCCATTCCCGCAGGTCCGGTTTCTCGGGTGTCGAAAACGTTGGCTCCGATGTGCTGGAGCAGTCGTGATGTTCCCAGCGGTTGGTGGAATCGACGAAATACACATCATCGAAAACCATCGTGCACAAGCGGAGAACGAGAAGCTTCTTCGGATTCCGGATGCACAACGCAGGAAAGTATCCATCGGCTTCGAGGAACTTCCAGTGCTCCCGATCCGCATCGCTGAAGTTCGTCATGTTTTCAGACAGAACATCTCGGATAAACCGGAACTTGAATCCTTCATGCGGCGCGTTTGTGGCCACGATCATCTCGTCGCCTTTCAGGACAAGAAGCACCCGGCTGCGTCGCGGCATACCATAAAGCTGGATGATCGAAATGATCATCGCCAGCAGGCCGGCTCCGGCAAGGACCAGGAATACGGCCCGAATGTTGTCTGAACTTTCCGAATATTGAAAAATTGCGTTGACCAGTATTGCAACCGAAAGAACAATCGTCAGAATATAGAGCAGCCGGTTACGTCCGACGTCCGTCCGTGTCTGTACAACCATGAAACCTCCACGCCGACCATTATAGGTGCGCTCGGGGGCGTTTACGATACTCTTCGAGGAGAGGAGACAAGCAATGTCCGAACTTGCCGAAAAGAAATGCGTTCCCTGTAAGGGCGGAGTCCCGCCGCTTCGGGCCAGCGAAATCCATCCACTGCATGAACAGACCAAAGAATGGACCCTGGTCACCACTCACCATATCGAACGTGAATTCAAATTTCCGGATTTCAAGACCGCCCTCGATTTTGTCAACAAGGTTGGGGCGATTGCGGAAGAGCAGGGGCATCACCCGGATATTGGATTGTCGTGGGGAGCCGTCGAAATCGTGATCTATACACACAAGATCAATGGCATGACGGAGAGCGATTTCATACTCGCCGCGAAGATCGATAGAATCGTATAAAACGTGTCATGACCAGCAAAGCCAGGACTCCCCGAACTATTGACGAGTACCTGGCCTCAGTGAGCGAGGACAAGCGGGCTGCACTGGGGAAGCTTCGAACGACCATCCGTGCTGCTGCACCGGATGCGGAAGAATGCATCCGCTACAGAATTCCCGCCTATCGTCAAAATGGCATGCTTGTGGGATTCGGCGCGGCGTCCAATCACTGCGCCTTTTACCCAATGAGTTCCACGACGGTGGAACATTTCAAGAACGAATTGAAGAACTTTGACACCAGCAAAGGCACCATTCGCTTTCAACCCAACAAGCCTCTTCCAACTTCGCTGGTTCGGAAACTGGTAAAGGCTCGAATCCGGGAGAACGGCTCTGATTGAAAGGAGAACCTCATGAGAGAAATGATCACCTATCTGACTTTTAATGGAAATGCACGTCAGGCGATGGAATTTTATAAAGAGTGCCTCGGCGGTGAATTGTTTATGATGCCGTTTTCCGAAGCGCCCGGTGACTTTCCAAAAGAAGCGAAAGACCGAATCATGCACGCAACGCTGAGGAACGGTGCTGTTGCGCTGATGGCATCGGACGCCATGCCCGGCATGCCCTTTCAGCAGGGAACCAATTTTTCGATCAGCGTCGTTCCGGAGAGCGTGGAGGAAGAGGAAAAGCTCTTCACCGCGGTCGCTAAGAACGGGAAGATCACGATGCCGCTGCAGGATACGTTCTGGGGTGCGCACTTTGGTATGGTCACCGATCAATTCGGCATTCAATGGATGTTCAATCTTGAAAAGGGGAAAAACGGCTGAGGGGGGAAATATTTTTTACCCCTCACCCGGCGAGTTTCTCCACCTCATCGCGAACCATCTGCGCCGCATCCTCATAGCGCGTGCCGGCCGAAAAGCGAATCGGTTTTCCGATCGATACATGAACGGGTCCGGTTTTCGGCCATGCGGCGAGTGGAGGATACACCTCAAACATTCCTTGGATGTGAACCGGCACCACAGGAACTTGAAGCTGCACTGCCATCATGCCGATTCCGGGACGGAAGCTTTTAAGTTTGCCGTCCCGCGTACGGCTGCCTTCGGGAAAGACCAGCGGGCAGTAGCCTCGGCGGAGCAGTTCCGCGGTGTATTCGAACGCGCGGCGCGTACCTGAAATCTGCTGCGGCAACGGAAACACATTGTAGATGGTGCGAGCAAGCAGGTACTGAATCCGGAGTTTCCAGGTGGAACCGAAATAGTCCCCCCGCACGGCAGGAGCCAGGCGTTTTCTCCACGCCGAGGGCAGCGCGGTGAATATTGCCGGGGTATCCAGATCGCTGGAATGATTGGCCGCAAAGAGGACCGGCGGATCGGTTCCTTCAAGATTCTCAATGCCTGTAACCGTGAGAGGCAGTCGATTTCGAAACAACGGCGTTGCGATGCATCGTTGAAATGCTCCACGCAGTGCGCGAATGGGAAAAGACAAAGGCCAGCTCGAAAGCGGAGGCGTTGTGGGAGCCTCCACAGGTCGCGCCATGAATTGCTTCATGTCTTCCGCTGTTGCAGCCCGGCTGAACGCGTCCTCATCGATTTCAATTCCGTGACGCTCTTCCAGCGCGGAAAGCAACTCGACGCGCTCCAGGGATGACATCGCCGATGGATCCGGTGTCGATTCCTCCGTCACTGTTCCGCTCGCGATCCGTTCGGCAATAGCGCCGCGCTTCACCTTCATCGTGGATGCGGTTCGGGGAAAATCCACCAGCGGCCATAGCGACCAGTTCCGGATGCGCTGATGGGCTTCCAGGCGTTCGTTTGCCATGCGAATCCATTTCTCAATCTCCTCACGCCGCGCATTGGGATCGCGAAGGATTAATGCGGCGTGGACCTGTTCGCCGATGCTGACGACCGCACAATCCTTGACTCCCGAAATCTGCCGCAGCACGGACTCGACATCGTCCGGTGAAACGTTCAGGCCTTCGGGAGTAACGATCACATCCTTCTTGCGTCCGTTGAAGTAAAGCCTCCCTTCTGCGTCCATTTCGCCGAGGTCTCCGGTATGCAGCCATCCGTCCGCATCGACGGCTCCGGCGACGCTCTCGCCGCGGACCAGAATCTCGCCGTCGGGTGCAATGCGAACTTCCTGTCCGGGCACGGGCTTTCCCAATGAGCCCCGTCTCGAAGAGAATGGATGGTTGACGGCGACGACCGGGCTCGCTTCGGTGAGTCCGTAACCCTGAATGACAGCGTATCCCAGGCGGCCCCAGAACTCTTCCAGTTCCGGATCGACGCGCGCGCCCCCGGCGACGAACGACCAGAACTTCCAGCCAAACAGGGAATGGACCTTGCGGTATTTCCACCAGCGCTCGGCCACGCCAGGATAGCCTCGGAGGCGGGGCACGTACGGGTCCGGAAGCTTAGGGATTTGACGTCGAACCTCGTTGCGGAGTACTTCGAGAATTCGCGGTACGGAGACGATGACCGAAATTCGATTGTCGCGAACCAGATGGATGATGGCGGCGGGGCGAATTTCACTGGTGAATGTGACAGAACCTTCCAGAAACAGCGGCACGTACAGGCCCATCGATTGCCCAAACATGTGGCTCAACGGCAGCAGTTCCAGGATTCGAATCGGTTGAAACGGTGCCGCCCACCGGCGGTACCTGGAGATCTCGCGTTGAAATGGTTCCAGATTGGCGCAGACGTTGCGATGCCGGTGAACGATTCCATGGGGCTCGCCTGTCGTGCCGGAAGTGTAAATGATTTCCACGATGTCGTCAGGTGCAGCCGCCGCGATCGAGAAATCGCCGTCCGGCCTTCGGCTCGCGCGCTCACGCAGTTCTTCAAGCAGCGCCGCATCGGCCGTTAGCTTTGCTCCACTGTCGGCGTGAATGCGCGAGGCAAGATCCGTGGTGAAGTTGAAATCGATGGGGACGACAGGAAGGCCTCGCGCCACACATGCCCAAAACAGTGCCACCCATTCGGGAGAGTTTTCGGCGTGGATCATTACGCAGTCTCCGCGTGTCAGCCCGTGCTCGTCCAGGTATGCGATGCAGGAGCCGATCATTGCGTGGAGTTCGAGCCAGGTTACGATCCGCGAGGAATAAAGCGTGGACTGCCGGATCGCTTCACGTCCGCCCAGCCTACGGATTTGCGGAATGAGCTCCGAAAGGGTCTGCATCGTGTCTGGATTCTAGCGCGATGCAGATGGCGGGTATGCCGTCATTTGTAGGTTACAATCTCGGCATGAATCGATGGGCGCCACGGCTGCTGGCCATCTTGAGGATTGTCGCGATGGTCAACTTCATTTCGCACGGAACGCAGAAGTTGTTGAACTACCCGCCAACCATACCACCGCACCCGTGGCCGGGATTCCTGCTGGCTGCTGGAGGACTTGAAATTGCGGGCGGGACGCTCATCCTAATTGGATTGTTCACGCGTCCCGCCGCTTTCATTCTTTGCGGTGAGATGGCCGTGGCCTACTTCATGGTGCATGCGCCGCGTGATTTCTGGCCGCTACAAAATGGCGGAGAGATCACCGTGCTGTATTGCTTCTTCTTCCTGTACCTTCTCGCCGCGGGCCCGGGGGCCTGGAGCATCGACGAAACTACTCGCAGGCCTCGGTGATGCAAATGGATTCCAGCGTACGGCCAACCTTGGGTACCGGAAGGCCGGCGGCTTCCAGAAGTTTTCTAAGCAGCAGCCCGGTCTCCGGATGTGAAATCGCCGATTGCACGCCGACGCGAACCAGACCATCAGCGTAATCTACCGGCTCCCAGGTTTTGATCGCCAGTTTGCCGCCGCGATTGTCGGTGTTCCCATAATCCTTCACATCCAGTTTTGCGCCATGATCCGCCAATAGTTGAACGACCTCGGTGCTTCCTTTATGGGCCGCGCCATGCAGCGCGGTTCGTCCGGTGTCGGATTGCACGTTCGGATCGAGGCCCAGGTCCAGCAGCATCCGCACGGCTTCCAGCGTGGTCTTGGGAGACCACTCGTAGGTGATTCCCTCCACCCAGCCGATACCTGCGGCCACCTGCAACGCTGTCACATTCAACGTGGTTGCAATTTTCGGATCGGCGCCGTGATCCAGCAGGAGTTTCATGAGAACGACATCGCCGGATTGCGATGCGCGCAGGAAAGCAGTGGCGCCATTCTCATCCAGCCACTGGTTCGTGAATACCGTTCGGGTTTCGGTACTGTCCTTGATGCGGGCATTCACATTCGCTCCCTTGTCCAGCAGGAGCTTGATGAATTCCAGATGATCCAGATCGCCTTTGCGGACGGGATAATCGCCGGATTCGATATTGCGGTTATCGGTTGCAAGATAGAGCGGCGTCCAGCCGCCTTTATTGGGAGGTTCACATCGGCGCCGTGGTCCAGCAGGAAGGCCCCGAGCTTGTAGTACCGATTCTGCGTCGCAGCGAGCAGAGGGCTCCATCCATAACCGGTCACCTGGTTCACATTGGCTCCCGCATTCAGCAGAGTCCTTACGGATTCAATGTCACCGGAGCGGACCGCATATACCAGCGGCGTCAGCCCGCCGCCGTCTTTTGCGCCCTGTTGTCCGCGTCCTCCGCCTCCGCCGCCTGCGGCTGCGGCGCCATCATCTGCGGCCTGATCGCCGGCATCGGCTCCGGCAGCCGCGCCTGCAGCCTGGCCACCACGAGCCCCACCCCCGCGCCCTCCGCGACCCTGACCGCCGCGCTGACCTTGAGCAGGAGCAACAGCATTCGGCAATGGTGGGGCGGCGCCGTCGGCACCCCCCACGTTACGCAACGCCGCGAGATCCAGCGCCGCTTGTCCTGCGGCAAGCGCTGCGCCTTGCGCTGCAACTTGCTTTCTGGGGTCGCCGGACTTTCCAAGCGCCGGCCCTCTTCCACGCTCGACGAGATCCGATTGTGCCTTAATGTCGGCTCCGTGCTGGATCAGGAGTTGGATCGCGTCCGCATGGCCTTCGTCCGCGGCCCACATGAGCGCGGTTGTGCCCCGAAGAGATTCCTTTGCATTCACGTTCGCGCCGTGATCGAGCAGTACCTTCATCGCGGCCACATTGCCCGACCGGGAAGCTTCCATGAGCACGGTCTTTCCCTGCGGCAGGGGATCGTTGGGATTGGCTCCGGCCTCGACCAGTGCGGCAATCATCGTCGCATCGCCATTAATGCTGGCCAGCATCAGCGGTGTGGCGCCTTCGCGGTTGGCAGCACGGACGTTCGCCCCGGCTCGGATCAGGAGGTCTGCCAATTCCTTGTCCCCCTTGTACACCGCCCAGTGCAGGGCTGTCGCCCCGTCCGATTGTGCCGCGTTCACGTCGGCCTTCTGCTGGATCAAAGTTCGAACCGCAATCTTGTCGCCCTTCATTGCAGCGTCCGCAACGTCGCTCCGGCCTGCAGCCAGTGACGCTGCGGCCATGACGACGGTTGTTGCCATTCCAACAGCGAGTATCAGAATTGTTTTCGTGTTCACAGGTTTTCCAGCCTCCCAGTGCTGTCGCCAATGCTGTCTTGATGAATGTCAAATTTGTCCAGAACGCTCAACAGGAGATTGCCGGTGGGAACGGTCTTGGACGGGTATGCCAGATGACGGCCGCCCTGAAGTTTCCCATTCGCTCCACCAACCACCACGTGTGGAACATCGTAGTGCAGGTGCTGATTGGGGTTCCCCATGTTCGAGCCATAAAGAATCAGTGAATGATCCAGCAATGTCCCGTCGCCTTCAGGGGTCTTCGAGAGTTTGTCGACGAGATGCGCGAGCATTTTGATGTGGTACTGATTGATCTTCGACAGATCGGCGATTCGCTTCGGATCCTCGCCGTGATGCGACACTCCGTGGAAACCGGCTGTAGGCACTTCGCTTTCCGGATAAGTTCGGCCCGTGAGATCGCGTGCAAACAAGAGCGTGCCGACGCGGGTGATGTCCGCCTGGAATGCGAGAGCCAGAAGGTCGAACTGCAACTTGATGTGTTCGTCGAACGATTGCGGCACGCCGACCGGCACATGCATATCGGACGGCGCCACCGTCGATGCCTTCATCGCAATCTGCAGGCGCCGCTCGATCTCGCGGACATCTTCGGTGTATTGGTCGAGCCGGGAGCGATCGTCGGAACTGAAGTCGCGTCGAAGCCGCGAGATGCTGCCTGTGATCGAGTCGAGAATGCTACGGTCGCGCGATCGGCGCGCGGCGCGTTCTTCCGCGGTGCTGCCATCTCCGAACATGCGTTCGAACACCACCTGCGGGTTCAACTCCATGGGCAGGGGTTGTGTGGGTGACGACCACGAGATGGTATTGGTATAGGTACAACTGTATCCTTCGCCGCAGTTGCTGGAATTCGCGCCAGGGTCCTCGACGGCCAGTTGAAGGGACGGCAGCAGGTTGTCCTGGCCGATTTTCTGCGCGATGATCTGATCGATCGTCGTCCCTGCATACACATCGGCTCCGGCGGTCTTCTTTGGCTTGTTTCCGCACAGAAACGCCGCCGCCACCCAGTGGTCGGCTCCGGTCACACCCGGAGGTGGCTCTGCGGACCGGGAATGAAGTCCGCTCAGAATCGTCACGCGGTCGCGGAACGGTTCGAGAGGTTTGAAGTTGAACGGAAAGTCGAAGCCCGTCCCTTCCTTGTTTGGGACCCAGTAGCCGGGCGCCATGCCGTGCGGCACAAAGAGGCCGACAAACCGCGGCTTCGCATTGGCCGCGGTTTGCGCCATTGCCGTTGCTGCCGGCAGCATCGCGTCCAGCAGCGGTAGAGCGAGCGCGGCGCCCGCGCCGCGCAGAACCGTTCGTCTGGAGATGTGTTTCTTGAAAATAAACATGCTCAGTTCCCTCTCTTTTCGACAGGCTTCTCTGCAGTTTTTCCGGCGATCTTCATGTTCATCTGGAATGCGGGGCTCTTGACGATGCCCAGCACGATCGACGAAAACTTGTACTTGCTGGGCGCCGCGTCCCGCACGATCGACCGCACCAGCGGCATGTCCGGGTACTCTACTCCGCGGCCGAGAGCGTAGGTGAGCAGCTTTTCGGTGACGACCCTTTCGAACTGATCGGAATAACTTACCAGTACGTTGCGCAGGCTCGCTATGCCATCCACCTTGGTTCCGTCCACCAACACGCCGGAGGCGTCGATGGGTGTGCCCTCGTCAATCGTGCGCCAGGCGGCGACCGCGTCGAAGTTTTCCATCGCGAGTCCGATCGGCTCGAAGATCTTGTGACACGTCGCGCAAGTCGGATTGCTCGTATGCGCGGCCATGGTCTGGCGCATCGTTGGCGCTTTCAGGTTTCCGGTGGTGTCCGCGGGTTTCTCTTTGAAGGCAGGAACGTTTGGCGGCGGATCCGGCGGGCTGATGCCCAGGAACGTTTGCAGGAACCACTTGCCCCGGCCTGTCGGAGAAGTTCGATTCGCCTGTGAAGTCACCAAAAGCAGCGCCCCTTTACCAAGCAGGCCTCGGCGCATGTCCATCTCCGGCCCCAGCGTCACTCTACGAAATTGAGAACCGTACAGATTGGGTATGCCGTAGTGCTTAGCAAGACGTTCGTTGACGTACGTGTAGTCCGCAGTCAGCAGATCGAGAATGCTGCGATCCTCCCGAACGATGCTGCCGAAGAACAGTTCCGCTTCTTTCTGGAATGCATCCCGCAGGTTGTCATCGAAATCCGGAAACAGATTCACGGCGGGCTCGCTGGTTTTCAGCGAGCGCACGCTCAACCACTGACCGGTAAAATTCCGGATCAGCGCTTCGGATTTCGGATCTGCGAGCATTCGACGCACTTGCTGTTCGAGCACGACAGGATCTTTCAGCTTGCCCTGGGATGCGAGATCGATCAACTGATCGTCGGGAATGCTGCTCCACAAAAAGAACGAGAGTCGCGAGGCCAGTGCCAGGTCGCCGACACGATAACGCGTGCCCGCAGCCACAGATGCAGGTTCCGCCTCACCCCGGTAAACAAATTCCGGATCCGCGAGGATGCGCTGCAAGGCTGCTGCGATCCCTTCTTCGAAGCTGCCGTTCTCACTCCGGCCCGCCTGATAAAAGTCGAGCAACGACGCCATATCCGACGAAGTGACCGGACGGCGGAAGGCATGTTTAACCAACGTCGTTATGATGGTGCGGGCGCATGCGGCTTCATCGAGCGCGGTGACCGGCCGGCAGACGAAAATTTTGCGGAGGCTGGCCGTATCGCTGGCGGCAGTGGCGCCGTAAGGGCCTTCGATCTCGACCTGGCCGACATGCGGATAGAACAGGAATCCCGGGATAGATCCGGGCGTATTCATGGTTCGCTGGAACGGCTTGTTCACTTCGCTGCCGGGTACATCGTTGGTCGCAAGGAACGTCACACCCACCGTGTGCAGCCCCGCCTTGATCGGAATTCGAGGAGTCGAGCGGCCGTTGCCTGTCGTATTCGAGATTTCCCGATCCCAATCGAATCGCTTCACCAGTTCGCCGTCGACCATAACTTCGAGTTGCTCGCCCTTGATCCCACCGAGAACAGCCGTAAAGTAACCGGTGACGCCTTTCACTTTGAACGAATACTCCCCATTTGCCGGGAAGACATACTTGATGAGGATGCCGCCGCGGGTTCCAAAGGGCAGTCCCTCGATGTGGAAGTTCTGCGCGGTATCCGCAGGCACGTCGAACACGGCCTGTTTTGGCGGAGTCACTTCAGCAAGCGCCAGACGGCTGATCTTTCCTGCTGCCGACAAGTAGGCTTCCATCAGAGCGGGGGACATCGTCAGCGTTCCGGCCATGTTGTCGAAGCCGTGGCTGGAATCGTCGGGCGGCAGGAACTTTGTGGCGTCCACATCCAAAGCCAGCAGGTCACGGATGGCATTGGCATATTCGGTGCGGTTGAGGCGGTGGAGACCCGGAGGAAACAAATTCGGCGCCGCGCTGCGATCGAGTTCGTTCTCCATCCAGCGGATCAGCGACTCCCGTGTCGCTGCATCCGGCCGGGGATTTCCCGCCGGCGGCATCATTCCCGCTCGAAGCTTCCGGACGAGTTTTTCGCCGATCTCCGCATGCTGCCCGAGGTGTGCGATGTCCAATTTGTCCAGCAACAGGTCCGCGGCCTTGTCGTCCTGGTTATGGCAACCCACACAGTATTGATCAAGCAGCGCCCGTTGAGTGTCTGCGCCAGTGGAATTTGCCGGTTTCGTGGCAACTTTTTGTGCTTGAGCCGGTGCCTGCGACATGGTCTGTGGCCGGGCCGTCGAACTCGGAGTCTGGCCAGACTGGCCGGACACCAGGACCACCGACATGACCGTTGCTAAACCCGTTAGGAGTAATCTCTTGTTCACAGGTCCCCCGTGCTTTGAAATATGTTTGTTCAGGTACAGTTAGCAACTCTTGATCTATCGCGCAGCGTCAGTTGTGTCAAGAATTCTTTGCAGGATTATCGCACAAAACACCTCCACGCAAGGCATGGGGAATAATTCCCGGAAATAGAGTGGTTCACGCCTTCAAACTCCAGGCCCTTGCCGGTGTCCTGTTATGTTAGAAGAGTATGGACACGTTCAGCCCCGGAGACTTCCCATGGCCGTAAATCCCGATATTCTGCGCGACATTAAACTCTTTGAACTGCTCGATGATGACGATCGCGGCGCTCTCGCCAGCGTCATAGACCAGGCCAAACTCCGTCAGGGGGAGATTCTTTTTGAAAAAGGCGATCCCGGCGAATCCCTCTTTATTGTTTGCAGTGGCCAGGTGGAGCTTTCCATTCGCAGCGTCACGGGCGAACGGATCGTGCTAACCGTCGCAGAGCACGGCGACCTCTTCGGTGAACTCTCCCTCACTAATGTCGATGCAAGAACTGCAACGGCAGTGGCGCTTGAGGATTCCGAATTGATCATCATGACTCGCGACAACCTGCTGCTGTTCTTTCGACGGAAACCCGACGCGGCGCTCGACATTATCGCGGCGCTCGGCGGCGTTGTGCGGAAAGCCGATGACCTGTTGCGCACCCGCGTTTCGCGCAATGTCAATGAAGAGGTCGCCGAGACGCTCACTCCCGTCCAGCGTGTCGCCGACTGGATTGCGTGGTTCAGCGGCAGCATGCCGTTTCTCACGTTGAATATTGTGTGGTTTGGCATATGGGTCATCGTGAATTCGTTCAATGTTGGACTTCCTCGATTCGATCCTTATCCCTTCGGTTTGCTGACCATGATCGTTTCGCTGGAGGCCATCTTTCTTTCGATCTTTGTGTTGATCAGCCAGAATCGGCAGGCCGAGAAGGATCGCGTTCGGGCCAATATTGAGTACGAAGTGAATGTGAAGGCTGAACTGGAAGTCGGCGAGCTTCACCAGAAGACCGACCGGCTGCAGGAGAAGATGCTGCAAAACTTTGCCCGGTTGGAAAAGATTATCGCAGACGGTGTGAGAGAATAACGGCGTCAGGAGGGAAAATGAGCAACGGATCGAAGATTGCACTCGGGGTCGTTGGCGCGGTTCTGTTGGTCGTGTTGATAACGGGGAGCTGGGGGATCGGGTCGTACAACAAACTTATCACGCTGGATCAAGAGACACAGAAGCAGTGGGGACAGGTTGAAAACGCATATCAGCGCCGGGCGGATCTGGTTCCAAACCTCGTGGCGACGGTTAAGGGCGCCGCAAAATTCGAACAGGACACGCTGACCGCCGTGACAGAGGCGCGCGCGAAAGTAGGACAGGTCAATCTGGGACCAGGCACTGTTAACGATCCCGCCGCGTTCCAGCGTTTCCAGCAGGCGCAGGATGGACTGTCGTCCGCTCTTTCCCACATGATGGTTGTTATGGAGAAGTATCCGGAGCTTAAAGCGACGGAAGGATTCCGCGATCTGCAGGCGCAGCTCGAGGGAACAGAGAACCGAATTTCTCAGGAGCGCAGGTTATTCAACGAAGCCGCGCAGAATTTCAATGCCACACGCGAAAGCTTTCCCACCACCATTGTCGCGGGTTTCTTTGGCAGCAAATTCAAGGACAAGGAATTCTTTAAGGCAACCACCGGCGCCGACAAGCCGCCGGAAGTGAAGTTCTGATTTGTTGCGGCGCGCAAGGTGGATAAATGGTTGGTTGAATGGTTGGGTGAATGTCTGGGCAGTTTGCGGAATTGTCTTTGCGGCGGCGGTGTTGTTCGCTGCGGAGACTCCCATTCCGCCCGCTCCCGTTCATTGGGTGACCGACACGGCTGGTTTCATGCCGGCGGATGCGGCCCAACAACTGGACGCACGGCTTCAGGCCTACGAGCAGCAAACCCATCATCAATTGATTGTCTGGATTGGTAAGACCACCGGCGGCGTCCCAATTGAAGACTGGTCGACGAAGGTTGTCAGGGCGTGGGGCATCGGACGAAAGGGCCAGAGCGACGGAATTGCGCTGATCGTGATGGCCGACGATCATATGCTACGTTTCGAAGTGGGATACGGACTGGAAGGTCCGGTTCCCGATCTCATCGCGTCGCGCATTATTCGGGACGTCATCACTCCTCAAATCAAATCGGGGAATACCGCCGGCGGCATCACAAGCGGCATGGAGGCCATCGCTGCCGCTATCGGTGAGGGGCCGTTGCCCGGAAGCGCCTATCGCGGCAATGAAGACGCGCGATACGAAGATCGTCCGGTGCCACTCCTCCAGAAGATATTCTTTCTCATCATTGGAATCCTGGTATTGGGTTTCCTTGTGACGCATCCCTCTCTCATCTTGCTCCTGCTGGCCGGTAATATCATTGGCGGTAACCGGAGAGGCGGCGTCTGGGGAGGCGGCGGCGGATTTGGCGGTGGTGGCTTTGGTGGTG
>Ga0134122_10001306_pt1 | contig 17852 bp, 23 predicted proteins | sample KB302_FD_96461 | JGI IMG/M metagenome (GOLD analysis project Ga0134122, IMG submission 96461) | Terrestrial soil microbial communities without Nitrogen fertilizer from Kellogg Biological Station, Michigan, USA - KB3-0-2 | ecosystem: Environmental > Terrestrial > Soil > Unclassified ... | reverse complement strand
TGCCGATCCGGCGGCTGATCCTCGCCACCAACGAGAACTCGGTGCTGGACGAGTTCTTCCGCACCGGCCGCTACCGCGTGCGCCGCAAGGTGCACGAGACCTCGAGCCCGTCGATGGACATCTCCAAGGCGTCGAACTTCGAGCGCTACGTGTTCGACCTCGTCGGCCGCGAGGGTGCGCGGGTGAAGGACCTCTGGCGGCGCCTCGACCAGGACGGCGAGTTCGACCTTTCGCGCTCGCCCTATTTCGCGGCGGTGCGCTCGAGCGGCTTCGTCTCGGGCGCGAGCGCGCACGAGGAGCGCATCCGCACCATCAAGCTGGTGTACGAGCGCTTCGGCGTCGTCATCGACCCGCATACCGCCGATGGCGTGAAGGTCGGGCTCGAGTACCGCGAGCCGCTGGTGCCGCTCATCTGCCTCGAGACGGCGCTGCCGGCGAAGTTCGCGGCCACCATCCGCGCCGCGCTGGGACGCGTGCCCGAGCGCCCCGCCGAGCTCGCCGACCTCGAGAAGCGGCCGCAGCGCTTCGAGGTCGTGGCGAACGACCCCGAGGCGCTCAAGCGCCGCATCGAGGCCGCGCTGTGAGGGTCGAATGAAGGCGGAAAAGAACGTGCTCGGCGGTGAGCTGCGCGCGTGCAGCTACGCACCGCTCACCGGCTACTTCCGCGACGGCTGCTGCGCCACCCACGACCAGGACGGGGTCGCGCACCTCGTGTGCGTGCAGGTGACCGACGCGTTCCTCGAGTTCAGCGTGGCGAAGGGCAACGACCTCGTCACGCCGCGTCCCGACCTGCGCTTCCGCGGCCTCAAGCACGGCGACCGCTGGTGCCTGCACGTGCTGCGCTGGGTCGAAGCCTGGGAGGCCGGCCGCGCGCCGCGCGTGGTGCTCGAGGGCACGCACGAGAACGTGCTCAAGTACGTGCCGCTCTCGGCGCTCAAGCGCCACTCGCTCGACCTCAACTGATCAGCGCACCCCTTCGAGCCGGGCGCGGTCGAGGATGGTGATCTCGCGCCGCGACACGGCGATGAGGTGCCGCTCGGAGAGATCGCGCAGCATGCGCGACAGGGTTTCCTTCTTCACGCCGAGCATCGCGGCCACCACGGTCTTGCTCACCGGCAGGCTGACCCGCCGCGCGCCCGCGCGGTCGGAGCCCGCGAGGGTGCAGAGGTAGGACGCAAGGCGCTGCGGCGCGCGCTGCAGCATCCCGGCTTCGATGCCCGTCAGCAGGCGCAGGATTTCGGCCGCGAGGCGGTCGAGCAGGTTGTGCGCGAACGCCGCGTCGCGCCGCAGGAGGAGCTCGATCGCGTCGACCGGAATCGCGAGCACCTTGGCGTCGGTCACGGCGACCGCGTCGAACGGCGCCGGCGCGGCGCGTAGCGCCGCCGCTTCGCCGAAGGACTCGCCGGCAGCGACCAGCCTGAGCACGTGCTCGTCGCGCGGCCGCGCCGAGACCGACAGCTTGAGCGAGCCGCTCGCGAGCGCGCACAGGCCCGGCAGCGGTCCTCCGTGACGGACCAGTGCATCGACGCTGCGCAGCGACACCAGGCGCGCGCCCCGCGTCGCCATGCCGATGCGCCGCTCGCTCACGCCGCGAAACAGCACGAGCCCGCAGGCGATCCGCGCGCAGGGATTCTGGCTCACTGGGCGAGTGTCCCACTTGCCGCAAGGCGCCCGTTGATCCAAATCAAGGCCGTGCGCTCGCAGTCGGGGCCGAAGCCGCGATCCGCCTCAGGGTGCCGACGTCGCGGATGGCGATGGTGCGCCCGGAAACCTCGATCAGACCGTCGCCTGCGAACTCGCGCAGGAGGCGCGACAGCGTCTCCTTCTTGATCCCGAGACGGGCGGCGAGGAGCGTCTTGCTGACCGCGAGCCGCACCGCGAGCAGGCCCGTTTCGGCGGCCGGCTCGGCGATCGAATCCAGATAGGCCGCGAGCCGCTGCGCGCTGCGCAGCCTGCCGCTCTCCAGCTCCGCCACCAGCGACTGGTTGTGCTCCGCGAGCGCGCGCGCCAGGTTGCGCGAGAAGCGCAGGTTGCGCTCGAGCATCGCCAGCACGCAGCTCGCGCGGATCGCCACCAGCATCGTGTCGTCGAGCGCCACGACGTCGACCTGCGAGGCCGTGCCGAGCATCACCGCGGTCTTGCCGCAGGTCGAGCCGGCGCCGAGGAGGCCCAGCACCACTTCGCTGCCATGCGGGCGCGGCAAGCGCGTCTTCACCGTGCCGAACGCGACCGCATAGACGCTCGGCACCCGCTCCCCGCGGCGCACGATTACCTCGCCGCGGGTGGGCGCACCACGCTCGATTGGGTGGTCAGCTCCCGGATCGCTTCCTGGCCCACGCCCTCGAGGAGCGGGAGCTTGTCCAGTACGCCTTTGACCAGGGGAGTCGGCGCTTTCACGAGGCCATGGTTGCGCCGCGGCAATTGCGCCTGTTGACCGCCATCAACAAGCCCGACTCGCTACCGCGGCGAGTTTTGATCTGGATCAACCGCCGTCTTTTTTTTTGGCGCCCAATAACAACCAGGGTCGCATCATGGACAAAACGAAGAAGGGAGGCTCCATGAAAGTTACCAGCCTGGCATTGGCAGTCTGCGGCGCGCTCGCATGGTCGCTCGCTTCCGCGCAATCGGTCGACGTATCCGCGGCCGAGGCGCTGGCGAAGAAGAGCGGCTGCACCAAGTGCCACTCGGTCTCGGCGAAGAAGGAAGGGCCTTCCTTCAAGGCCACGGCCGAGAAGTACAAGGGCAAGCCCGACGCGGAGAAAGCGCTCTACACCCACCTCACCACGAATCCGAAGATCAAGGTCGACGGCAAGGAGGAGCTGCACGAGTCGCCGAAGACCAAGAACGAAGCCGAGATCAGGAACCTCATCCAGTACATCCTGTCGCGCTGAGACGGCCGTGATCGGCAAGTGGTGGACCAATCTGCGCCAGCGCTGCCAGACCTGCTCGCGGGTGACGCTCGGGGCGGGAGTGTTGCTTCTCACCGTCGTCGTCGGCGGCGTGCTCCTCGCGGCCGGGGCGGCGGGCCTCGCGTGGACCAACACGCTCGAGTTCTGCATCGGCTGCCACGAGATGCGCGACAACGTCTACGCCGAGTTCAAGGGCAGCATCCACGAAGTCAACCGCTCGGGTGTGCGCGCCGTGTGCGCCGACTGCCACGTGCCGCGCGAGCCGGCGCCGATGCTCTGGCGCAAGGTGAAGGCGAGCCTCGAGGTCTGGGGCCACCTCACCGGCAAGATCGACACCAAGGAGAAGTTCGAGCAGCACCGCTACCAGCTCGCGAAGAACGTGTGGACCGCGATGATCCGCAACGACTCGCACGAGTGCCGCAACTGCCACAAGGCGGACTCGATGAGCTCGGAGCTGCAGACCGAGAAGGCGCGCGCGCGCCACGCCAAGGCGCGCGCGGAAAACATCACCTGCATCATGTGCCACTTCGGCATCGCGCACAGGGAGCCCGACGGCCCCGGCCCGCAGGAGCTGAAGCTCGCGAAATAAGGGGAAGCGCATGTCGGAACTCAAGCGTTGGTTGACCATCCTGCTAGAGGGCCTGGTTGTGGCGCTGGCAGGCGCCCTTCTCATGAGCAACGCGCTGGCGCAGGAGGCCAAGCCCGAGGCCAAGCCCGAGGCCGAGGCCAAGGCCGAGGTCAAGGAACGCAAGGACCTCGTCCTGAAGGGCGACGCGAAGTGCACGCGCTGCCACGACGAGGGCGACGACTATCCCGTGCTCGCCATCGGCAAGACGCGCCACGGCACCGTGGCCGACGGCCGCACCCCGAGCTGCACCAGTTGCCACGGGGAGAGCGAGCGCCACGTCAACAAGCCCGCCGACAGTAAAGAGCGCCCGCGTCCCGACCGCACGTTCACGCGCACGTCGAGCACGCCGATCGCCGAGCGCAACGGCGCCTGCATGAGCTGCCATCGGCGCGATTCCGCGCGCTCCCACTGGGACGGCAGCACGCACCAGACTCGCGACGTCGCATGCGCGACCTGCCATCAAGTTCACACGCAGCAGGACCGGGTGCGCAACAAGCTCACACAGCCCGAAGTGTGCTTTACCTGCCACAAGGAGCAGCGTGCGCAGATCAACCGCCCGTCGCGCCATCCGATCCCGGAAGGCAAGGTGGCCTGCTCCGACTGCCACAACCCGCATGGCTCGATCGGACCGAAGCTCGTCAAGCGCGATAGCGTGAACGATACCTGCTACACCTGCCACATGGAGAAGCGCGGCCCGTTCGTGCACAACCACGCCCCGGTGACCGAGGACTGCACGATCTGCCATAACCCGCACGGCACGGTCGTGGAGAACCTTCTGAAGGCCCGGGCGCCGTTCCTGTGCCACCAGTGCCACACGCCGCACGGCCCGAACGTGCCGCAGCTTCTGGGCGCGCAGGTGGTCCCCATCGGCGTGACTACGACCGGGAAAAACGCCGTCAACATCACGATGGCACGCGGCTGCCTCAACTGCCACACCGCGGTGCACGGGTCGAACAACCCGAGCACGACCAACCCGACGCCGCAGTTCAGGCTGCGCTGAGAGATCGGAGACCGCCATGAAAGGAACCAGACACCCCCTCCGCAGGTCGATTCTCGGGCTCGCCGTGACCGCGGCCTTTGCCTCGGCGCACGCTCAGGAAGCCGCCGACGCGACAGCGCTGAAGCGGCCGGACAGCACGGTTGCACTTGGCGGCGGCATCGCCTCCGGAACCCCGCGCGACCGCTCGATCTGGGGCCAGTACAACGGCTTGCGTGAGAACGATGCCAATCTACTCCTCGACTTCGACTACGTGAGGCGCGACGACGCCACCGGTACGTGGACGACGCTGCGCGGCCGCAACCTCGGGCTGGACTCGCGCGACATCGCCTTTGGGTACCAAAGGCAGGGCGACTGGAGGATCGGGCTCGACTACAGCGAGCTCGTCCACCACGAGATCCGCACCATCAACACGGGCATGCTGGGCGCTGGCAGTACCACGCCGACCGTGGTGCTGATCGCCCCGGGGACGGGCCAGGACCTCAACTTCGAGCTCAAGCGCAAGGCGATCGGCCTCGCGGGCGACAAGTGGATCAGCTCCGGCGTGCAAATGGAGCTCAGCTTCCGGAACGAGGATAAGGACGGCACGCGCCTATGGGGTCGCGGTTACGACTGCGCGAGCTTCGTGTGCACCGGCACCCAGAACGCGGCCAATACGCGCTGGGCCGTGCTGATGATCCCCGAGCCGGTGAATTTCAACATGAAGACGGTCGACGCCAAGCTGAATTTCATCACCGAGAAGCTTTTCGTGAGCGCCGGCTACTACGGTTCGTTTTTCGGCAACGAGTTCGGCAACGTCACGCCTAGCGTGCCGAACCAGTTGCGCGGTCCGACCGGCCTGACGGCGACGCTGAACCCGGCCGCGGCCGGCGGCACCAGCCTGCAGGGCGTGCTACAGCTCCCGATGGCGCTGCCGCCGGACAACCAGGCGCACCAGGCCTACTTGAGCGGCAACTATGCCTGGACCCCGACCACGCGCTCGAACTTCAAGCTCGCCTACACGCACGCGACGCAGGACCAGGATTTTGGCTCCATGGGCTTTACCGGGCTGCCGACGGTGTCGCGCACAAACCTCGGCGGCGTGATCGATACGAGCCTCATGCAGCTCGGCCTGACCTCGCAGCCGATCAACCGGCTGACGCTCCTCGGCAACGTGCGCTACGAGAGGAAGGACGACAAGACCCCGATCGATCTCTACAACGTTGACAATACTGTCCGCTGGGAAAACTACCATACCTCGACCCGCAAGCTCGGCGCGCGGGTTGAGGGAAGCTATCTGCTGCCCTCGAACCTGCGGGCCACGGCGGGATTCGACTACGAGAAGATCGAACGCGAACTGCCCGATCCGGTCACCGTGGTCTTGGCCGGCCTGTCGGGCCTGCGCGGCGATACCGAGGAGAAGACGCTGCGCGGCGAGCTGCGCCGCAGCATCTCCGAGACATTGACCGGCTCGCTCGGCGCAGCGCATTCCGAGCGCACCGGGTCGGACTGGTACAGCCTGGCGAACGTCCCGGCGCAGGGCGTGGTCTACGGCGGCCTCTATTCCTTCAGCCAGATTTTCCAGCGCACGGCGACCTTCCCCTACAACCTTGCCGACCGCAAGCGCGACAAGGTCAAGGCCACTTTGGACTGGATGGCAACGGACCGCCTGCAGGTGCAGTTCATCGGCGAGGCGGGTCGCGATACCTACAATCCGCCGAGCGAGAACGGGCTGCGCACGGGCGACATGGACCTCCTGAGCCTCGATGCGTCGTACGCGCTGAGCGAGCGCTGGAAGCTGACCGCCTACGGCTCGTACGGCACCCAATCGATGAACGAGGCCGATCGCGCGAACTACGTCGCAGACACGAAGAACACCAGCACCGCTTTCGGCCTCGGCATCAACGGCCAGCCGAGCGGGGTACTCGAAGTCGGCGCGGGCGTGTCCTACGTCAGCGACGTGACCAAGTACTCCTTGACGCCGGACTTCGCCACGACGCCGAACAACGTGGCGCAGAACGCGGTCGGGCTGCCGGACACGAAATTCAGCGAGACGCGCTACGGCGTATTCGCGAAATATGCGCTCAGCAAGCAGAGCGACCTGCGCCTCGACCTCTCGTACATCATCGAGAAGCTGGACGAGTGGAGCTGGGGCTCCAACGGCGTCCCGTGGGTCTACTCCGACGGCACCACCGTAGGCCTGAAGCCGGACCAGCGCGTGACCTTCGCCGCGCTCCGGTACATCTACAAGTTCTAGCGAAGCAGCGGGCCTAGCCGGTCGCGAGCCTTGATCTGCCTCAAGAAGGGCGGCCATTCGGCGCGAAACAATGAGTGCATGTCGCTCCAGGTCCAGGCTTGGCATACCGAGCACATGTACTTTGGGCGGCTGCTCGCGCGCCTGAGCCGCGAGCTCGACCTCTTCGCCGTGGGCGAGCGGCCGAACTATGCGCTGATGCTCGACATCCTCACCTACCTCGGCGAGTTCTGCGACCGCGTGCACCATCCGCGCGAGGACGCCGCGTTCGCCTGCCTGGCGCGGCGCTTTCCCGACTTGCAGCTGCCGCTCGCGCGCCTGCAGCAGGAGCACCGCGTGATCGCGCACGCGGGCGAAGTGCTGCGCGCGCAGATCGCCGCGATCGTCGACGGTGCCTTTGTTCCGCGCGCCGAGGTCGAAGCCGCCGCCGCCACCTATCTGGTCTACTACCGCAGCCACATCGAGCACGAGGAGCGCGAAATCCTCGGCCGCGCCGCAGCCGCGCTCAGCGAAGAGGACTGGGAGGTGGTGCGAGCCGCTGCGCCGCACGGCGAGGACCCGCTCTTCGGCGCGGCGCCGCACGAGCGCTTTCGCCAGCTGCGGCGCGAGATCTCGCTCGAAAGCTAAAGGAGCCTGCCATGTTCGCCATCTTTTCCCCCCGCCGCGAGCGCCGCGTGATCGACGCGGGCCGGGTGTGCTGTCCGCTGCGCCGGCGCGACGTCGAAGTCGACCTCTGCGCGGGCTGCGGCTGGGCCAGCGCGATCGATGTCGAGAGCGAAGCTCCGTCGGTGCGCTGCACGGCCGAGCTCGTCCGGATCCTGCCCGACGCGCTGCTCGTGTAGCCGAGGCCTGCTGTACTGCGTTTAGCTGCGTGGCCCCGGCGCGATTCTCGGACTAACATCCGCAGTGCCATCCATGAACCTGCGCCTGACCGCAGCGCTGCTCCTTTCGCTGGTAGTTTTCAGCAGCACTGCCGAGGCGCAGACCTGGCCGTCGCGCTTTGTGCGCGTCGTCGTGCCGTTCCCGCCCGGCGGCGGGACCGATGCGATCGCACGCATCGTCTCCGCGCAGCTCTCGGTGCAATGGGGCCAGCAGGTGGTAGTGGAGAACAAGGGCGGCGGGGCGACCAACATCGGCACCGAGATGGTCGCGCGCGCCGAGCCCGACGGCTACACGCTGCTGCTGCAGTCGATGCCGCTCGCGGTGAACCGCTTTCTCTTCGCCTCGCTTCCCTACGATCCGCTCGCCGATCTCGCGCCGGTGGTCCTCCTCTGCGACTACCCGAACGTGATGGCCGTGCCGATCACCTCGCCCGCGCGCTCGGTTGCCGACTTCATCGCCTACGCCAAGGCCAATCCGGGCAAGGTCACGTTCGCCTCGTCAGGACACGGCACCTCGGTCCATCTCTCCGGCGAGCTCTTCAAGCGCATGGCGGGCATCGAGATGACCCACGTCCCCTATCGCGGCGCCGGACCCGCGCTCCAGGACCTCGTTCCGGGACGCGTCGACGTGATGTTCAACAACATCGGCGCGGTGATGCCGCTCATCAAGGGCGGGAAGCTGCGCGCGCTCGGGGTAACCACGGCGAAGCGCACGCCGGCGCTGCCCGACTTGCCGCCGATCGCCGAATCCGGCGTGCCGGGATTCGACGTGTCCTCCTGGTATGCGCTCTTCGCGCCTGCCAGGACGCCGCCGGAGGTCATCCGGAAAGCGAACGCCGATACGCGCGCCGCGCTCGCCGTGCCCGCCACCCGCGCGCGCCTCGAGGAGCTCGGCGTCGTCGTGATCGGCTCCTCGCCGGAAGGCCTCGGCGCGCACCTGCGCTCCGAGATGGACAAGTGGGGCCCGGTCATCCGCGAGGCCGGCATCAAGGGCAGCGACTAACCCGCCGTCGAGACTTGCGGACCGCGATCCGAATATCGGTCCACTGCGCGCCGCTTATCGTTCAGTCCGATTCACCGCAGGAATTGGCCATAACCAAACATTTGACCGCATCCAAAGGTGACGTCCCGCGATTAAGCGTGTGTAATTAGGCTTCTTATATAAAGTCCGCACTACGCTAGGGGTTGCCGAAGCAGGAGCGAGGCGTGAGGACCACCCGAAAGGCATTCCCGCTAAAGGATCTGATCGTAGTGACGTCTTCGGGGACGATCGACCTGGCCGCATCGCGGTCAGCCCTGAAAAGCCTCGCCGCCGATCCAGAATTCGACAGACATTACGAGATCTTGCTAGATCTCAGAGAGAGCGAGTGCGAATTGTCGGTAACGGACGTTTACGAGATCGCGAGTTACTTGGCTTGGCCCGATCCTGCGCTTCCCACGCGCAAGAAAATTGCGGTGCTGGTATCCGGCCAACGTGCGTTCGATCACGCCAAGTTTCTTGAGGTGTGTTCCCGGAATCGAGGCGTCCAGGTCGGTGCATTTGAGGACTATGAAAAAGCCAGCGAGTGGCTCGACACTGAGTTACCCGAAGATCCAAAGGAAATGGATGCAACGTCCAGCCGGTAGGCGCGACGGACGGGGCAGAGGCGCCGTGCGCCTCGTGCAAAACCGGAACGTTGAGCGGCTGTATTTACGCTCCGGGTCAGGGCGACACTTTCAACGCAACCCAGGAGGAGGGGCTAAGAATGGCAATGAGACTGACCAAGAATCTCGGCATGCTTTTGCTGGCAATCTGGCTGATATTGGGTGGGCTGCTACCGTTGCTTAATCTCAGCTTTTCGGGAGTCGGCACCCTCATGGCGATCCTCGCGATCGCCGCCGGCGTGTTCATCTTGATAGGGCGATAGCAGCCGAAAGCCAGAAAGACCCGATGACGGATCCGATCAGACGCAAGATACTGAAAACGGGAGCCGCCTCCGGGCGCATCGGCCTGCTTCTGTCTAGACGGCCGTGTCTATGCGAGAAGGCGGCTGATGCCCGGTGACCGTCCGAGACGTTGCTCACGCCGTCTAGTTTTGCGCTAGGCCGCAGAACAAGCAAAGAGGTAGCGTGGCACTGCTCGTCGGAGCGTTACTCGCATTCTCTGTGGGGCTGTGGGCCTCTGGCGTCGGCTTGGATCGCGACCGAGCGTTCTATCCAGTGGTCACGATTGTGATCGCGTCCTACTATGCTCTATTTGCCGTCATGGGCGCATCCACGCATGCACTCGTTCTCGAGTCGCTGGTCTGCGCGGTCTTCCTGGCAGTCGCAGTCATAGGCTTCAGGTGGTCGCTCTGGGTGGCGGTGGTTGCACTGGCGGCACATGGCCTATTCGATTTCATCCATGCCGCGGTCATATCCAATCCAGGCGTGCCAGATTGGTGGCCGGAGTTCTGCCTCACGTACGACGTTACGGCAGCCGTGTACTTGGCATGGTTGCTCAAGAGCGGGCGCGTTCGTGCTGCCGCATAATTCAAAGGAGCAGTGGCTCGAGCTGAAAATCCCGCCGCTGCTCGTGTGGCTTGTCATTGCCGGTGCCATGCTCGGTGTGGCGTACGCTGCACCGGGGCTTTCATTCGCGCTGGCCGGAAGCTCCGCCATCGCGCTGGCGCTTGTGGCGTTGGGTGGGGGAGTGGCGATCGCCGGAGTGATCGCCTTTCGTAACAAGCGCACCACGGTCAACCCGCTCACGCCAAGTGCGTCCTCGTCTGTCGTGTCCAGCGGTGTCTATCGCGTCTCACGCAATCCGATGTACCTCGGCTTTCTTCTGGCGCTTGCAGGCTGGGCGGTGTACTTGTCGAATGCCGGCGCTGCCTTGCTCTTGCCTGCCTTCGTCGCATACATGACTCAGTACCAGATCAAGCCCGAGGAGCGCGCCTTGCTCGAAAAGTTCGGAGGCGAGTTTGCGCAGTACATGTCCCGCGTTCGACGATGGCTCTAGGCGCGGATTTGCGCTGCCGTGCAACAATACCCGCATGCTCGAAGCGGCGGAGCTCGAATGCGAGCGCGGCGCGCGGACCCTGTTTCGCGGGGTCTCGTTCGTGCTGCGCGCGGGCGAGCTGCTGCGCGTCGCCGGCGCGAACGGCAGCGGCAAGACGAGCCTCCTGCGCATCCTTTGCGGCCTTGCCCGGCCGAGCGCCGGCGCGGTGCGCTGGAAGGGTCAGCCGATCGCAGGCCTGAAGGAGGACTACACGCGCGAGCTGGTCTACATCGGCCACGCGAGCGCGGTGAAGGACGATCTCACCCCGCGCGAGAACCTCGAGATCAGTTGTCGCCTCGCCGGCCGCGCGGCGAGCGGCGAGGCGCTCGCCGCGGCGCTGGTGCGGCTCGGCGTGCCCGAGTTGCCGGTGCGCAAGCTCTCGCAGGGCCAGCGCCGCCGCGCCGCGCTCGCGCGCCTGCTCGTGTCGGACGCGCTGCTGTGGCTCCTCGACGAGCCGTTTGCCACCCTCGATGCCGAGGGCATCTCGAATCTCAATGGTCTGATGGAAAAACAGGTGAGCCGTGGCGGCGCGGTGGTCTACACCACGCACCAGGAGGTCGGCATCCGCAGCACGCGCGTGGTCGACCTGGGCGCCGGCGCCTGAGATGCTGGCGGTCGCGCGAACGCTCGTCCACCGCGACCTGCTGCTTGCGCTGCGCCGGCGCAGCGACGTTGCCACGGCGCTCCTTTTCTTCGTCATCGTCGCGAGCCTCTTTCCGCTCGGCGTCGGCGCCGAGCCGAACCTGCTGCGCGCCATCTCCCCCGGCGTGATCTGGGTCGCGGCGCTGCTCTCGTCGATGCTCTCGCTCGGGCGCCTCTTCGCCGCCGACCACGCCGACGGCACGCTCGAGCAGATGCTGCTCGGCGCCGCGCCCCTGGGCGTGGTGGCGATGGCAAAGTGCCTCGCGCATTGGCTGGTCTCGGGCCTGCCGCTGGTCGCGATCGCGCCGCTCATCGCGCTGCAGTACGACCTCGCGCCAGGACTGTACGGCGTGCTCGCTCTATCATTGCTCCTGGGCACGCCGGTGCTGAGCCTGATCGGCGCGATCGGCGCCGCGCTGACCCTCGGGCTGCGCGGCGGCGGAGTCCTGCTCGCGCTGCTCGTGCTGCCCCTCTATGTCCCGGTCCTCATCCTCGGCGCCGGAGCGGTCGAGATGGCGGGCGCGGGGCTGCAGCCCGACGGGCAGCTCCTGCTGCTTGGCGCCCTGCTCGTGCTCGCGGCGGCCTTCTCGCCCTGGGCGATCGCCGCCGCATTGCGCATCTCTATGGAATGACCGATGGAAAGACTCGAGGCATGAATCCGAATTCGACGCTCCGCTGGTTCCGGTTCGCTTCGCCGCAGACTTTCTTCCCGCTCGCCGGGACGATCGCGCTTGGGTGCGCGGCGGCGGCGGCGCTGCTCGCGCTGGGCGGCCTTTACGTGGGCCTCGTCGTCGCGCCTACCGACGCTCAGCAGGGCGAGGTCTACCGCATCATCTTCATCCACGTGCCGGCGGCCTGGATGTCGATGTTCATTTACGTCGTGATGGCCGGCTGGGCCGCCATCGGCCTCGCGTTCAACACCCGGCTCTCGTTCATGATGGCGCAGGCGCTTGCGCCGACCGGGGCGCTCTTCACCTTCATCGCGCTGTGGACCGGGTCGCTGTGGGGCCGGCCGACGTGGGGCACCTACTGGGTCTGGGACGCGCGCCTCACCTCGGAGCTGATCCTCCTCTTCCTTTACCTCGGCTTCATGGCCCTGCACGCGGCGATCGACGATCCGCGGCGCGCCGACCGGGCCTCGGCGCTCCTCGCCATCGTCGGCGCGGTCAACGTGCCGATCATCTACTACTCGGTGCAGTGGTGGAACACGCTGCACCAGGGCGCCTCGGTGAGCATTACCCGCGCGCCCAGCATGGCCGCGACCATGCTCACCGGGATGCTGCTCATGGCGCTCGCCTTCTGGGCCTACTCGATCGCCGCGGTGCTGGTGCGCGTGCGTTGCATCATCCGGGAGCGCGAATGAGCCACGGCTTCTTCATCTGGGCCTCCTACGCCGTGACCTTCGCGGCCCTGGCGCTGGAAGTGGTCTTTCTTTTCCGCCGTTCGAGGCGCGCCGGGCCCTCGCGGCAGATAAAATGACGGCATGAAACCCAGACACAAGCGCATGGCGGCGATCGCGTTCGGCCTGGTCGCCATCGGCATCGCCACCGCGCTGGTGCTGCAGGCGTTCCAGAAGAACCTGGTGTTCTTCTTCAGCCCGACGCAGGTCGCGGCGAAGGAAGCGCCGCTCGGCCGCACCTTCCGCATCGGCGGCATTGTCGAGCCGGGCAGCGTCAAGCGCGACGGCGTCGAGGTGCGCTTTGCCGTGACCGACACGGCGAAGACCATCCCGGTCCTCTACCGCGGCGCGCTCCCCGACCTCTTCCGCGAGGGCAAGATGGTGGTGGCGCAGGGCCAGTTGCTCGAAGACGGCGTGTTCCAGGCGCGCGAGGTGCTCGCGAAGCACGACGAGAATTACATGCCGCCAGAAGCAAAAGAGGCGGTGGAGAAGGCGCACAACGCCGCAAAGAAAGGCAAATCGTGATTCCCGAGCTCGGACAGCTGGCGCTCGCGCTGGCACTTGCGGTGGCCCTGATCCAGGGCAGCCTTCCGATCGTTGGGGCGGCTAAGGGCAACCTCGCCTGGATGTCGCTCGCCCGGCCGGCGGCGCAGGCGCAGGCGGTGCTCGTGGCGGCGGCCTTCGGCTGCCTGGTCTACAGCTTTGCCAGCAACGACTTCTCCGTGCAGTACGTGGCGCAGCATTCCAACAGCGCGTTGCCGCTTCACTATCGGATCTCCGGCGCGTGGGGCGGCCACGAGGGCTCGCTCCTCCTCTGGTGCCTGATGCTCGGCGTGTGGATGACGGCGGTGACGCTCTTCAGCGCGCATCTCCCCGAGGAGATGACCGCGCGCGTGCTCGGCGTGATGGGACTGGTCAGCGCGGGCTTCATCGCCTTCATGCTCTTCACCTCGAACCCGTTTGACCGCCTGTTTCCTGCGGCCGAAGACGGCCGCGACCTGAATCCGCTGCTGCAGGATCCGGGCATGGTGATTCACCCGCCGATGCTCTACATGGGCTACGTCGGCTTCTCGGTCGCGTTCGCCTTCGCGGTTTCGGCGCTGCTCTCCGGGCGGCTCGACGCGGCCTGGGCGCGCTGGTCGCGCCCCTGGACCACGGTGGCGTGGGCGTTCCTGACGCTCGGCATCGCGCTCGGCAGCGGCTGGGCCTATTACGAGCTCGGCTGGGGCGGCTGGTGGTTCTGGGATCCGGTGGAGAACGCTTCGTTCATGCCGTGGCTCGTGGGCACCGCGCTCATCCATTCTCTCGCCGTCACCGAGAAGCGCGGCGCGTTCCGCAGCTGGACCGTGCTCCTCGCCATCATCGCCTTCGGCCTGTCGCTCCTCGGCACCTTCCTCGTGCGCTCGGGCGTGCTCACCTCGGTGCACTCGTTCGCCACCGACCCGAAGCGCGGCATCTTTATCCTGGGTCTGTTCGCCTTCATGATCGGCGGCGCCCTCGCGCTCTACGCCTGGCGCACCGCGCGCATCGGCCTCGGCGGCGACTTCGCCCCCGTGTCGCGCGAATCGCTGCTGCTCACGAACAACGTCATCCTCACCGCCGCCGCGGGAACCGTGTTCCTCGGCACGCTCTACCCGCTCCTGATCGACGCGCTCGGCGTGGGCAAGATCTCGGTGGGGCCGCAGTACTTCGAGGCCGTGTTCGTGCCGCTGATGGCGCCGGCGCTTTTTCTCATGGGCGTGGGTCCGCTCGCGCGCTGGAAGCGCGCCAGCGTGCCGGAGCTCGCGGCGCTGCTGCGCTGGGCGCTCGGGGTGAGCCTTGCGCTCGGCCTGATCCTGCCCTTCGCCTTTGGCGAATGGCACGCGCTGGTCGGCTTCGGCCTCGCCCTGGCGGCGTGGATCGCTATCAGCGGGATTCTGACTTTGAAGAAAAGACCGCGGGATTCCAGGGCGTATTGGGGAATGCTGATCGCCCATTGCGGCGTTGCCGTGTTCGTGGTCGGCGTCACGCTGGTGAAGGGCTACGAGAGCGACCGCGACTTGAAGATGCGCCTGGGCGACACGGTCGAGCTCGCTGGCTACGTCTTCCGGCTGGAGAGCGTCTCCCCGGTGCGCGGCCCGAACTACACCGCGGCGCAGGCGAAGATCACGGTCACCAAAGGCGGCAGACCCGTCACCGAGATGTACCCGGAGCGGCGCATGTACACCGTGGCCGAGCAGGTGATGACCGAGGCGGCGATCCATCCGGGCCTGACGCGCGACCTTTACGTGTCGCTCGGCGACGCGCTCGAGGAGCCGGGCAGCAAGAGCGGCGCCTGGCTCGTCAAGGTGCAGCACAAGCCCGTCATGGACTGGATCTGGGGCGGATGCCTCATCATGGCGCTCGGCGGTGTGTGCGCCGCGAGCGACCGCCGCTACCGCTTCTCGCTCCGGGAGCGCAGGAGCGCCGAGGTCGCGGCCTACGACCCAAGGGTCGCCCCTTGAGGTTCTGGCTCGTCGTCGCGGGATTCCTGGTGCTGGTGGGGCTGCTCGCGGCCGGCCTGCAGCTCGACCCGCGCGAGGTGCCCTCGCCGCTCATCGGCAAGCCCGCGCCGGCGTTCGAGCTGCCGCTCCTGCAGCAGCCCGACAAGAGCTTCTCGCAGAAGGACATGCTCGGCACCGTGTGGGTGATGAACGTCTGGGCCTCGTGGTGCCCGCCTTGCCTCGTGGAGCATCCCGTCGTGAGCGAGTTTGCGCGCTCGGGCATCGCGCCGGTCGTGGGCCTCAACTACAAGGACGCGCGCGAGGACGCGCTGCCGTGGCTCAAGAAAAACGGCGATCCGTTCCAGGTCACGGTGTTCGACGCGGCCGGCCGGATCGCCATCGACTACGGCGTGTACGGCGTGCCCGAGACCTACGTGATCGACCGCAAGGGCATCATTCGGTACAAGCGCGTCGGGCCGCTCACGCCAGAGATCGTCCAGAAGAAAGTCCGTCCGCTCATCGAGGAGCTGTCGAAGCGTGGCTAGGCTCTTGTCGCTCCTTCTTCTCGTCGCCCTTCCTTTGCAGGCGATGGGACAGGAAGATCCAGGCCTGGAGCGGCGCGTAGCCTCGCTTGCGCACGAGCTGCGCTGCCTCGTGTGCCAGAACCAGACCCTCGCCGACTCCAACGCCCCGCTCGCGCAGGACCTGCGCAACCAGATCCGCGAGCAGCTCAAGGCCGGCAAGAGCGAGCGCGACGTGATCGACTTCATGGTCGCGCGCTACGGCGATTTCGTGCTCTACCGGCCGCCGTTCAAGGCGACGACCGTGGCGCTCTGGACCGGCCCGTTCGTGCTGCTCGCGCTCGGCGCCTGGCTTCTCGTTCGCCGGGTGAGGAAGAGGGCGCCGCCGCCCGGGCTCACCGAGGCCGAGCGCCGCCGCGCCGCGCAGCTCCTCGAATGACGCTGTTCTGGCTGATCGGCGCCGTGGCGGCGGCGGCGGTCATCGCCTGGGTGCTGCGCCCGCTGCTCACGCGAAAAAAGGCCGCGCCCCCGTCGCGCGCCGCCGCCAACGTGGCGATCTACCGCGATCAGCTGCGCGAGCTGGATGCCGACCTTGCCGCGGGCACGCTGGCGCGCGAGGACTACGAGCGCGCCCGCGCCGAGCTCGAGGCACGCGCGCTGCGCGATGCCGGCCAGCCCGACGCGCCGGCGGCGCAGCAGCCCGACACGCCGGCGGTCGAGCCGCCGGGGCGCGGCTTCGCCTGGACGCTTGCCGCGGCGGTGCCGCTCGCCGCGGTGGCGCTCTACGTGCTCGTCGGCACTCCGGGCGGCGTCGACCGCGAAGCCCAGCTGCATGCCTCGCGCGCGCAAGTCGAGGGGATGGTCGAGCGGCTCGCCGCGCGCCTGCGCGAGAATCCAGACGACGTCAACGGCTGGAAGCTCCTCGGGCGCTCCTACGGGGTCATGGGGCGCTACGCCGAGGCTGCCGATGCCTACGCCAAGGCCGCGGTGCGCTCGCCGCGCGACGCGCAGCTTCTCGCAGATCTCGCCGACGTGCTGGCGATGGCGCGCGGCCAGAGCCTGCAGGGCGAGCCGGAGCAGCTCGCGCTGCGCGCGCTCGAGATCGAGCCGGGCAACCTCAAGGCGCTGGCGCTTGCCGGCTCCGCGGCGTTCGAGCGCAAGGACTACGCCGCGGCCGCGAAGCACTGGGAGCGCATGCTCGCGTACGTCGAGCCCAACTCGGAGGACGCGCGCTCGATCCAGCAGAACGTCGCCGAGGCGCGCTCGCTCGCCGGAGAACCGGCCAAGCCGCAACCGAAGCAGCCCGAATCGAAGAAGGCGCAAGCGACAACCGGACTGCGCGGCACGGTGTCGCTCTCGCCGCAGCTCAAGGACAAGGTGTCGCCCGAAGACACGGTGTTCGTATTCGCGCGCGCGGCCGAGGGTCCGCCGATGCCGCTCGCGGTCGCCCGCGTGCGTGTGCGCGATCTGCCCTATCGCTTCGCGCTCGACGACTCGATGGCGATGAGCCCGGCGCTCAAGCTGTCGGCGTTTCCCAAGGTCGTGGTGACGGCGCGCGTATCGAAGAGCGGCGCCGCAACCGCGCAGCCCGGAGATCTGCAGGGCGCGAGCGCGCAGGTGTCCCACGACGCCGCCGCGGTGAGCGTGGTGATCGACGCCCAGGTGCGCTAGCGCGCTAGAAGCGCGCAGCCAAGTTTGCTACGCTCGCGTTCGCAAGCACCACGCAGGAGAAACGCATGGCTGAAAGCAAAGAACGCCGCAAGACCCCGCGCAAACCCGCCGAAGCGACGCCCAGGCCCGACAGTAACGCGTCCGCGCCTCGCAAGGCGTCGATGCCGATGGCGGGCACCGCCAGCTATGAGACATCGAGCGAAGAGACCCGGCGCCGGATCGCGGAAGCCGCCTATTTCCGCGCCAAGGAGCGCAATTTCGAGCCCGGCCACGAGCTCGAGGACTGGGTCGAGGCCGAGTCCGAGGTGATGGGCCGCGTCAACGGCGCGGATCGCTAGGCGCCGTCAGTACTCGTCGAAGATACGCTGCAGCTCGGCGGCGTCGCGCGTGCGCGTGAGCGCCAGCATGAGGAGGATGCGCGCCTTCTGCGGAGTGAGGTTGTCCCCCCAGAGATAGAAGCGCTTGGCGTCGGCGGCGCCGGCGCGCGTGT
>Ga0134122_10001303_pt1 | contig 17864 bp, 18 predicted proteins | sample KB302_FD_96461 | JGI IMG/M metagenome (GOLD analysis project Ga0134122, IMG submission 96461) | Terrestrial soil microbial communities without Nitrogen fertilizer from Kellogg Biological Station, Michigan, USA - KB3-0-2 | ecosystem: Environmental > Terrestrial > Soil > Unclassified ... | reverse complement strand
CGAAATCTTGGTAACAATATCCCCATCCAGCCTGCACCGCCGGACAATACAAGGCCTCCCGGTCCGCCGCAGGTGGGAGACATCTCACTCGACGTCAATCTGGTCAACCTCGATGTCGTGGTCATCGACAAGAATGGCAACCCGATCGGCGGAATGGAGAAGAAGCATTTCAAGATTTTCGACGACAACGTCGAACAAAAGATCACGAACTTCAACGCGGTGGATTCGCCTCTGACTGTCGTCATTGTCGTGGAATTCACGCCCTTTGTGGTCTATTACGACAACATTTACACGTCGATCGGCGGCTTTGTCGATTCGCTGCGGGATAATGACTGGGCGGCGTTGGTGGCCTATGACGTCCATCCCATGCTGATTACGGATTTCACAAAAAGCAAGGGCCAGCTTTATGAAGGTCTGAGGAGTTTGAGAAATCCCCATACGCAGGAACGCGGGCTCTTCGATGCGGTTTACGACACCCTCCAGAAGCTCGACAAAGTCGACGGCAAGAAGGCTATTTTTCTGCTCAGTACAGGACTCGATTCCATCAGCATTCACAGCTATGGCGAGGCGTTAAAGAAGGCACAGGCTTCCGACACGATGATCTATGGCGTCAGCATGGGCCAGATGTATCGGCTGTACTACCAGAATTCCATGAGTCAGGCGATGAACATCGAATTGCTTTCTGCGGATAATCAGCTCAGCCAGATCACTTCGGCAACCGGTGGGACCACGTTCTTCCCGCGCTTCCCGACCGAGTACTCCGACATCTACAACTCCATGAGCAATCAGTTGCGGAACCAGTACAACCTCGCCTTCATCCCGTCGAACCAGAAGAAAGACGGCAAGTTTCATAAACTGAAAGTCGAAGTCGAGGATCTCGACGTGGATAAGAATGGAAAGCTCGATGGACTGAAAGCCCACACACGGCAGGGTTACTACGCGCCAAGGTCGTAAGGGATTCCTCTCCCGAAGGGAGAGGGTGGCCCGAAGGGCCGGGTGAGGGGTAAAAAATATTTGTACCCCTGGACCAATTCGGGGCCGTGCTACTCGAACCCCGAACTCTGAACTGCAAGTTCGGGGTTCGAGTAGCACGGCCCCGAATTAGTCTTCTGCACATTCCGGATTGTGCGCGGTCACAGACCGCGCCTACAGCTGCGTTGAATTTATGACTGTCCGCACCCCCATCCGCCACCCTGCCGTTGCGGGACGCTTCTACCCGAACAATCCCGCAGAACTCTCCACCATGCTCGACGGTTTCGCCGATTCCAACTCCGTCCCCAGTCCGGCGATTGGAATAGTGGTTCCCCACGCAGGCTATATCTTTTCCGGACACGTGGCCGGCGCGATCTACTCGCGCATCACGATTCCCTCCCGAACCATCATTCTTTGCCCTAACCATACCGGCTTCGGCGTGCCGCTTTCCATCATGCGCCGTGGTTCGTGGCAGACACCCCTCGGAAGAGTCGAAATTGACGGCGATATGGCGGATGCGCTTATAGCTGCAGATCCGGAACTGGAGGACGACTTTGACGCGCATCGACTTGAACATGCCATCGAAGTCCAGCTGCCGTTCCTGCAACGGAAGACCGCAACACGGCTGGTTCCCATCGCGGTTGGCGTGTCCGGCTGGAGTGAGCTGGAGCGGCTCGGAAGAGCGATCGGCGAAACGATACAGAGCATCGATCGATCCACGCTGATCGTCGCGTCCAGCGATATGAACCACTACGAATCGGATGCCGTCACGCGGGTGAAAGACGCCAGGGCCATCGATCCACTCCTGAAGCTCGATGCGAAGCGCCTCCACGACATCGTTCGCCGCGAGGGAATATCCATGTGTGGCGTGGGCCCGGCGGCGGCGATGATTGTGGCGGCCGGAATCCTGGGAGCGACACGTGCAGAGTTGGTGAAATATGCGACTTCAGCGGAAGTATCGAAGGATTTCGCTCGAGTGGTCGGCTACGCCGGAGTGATCGTCACGTGACTATTTTCCTGCCGCGATTTTCTCTTTCAGTTCCTGGGCATGCGCTCTTGCATAGTTCACGATGTTGCTGTCTCGATTGACCAGATCCAGAACTTCCATCAGGCTCTTTGGATCCGCCAGGCGCTTCTGCTTCCACAGGTCCTCCAGCTTATCGAGTCGTTCCGGAATGCCCAGGCTATCGTACTTCATCGCCCATACCAGATCGACGGCGAGTGCTTCCTGCGTGATTAGCGCTTCAAAGAAAGTGACCAACTCGGTCACATCTTTCATGTCGGAATAGTTGAAGTCCGCTTCACGGCGATCCGTTATGGTCTCCAGAGTCAAATGTTTCCTTCCAAGGTCGGCAACTTTCCTCTTCGATTCGTATGTCTTGGCATTTGCCAGGTATTTCGTTCCAGCCAGAACCCGGAGAAACTGGGTGTTTCCGCCCGGCGAGAGCGCAATTGCCGTCTTCAATTCTTCGCCTTCGCGGCGCTTGAACCTTGCCTCACCCGCACCGGCGGGATCGAGCTGTATGCACAGGGATTCGAATGGACCGCCTGCATTCGCCCGGCAGTACGTGAACTGGGTGAAACTCTGCTGCGGGGCTGCAAGCAGCAACAGCAGAATGGCAGCGCGAATCATCGGATGCCCGCGGCATGTTTCAGCCGGTTCGAATGCGCGTGGCAGATGGCGACGGCCAGCGCGTCCGACGCGTCGTATTCCTCTGGACGCGTCTTGAGTTTCAATAAGGCGCACACCATTTGCTGCACCTGCAGTTTCTCCGCACGGCCGTAGCCGGTCACGGCACACTTTACTTCTGCCGGCGAGTATTCAAAGACCGGGAGCTTCGCTTCCGCAACCGCTGCCATGCACACGCCGCGAACGTGACCGAGCTTCAGGGCGCTCTGAACGTTCATGGAATAGAAGATTCCCTCGAAGGCAGCCACATCCGGCTGAGCGGCGGAAATCACATCCATGATTCCGCGATAGATCGAATGAAGCCGATGTGAAAGGGATTCGGATGGGCTGACGCGGATCACTCCACAGCTCACATAAACACAATCGGCGCCATCGCCATCGATGACGCCGTATCCGGTGACTCGGGATCCGCTGTCGATACCGAGTACGCGCATTCGATCAGGAGGTGGCGCTGGCCAGCTCGTCTTCCTCGATATCGAAGTTCGCATATACGTGCTGGACATCGTCATGCTCTTCCATCAATTCCATCAATTTCACAACCTGCTGTGCATTCTTGCCTTCCAGCTTCACGTGCGTCTGCGGAATCATGGAAATCTCGGCCGACATGGTTTCAATCCCCTTCGCCTTCAGCGCTTCGAGGACCGTATCAAAATTCTCAGGAGATGTATAAATCTCAAACGTTTCACCATCGTTCTGAAAATCATCGGCGCCGGCTTCGATGGCCAGTGCCATGAGGGTCTCCTCGTCTGCCTTGGTGGCATCGATGACGATGTAACCCTTCTTGTGAAACATCCACGATACGCAGCCGGATTCCCCCATGTTTCCCCCGTTCTTGGAGAACAGGTGGCGGATCTCACTCACCGTGCGATTCCGGTTGTCGGTGACCACTTCGACAATAATCGCCACTCCGGCAGGACCGTAGCCCTCGTAGGTGATTTCGTCCAGTTGCCCGCCGTCCAGCTCGCCGGTGCCTTTCATGACGGCCCGCTTGATGTTGTCGGCCGGCATGTTGAGCGCTTTCGCGTCGGAAATGGCTTTACGCAGACGCGGATTGCCATCGGGATCGCCTCCGCCGAAGCGGGCAGCGATCGTGATTTCCTTGATGAACTTCGTGAAGGAACGGCCCCTCTTCGAGTCGATCAAGGCTTTCTTGTGTTTGATACTGTGCCACTTGGAATGGCCGGACATAAGTGCTCCTTAACGTCATGCGTAATGACGGCCCACAGTTTAGCAAAGGTTTGGGATTTTGGGGAAATTGGGGTCAGACCCCTCGTTCCCCCATTTCCGTAGTTACGGAAATGGGGGAACGAGGGGTCTGACCCCAATACTTTACAGACTGTAGTACATGTCGAATTCGACGGGATGCGTGGTCATGCGGAAACGGGTGACTTCCTCCTGCTTCAGAGCGATATAGGCATCGAGCATATCGTTGCTGAATACGCCGCCTTTGGTAAGGAATGCGCGATCCTTGTCCAGGTTCTCCAGTGCTTCGTCAAGCGACGCGCAGGGATGCGGAATCTTTTTGGCTTCCGCCTCATCAAGTTCGTACAGATTCTTATCCATTGGTTTACCTGGATGAATCTTGTTCTGAACTCCGTCGAGTCCGGCCATCATCATTGCGGTAAAGGCGAGGTAGGAATTCGCCGTCGGATCGGGGAATCGCACTTCGATGCGGCGCGCTTTCGCGCTGGTCACCAGCGGAATGCGGACGGCAGCCGAGCGGTTGCGGGCCGAATAGGCCAGATTGATCGGGGCCTCGAAGCCGGGCACCAGCCTCTTGTAGGAGTTCGTTCCGGGATTGGTAATCGCATTCAGGGCCTTGGCGTGCTTGATAATGCCGCCGATGTAGTGGATGGCGAAATCGGAAAGTCCGGCATATCCGTCGCCAGCGAAGAGGTTGTTTTTCCCTTTCCAGATCGACTGGTGGACGTGCATACCGGAACCGTTGTCGCCAACGATCGGTTTTGGCATGAACGTCGCAGTCTTGCCATGCCGGTGGGCAACGTTGGTGACGGCATACTTCAGGCGCATCATCCAATCGCCGCGCTGAACCAGCGGTGCAAACTTGGTGCCGATTTCGTTCTGGCCGGCAGTGGCGACTTCATGGTGATGGACTTCCACAACGACACCGATCTCTTCCAGGATGGTGCAGATTTCCGAACGGATATCCTGCAGCGAATCCACCGGCGGCACGGGGAAATAGCCGCCCTTGACTGCCGGACGGTGCCCCTTGTTCCCGTTGGCGTAGGTCTCGCCGGTGTTCCAGGCAGCTTCTTCCGAGAAAATCTTGACGCGGGAGCCGGACATGTCGATGGACCATTCCACGGCATCGAAAATGAAGAACTCGGGTTCGGGTCCGAAGTAGGCAGTGTCACCCAGCCCTGTGGACTTGAGATATTCGGCGCCGCGCTTTGCAATCGAACGCGGATCGCGGTCGTAGCCCTTGCCATCGGAAGGTTCGATGACATCGCAGGTGATTGCCAGGGTGGTCTGCGCCAGGAACGGATCGATGAAGGAAGACGTCGGATCCGGCATCAGGACCATGTCGGAAGCCTGAATCCCTTTCCAACCTGCGATCGAGGAGCCATCGAAGAAATGGCCGGACTCGAATTTTTCCGGGCCAAAAGCGGAGACCGGCACGCTCACATGCTGCTCCTTGCCGCGTGTATCGGTAAAGCGGAGGTCGACGTATTTCACGCCTTTTGCCTTAATCGTCTGGAATATGTCCTTTGGGGTCATGATTTCTTCCTCTCTCGAATCCTGATTTTGTAGATATGGAGTCCGCGGCAATGACTGGGACAAAACCCCCATATCTTGCCTGAAATATAGATGGCGTCTCAAATAAAAAAAGCCTCCGACCGCACGATCACGGCCGAAGACTTTCGTAGTCTTTTATCGCCCAACGTCTGCCCGACATCCCGGCACAGCACTGTGTCCGAAGTCCTTTTCTTATAGCGAAAATACAGGTTAGTGTCCAGATGAAAACCAGAGATTGTACGGAGTGACTCCCGTCTTCCTGTAGGCGCGGTCTATGACCGCGCGCGATCGGGAGTAGGAAGTAATGCGGATTGAGAAATCGTGCGCGGTCATAGGCCGCGCAGGGCTTCAACTCGAATTCGGGGCCGTGCTACTCGAACCCCGAACTCTGAATTGCAAATTCGGGGTTCGAGTAGCACGGCCCCGAATTGGCCCCGGTTATCGCGGGCCGACAGCGCAGGGTTTCAATTCGGGAAGCATGAAGGCGATGGAGGAATTCGTTACGCCGCCGCCACGGCTTGCGTTGGTGGTGTAGGGTCCGCCATTTCCGGTACGAATGAACATGCTCGATTCATCCAGCGGCAGGGACGCGGCATTGCCGCAGAACTGCTCCCATTTGCCGTCCATCACGAGGTACTGCTCGACGTTGGAGAGATAGAACGCGGACACTGTCGCATCCACACTCTTAAGATATTTCCCAACCGCGCGGATCGCCTTATTGCCTCCAAAATCACCAACGACGGGCACGAGCATGTTGCGCGTTTCGAGGTCTTTCAGGAACGCGAAATTTTCTTCGTTGGCCAGATAACTCGCGTACTGGCCATTCCCGTTATCCGCCATCATCAGGCTGGCATAATTCACGCTGTTGTTCCCGCCGCCACGCCCGCCACCGCCGCGGCCTCCGCCAAATCCACCGGATGCCCCGACAATCGCAGGAGGAACGTTGGAGTTCAGGCTGGAGTTGTAATTGATGGAAGGGCCAAACTGGTAGAAGTTGCCAAGAGCCCAGGCAATGCCATCCAGATCTCCGGCCGTCAGGGCAAAGCCATGCTTGGTACGGAGCTGATCGACGATCGCTTTCAGATTCTCGTCGTAGAGTTCCTTGCTTCCGTCCGCAGAAAGATACGCATTGAAAATCTCTCTGGCAGAGGATTTCGCCGTGAGGCCCTCCGGCCGCTTTAGTGAGAACAACCGCGACACAAATTCGGCGCGATCCCTGGACAATTCGAAAAGCGCTTTGTACATCAGATGCACGTCGAGATTCCCGTGGCGAATGTCGACGATCACTGCCATCGCAGGTCTCAGCGCCGCAATGTACGTGAAATTCTGCTCCGGACCCACGCCCATGTACACGCGCCCCTGCTTCGTGGATTTCAGAAGATCCGGAATCACGTACTGAAACGTTGTTTCATTGGACAGCAGATTATCCGAACGAAAGGTCCCGTCCTGCTCCGAGGAGTCTTTGGAAAGGGCCCAGAACTGCTGGTCCGTCAGTTGAGCCGGGACGGGCGCCCCAAATGAGCCGAGCACGAACAGAATTGCGCCCAGACTGGCGGTGAGCAGGCATGCCGCAATGCGAGCCATGTGCCGGCGCATGCCTTGAGATGATGGATACGAATGTAGTGCTGCTGTTCTCATGGCCGCCGATACTAACATGCGAGCGAAATGCACCCAAGCGTCATGTCTTATTCCCCTCCTGTTCCAGGAGGGGAGTTTTATGCGTGCGCGGCCGCGGCTCGAACGGCATCGCCGAAGGCTTTCCACACGCGCCAATTCCCTTCCGCTTCCTCGCTCATTCGTTCGGGATGAAATTGGAGACCGACGACAAAGTCTTTCCTGGGATCGTAGAAGCCTTCAATCAAGCCGTCATCGGCATGCGCCATGGGCCTGAAACTCGGCGCCAGATCGCGGACGCCCTGGTGATGGTAGCTGTTCACCATCAGTGAGTCTCGTTTGTACCAGCGATGGAGCGGACTGTCCGGAACGATCGCGATGGAATGCCGGTAGCCATCGTAGTTGCTGAAATCGATGTGGTTCAGTCTGGATTTCTTCTCTTTCTGGACATCTCCAAACAAAGTACCGCCGGAAACGACATTCAGCACCTGCGCGCCGCGGCAAATGCCGAATACCGGCAACTTTTGCCGCAAGGCAAGGCGGAGCAGTTTGATTTCGACCTCGTCCTTGACGGCATGGGTTTTCTCGAGGAATTTGATATTGGCAGCGGTCGCCTTGTAGTACTTCGGATCGACGTCCTCGCCTTCCACCAGCAGCAGGCCGCTCATGTTCTTTGCGTAATCCGGAATACACGCAGGAGTGCCCGCCACGACCGGCACCAGAATTGGCAGCAGCCCGAGACGAATCAGCAACCCGAGGTGCAGCTCTCCAACGTAGTCGATGATCTTGCCCTTCCGGTCTGTGCTGCGCGTGACGACCAGGACGATTGGACGTTTTATCTTTTTTCCGCTCATGCGCAGAACACACTTCTCAGGGCTGCGACGAGACGTTCGTCCTTATCGCGCCCCTGGGAGGCGACGCGCACGTGGTAGCGATCCATTCCAACCTTGTTGGAACAGTCGCGGACATACACCTGGAACTTTTCGAGAAGCAGCGACTGCAGTTCGGTCGCGGTCATGCCGCCGCTCGGGACGATACGGAACAGAACGAAGTTGGCGCCGGTCGGGTAGACGTCCAGGGCCGGAATCCGGCAAAGCTCGTCGTAAAGACAGCGGACGTCTCCGATCAGCCTCATGCGCGTTTCGCGATACTCGGTGTCGGTGAACGGAAGCTGCGAAATGAAGTATTCGGCGAGGGTATTCACATTCCATGTCGGAAGAAACCGTCTCATGCGCTTCAGAAAATCCAGGTTACTACTGTAGCAGTAGCCCAGCCGCAGACCCGGCACGCCACAGTGCTTGCTCATGCTCCGCACGATCAGCAAATTGGAGAATTCATCAGCGACCGGAAGAAGACTGGGAACCACATCTCCCGCAAAATCGATAAACGATTCGTCCACGATCACCAATTCCATGTCGCGGGCTTCGCGCAGGAAGTTCGTCATTTCTTCGCGCGAGAAGAGCTGCCCGGTTGGATTCCCGGGATTAATCACCAGGAGCGCTTTGAGCCTACGTCCGCGAACCCATTCCAGAAACTCTGGCAAATGAAGCTGGTAGCGGTCTTCCACGCGAAGCGGATAGAGCTCGGCCTCGCGCTGGTCTCGAAGTTTCTCGATGTATTCGCCAAACGTGGGCACGGGCACTGCGAAACGGTCGATCAGCTCGCGGTTGATCAGAACGATGAGTTCGGTTGCGCCGTTGCCGATAATGAGATTGTCTGGATTGACATGCAGCACCGCGGCCAGGTTTTCCTGGCTCATTTCCGGTGTGCTGGATGGATAGGACTTGATCAAGCTCTCCAGGTTGTCTTTCAAGTCCTGGAGCATTGCCGGCGTCGGGTAGTAGGGATTGGCGATGAAACAGAAGTCGATGATGTCTTTCGCCTTATCGAGACCGACCAGATCCGCCAAAGCCGGGGAGTGAGAGGTTTCGTAGAACAGGTGCCTTCTCACGTCTTCCACCTGAGCGGTTATTTCTTCGGGCCGATCGCGGGTGCTCTGTTGTCGATTGGAGGGGCGACCGGCTTCCCGGTTTCGTCCACGGCATCGCCGACGGTGAGCTGGATGGTAGCTCCGAAACGCTTGTAGTTCTGGTATTTGATGATCTGCCGGATCTTCTGTGGACCCGTTTTAAAATCCAGGGTATCGACAGCGCGCGTGTAGGTGGGAAACCAGTACTTGCCGTCAATTTGTTCGCGATAGGTCTCAAATCGCGGGAACAGGTTGTCCTTATCCTTGCTGACAAGATCCGGAACCGCCTTGCCGTAGGTTTTCACAATCTGGAAATCGCGATCGTCGACCCAGATCTTCCCCTGGAAGTAGCGTTGATCCTTTTCAATTTTCTTGGGTTCCACTTCGAAAACGTAACAACCGATGGCATCGACGTTTTCCTGCCCGGTATACGTCAACTTGTACTTCGCGATGTCGTCGCTCGTTAAAACGAAAGGCTGGATGGACTCGATGTCCTTACGGTCTTCCGCTGTCATGAGAATATTTTTTAGCGTGCTCGCGGGAGCGTAGATGACCTTGTCCGTCCTCTTGCCCTTGCTGTCAAAACCAACTTCGGTCGTTTCTTCGAACTTTCCCCGCACCCGGTCGTCCTGAGTAAGTTCCTCCACCGAAACGGTCTGCCGATAGGTGTAATTGGCGCGCGCAAGTTTGAATGCTTTTTCCTTTTCGGAAAATCTCTTGATAATCTCCTCGACCGGGATTGGAGGCGGCGCCTGAGGAGATGGCTGCGCATGGGCTGTTACCGAACCAAGGATCAGAATCAGGAGAATCGAAGCAAGGTTTTTCGGGCTCATGGTGGGCTTATTATACATCCGGAATTGGACTGTACGAGCCGCGCAACGTGAGAATAAGGTGAGAATTTTGATTGTAGGCGGGGTCTATGACCGCGCACGATCTCTCATTCCACGTTAATGTGTAATCCGTATTGTGCGCGGTCATAGACCGCGCCTACAGGCGGAATTCATACTCCCCGCAACAGGTTTTGGAAATCCTTAATGTCCACGCCGACGCGGACGAATTCGCAACCGAACTCCCGCGCGGAGGCCGCATCTTCTGCGGTGTCTCCAAAAAACAATATGTCGTGCGCAGCACACCCGATCGCCGCCCGATAGCGCTCCAGCCAGTCGCGTTTGACGACAGGAGCTCCCTGAACAACCTTAAACATGGACAACCAGTCTCTGCGACCAAGAATCTCCAGAAGAATCGCATGCGGCGTGCTGGATAACAGCGCCGTCGGCCGGTCGTTCATCCGGCGGACAAACTGCGCGGCCCCTGGAATCTCCGGTGCGCGCGCCACGCCTTCGGTGGTGTAAGCCGCGTAGCGCTCATGCAGCGATCGTTCCCGTTCGACGGTGTATTCGACATGAAGAATTTGCTCGCAGACGAAACGAAATTTATCGCCTCGAATGGTATGGTTCGAACCGCGGCAGTAGGCACGGATTTCCGCAATACGGCCGCCGTATTCCGAGAAGACGTGCTCGAATCCGCTCCACTTGATTTCATTGGAATCCACCAGCGTTCCGTCGAAATCAAACACCACGGCCTTTGCAGAATCGAGTGCCGCAATCACCGAGCTTCTCCGGCGATGGTTTCCCACTTGTTTCCGCGAGCCATCAGGCGTGGATCGCACACAATGCCGTGCCATACCACGGCCTGAAATGCTTCCGTATGGGGCGTGATGTTTTCTGAATTGACCGTGGGAATCACCAGAACCACATCTCCGTGGCTCTTCGTGTAGCCGCCATCGCGGCCGACAATGCCCAGAACATCCATTCCGTGCGTTTTGGCTTCATCGACGGCGGCTACCAGGTTGGGGCTGACATTGCGTTCACGATTACCTCCGCCGACAGACAGAACGAACAGCACGTCACGATTCGTCGGATTGGCGACCTTCATCCAGTCTGCGAATATGCGGTCCCAGCCGTCGTCGTTGGTTCGAGCAGTGAGCTCGGAGACGTTATCGACCGGCGTCGCCGCATCGATTCCGGCCAGCTTTCGGAAATCGTTAACGGCGTGGCTGCAGTTCCCGGCGCTGCCTCCCACTCCGACCAGGAACAGTCGTCCTCGTTCGGCGCGCAGGCGCACCAGCCGCGCAACCATTCTGTCGATCGTATCGAGATCGAGCTGCTCGACGACTTGAACGGCTTCCTTGAAGTACCCGGCCAACCACGTTTTGCTCACGTATGTTTCTCCTTATTCATTCCGAATGCTCCTATACTCCGGATCGAGCGCGGTCATCGCGTCATAGAAGGTGTGAATAGATTCGTGGGCCGGACAACTCCCCTCCTGTTCCAGGGGAGTTGTCCCTTGCCTCCAAATTCACTCGCACCTTCACAGCCAGCGCCTCCAGTGGGAATACTAAACCGCGTAGTCATTTGTGCGGTATTCGTGAAGATTCTCCCGGATCCAGTCCGTGGTCCGAATGAGACCGTCGTCCAGCCCCACGAGAGGCTCCCATTTCAGAATCGTGCGAGCCAGGGTGTTGTCTGCGAGCAGGCGTTCGACCTCGCTTTCTGGCGGACGCGTTCGGCCTGGGTCCTTCTCGATTTTGATTTCACGGCCGAGCAGCTTCCCAATCCGGCGGACAAGGTCGCCAATTGAAATCTCGTTTCCGGATCCGACGTTGAAGGTCTTGCCGATTGCCATCGGCGACTGGGCACACCTCACGAATGCATCCACGGTGTTGGAAACGTAATTGAAGTCGCGAGTGGGCGTGAGGCTGCCCAGTCGAATCGTTTCCCCTGAGAGAGACTGCGAAATGATCGTCGGAATGACGCCACGCGCGGATTGGCGGGGACCGAACGCATTGAAGGGCCGGATGGTGACGACGGGAACGCCGAATGAAAGATGGAACGCTTCGGCAAGCTTGTCGGCGCCAATCTTGCTTGCCGAATATGGCGACTGGCCTTGCAGCGGGTGTTCCTCATTGATGGGCGCGTAGCGTGCGGTTCCATAAACTTCGCTCGTCGAGGTGTGGACGAACCGTTCGACGCCGGCGCCGCGCGCCGCCTGCAGGACATTGAGAGTTCCCTCGATGTTGGTGCGCAGGTAGGATTCCGGCGCGTGATACGAGTATGGAATCCCGGTGAGAGCGGCAAGGTGAAAAACGGTATCGATTCCGTCCATTGCGGCAGCAACCCGGTTGCGATCCGACACGTCGCCCGCAACAACCTCGATCCGTTTCTTGTGCGGCGAGCGGTCGAGCCAGCCCCACGATCCATTGCCGCGGTAGTGGACAAACGCCCGGACAGCGGCGCCCAGTTCCACGAGGGCCTCCGCGAGGTGGCTTCCGATAAACCCGCCGGCGCCGGTGACAAGGACTCGCTTTCCTTTCATCACCTGATGGCTGCGCCCTGTCGGGCTTGCATTCGCTCCGTTCATCACTTGATGGCTGCGCCCTGTCGGGCTTGCATTCGCTCCGCTCATCTCTTGATGGCTGCGCCCTGTCGGACTTGCATTCGCTCCGCTCATCTCCTGATGGCTGCGCCCTGTCGGGCTTGCATTCGCTCCGCTCATCTCCTGATGGCTGCGCCCTGTCGGGCTTGCATTCGCTCCGCTCATCACAGTCCCGCCGCGATGAGGTTGTGAATATGAACCATGCCGACAACCTTTTTCTTGCGGTTGAGGACGGGCAGCACCGTTATGGGTTTCTTCCGGCTTCTCATGGTTTCGAGAGCGTCGACGGCCAGCTGGTCGCTGTAGATGACGGTGGGGGAGGTATTCATGATTTCGGTGATCTTCATGGAGGCAATGCCATTCCGCGAGGCCAAAGCGCGCCGGATATCGTAGTCGGTGACCAGTCCCAGGAGCGCTCCACGCCGGTTGATCACGGAAATGGCCCCGACCAGGAAGGCAGTCATCTGCACGATCATTTCTTCGATGGGACGGTCGTGGGCGATGACCGGATTTGCGTCGTCTTTTCGCATGACGTCGCCGACGGTGAGCAGAAGCCGGCGGCCGATCTGTCCGCCCGGGTGGTGGCGCGCAAAATCGGCGGGCCCGATGTTTTTCATCTTCATCAAAGTCACGGCAATGGCATCGCCGACAGCCAGGGCCGCGGTGGTGCTTGCCGTAGGAGCGAGGTTCAGGGGACAGGCTTCGCGGGGGACTTTGAGATCGAGGACGATATCGGACAATTTCGCCATCGCGGAAGACGCGTTGGAAGTGATCGAGATGACTCGTGCTCCGCTTTTCTTGACGAAGCGGAGGAGGTCATTGAGTTCGCTGGTTTCTCCGCTTTTCCCGATAGCGACCATCACATCCTGTCGCCCGACCGCGCCGATGTCGCCGTGGAGCGCTTCACTGGAATTAAGGAAGATGGCCTGGGTTCCGGTGCTTCGAAATGTCGCGGCAATTTTGTTGGCAATGATGCCCGACTTGCCCAGACCGGTCACGACGATCTGTCCCTTCGCCCGCGCAATCATGAGGACGGCGGCCTCAAACCGGGATCCCATATGATCCCGGACGGACTGGAGCGCCTCGATCTCGACGTCGATGACGCGGGTCATTTCCTTCAAAATGTCGATCTTTTTCATGAATTCAGTCGTTTCCGTAAAGACCTTCCTTATCCCTAAGGAATGGTTCCAAAGTATAGTGATACAATCCTGTCGGTTAAAGTTAGCGAATCGTTGCCTAGGAGTGTGCGACAGCGTGAATCCAGATTCGGATCCAATCCTTGAAGTTGAGGGGGTTTGGAGGAAATATCGACGCTGGGAGCGGCGGCCTACGTCTTTAAAGGAGGCGTTTGTACGGTTCTTCCAACGCAACGGCCTGGTCTATGAAGATTTCTGGGCCTTGAAGGATGTTTCATTTTCGTTACAACGCGGCGAAGCGGTAGGCATTTGCGGTGGAAATGGCTCCGGTAAGAGCACCTTGTTAAAGGTCCTTGCCAATATACTTCCGATGACACACGGACGTGTGACTGTTCGAGGCAGAGTGACGACCTTGCTCGATCTCGGCACTGGCTTTCTGCCGGAGTTGACTGGACGAGAAAACATCGCTCTAAACGGAGCGATCATGGGTCTCAGCAACGCCGAAGTTGCGAGCCATATGGATTCCATTATCGACTTTGCAGAACTCGGATCTTTCATCAATAGTCCGATCAAGAGCTATTCTGCCGGAATGTACATGCGACTGGGCTTTGCGATCGCCATCCATGTCAACGCAGATATTTTGCTCATCGACGAAGTTCTGGCGGTTGGCGATGAAGAATTCCATCACAAGTGCATCCCTCAATTGCAGCGCATGCAGCGTAACGGAACATCCATGGTGATTGCGTCACATGCGCTTCACATGCTGTCTACACTCTGTGACCGGGTGGTGTGGTTGGACGGTGGACGGGTCATCATGGATGGCCCTCCTGCCGAAGTACTCGAGCGATATTCACCGCACATGGTGATTACAAATGAGTGAGACTAGGGAATTAGCCTAGAACAAGGGAATACGAATGGCGTACGCGGTTGCTTCGACCGAGAAATTGCTGGATCCGGTTTATCAGGTGGTGGGTGAAGCCAGCTGGAACAGCTGGAGAAAAACCGCCATGTTGATCAAACACATGACGTGGCGATCTCTCGCATCCCGCTATAGAGGTTCGGCGCTCGGATTTGTATGGACTTTGGTGAATCCGATCATGCTGATGTTTGTGTACACCTTTGTCTTCAAGTTCATATTCCGCATGGACTCCACTGGTGTGCCGTTTCAGGTTTACCTCATGACTGGTATTCTCGCCTGGAATTTTTTCAGCACAGCGGCAATACAGGCCTCGGTGACTCTGGTTAGCGGCGCATCTTTAGTGAACAAATCGGCATTCCCTCGCATTGTGTTGCCTGTCAGTGCAGTGATCGCCAATGCCGTGAACTACCTGGTTGCGCTACCGCTTCTGTTTGTATTCGTTCTGGTTTCCGGAGTGAAGCCGACGGGTTCAATTCTCCTTCTGCCCGTGGCTCTCCTCTTGTTGATCACAATGGCGACCGGACTTGGAACCCTATTGGCGGCTTTGATGCCGTTTTTCATGGATTTGCAGCACCTCATCGAAGTCTTATTTACGATGTGGTTTTTTCTGACACCGGTGGTATATCCCATCAAGTTGGTCCCCGAAGCCTGGCTGCACCTGTATTCATTGAATCCAATGGTGGGAATCACACAGCTCGTACACACCGTGTTCCTGGGTCAACCTCTGCACAACCACAGCCTTGTAATTGCCGTTGTGGGCAGTCTCGGCATTTTCATCCTTGGTCTCTACGTATTCAACCGTCTGGCGATTTATTGCACGGAAGCCTGAACATCAATCTGCTACGTGCCCGATAGATGATCCAGCATCTGGAGTGCAAGGGCGCTTCGTCATGTATTGAAATTGAGGACTAGAAATGCTCAACGTTCAGGAACTTTTCATTGAACCTCCAATTCCACATCCGTTCCATTCCAATGAATTTCCGTTATGGATGCCGGCCGGTTTTGAGCCAAACGAAAGAATCGGTATCACGAGTCAGTTTCTCGAAAACGCAGCAACCTACCACAAGGATTACTACAATCCCGATGCGATCAGGTCGATCCTATGGCGCATGCTACCCAAAGAGATTGCTAACCTTGAAGAACCGGTCTTCTTAGATATCGGCTCAGGCTCAGGAAATACCGTCATCGCCCTACTCGATATGTTCACAAAACCGCATGTCATCGCTCTCGATCTTAGTGAAAACTTGCTTGGAATATTGTCGAGCATCGTTCATCGGGAATATTCGGGGCGAGATGTTGTTTATTTTTGTGCGGATGCGACAAAAGGCTATCTACGCGATGCAGTTGTGGATTGTGTAATTGGCTCCGCCATTTTGCACCACATTGTCGATCCAGTATTGGCACTCCATAATGCGGCGATGGCGGTTCGCCCTGGTGGATATCTTTGCTTCATGGAGCCCTTCGAGGCAGGCTATTCGGCCATTCGCTTGGTTTACGAACACATTCTTGAGCTCGAACCTTACCGGCATCCCAAGCTGCCCGATTCGGTACGTGAAGCAATGGAGCGGACGATTCGCGACTGGTCGGCTCGAACAAATGTAGGAGTGCTTCGTGATATTACTTCATCGCTTGATGACAAGTGGTTGATGACACGGCATTTTTTTGAGAAGGCGGCGATAGCTTCAAACTGTACGTTGGTGAGCATAGCCGACTACGATGCAAGCATTCCGCTCTCAGCCAGAGCCGTCTACGATCTCTTTGAACATTTCGAACAACCGATTCCGGAGTTGCCCGATTGGGTTCTAAAGCAGATTGCCCGCCTGGACAGCGCATTTTCACCATCAAGCAGACGGGATATGATCTGCTATGGGCTTGTGCTACTCAAGAAAAACGAGACTTGAAAATGAAAAACGGTTTTGGGTCAAAGCGCTCTTTCATCGCATTCTTAGCATCTCTGATTATTCTGGGTGGATGTGGCGGCACGGAAGAAACTCAACCTGAGTACGAAAGGCAGGCACCGAAAGTGAACACATCACTGGTCCAAAATGGAACTTCACTGACGTTGGTTAAAGCCGAAGGCTCCCCGATCCACAATCTGGAACGAATTGAAAAAGTCGTTGGCCCATACAGCCAGCCCTCGACAATCATTTCCCTCGACAATGACGCGGAAGTGGCCGGCTGGGCTATTGACAGCGCGGCCAGGAAACCAGCTGGCGGCGTTGATGTTGTTATCGACGGCAAAGCCTACAAGGCGGAGTACGGCTCCGACCGTCAGGACGTCAGCGACTTCTACAAAATTGCAGACTACAAGAAGTGCGGGTTCAGCTTCATCATTCCGGCAAACTCGCTGTCCAAAGGACCGCATGATATTTATCTGCGCGTAATCGCCAGCAATGGCAAAACCTTTCAGCAGGCCAACAATATGCCTTTCATCGTGAGATAGCCGCTTCAGGCAACGAGAGTTTCCGTAGCCTCAACGGCTGCCTTCCTTCTTCCCATCAAGAGCAACACCGGACAGATATACGCACAGGTCAACATCCAGATGTTGTACCTAAAATCTCCCGACATTCCAAACATGAAGATGGATAAGAAGTAAAGGTAGCTGCTCACGGCCAACATCTGAACAGTGCGCGCGTATTCGAACTCAAACAGGAAGGAAGCCGCCACGCAGAGCGCGACGACCAGATAATAGATCCATGCGGAATAGAGAGGCGACCGGAACGCCGATCCTTCAATGATGCTCATCACCTCTTTGTTCAGGCGCGAGGGCTTGAACGTCAGGCCAAAAGGATTCGGATCAATTCCAGCGACGTAGGGATACCAGGGTTGGTTCGGCTTGACCACCAGAAGATGTTCCGCAAGGATTCTGTGGTGTTCCATATAAGAGCCAAAATTATCCAGCACAGCCGCAATCCAGCGGCGCTCCAAATCGCGAGCTTGGGAATCCGAAAGGGTTTGCACGATAGCAATCGCCTTCGGCGAGGGATTCGCAACGTGCAGAAACGTGCGAATACTGGGATCACCCAACGAATTGACATGCAGTGGTGAATACATTCCCTTCATATCGTCCACCGTGATGGTTCCACCGGGATTGTAGTAAGGAGGAAGGTAGTTTGTATTCTGACGGACTGAAATTGCCACAAGATCGTAAACCAAGGCTGTCGTTTCCAACTTCACATCGGCAACGTGATACGTAAACACGACACCCAGCGTTACCGCCAGCACGCCCATGGAACCGATCGCAACTGTCACATAGAAAGCTCTCAAAGCGCCGCGAACTTTGAGCATTCGATACAAACGCGCCTGGCGGTGGGGAAGAAGGCGGGACAACTCCACAACAATCAGAACAATCATCGGTACCGCTGCGGCGAT
>Ga0134122_10001302_pt1 | contig 17869 bp, 14 predicted proteins | sample KB302_FD_96461 | JGI IMG/M metagenome (GOLD analysis project Ga0134122, IMG submission 96461) | Terrestrial soil microbial communities without Nitrogen fertilizer from Kellogg Biological Station, Michigan, USA - KB3-0-2 | ecosystem: Environmental > Terrestrial > Soil > Unclassified ... | reverse complement strand
CTCCGGCATCCAGCGGTAGAAGAAGGTCAGGATCAGCGTCCGGATGTGGCTGCCGTCGACGTCGGCGTCGCACATGATGATCAGCTTGTGATAGCGGAGCTTCGCGATGTCGAAGTCGTCCTTGCCGATGCTGGTGCCCAGCGCGGTGATGATGACCTTGATCTCGTCGGAGGACAGCATCTTGTCGAAACGCGCCTTCTCGACGTTGAGGATCTTGCCCTTGAGCGGCAGGATGGCCTGGAACTTCCGGTCGCGGCCCTGCTTGGCCGAGCCGCCGGCCGAGTCGCCCTCGACGAGGAACAGCTCGGAGAACTCGGGGTTGCGCTCCGAGCAGTCGGCGAGCTTGCCGGGCAGGTTGGAGGCGTCGAGCGCGCCCTTGCGACGCGTCAGGTCCCGCGCCTTGCGCGCCGCCTCGCGGGCGTGCGCCGCCTCGACGCACTTTTCGACGATCCGCCGCGCTTCCCGCGGGTTCTCCTCCAGAAAGTTGGAGAGCTTCTCGAAGACCACCTGCTCGACCCAGCCCTTGATGTCCGAGGAGACGAGCTTGTCCTTGGTCTGGGAGGAGAACTTGGGGTCCTTGATCTTGACCGAGATGATGGCCGTCAGGCCCTCGCGCACGTCCTCGCCCGTCAGATTCTCCTGCAGGTTCTTCGACAGGCCGTGCCCGGCCGCATAGGTATTGATGGCGCGGGTGAGCGCCGCCTTGAAACCGATGAGATGAGTGCCGCCGTCCCGGTTGTTGATGGTGTTGGTGAAAGCGTAGATGAGCTCCTGATAGCCCTCGTTCCACTGCAGGGCCACCTCGATTTGCTCCGGTCCGGTGCCGTCGTCCCGTACGTCGGCGAGGAAGATCGGCTGCGGGTGGAGCGGCGCCTTGTTGCGATTCAGGTGCTCGACGAAAGAGGCGATGCCACCCGCATAGGCGAAGTCCGCTTCCTTGTACGTCCGCTCGTCCTTGAGGTGGATGTGGATACCCCGGTTGAGGAATGACTGCTCGCGCAGGCGCTGCGCCAGCGTCTCGTAGTTGAACTCGAGGATGGCGAAGATCTCGGCGTCCGGCCAGAAACGAATCCGGGTTCCCGTCTGATCGCTCGTGCCGGTCGGCTGAATGGGGGCCAGGGGAAAACCCCGGCGGTAGGTCTGGAACCACGCCTGGCCTTCCCGCCGGATCTCGAGCTCCAGGGTCTCCGACAGGGCATTGACGACGGAGACGCCGACGCCATGCAGACCGCCGGAGACCTTGTAGGAGTTCTTGTCGAACTTACCGCCGGAATGCAGCTCGGTCATGATGACCTCGGCCGCGGACCGCCCTTCCTCCCGGTGGAGGTCCACCGGGATGCCGCGGCCGTCATCCTCCACGGTCACCGAGTTGTCGGTGTGGATGGTGACGCCGATCCGCGTGCAGTAGCCGGCCTGGGCCTCGTCGACCGAGTTGTCGACCACCTCGAAGACCATGTGGTGAAGGCCGGAAGCGTCGTCCGTGTCCCCGATGTACATGCCGGGCCGCTTGCGGACCGCTTCGAGGCCCTTCAAAACCTGGATATTTTCAGCCGTATAGGTCGACTCGGGATTCGTCAAACTGATCTCCACTCTGCTGTCCATTGGGCTTATGGGTCCCCGCGAAAGAGGGGGTCCGAAGACTCTCGAATTATACCATGAACAGAGGGCTTCCCCGCGCCTTTTAGCGCTGAGAATTCAAGAGTTTAGGCTCCATCTTCCGCCTGCCCGGGAAAGGTTCGGAAATCGCCGCCGCGACTGGCCCTCTGCAAAGATTGCAACAAGACAGAAACAGCCTGGATTCCCGGCGGTTTCCTACGCCGAAAGGAGCCTGATCTCGCCCCTCTCCATCTCCCAGATCGTCTCTACCTCGAGGGTCAGCCAGGCCTGGGGACGGTTCGAGGAGGCGATGAGTTGACCTTCCGCCTTGAAGACCTCCCAGACGGTGGCAACGGTGGAAGGCGCCAACTCGGCGTCCATGTCATCGAGGAGATAGAGCGGCGGCCGCCCCGCCTCCCGCATGACCCTCCCGTGGGCGGCGAGGAGCATCAGGGAGAGCGCCTTGCGCTCTCCAGCCGAGGCCACCCGGCGAATCTCGTGACCGCCCCAGAGGATCTCCAACTCATCCCGCTGGGGGCCGAGCAGGGGCGCCTGGCGGCGGCGCTCGCGATCGGCGATCCGGTCCAGAGCTTCGGCGATGGCTTCCTGTCCTTCCAGGCCGGTCGCCGGCGATGGGCGGTAGTGGAGCTCGACCGGAGGAAAGGCGAGGCTGGAGGTCTCCATCACGCCGCTCAACTGTACTCTCAACAACTCGATGTAGCGGTGGCGTTGCGCGATCACGTCCGCGGCGGTCGCGGCCAGCATCTCGTTCCAGATCTCGATGCCGGCGCCTTCCCCGAGGAGGAGATGCCGCTTCTGCCGTAGCGCTTCACGATAGCGTCCGAGGACTTCCAGCGCGGACGGGCGGATTCCCACGACGCCGCGGTCCATGAAGCGCCGCCGCGCCTTGGGAGCCCCCACCAGCACCTCGGCCTCGGCGGCCGCTGTCCAGGCCACGACCGGCAGCACGGCCAGATGCTCGGCGAGAGGCGTCACCTTGCCGTTGAGAGCCCGCAGCCGCTGGCCGGCCAGCCAGCCTACCTCCAGGGCCGTGCGGCGGTCGGTCTCGACCTCCCCTTGGATGTGGAAGGCGCCGGCGCCATGGCGCGCGCAGTCACCGATCTGGGCGGCGCGGAAGCTCCGCGTGGTGGCGAGCACGTAGACCGCCTCCAGAAGGCTGGTTTTGCCCGCGCCGTTGCCGCCGAGCAGAAGATGGGACCCCGCCGCCGGCCGCCAGGAGACCGGCTCGAGATTGCGGAAGTCACGGACGGCGAGATGGGTGAGCGCTGCTCAGATCCTCATCGGCATGATCACGCAGAGATAGCGCGTGTCAGGCCCTTCGAGCGGGTAGCCGACGCACTGCGTATTCTCGTCCTTGAGCTCCAAGCGGATCTTCTCGGTATCGACGGCGGCCAGGAACTGGGTGAGGTAATCGGGGTTGATGCCCACCCTGAACTCCGGGCCGTCGTAGTCGCAGGGCACCTCCTCCACCGCCTCGCCGAGATCGGCGTTGACGGCCGAGATCACCACCTGGTCGGGAGCGAATTGGAGCCGCACGGCGCGGGCCCGGTCGCCGGTCATCAGCGCGGCGCGCTGCACGGCGTCCACCAGGTTTCGGCGGTTGAAGAGCACCTTCTTGTCATTGTCCTTGGCGATGACCCGCTCGTAGTCCGGAAAGGTCCCCTCGAGGATGCGGCAGATCAGCTCTCGCCGGCCGAGACGGAAGGAGAGGTGGTGCTCGCCGCGGCCGTAGGTCAAGTTGCCCTCGCCCTCGAAGCGCTGCAGCTCCTGGAGTGCCTTGCGCGGCACCAGGACGGAATCCTCGCCGCCGGCGCCCTCGAGACCTCCCTCGACCAGGGCCAGCCGGTGGCCGTCCGTCGCCACCATCTCCAGCGATCCGTCTTTGAGCTTCAGCAGGGCGCCGTTCAACTGGAAGCGCGACTCCTCGGCGGAGACGGCGAAGAGCACCTTGGAGATCATGCGCCGGAAGTCCGCGAAGGGGATCTCTACGCGGGGGCCGTCTTCGACGGAGGGCAGGGTCGGGAAGTCGTCAGGCGAGAGGCCGTGGATGCGGAATCGGGATTTGCCGGCCCGGATGGTGAGCACGCGAGGCTCCTCCAGCACCAGCAGGATCTCCTCTCCCGTGAGCGAGCGGATGATCTCCATCAGCTTCTTGGCCTGGATGGCGATGCCGCCGTCGCGCTTGACGTCCGCCTCGCACCAGGAGGTGAGGGAAACGTCGAGGTCGGTCGCGGCCAGGTGGAGCTTGTCCTCGCGCACTGTCAGCAACAGGTGGGAGAGGACGGGGATGGTCGTCTTGCGCTCGACGATGCCCTGCATCGGGGCCAGCTCGCCCAGAAACTCGCTGCGGGTGACGCGGATTTCCATTCACTCTTCTCCGTCTAGAAGAGACCTGAATATAGCATAGCCGTCGTAGTCGATAGGGGCTGCGGAAACGAGGAAAGAGAACCTAAGTTCCTCAGGACGGGAACCTTAGATTCCGGCCTCGGGATGTGAAGAAGCTGTGGAGGAGGTTGGGTAGGCTGGGGAAAACTCTTTGGAGCAGGAAAAAATCCGCACCCGCTCCACAGCGCTCTCCACAGACCCTTCCTCAACAGGCACCGAGCCCGGCTTGAGATTGGTGCAAACAGTATGCCTTTCGCTATGCGAAGTGCCGCTCGAAATTCTGCAGCACGCGGTCGAGATCCTGGTCGGCATCGCGCATCTGCTGCACCTTCTCGACGGAGTACATGACTGTCGAGTGGTGCTTGTCGTTGAAGAGCTTGCCGATCTCCGGGTAGGAAAGAGCCGTCAGCCGCTTGCAGAGGTACATCGCCATCTGGCGGGGGATGACGATCTGCCGCGAGTTGCTCTTGCTCTTGATCTCGGAGACCTTGAGGTCGTAGTGGCGGGCGACGAGCTTGACGATCTCGGCCGCGGCAGGCTTCTTTCCCTCCTCCGGCAGGATGTCCTTGAGCGTCTCCCGGGCGAGCGCCAGGGTGAGCGGCTTGCCGGTCAGCGACGAGAAGGCGATCACCCGGTTGAGCAGTCCCTCGAGCTCGCGGATGTTGGACTTGACCTGCTGGGCGATGAACTCCGCCACCTCCTCCGGCAGTTGGATTCTCTCGAGCGAAGCCTTGCGCTGGAGGATCGCCACCTTGGTCTCCAGGTCCGGCGGCTGAATGTCGGCGATCAACCCCCACTCGAAGCGGCTGCGCAGCCGCTCCTCGAGCGTCGGGATGTTCCGCGGCGAGGAATCGGACGAGAGGATGATCTGCTTCTGGCTGGTGTAGAGAGTGTTGAAGGTGTGGAAGAACTCCTCCTGGGTACGCTCCTTGTTGGCCAGGAACTGTACGTCGTCGATCATCAACACGTCGATCGTGCGGTAGCGCTCGCGAAAGGCCGGCATGCGGTCGAAGCGAATCGAGTTGATGAGCTCGTTGACGAACTGCTCGGCGGCCAGGTAAAGGACGCGCAGTTGCGGCCGGCTGCTCTGGATCTCATGGCCGATGGCGTGGAGGAGATGCGTCTTGCCGAGACCTACGCCGCCGTAGAGGAAGAGGGGGTTGTAGGAGAGCGAGGGATTCTCCGCCACCCGCTTGGCCGCCGCCGCGGCGAACTCGTTGGACTTGCCTTCGATGAAGTCCTCGAACCGGTACTTCGGGTTGAAGCGCGAGGGCTCGATCGGCTCGTCCGAAGACACCTCGGCGGCGTCCAGCGAGAACAGAACCTCGAACCCCCGGCCGCCGAGGCCGGCCACGGCGCGGTCCACCGTCGGCCGGTAGCTCTCCTCGAGGGTATGGAGAAAGCGTGAGTTCGGCGCCACCAGCACGAGGCGATCGCCGTCCTCATTGCCCACCCTGAGGGGCCGGAACCAGGTAGCGAATTCCTCGGGGTCCAGGTGCTGCTGCAACTGCTTCTGAAGGCGCGACCACAGGGATTGCGACATGAGACCTCGAAACAGCGCTCGACGATACTCAATTTCCACAAGATTTCCACAGATTGTGGAAATCTCTCACGGGGGAGGAGTGCGTCTGTGCGGCTTAGGTGACGACGACCGGATTCATCATAGCACAGTCGCCAGGCACCGCAACCCCCGATCCGTAATGAAGCCGTTGATCAGTTGCTGGCAAACGCATTCCCGTCAACGTTTTCTGGTCAAAAAGGCCGGGCCAGCCGGGCCACCGGGGGCGGTAATTCAAGCAGGCGGGGAGGGTTGGCTTCAAGCGTTTGGACCACCTCCGCCAGAGCCGCCGGAAGGCGCGGCTCGCGCTTCGCGAAGAGGAGATCGAGCCATGACGGCGGCGGCGGGTAGAAGTCGACGGCGACGGTCTCGCGGGAGCCGATTCCAGCCTCATGGCGAGCGATTTCGACCGCCTTGTCGAGACCACCCAACTCGTCGACGAGACCGATCTTCTTCGCCGCCGCGCCGGTCCAGACGCGGCCTCCCGCGACCCCTTCGACCGCCCGCCGGTTCAATCTCCGGCCAGCGGCAACGTGGGTGATGAAGGTGGAGTAGGTGCGCTCCATGAGCTGCTGCAAGCGCGAGACCTGTTGCGGGCTGGCGGACTGGAGGGAAGAGTAGATATCGGCGTTGGCGCCGCGCTTCTGCGCATCGTGGCCGAACCCCAGGATCTCCTCCTCGAAGCGGCGGGTGACGAACTTGCCGCCATAGACGCCGATGGAGCCGGTGAGGGTCGCCGGCTCGGCGACGATCTTGCTCGCCTTGGCGGCGATGTAGTAACCGCCGGAGGCGGCGGTGTCTGACATCGAGACGACCACCGGCTTTTTCTGCTGCAGCTTCTCGACCTCGCGCAGGATGAGGTCGGAGGCGAGCGCGGAGCCGCCCGGGCTGTCGATGCGCAGGACGACGGCGGAGACGGATTCGTCCTCGGCCATGTTGCGCAGCAGAGACGCCATTTCGTCCGAGCCGAGGAAGACCTCCTCCGTCAAGGGGGCCGAGCCGCCGGAGCCGCGCACGATGGTGCCGAGGGCGAAGACGACGGCGATGTGTTTGCCGGCGAGGGGTTGGCCTGGGTGATAGTCCTCGATGGCGAGGTATGCGGGCTCGCGCCCCACGCGCTTCTTCAGGTGGGCGCGGAACTGGTCCGGGTAGGAGAGCTGGTCGACGAGGCCGCGCGTGACGGCTTCCTCCGCCGAGAAGGGCGCGCCGTCGATCAGCCATTGGACCTCGTAGGGACTCTTGCCGCGGGCCTCGGCGATCGCCGAGACGATCTGGGAGAAGTAGCCGTCGAGGACGGCGGCGATCGCCTCTCTGGACTCCGCGGTGTACTGGCTCCGTGTATACGTTTCGACGGCGCTCTTGTAGCGGCCGACCTGGTTGAACTCGGGCTCTATCTTGAGCTTGTCGAAGGTGCCGCGGAGAAAGCGGTTCTCGAGATAGAGGCCGAGCAGGTTGAGGTCGCCGGCAGGGGCCAGATGGATGCGCTCACAGGCGGTCGCCAGGTAATATTCGAGAGTGCCGTTGGCGCCCTCCCCGGCCGTCTCCAGGAAGCATTCGACGAACTTGCCGGCCCGCCGCAGCGCCAGCATCTGCCGGCGCAGCTCCTGCGCCTTGCCGAGGCCGAAGTCGGCATTCTGGACGTAGACGGCGAGGCCGCGGATGCCCGGATCCAGGCGCGCCGCGCGGAAGGCCGGGTAGAGCTCGGCGATGCTGCCGGGTTTGAAGCCTTCGGCGAACGGCAGCCGCGGCGCCTCCTGCTCCAGCACCGGACCGGCCACGCGCCAGACGAGGACCGTCGCGCCGCCAGCCCTGATGCCGCCCTTCCTCCCGAGGAGCACACCGGCGACGGTGGCGAGGATCGCCGTCGCCATCAGCAGGCCGAAGATCAGGAGCAGCTTTCTCATGTCCGCATCCTACCGCCATGAACCCAGTATTCCTCCCAGGCTTCGAGCTCGCGCGAGGTGAGCCTGGCGACGTGGCAGACGGCGTCGCCCGGATGGACGAGCGGGAGCTGCGTCAGCCCCAGCACGACGCCGGCGTATGGGGCCTTGAGCAGGCTCTTCTCACGCCCGAAGGGGTTGGCGTTCACCGAGACCGCCTGACCGCGGCGCAGCGGCTGCCCGAGGTCCACCCGGAGATCGAGAATGCCGCCGGTCTTGGAGCGGATCCAGTGGGTGCGGTCGATCAGCAGGCGCAGCGGGGGCGCAACGGGCTCGCCCGGCATCATCTTCAAGTGGCGGAGCACGTTGAGCACGCCGGCGATCCCCACCGCGATGACCGGCCGCTCCAGCCGGCGGGCGCTTCCCGCCTCGTAGACGATCGTCGGCACTCCGGCGGCCACCGCCGCGCGGCGCAGCGAGCCCTCGGGGCCGGCGCCGGCGACGAGCAGCGAGCAGCCGAAGGCGCCGGCCAGCTCGGCGACCCCGGGGACCGAAAGGTCGGCGCGCACCTGCGGGTAGTTCGTGCGCTCGCCGCCCGCCGTGTGCAGGTCGATGCCGAAGTCGCTCTTGCGGATCACTTCGCGGAAGAGCGTCTCCGCGAGGCGGGAGGTGAGCGAGCCGCGCCGGCTGCCGGGAAAGCTGCGGTTGAGATCCCGCCGGTCGGGCAGGCGGCGGTCCTGGTTGAGGAAGCCGGGGACGTTGACGACAGGCACGGCGATCAGCGAGCCCCTGAGGGCGCTGAAGTCGGTGTCGTTGAGCAGGCCGCGCAGGATGCCCACGCCATTGAGCTCGTCGCCATGGACCGTGGCGGTGACGAAGACGGTCGGGCCGGGCGCGCCCCGCACCACGGTCAGCGGCACGGTGACCGGTTCGGCGGTGTAGGACTCGGCCACCTTGAGCCGCAGCTCAGCCGTCTCTCCCGGCGCGACCGGAGTGCCGGCGAAGGTCAGCGGCTCGCGCATGCTCATGGCTTGGCCGGCGGCCTTATCCGCGCCCACGAGCATGAGGATGGCCCTGCGGCGCGCGCGCGAGCACGAAGCCGATGATCGCGCCGGCGACGTCGACGCCGGTGGCCCCCTCGATCCCCTCCAGCCCAGGCGAGCTGTTGACCTCGAGGACCATGGGGCCGTCCTTGGAAGGAATCATGTCCACGCCGGCGATGTTGAGCCCCAGCACCTCGGCGGCATGGACGGCCGTCGCCGCATAGGTGTCGTCGAGCGCCACTCCGACGGCCGTGCCGCCACGGTGGAGGTTGCTGCGGAACTCCCCTTCGCCGGCGCGGCGCGACATGGCGGCCACCACCTTGCCGCCGACGACGATGGCGCGGAAGTCCCTGCCCTGCGCCTCTTCGATGTAGGCCTGGATGAGGATGTTCTGCCCCAAGGAGCTCATGGCGTCGAGCACCGACTCGGCCGACTTGGCCGACTCGGCGAGGATGACCCCCATGCCCCGCGAACCTTCGAGGAGCTTGAGGATGACCGGTGCCCCGCCGACCCTGCGGATCGCCGAGCGCACGTCCTCGCGGCGGCGGGCGAAGGCGGTCGGCGGGATGCCGATGTCGTAGCGCGACAGGAGCTGCAGGCTGCGCAGCTTGTCGCGGCTGCGGGAGATGGCCTGGCTCTCATTGGCGGGAAAGACCCCCATCATCTCGAACTGCCGCAGGACGGCGAGGCCGTAGAAGGTGATCGAAGCGCCGATGCGCGGCACGACGCCGTCGACCCCGGTCACCCGCTCGCCGTCATGGAAGACCTCCGGCCGCTTCTTGGAGACCTTGACCACGCACCGCAGCGGGTCGAGCACCGACACCTCCGCGTCGCGCTGGCGGCAGGCCGCGATGAGACGGGACGTCGAGTACAGCGTCGCCTTGCGCGACAGGATGGCGATCTTCATCGTCGGCGGGCCTCTCTTCCCTCACTCCTGCTCCCGGGCCTCCGGCTCTCCGCGCAACGAGCGGCGGCCTCCCGGCGAGCGCCGGAGATGCCACCTGCGGAACAGGCACTTCCCCGAGACGTCGACCCGAAAGTCCCCCTCCAGGGCCTTGCGTCCGAGGATCATACGGAAGAGCATGCCGGAGCGGTCGGTGAGGGTAAGAAGGATCCGCTTGCGAACGGGCCCGAGCGCCATTTCGGTCTCGATGACCGGCCGCACCTCGGGGTGGCCGCCGGAGTCGACGACACGCAACCGCCGCAGCACGCGAGCGCGGGTGCGGACCTGCAGCTCCGGCCGCCGGCGGTCGGTGCCGATCACCAGCTCCGTCAGCTCGGAGCCGTCCGGCAGCACCTCCAGCACGGTCAACGAGTCGACGTGCAGCGTCGACGTACGGGCTCCGGTGTCCACCTTGGCCTTGAGGCGGAAGAGCCCCAGCTCCGGGAGGTCCAGGTACTCCTTCCAGCCGACGGTCCGGTTTTCCCGAAAATCCGACATCCCGCACCGCAAGCCTGCCTCAGCAGGCCGCCCTATGTAGAAATGCCAAATTCTGAGGGACGCATTTGTACGAATGCGCTCGCGCCGCGGGAGATCCTTCCCCGGCGCCGGGAGGCCGATTCCGCGCAACCCCGCAGTTTACCGGCGTCTGCGGCGTTCTGGTCTCCCCGGCACGCCACTTGCAAAGGAGAGGGGCACATATCAGTAGGCAACGAGGGGGAGGTTCCATCCAGCCGAAAACGATATCCATCCTCATTCAGAGATCCTAACGCGATCTCGTCCAATGACGATCCCTCCTTCGTCCCCTGAGCAGGGGTAGATCCGCTAACCAGCCAACCACGAAGCAGGGAACCTCCCCCCTGAGCCCCCGCGCCACAGACGCCGGGGGCGTTCCTTTTTGGGGGAGCCGCCGGGAATGCAGAGACCGGGCACGGCTGTTGCATGGATCAGCTAGCAGGACACACACCGTAAGAGGGGGGAGGTTCCCACACCCACCAACCAAGTCCTACCAGCTTTAGAGATCGTAAGATCTCACCCTCTTTAACGCCACCGAAATCCCCTAGCTACAGGGGTACAGCCACAATAGCCAACCGGAGAGATGGGGCCTCCCCCCCACTGCTCCCTCCCTCCGGGGAGGGAGCGCCGGTTTCCTGCCGGGAGCCGAATCCCGTTCTTGACGCATCATCATGTAACTCTGCCAAATTGGCCGCAGGCGTGCGATTAGAATGACGCAATGCGGCGCGCCGACGATCTCCTCGCGTGGTTCGATCGGCACCGCCGCGACCTCCCCTGGCGCCGGACGCGCGACCCTTACAAGATCTGGCTCTCCGAGGTGATGCTCCAGCAGACCCGGGTGGAGACGGTGCTCCCTTTCTACAAACGCTTCCTGGAAAAGTTCCCGACGGTGGAGGCCTTGGCGCGGGCCGAGGTCGAGGAGGTGCTGGCGCTGTGGTCCGGGCTCGGCTACTACCGGCGGGCGCGCCAGCTTCACGCGGCGGCGCGGAAAGTCGCCGCCGCAGGGGCGTTCCCCGCCACCGAGGCGGGCCTCCTCGGCTTGCCCGGCGTCGGAGCCTACACGGCGGCGGCGGTGGCGAGCATCGCCTTCGGAGTGGCTGCGCCGGTGATGGACGGCAACGTCGAGCGAGTCCTCGCGCGCTGCCTGGCGCTCGCCGAGGAGCCGCGGGCGTCCGGTGCGCGCCGCAAGCTGCTCGCCGCGGCGGAGGAGTTGCTGGATCCCCGGCGCCCGGGCGACAGCAACCAGGCCTTGATGGAGCTGGGGGCCACCCTCTGCACGCCCCGGCGCCCCAAGTGTCTCCTCTGTCCCCTCCACGTGGGCTGCCGCGCGGCCGGAGAAGGCGCGCCCGAGCGTTATCCGCTGCCGAAAGCCAAGCGCCTGGCCGAACGGCAGCGGCTGCTGGTCGCCGTGGCGGCAAAAGGCGGCGCCGTGCTCCTCTTCCGCCGCCCCGAGGACAGCGCTCTTCTCGCCGGCACCTGGGAGCTGCCGTGGGTGATCCTGGAGCGGGACGGCGTCCCGGAAAGCGGGTCGCCCGAGGTCCTTCTCGCCGCTCGCTACGGCGGCCGCTGGACCCTCGGCGCCCGGCTCGCCGGGGTGCGCCACGGCATCACCTACCGCGACCTGGAGGTCGACGTGCACCGGGCGGAGCTCGCCTGGGGCGGCGAGGTGCGCGAAGCGATGGCGGCCGGCTGGTTCGACGCGGCGGGCCGCGCCGGGCTGCCGCTGTCCTCTCTGGTGGGCAAGGTGTTGAAGGCCCTGGACGCCTCGCTCCCCGCAGGGGTGAAGCCTAGGCCTGAGGCGGCGGCACCGGCCAGGAGATCCCGGAGCCCCCGGCGAGGATGAACCAGCCGATGATCTTGTCGTCCAGCTCGCGCAACCGGCTCGCCACCAGATTGCAGAGGATGGTCAGCAGCCGGATCGACGAGAGCTTGTGAATGTCGAGGATTCCCTCCAGCACCTCACGGGAGATGACGAGCACCACGGCGCCACCCGCGTGAGCCTTGGCGTCGGCCGAGCGCGGCGCGTTGTCGATCAACGCCATCTCGCCGAAGTAACCTCCCCGCTCGAGGAAGGCGAGCGCCTCCTCACCCGCCCCGGGGATGTACTTGCTGATCATCACCCGCCCTTCGAGCACGACATACAGCTCGTTGCCCGTCTCCCCCTCGCGAAAAATGACCTGGTTGGGACCGTACTTCCGCTCGCGCGAGAGGGAGGTGAGGAAGTTGATCTCCAGGCTCGAGAGCTTCTGCTCCTGAAAGAGCTTGCGCTTCGAGGCGAGGTCGACCCGGAACTCCCCCGAGGGCTCCCGCGACGAGGCCGGCTGGGCGCTCGGCGGCTTGCCGGTCTCGGAGAAGAATTGGGAGAGGTTCTCGTTCGTCTGCCGGAGCTTGGACGACAAGCTCTTCCAGAAGGTCCAATAGAGCGCCAGCTTGAAGCGCGGGTCGCGCTCCGTGAGGCTCGACAAGGCTTCGGGGTTCAGGGCGAGCAGCTCGGTCTCGGCCGTCGTCACCGCATCTCCGGAGCGCGGGACGCGATCGACGAACGCGGTCTCGCCGAACAGCGTTCCCGGCGCCAGGGCTGCCAGGCTGAAGTGGCCGTACGGCGTCTTGCGCTGGATGCGCACGCCGCCGCTCTCGATCAGGTAGGCGTCCTGGGTATTCTCCCCTTCCTTGACCACCGTCGCCCCGGCGGCGAAGCGATTGCGGGTCGCGCAGGTCGCCAGTTGAGCGAGCTGCTCGTCCGTAAAGTGGGAGAAGATTTCCCACCGCCGAAGAAGTTTCTCGATCCCCAAAGTTCGCCTATTGTAGCGGAGGTCGCGGTCCCGCGTTCGGCTCCATGACCTCGGCGAGCCGGCTTTCGGGGGCGGAGGCCCGGCCTTCCCGCCGGGCCCATTCGGCCCGCCCGGCATCGCCAGCCGCCTGCCAGAGGGCGGCCGCCTGCAGGAACCATTCGGCGAAGAGCGGCTCACCGCTGCCCAGGTCGGAGCGGAGCTTGTTCTCGAGCGGCGCCTCCACTTCGCTGAACAGGCGACGGGCGGTCTCGGGATCGCCCCGGCGCAGCGCCAGCCAGGCGCGGTGCAGGGTGAGCGACTCCAGGAGGTCGGAACGCAGCGGCTCGGCTTTGGCGAAGGCGCGGTCGGCCGCCGCCGGATCGCCGGCGTAAGCGGCCACCAAGCCGCTCTCCAGCCAGGCCTCGCCGTCGCCCGGGTCCTGCGCGAGGATGCGCTCGAGGAGGGCGCGGGCGCGATCGAGCTCGAGGAGGTGCTTGGCGGCCACCGCGGCGGCGTAGAGCTCATCGCGCTCCGCTCGCCCGCCGGTGCGCGCGGCGGCCAGGGCGGCGGCGAACCGGCCCTGCCCAAGGGCCTGCAGAGCGGGGCTCGCGGCCGGCTGGCGCAGGGTGGCCCAGAGCCCGAAGGCACCGGCGGCGAGGAGCGCCAGGAGCACGGCTATCATCAGGCCCGCGAAGGAGAGCATCGCCGGATCGACCTCATCTAGAAAGCGAGCAGAGGGAGCTGGGCGGGGCGCAGCCGCTCCCAGACGCCCTGCTCCACCGTATCGAGCCATGCGGCCCGCGCCGCCGGATCCAGGTGCAGGGCCGGCAGCGCCCGCTCGGCCAGCTCGCGGGCGAGCCGGTCCTCGACGGCGTACTGGAATCCCGGATCGGGCGAGCGGATGCCGTCCGGGTTCGGTTGCTCGACGATGGGGACGTGCACCAGCAGGTTGTAGCCCTGCATCCAAAACCGCACGACGGCCTCCGGTCCCTCCTGCCGTCCCGCCGCCAGGAGCAGGTAGACGTAGTTGTCGAGCACGCTGCGGTCGCAGACCACCACCGGGTAACGAGCCTGGGCCACCAGCTCTTCGGCGATCTGGCTGTGGAGGATCCACGACTGCGCCGCGACCGACGTCTCCTCGTTGATCGGCAGCGGACACCGCCGCGCCACCTCGTGCACCACTTCGACCGCCACGTCCCGGCGCTTGAGCCGCGCCGCCAGGCCGTAGCACAGCGTGGTCTTGCCCACGCCGTGGGTGCCGATGAACGCGATCTTGAAGCGCGGGGCGGGGAGCATTGGTAGATTGTAAGAGACCTCAGCTCTCCCCATCGACGGCCAGGGCGGACTCGAGGGCCTCTGCCGCCGCGGCGAGCTGCTCCGCCCTCACCGTCAGCGGCGGCACGAGCTGCGCCACGCGGCCCGCCGGCCCGCCGGCGAGCAGGAGGACGCCGCGAGACCACGCTTCCTGAACGAGCGTCTTTGCCTGCTCGCGGGTGCGGATCTCGATTCCCCAGAGCAGGCCGCGGCCGCGGACCTCGGCGACGGCCGCGAAGCGTTCCGGCCAGGCCGCAAGGCGCCGTCCGAGGTCCTCACCCAGGAGGGCGGCCCTCGCGGAGAGATCCTCTTCCAAGAGAATCTCCAGGGCGGCCAGGGCGGCGGCACAGGCGAGAGGATTGGCGACGAAGGTGGCGGTGTGGAGCGCTTCGCCCGCCGTCTCCCAGCAGCGGAAGAGGTCCCGGCGGGCGACGACGGCGGCGATGGGCAATCCCCCTCCCAGGGCCTTGCCGCAGCAAAGGACGTCCGGTCGCACCCCTTCGTGGTCCATCGCGAAAAGGCGGCCGGTGCGGCCGAAGCCGGTAAAGATCTCGTCGGCGATCAGCAGCGCGCCGTGCCGCCGGCAGAGGCCGCGCAGACCGGCGAGCCAGCCGGCGGGCGGTATCAGCACGCCCTCGCGGCCGACGATCGGCTCGACGATGGCCGCGCCGACGTCGCCGCCGGCGAGCGCCTCGTCGATCCGCTCCAGCCCGGCGCCGAAAGGCAGGCGGCGGACGTGCCCGTGCAGGTGGGCCGCGAACGGAGCGCGGAACTCGTGCCGCGAGGTGGCGGCAAGGGCCCCGAGCGTCAAGCCGTGGTAGGCGGGCTCGAAGGCGAGGACGCCCGGCCGGCCGGTGCTTCCCAGCGCGGTCTTGAGGGCGATCTCCACCGCCTCGGCGCCGGAGATGGCGAAGAAGACCTGGGGATCGTCCACCGGCGCAATCCCGGCGAGGCGGCGAGCCAGCTCGATCCGCAGCGGGTGGGCGTGGACGTCTCCCAACCCGTGGAGCAGCCGGCCGGCCTGCTCGCGCACCGCCGCCACCACCCGCGGATGGCGGTGGCCCACCGCCGCGACGCCGAAACCGGCGGTGAGATCGATATAGACGTTGCCGTCGACGTCGCGGACGTTGGCGCCCTGCGCTTCTTCCCAAACGATCGCGGGTTGCAACGGCTCCCCGGATGCCAAGGTGTTGACCCCCGGCGCCTCGAGCTGCCGCAGGGCGGCCGACAGCTCGCGGGAACGCGGCCCGGGAGGCGGCACGACGATCTGGGGAAGGAGGTTGCCGAGGCTCACATCTCGCGCCGGCCGGCGAGCGAGCGGCCCAGCGTCACCTCGTCGGTGTACTCGATGTCGCCGCCGACCGGCATGCCGAAGGCGAGGCGGGTGACCAGGACCCCGCGGGGTTTCAGCAGGCGAGCGAGGTAGAGGGCTGTCGCCTCACCCTCGACGTTGGGGTTGGTGGCCAGGATGACCTCCTCGATCCCTTCCAGGCGCGCCAGGAGGCCGGGGATCGCCAGGCGGTCGGGACCGACCCCCCGGTGCGGCGAAAGGGCGCCCAGCAGGACGTGGTAGAGGCCGTGATACTCGCCCGTACGTTCGATGGGCTCGAGATTGAAAGGCTCTTCGACGACGCAGATCCGGTTGCGTTCCCGCCGCAAGTCGGAGCAGTAGCGGCAGGGATCCACGGCCGTGATGGCGTTGCAGACCGAGCAGTGGAAGAGCTTCTCCTTCACTTCCACGATGGCCTGCGCCAGCGCCTCGGCCTCGGCGGCCGGCACCTTGAGGAGGTAGTGGGCGAGACGGGTCGCGGTCTTGGGGCCGATGCCCGGAAGCCGGGCGAGCTCGCCGACGAGCCGGGCCAGGGGTTCGGACATCGACTCCGCGAGGGTCTAGAAGAGGCCCGGCAGACTGGCCGCCATCGAGCCCATCTTCCCCTGCATCGTCTCCTCGATCTTGCGGCCGGCCTCGTTGACGGCAGCTACGATCAGATCCTCCAGCATCGACGGATCGCTCGGGTCCATGGCCTCGGGGTCGATCTTGCAGCCCACGAGCTGCCGGTGGCCGCTCATCCGCACGGTGACCATGCCCCCACCGACGCTGGCCTCGACGACGAGCTCGTTGAGCTCGCGCTGGAGGCGCTCTTGCATCTCCTGGGCCTGCTTCATCAGTTGTCGCATGCTGCTCATCAGTCTCAATCCTCCGTGTAGCTGCCGTGCTCTTCCACGGTCTCGATCCGGCTGCCCTTGAAGATCTCGAGGACCGCCTGGACGGCCGGGATCTGCTCGACCTCCTGCATCGGCACCGGCTTCAGCACCGCCGTCTGAGAGTCCCCGGGCGCCGTTCGGCTCTCCACGATATCAAGTCCGGTTCCCGGGCCCCACGCGGCCACCGCCGCTTCCTCCAGGGCCGGCCGGTAGGCGTCCGACCGGGTTCGGGAATAGGCATCGCCGCTCGCGAGAACGATTCTGACGCGACCATCCTCGAAGCGGACGTCCTCGGCCGCGTCCAGGAAACCGCCGAGGTTCTGCTTGCGCTTGGACGCCTCTTCCCGGAAGACGGTCATCGGATCGGCTTGTACTCTCGGCGTCGGCGCGGACCGCGGTGACGGTGCCGAGCTCTTCGCTGCCGCGGGAGGCGCCGATGCACGGGCGGGCTGTGCAGGAGCGGGTCCGGAACGAGGTGTCATCGCTGGAGCGGCCCGCGTTGCGCCCGGGACAGCCTGCAGCCGGACGTTCCCGGCGACGAGCAGCTCCTCGACGCGGGTCAGCTTCGGCAGCTCGGCGGCGCGCAGCCAGGCGATCTCGACGGCCAGCGCGCCGCTCTCGCTGCGCCGCACCAGGTTCTCGCTGGCCAGGAGCTGGTTCAGCAGCCGCAAGAGGTTCTCGTAGCCGCCCGCCTTGGCGGTCGCGGCCAGCGCCAGCGCCTCCTCGCCGGGGAGATCCACCTGCCCGGTCGAGCCGCCCATGGCGAGGTGCAGGGCGTCGCGGCAGAAGGCGAGGAACTGGCCGTAGACGTGCCGCGGGTCCCATCCTTCCTCCTCCACCCGGCGCACGGCGGCGCTCACGGCCTGGGGATCGCCCGCCAGGATGCCCGCCAGCAGGCTTTGGAACAGCGCGATATCGAGCCCGCCCAGCAGCCGCACGGCGTCCTCGTCGGCGATGGCTCCCGAGCCGAAGGTGGCGAGCTGGTCGAGCAGCGCCACCGAGTCGCGCACGCTCCCCTCGCCGGCCCGGGCGAGCAGCCGCAGCGCCGTGTCGCTCGCCTGGATTCCTTCCGCCTCCGCGATCGTGCGCAGATGCGCCGTCAGCTCCGGCCCCGGCACGCGCCGGAAGTGGAACTCCTGGCAGCGCGAGAGGATCGTCGCCGGCACGGCTTCGATCTCGGTGGTGGCGAAGACGAAGACCAGGTGTGGCGGCGGCTCCTCGACGATCTTCAGCAGCGCATCGAAGGCCTGGCGCGACAGGCGGTGAATCTCGTCGATCACCACCACATAATATCTTTTTGCGGTTTCGTAGAGACTGATAGAGCTGGTCAACTCCCGGATCTGGTCGACCTTGGAGTAGGTGGCGGCATCCACTTCCCTGACGTCGAGGCTCGAGCCACGGGTGATCTCGATGCAGGATACGCACTCGTTACAGGGATCGGCTGTCGGCCCGCGCTCACAGTTGAGCGCCTTGGCGAGCACCCGCGCCGCCGTCGTCTTGCCGACGCCGCGGATGCCGGAGAAGAGGTAGGCCTGGGCGATCCTCCCCTCGCGCAAGGCATTGCGCAAGGCGATGACGATCGGGCCTTGGCCGACGAGGCTCGAAAAGTCCTGGGGTCGCCACTTGCGGGCGAGAACCTG
>Ga0134122_10001299_pt1 | contig 17918 bp, 12 predicted proteins | sample KB302_FD_96461 | JGI IMG/M metagenome (GOLD analysis project Ga0134122, IMG submission 96461) | Terrestrial soil microbial communities without Nitrogen fertilizer from Kellogg Biological Station, Michigan, USA - KB3-0-2 | ecosystem: Environmental > Terrestrial > Soil > Unclassified ... | reverse complement strand
TACCGTGCATGAACGGTGCCCGCTTCCAGGGCGATGATTTGGTTAATCCGTTATTGGAATCCGAACCGCCAACGTAATCGATATAGTAGATCTTACCGGCCGCTGGAGGAGGCGGCGGAGGCACGGCGGCCACCACCACAGCGGCGCTGACGATAATCGTCACGGTGCTGCTGGAGGAAACGGCGCCATCGCTTGCCGTGAGCTGCAGCACATACGTGCCCTCGGTTGAAAATGAAACGGTGGTGCTCAGTGCCATGGCGTTGCCAAAGGCAACGGATCCTGGGCCGCTGAGCTTGTCCCAGCTTACCGCCAGGGAGCCCGCAACTGGCAACCCATCGTCGGTTGCGGTTCCATCAACTGTCGCAAGGCTCGGAAGAACGATGGTCTGGCTGGAACCCGCATTCACTACCGGAGCCATATTGAGTGCCGGGCTGGCATTGACGGTGACAACAACGTCCGCTGTCGAAGTCAGTGCGCCATCGGTGGCCGTGAGCCGCAACGCGTATGTTCCTGCTGACGAAAACGACGCGCTCGTGCTGCTCAATGAAGGGCTGCCAAAGGTCACCGCTCCAGGGCCGCCGACTTTCGTCCAGGTCAATGCGATAGAACTTGCCGTTGGCAAGCCGTCGTCGCTGGCCGTTCCCGAAAGACTCGTACTTGCCGGCAATGTGATCGTCTGACTAGATCCTGCGCTGACATGCGGCGCGGTGTTTGCTACTACCGCCGCATTCACGTCGATATTAACATCGCTCGTCGATGATAACGCGCCGTCGGTGGCGGTAAGCCGCAACGTGTAGGTTCCTACTGCCGATGAAAACGTCGTGGACGTGGTGGCCGCTGAGGGGTTAGCAAAGACCACTGTTCCCGGGCCGCTGACTTTGGTCCAGGTCACCGCGAGAGTACTTCCCGTTGGCAGGCCATCGTCGCTTGCAGTTCCGGAAAGGTACGCGCCGGACGGCACTGTGACTGCCTGGTTTGATCCCGCGTTGACATGCGGCGCCGTGTTTGTCGGTGCCGCTGCATTCACGACTACAATGACGTCGTCATTGGCAGAAAGCGCGCCGTCGTTCGCCGTCAGACGCAACATATAGGTGCCTGCGCTGGAGAACGCCGCATTCGTCACAGGGGAAGACGCGCTGCCGAAAGCCACCGTCCCGGGGCCGCTTACCTTCGCCCATGCGGTGTTCACAACGCCGTTGGGCAGGCCGTCGTCCGATACCGTTCCGAAAAAACTCGCCGATGCCGGCAATGTTATAGTTTTATCCGGGCCTGCACTCACCACGGGCGCAAGGTTTGCCGGCGGCTTAACCTGGTTTGTGGCTGTGGTCACATTGAAGTTCACGCCGTTGGATTTCTGATTGCCAACCTGCACGGAGACCTTCCCCGAGATTGCTCCGGACGGCACAACCACTGTTAATGTATCCGCAGCGGCCGTGAGGACCTGAGCTAAGACCGACTGGCCACTCTGGCCGGTAAAGCGTACTTTGTTTCCATTTCCAGTGGATGGAAACCCGGAACCGGTAATTGTGACTGGGCTTCCTACCAGGCCGCTCGATGGGTTGATCGCGAAGATTTGCAAACTCACGCGGTTGGCCACGGCAAAAACAGTAAAGTGCGTGACATCTGCCGACGCATTCTTCCCGGATCCGTCCACGGTCGCAACAAATTCGGTTTCGTCGTATTGACGCGTATCCGGATTGAAGATCGTCACGTCAAGCTTTGTCCCCGGAGACACAGGCTCGGTCAACGGAAACCGAAGATGCACGGGATTCTTGAAATGCGTGCCTGCCGGTTTGCCTTGAACGATTCCAATAAGGCGATTGGTTTCCGAAGGTTTAGGAAAATCGTCAACATTCAAAGACGTTACCCGGATTGCAGAGTCCGCATTCAGGGCGCCAGCCGGAATCGAAAGCGACGTCGTACCATCCCCGCTGGTCACAACGCCGCCATTTCTTGCAGACACAGGTGTTGCGCCTTGTTGGGGTTCCAACACATTCCTCTGTGCCGCAATGACCGCAAGGGTACCGGAAGACGAAGTCGATCCCAGTAGTTGAACTGCTAATACGATGCTGGAGGCCGAAATACGCACGCTTCCGCCGTTCTGATTCGCTGTCTGAGGTAACAGTTCCCGTAACATTCGAGACCAATGTCCATTTGGTCCAAGCGAGACTGTCGCCGTTCCAAGAGAGTAGCCCCGAAGATCAAACGCGTCAATTCGAACGTTCGTGTTGGACATGCCGGGATTCAACAATGCCAGCGCCGTGTAGAATCCGGACCCGTCGACAATATATGAAAAGGCAGACGAAGAATATCCGTCGCCCTGAACTGGCACAGCCGTCATGCGGCCACCGGATGTCTTAAGCTCCATATAGCCATAAAGCGATGCGCGATCATCCTGAGTTTGGTAGCGTACATATCCGGTGATCATCTCATTGCCAGAAAAGCCAAAAAGCTCGTCCAGCCGAGTTTCCAATCTCTGATTCGGCCCCAGCGTCAGCTCCTCCGTTTGGGACGCTGTGAAGGCCGCCCTGCCGTTGAATTCCAGGGCTCCCGCCGTAACACTGATCGTTTGCGATTCGCTGCCATAGTTCACCAGCACGAGCGTGGAGACATAGCCCCCCTGACTGGCGAAGTGCGTCACATGCCCGGTACCGAATCGATCGGTATCCGGAATTGCCGTCAGAGCCGCCAAATCCGATAGGCTGCGATAGGTTTCAAATCCAATCAGCGCGTCCTGATCCGATGAAACTTCAACGACGGCATAACCATCGAAATCCGAAAGGTCTGATATGAGATCTGTAATTCGGCCTGAGAAGCCGGCGTACCCTGCCAGAGACATGTGCCGCTGAAGAACGAACCGGCCGCCATTATCAAAAAGGCTGATATCGATGTTGCCAATTTTGCGGGCGCTGGTGTTGACCAGCACGAGATTGTTCGACGATGTATCGGAGGTGACTTTCGGGAAGATGATCCGGCTTGCTCCCGATTCGATAAGGGCGGAACCCTCCATTGACGGCAGGCTGGAATCGGCGAGAATAAAGGAACCTGTGATCGTGGATGATGCGGTCTGTATCTCAACCCACGCCGGAGGCAGGTTTTCGCCGAATACTTCCTTCGGTCGATATGTCTTGCTGTTCAGCGCCGGTATGCTGATTGTTACGGGATTGGTTCTTTGGCCGCGGATGATGGTCCCGTCGTAGCTTCGAGCAGTCAGAGTGACGTTCGCCGATACTGAACCCGAGTTACTTAAAGCCAGTGTCGCCTCCGAAGATCCAACGGCCTGTATCGCGGGCATGTACAACGAGCGGGTCTCGGCTGTCGCGGTTAAGGGAAAAGCCAGGAATATAAGAACTGTTATTGTAATGGATAAGAACCAGAAGCATCGGAACAACGAGCGCATCTTGCGGGTACCTCGACCCGTTAAGGGCACTTGGACCGCCTTTGCCTACCCGTGAGTCGGAAATTGCCGAATTCGAATCAATAGTGTCAATGAAATGAGTTGTTTGCGCAAAGATGCAGAAGCGGTAATTCTGTCGGCCGCCTCCCGGCATTCGATAGATTTTCAATGAAGTAGATGGACTAACTCTCAGTTCGCACGTGGTTTAATGGAAACGACGAGTCCTGGCGATATATTGGAGAAGGGATCCAATCCATAAAAGGAATATCAAAAGAAAAATGGCTTTAATAAAAGATGCGTTGCTCGAAAAAATCCGCTCACACCAGGCCCGAATCGGGATTATCGGCTTGGGATATGTGGGGTTGCCGCTGGTGTTGCGCTTCGGTGACGAGGGTTTTCCCGTTATCGGTTTCGATGTTGATCCGGTCAAGGTGTCAAAGCTGAATCAAGGCCAGTCATACATCCGGCACATTGCCGCGGATCGCGTTCTCGGTCTCGTGAATCAGAAACGCTTTGAGGCCACCAGCGATTTTACCCGTTTATCCGAAACCGACTGCATTATCATCTGCGTCCCGACCCCGCTGACCGCAAAGAAAGATCCAGACCTTCAATACATCGAAAGCACCGGCGATGCGATCGCCAGGACACTGCGAAAGGGCCAGATCATCTCGTTGGAAAGCACAACGTATCCCGGGACAACCGATGAGATCCTTCTCGAGAAATTCAAGCCCGGCGGTCTTGAAGTGGGTAAGGACTATTTTCTGGTGTTCTCTCCGGAACGCGAAGATCCCGGCAATCCGAAGTTCTCAACCCGCACGATTCCAAAGGTTGTCGGCGGCACCACCCGAGACTGTCTGGAAGTTGGCGATGCCCTCTACAGTCAGGTCATCGACAAGGTTATTACCGTTTCTTCAACACGCGCCGCGGAACTGGTGAAGCTGCTCGAGAATATTTACAGATCGGTCAATATCGCGCTCGTCAATGAACTGAAACTTCTCGCAGAACGAATGGATATCGATATCTGGGAAGTGATTGCTGCCGCCAGCACCAAGCCTTTTGGTTTTACCGCATTTCAGCCCGGGCCCGGACTTGGTGGGCACTGCATTCCGATCGATCCCTTTTATCTGTCATGGAAGGCCAAGGAATACGACTTCTCGACTCGCTTCATTCATCTTGCCGGGGAAATCAATTCATCGATGCCGCATTATGTGGTCGAACGCGTCGGCGCGGCACTGAACGATTTAGCCAAATCCATTCGAGGAGCGCGGATCCTGATTCTCGGAGTTGCATACAAGAAGGATGTCGACGATGTTCGCGAATCCCCCGCACTCGAAATCATGGAACTGCTACAGGCGCGCGGGGCGGTGCTCTGCTACAGTGATCCGTACATTCCGAGGCTGCATAAGATGCGCGCACACGATTTCTCGCATATGACGTCCTCGCCGTTGACGGTGGAGACCCTGCAGCAACAGGATCTGGTTCTGATTACGACGGATCACACTAACATTGACTATCCGTGGCTGGTCGAGAATAGCGCGGTAGTCGTGGATACGCGGAATGCGACCAAGGGCGTGAAGAGTGCGAAGGTGATCAGGGCGTAATCTCTCCCAGTTGTCAAATGTCCGATGTCCACTGTGCGATGTCCGATGTACTTGTTTCGATGGCCCAATGGCTAAATACACCATAGACCGCAAGGATTGAATTTCACATTTCGCCATCGAAACAAGTACATCGGACATCGCACAGTGGACATCGGACATTTGACAACTGGGGGCTGCGCGGAACGGGGCAGTCCGGCGGAAGGCGGACCTAATTCGGAATCAATATCCCCGCAGGACCTGGCCTTACCGAAGAACCCAGTGGTCTGGTGGCCTTTTCGACAAATACCGGCCGCGCGACCGCCGCACCGACCCGCTTGACCCAGCTTCGATCGATTTCAACCGAAACCGATCTCATTAGCAGGGTCAGCGACACAATCAATCGGTCTGTGTTCTTGGTCCGTTGCACAATACCAACGAGTCCTTCCAATGGGCCGGACTCCACACGCACGCTCTCGCCGTCCCTGATGTAATCACAGGGATAACTCGGAACCCCGGCCTGGATGACGCTGCGGATGGCGAAGATTTCCTCCGGAGCCACCGGAACGGGAGTCTTACCTACGCCAATAATGGAGTTCACCCCAGGGGTGACCAGGATCGGAAGTCTTGCCCCAACGTCAAAGCGGCAGAAAACATAGCCCGGGAACAGCGGCTGGACGACTGTCTTGACTCTATCGGACCACCGTTTCCTGCTGATATAGGTTGGCAGAAACACTTCGTAGCCTTTTCCGCCGAGTTGAAGTTCCACGAAGCTTTCAAAGCGTGGCCGGACATGCAGTGCGTACCATGAGTCATTCATGAAGCTGATGCGCCCCCTGCGCTGGGTCAAAGGTGTACATCCTGTCGAACAATCGGAGTACTCTAGTTATCCATTTCGATAGGTTTCTGTCAACAATAACGTGTTACAGAAATCGAACATTAGCCCGTAAATGATGACAGGCCGTAACGCCGTCAAGAAATTTATGTAAACATTCGCCTCAATTTCCCTATCGGCGAATGGCGGAATTACATTAATTTTTCCACTTTTCCGGCTCAATCAAGAAAGTTCTAATTCCGCGGACGCCAGCGTCCGATAAGCACCAAATAGTATGGCAAAACAAGGATGTGCATTGCCGGAGAACCAGGTACGGAAGATTCTGTCTCTGCTTGCTTCGACGAATATGACGCTGCCCGAGATCGCAGAGCGCATTGGCTGCAGTCGCAGCACGATCGTTACCATAAATCGGAAGTTTCAGATCCGTAGCTATGCCGGTTCTCGCAGTAAATGGGTTCTGGTTTCGCAATCGAAGTGCCGCCCTTAAAGCAAGAGGGTCGCGCGAACCGGAATTCCTGGCCCCCTCACCGATTATTCTTCGCTTTCGGATGTGCCTTATCGTATTCCCGCTTCAGATGCTGAATCCCAACGTGCGTGTACTTCTGCGTCGTGGCGAGACTTTCATGGCCCAGCAGTTCCTGGATGGCGCGGAGATCGGCACCGCGTTCGAGCAGATGCGTGGCGAAGCTGTGCCGCAGCGTATGCGGTGTCACGCGCCGTGTCGTTTTCAATCCCAACCGGAGACTCGCGACTAATCTTTGAATGTCCCGGGAACTGAGTCTCCTTCCCCGAATACTGACGAAAATCGGAACCCTGCCGCGGTCGTCAGCGCCGCCCAGCCTCAATTGCTGTTTCGCATTTAAGTATTCGAGAAGCGATCGAGCTGCAAAGTCCCCAAATAAAACGATGCGTTCCTTCTTGCCCTTGCCGAGGACTCGAACCGTTTGCTGGTCCATATCGAGTTGATCATCGTTCAGGCCCACGAGTTCACTCACACGCATTCCACTGGCATAGAGCAATTCCAGAATCGCGCGATCCCGCAACGCCGCCAACCCTTCGCCCTGAGGCAGACCGACAATTGCGGCCGCTTCCTCCTCCCCCAGGAACGAGGGCAGTATCTTCGGCAGACGCGGCGAGGCGATCAACTCCGCGGGATTCGCGCGGAGCAAGCCTTCACGAAGCAGATACTTGAAGAATGTTTTCAGACACGCGAGTTTCCGCGAAACCGAACTTTTTGAAAGTCTTCGATCGGTATAAAGATGATTGAGAAAATCTCGAATGACAATATGGTCCACTGATTCCAGGACCACTTTCTTCAGTTTCAGGAATTCCGCGAATTGCTGGAGATCGATCTCGTAACTCGATACCGTATTTCCGGACGAGGACTTGCGGCGGAGCGATTCGATGAAAGCGGAAGCATAACCTTCCAAGTCAATCCTCCTGTATCAAAAGACGCAGTTCCCGAACATAGGCTTTCCGCAACAAAGCTGTCACCGGGCCGGGCTTACCGCTTCCAATCACGCGGCCGTCCACGCGCACGATGGGAACGACCTCTCGCGTCGTACTGGTGAGAAACATTTCATCGGCCTGTTCGATTTCACCGGGATGAAACAGGCCCTCGACAACATCCAACTCCAGACGCCTGGCCAGCTCCAGGACGATTCCACGAGTGATGCCCTCCAGGCTGCAGGCTTCGCGGGATGGTGTCAGGATCTTTCGTCCCTTCACGACATAGACATTGCTGGTGATGCCATCGGAAATCCATCCTTCCGGCGTCAGCAATACCGCTTCAAACGCTCCGGCCACTCGCGCTTCACGCTGAGCCAGTACCGTGCGGATGAGGTTCCCCGTCTTTGCATCCGCAAGGTGACTGGTGCGGCGAAGCGCTGAAATCACCACATCGACGCCTCTTTCGTAGACCGTTTCCGGCAATTCGGCAAGCGGCGTCACAATAATGATCACGTTGGGCAATCCGCACGTGCCGGGATCGGGACCGACTTCGCCGACGCCACGCGTGATCGTGATCCGGATGCGGGATTCGGAGCTCAACGCCGCTGCCGCGACCACTCGCTGGACCTCCGCGAAAAGTTTTTCACGGTCCCACGGCAGAGTCAGTTCGACACTTCGTGCAGATCGCTGCATTCGCACGAAGTGGCGCGTAAACAGAAACGGTTTGTGACGGTAGGTGCGCAGCGTCTCATACACGCTGTCGCCAAACAAAAAGCCATGATCCAGGACGGGAATCACCGCGCGATCCGCTGGGGTGATGTTTCCGTTGACGCTGATCAGGCTGGGCATACCGTATTGTAATAATTCAGCGCCCGCTCACATATCAGGCGCTGCTTTTCAGCTTTTGGAGTTCGCCGCGGCATTTCCATGCCAGGCAGCAGTCCGAAGTGAATGTTCATTGGTGCAAAATGTTTGGTCGGCGTCGAAATGTAGAGGCAGAGCGCGCCGATTGCTGTCTCTGCAGGGAAATTGACGAGTTCGGCTTCCCGCAAGGTCTGCACCGCGTTGATTCCGGCTACAAGCCCGGACGCGATGTTTTCAATATATCCCTCGGTTCCTGCCAGCTGTCCGGCAAAGAACAAGCGCGGTTCGCGTTGCGTCGCCATGCCTGGCGTCAGAGTCTGTGGCGCATTGATGTAGGTATTCCGGTGAATCTGACCCAGCCGGAGAAATTCGGCGTTTTCCAGCCCTGGAATCAGCCGAAGAACACGCCGTTGATCGGAGAACTTGAGATGATTTTGAAATCCGACGAGATTGTAGCTGGACTGCATCCGGTCTTCTTGTCGAAGCTGAACGACGGCCCATGGCATTCGCCCGGTGTGCGGATCGATCAGTCCAACCGGCCGCATCGGTCCGAATCGCAGCGTCTCGCGGCCACGGCGAGCGAGTTCTTCAATGGGCAGGCAGGATTCGAAGTAGTGGGCCTCCTCGAATTCATGGAGTTCCACGGCTTCCGCGGAAATCAGCGCATCGTAAAAAACGGTGTATTCCTCACGGCTCATCGGGCAGTTGATGTAGTCGTCGTCTCCCTTTCCGTAGCGGCTGGCGCGATAAGCCTTCGAGTGATCGATGGTTTCGGCATCGACGATGGGACTGATGGCATCATAGAAGTACAGGTGTTCTGAGCCGCAGAAAGTGCGAATCGACTCGGAAAGCGCACCGGAGGTCAGCGGTCCGCTGGCGATGACGACGATGCCGCTTGCAGGAATCTCCGTGACTTCCTCCCGGATCAATTCAATATTGGCGTGCGCGGCAATTGCTTCCGTTATCTTTGAACCAAATTGTTCGCGATCGACGGCCAGCGCCGATCCCGCCGGAACACGCACGGAATCTGCAATGCGCATCAGCAGGGAATTCATTCGACGGAGTTCCTGCTTCAGCAGCCATGATGCATTGTACGGCTGATCGGATTTCAGCGAATTGCTGCACACGATTTCTGCAAGGTGAGTGGTTTTGTGTGCCGGAGTCGCGCGCACGGGCCGCATTTCGTAGAGCTTTACTTTTACTCCGCGCACGGCAATCTGCCAGGCCGCTTCGCAGCCCGAGAGCCCACCGCCGATGACGGTGACTACCGGCATTTGCATAACTTCGATCCAGATTCTGGGAATGCGCGCACAATCCGCAGGATTGGCAGGTCAATGGTCACTGGGCCCTTCTCAACCGTTCCACCGTACGCTTCTGTCCCACCAGCGCCATCACATCAAACATGCCTGGCGATGCAGTCTGACCCGTGAGCGCAACCCTCGCGGCGCCCATTAGCGCTCCAGGCTTGACTCCCACTTCGGCCGCGAGTTCCCGAAGCGTTACCTCCGTCGTCGCCAGCGTGTAATCCGGGAGTGCTTCCAGACGGTTCGCCAGTGTTTGGAGATGCGGGATCATTGACGCATCGATTGCCACATCATAGTTCAGATCGTTGCCGATATAGATGCGCGCCTGGCGAACGAAATCGAGAAGCGTTTTCGATCGCGGGCGCAGAAGTTCCAGTAATTGCCGGAACCACTCGGACTCGGTCGATTCGAATGTGTCACGCCACAATCCGCCTTTCAAGAGTTCCGGCTTCAGATGGCACGTCAGCCGTTCATACGGCAGCTTCGCGATATATTGGGCATTGAACCACGCAAGCTTGTCCGGATTGAACACGGCATTCGTTTTCGAAACGCCTTCAAGAGAAAACGCCGCGATGAGTTCTTCACTTTCGAATATTTCCCTGTCCGTGCCCGGAGACCAGCCCAGCAGCACCAGAAAATTCCGGAAGGCTTCGGGGACGATGCCTTGTTCCTGATACGACATCACCGACGTCGCGCCGTGCCTCTTGCTCAGCCGCGTCTTATCGGGGCCGAGAATCAGCGGAACATGGGCGAAGATTGGCGGCGGCGCTCCGAGTGCCTGGTATAGCAGAATCTGCTTTGGGGTATTCGAAATGTGATCGGCGCGTCGGATGACGTGCGATATCCGCATCTCGATATCATCGACGACGACGCTGATGTGATACGTCGGTTGTCCACCGGATCGCAGCAGGACGAAATCTTCGATCGTATCGCTCTCGATCGTGATATCTCCGTACACCGCATCCTTAAATTGAACCGGTCCTTCGGGTACCCGAAATCGAATCGCGCCGCCTTCATGGTACGCCAATCCGGCCTCCAGCAGCCGGTTGGCGGCAGACTTATACAAGTCGATGCGCTGGGATTGGTGGAACGGGCCTTCATCCCAGTCGAGTCCAAGCCACGTCATGGCATCGAGGATGCCCTGGGTCATTTCCGCGCTGGAACGCTCGACGTCCGTATCCTCGACGCGCAGGATCAGAACGCCCTTATTTTTTCGTGCGAAAAGCCAGTTGAACAGGGCCGTTCTCGCGCCGCCGACATGCAGGTATCCGGTTGGAGACGGCGCAAAGCGCACGCGTACGCCAGTGGTCATTGGGCATTCATCTGGCGGATGGCATTGGCCGCTTCACGGATCACGTCGGAATTGGGGTCGTTTCGGAGTTCTTCCAGCGGCACGCGAGACGAGGAGTCCCCAATCCGGCCCAGGATACGCGCGATGCGAGCACGAATCTTTGGATCGGAACTGCGCAAGTAACCATTGAGCAGGGGAACCCGGCCCTTATACTTTCCCAATTCGTAAATGTAGTTTTCCGCCTGGCCGCTAAGCCTGCTATTGAGGGCATTGGCAAGCTCGTTGAAAAAATCGTCGTGCTTTGAGGACACCAGCGCAAAGGTCATGGCATTGCGGACGTTCGTCTTTTTTTCCGTCTTCAGAAGCTCGGCGAAGCTTGCGGCATCGTAATCCAGGCGTGCGAGACCCTCGGCAGCTTTCTCGCGATAGAAATCGTTTGTGCTGGAGATAAGCGCTTCGAACAAAGGTTTTCCGGCCGGGTCGCGAAACATGGCGAGGGATTCCAGCGACTGTTCCTTCATCTCGCGCCGGGAATCGTTTCGGAATATTTCTTCAAGTTGCGGGCGTGCCGGGCTGTATCCCATGAGTCCGACCGCGATGATGGATTGCTTCATGATTGCGGCGTCCCTGTCCCTGAGGGACTTCTGCAATGTGGGTCCGGCGGAGGTATCGCGAATCACGCCGAGGCTTTCGATGATTTCCAGCCGCACCGCCTTGTGTTCCTGGTTCTGCGGATCTTCGAGTGTGGTTATCATTACCGGGACATAGTCGCGTGCCATCAGCGTCCCAAGCGCACGTGCTGCTGCGGCTCGGACTTCTTCGTTGGAGTCCTTTTGCATGGCGGTGGACAGCGCATCCTTCGATATCTTGTCGACCACCGTGCCGTTCGGAATCATGGGGCGGTCGAGTTCCACAACGACGGACTTCACTCTATTGAACAACGTCTGGACTGGTCCGGTCTGATCGGCGAGAAGGTACAATCGTTGAATGGATTCAATGGCCTGAAGGCGAACATCCTTGTCCAGGTCGCCGGAAAGACTCATGGCCAGTATTGGGGGCACACCGGGCCCACCAATCCGAACCAGCGCAGCCAGGATTTCTTCGCGCACATCGCTCTTCGGTTCCTTCTTCAATGCTGCAGCCAGCGGCGCAACTGCTTCGTCGTTTCCGGGTCTTGCCATTTGGTCGATGGCGGCCAGGCGCTCTTTGGGGCTTTCGCTATCCAGGGACGGACCTTGCAGGAGAATTGCAGTCAGAAGAAGGGCGCTGATTTGTAACATTCCGAATTTACCTCGCTGAATACCAGGCGCCGAGATTGCAGTCGCACGAATCCATGACTTGTTCGGTCGCGCTGGCGTCTTCGATTTGGACGGTTGTGTGATCTATCTTGAATTTTTCCCGCGCGAGTTCCTTGACCTTCGCGAGTATGGCGCCGTGACTGGCGACACTATCCGCCATCACGACGTGACAGCTCATTGCGAGAACGCCTGAAGTGAGAGTCCACACATGGAGATCGTGGACAGACCCTGCTCCAGGTATCTGCTTCAGCTGTTCCTGAAGATTGACAATGTTCACATGAGACGGTGTGCCTTCGAGAAGAATATCGACGGCATCCCGAATCAATATCCAGGAGCTGCAGAGAATGAGGACGCCGACAATGGCGCTGATAATAGGATCCGCCACCTGGTAGCCACCGAACATGATGGCCACACCGGCAATGACAGCCCCCAGAGAACCCACGGCGTCACTCAGGACGTGAAAGAACGCTCCGCGTACATTGAGGCTTTGGGAGCGGTTTCCGAACAGCAGGTAGGCGCTGAAGATATTTGCGGATAACCCAAACAAGGCCACCACCAGCATCCACCCTGCCTTGATTTCCGGCGGATTCTTCATGCGGCCCCAGGCTGCATAAAAAATGTAGAGGGATATCAATATCAGGAAAACGCCATTCAACAGTGCCGCCAGGATTTCGACCCTGTAGAAGCCGAATGTCTTCTGCGGCGTTGCGCGCCGGGTTGCGAAAAATGTTGCAGCCAGGCTCAGGCTGAGGGCCGCGACATCTGTCACCATATGGCCTGAATCAGCGAGAAGAGCCAGGGAGTTGGTATAGAGTGCGCCGGCGAACTCGGCCACCAGGAAAATGCTGGTGATAATGAGTGCCAGCTTCAGGCTTCCACGGGCGCTGCGTCCATACTCCTCGGAATGATGATGCCCGTGATGTTCCATATCGACCGTAGTATATAATACGCGGTTTTCATGAGCACTCCACTTACGGTCCTATCGGAAGACGAGCAACTGTTTCGCGGGTCCTGCCGCGCATTCGCGGAAGCGCGCATCAAGCCGGGAGTGCGCCGGATGGACGACGAGGGGAAACTGGACGCATCGATCTTCCCGGAACTCTTTGAAATGGGACTGATGAGCATCCATATCCCGGCTGAATTCGGTGGAGCGAACGGAAATTTTTTTATGTCCGTCATCGCCGTCGAAGAAATATCGCGGGTGGACGCATCTTTCGGTGTCTTCGTGGACGTTCAGAATACGCTCGTGAATAACGCCATCATGCGCTGGGGAAGCGCCGAACAGAAGAAGACGCATCTCCCGAAGCTTGCCTCGAATCAAGTCGGCGCCTATGCCTTGTCGGAGGCGGGTTCCGGAAGTGACGCATTTGCCCTGGCGTGCAGGGCGGTCGACGCGGGCGGCCATTATGTATTGAATGGACGCAAGCTGTGGATCACAAACGCGGCAGAAGCCGGCTTGTTCATCGTTTTCGCCAATATCAATCCCGAAGCGGGGTATCGCGGCATTACGGCATTTCTTGTGGATCGGGAATCTTCAGGATTCTCCGTGGGGAAGAAGGAAGACAAACTGGGCATCCGGGCCTCCAGCACCTGCGAACTGATTCTCGAAGATTGTGTGGTGCCGAAAAGTAATGTGCTCGGCGAAGCCGGCAAAGGCTACAAGATCGCAATCGAAACGCTCAATGAGGGCAGAATCGGAATTGGCGCCCAGATGGTGGGTATTGCTCAGGGCAGCTGGGAATGCGGAGCTGCGTATTCAAAGGAAAGAACCGCATTCGGGAAGCCGATCGCGGAGTTCCAGGCGATCCAGTTTCAGCTTGCGGAGGCTGCAACGCAGATTGAAGCAGCCCGACTTATGGTATACAACGCCGCACGATTGAAGGATGCCGGCCTGGATTTTCTCAAGGAAGCCGCAATGGCAAAGTATTTTTCATCGCAGGTTGCGGAGTCGGTGACGTCGATTGTGGTGGAAATCTTCGGAGGCTACGGTTACACAAAGGACTATCCTGCCGAGAAGTTCTTCCGCGATTCGAAGATCGGGAAGATTTACGAAGGAACGTCGAACATGCAGTTGCAGACTATAGCCAGGCACCTGTTACGGTAAAGATGAAGAAGACATGATGAAAACGCTGCGCGTCCTCTATCACGATAATTGCTTCGATGGGCTGGCATCGGCAGCTGTATTTTCGCGGTTCTACTCGACTGTCATTGCGCCAGGCGCGGAAATTGAATACGAAGGTCTCGCTCACAAGGCCGGTCAGCTGATCAATGAAGATCTCTTTGGATCCGGTGACAATGTGATCGTGGATTTCAAATACAGCGCTTCGGAAAAGCTGACCTGGTGGTTTGACCATCATGAAAGTGCGTTTCTTTCCGAAGCCGACGAAGCCCATTTTCGCCGCGATGTCAGCGGGCGCAAGTTTTACGATCCCGACTCTCGTTCCTGCACGAAATTCATCGCGACAGTTGCGGAGAAGACCTTCGGCTTCTCCGATACCGGCCTGCAGGAGTTGATTTACTGGGCGGACCTCATCGACGGAGCCGTGTTTCCCAGCGCTCAGGCGGCTGTGGAACTGAAGGAGTCCGCCATGCGACTCATGCTGGTGATTGAAACAACGCGTGACCGCCGGTTGTTGCATAAGATCATCGGTTTGATGCAGCAGAAACCGCTGGATGCGGTTCTGAACGAGCCGGAAGTGAAAGCGGCGTTTGAAACCATGTACGAAAATCATGTCCAGTCGATCGACGTGATGCGCGAACGCGCGAAGTGTGCGGACGGCGTTATTGAATTTGATATCAGTGATAAGAATCTCGACGGGTACAACAAATTCATTCCGTACTATCTGTTTCCTGAAAGCATATATTGCGTCGGTGTGAGCCGGTCTGCATCGCGAGCCAAGGTTTCGGTGGGAACCAATCCGTGGAGCCGGCACGAACGGAAGCACAATCTGGCCAGACTCTGCGAAAAGTATGGCGGCGGCGGCCATGCGGTTGTGGCCGCAATTTCGTTCAAGCCGGAAGATCTGGAAAAAGCTCAAGCCGCCGCGCGGGAGATCGCGAAGATTCTGCGAGCGGGATGACAGACGAACGTCATATCGAGTTCCTTCAGGCGTTCTGGACGCGGCGCGCCGTCGTTACTTACGTCATTTTCGCGGTCAACATCGTGATTTTCGCGCTGATGGTTCTGGCAGGTGGCGCCGCGATGCTAACGGCAAGTGGCGCCACAAGCGAAGTCACGCTTCTGGCCTTCGGCATGAAGGACAATGTGCTGATCGATCAGGGCGAAATCTGGAGAATGCTGACGCCCGTTTTCATTCATATCGGGTTGCTTCACATCTTCTTTAATTCCTATGCAATCTGGATCGTTGCCCCGCAGGTGGAAAAACTGTATGGAAGCGCCCGCTTCACCATCATTTATCTCGTGACAGGAATTGCCGGTGTTGCCGGCAGCTACTGGTATCATCCGGAAACGCCTTCCGCGGGCGCATCGGGCGCCATCTTTGGATTGTTTGGCGCACTGCTGGTATTTGGATTCAAGTATCGAAGCTCTATTCCGCCCGAGTTTCAGAAAGCGGTCGGCAAGGGCGTGTTTCCGGTCATCGCGATCAATCTGTTTATAGGATATGCGATCCCGGGTATCGACAATTCGGCACACATTTCGGGGTTGTTGGCCGGCGCGCTGCTCGCAGCGGTCATTCCCTATCAACGTCCGGGTTCGTCCACTTCCATTTCGTTCAAAATGATTCAGGCCGTACTTATTTTTGTTGTTATTTTGTGTTTTTATGAAGTCGCGGTTCACTACAACGGACCCGCCATTTCCTTGCATAACCTCTCCCGAATTGTGGAATAATCGGCACCTCACGACATGTGGACCACCGAAGCACTTCTAAGAATCAGCACAGAAGTTGGCGCCCCTGTTTCGCGCGTGGAAGCTACGATAGGCCTGCTTGAAACCGGAGCCACCGTACCCTTCATTGCCCGCTATCGCAAGGAGGCAACCGGAAATCTCGATGAGGTGAAGATTCGCGACATTGACGAGCGGCGTCTCTATTACGAAGGGCTCGAGGAGCGCCGTAAGACCGTACTTGGGACAATCGAAAGTCAGGGAAAGCTTACTGAAGAGCTGAAAGCGCAAATCCTGGCCTGCTTTGTTCGAAGCGATCTCGAAGATATCTACCTTCCATATAAACCACGGCGAAAAACAAAAGCTGCCGCTGCCGTTGAAAAAGGGCTGGGCCCTCTCGCCGAATATATTTGGGAACAATCGGGCGCGGATCCTGTGGGTGTCTTTGCACTGCAGTTCATCCCTGTACTCGTCGTTCCCTATGCCCCAAGGTCGCCGGTCAGCGTTGAAGAAGCCATCGAGGGTGCTCTTCATATTCTTGCCGAACGCATTGCTGAGAATGCGGTCTTCCGGAGGCAATTAAGAGAGAAGCTGCAAACCGAAGGCGTCGTTCGCGCGAAGGTGGCAGCGGGCAAGGAATCGGAGAAGTCCAAGTACGAGATGTACTACAAGTTCGAAGAGACCGTGCCGAAGATTCCCTCGCATCGCATGCTTGCCATACGCCGGGGAACTCGCGAAAACGTTCTATCGTATGCCATCGAGACCGACAGCGAGAAATTCATTGAGGGCCTGATTCCCCAGGTCATCAAGGAACCCGCATCGCAGTTTGCCCCGTTCCTGGAAGTCGCGGTGCGCGACAGTTACGAACGACTTCTGGCGCCGTCATTACAGAACGAGGTGCGCTCGATGCTGCGCGAGCGAGCCGAAGACGCGGCAATTCGAGTATTCGAAGAGAATTTGCGCTCGCTTCTGTTGTCGGCTCCGGCCGGACCGATCGGGCTAATTGGCCTGGATCCGGGAATGAGAACCGGGTGCAAAGTTGCCGTCGTCGACGAAACCGGAAAATTCCTCGAGAACCAGACGATTTATCCAACCGAGCCCAGGAAGGACGTCGAAGGAGCCGAGAAGATTCTGCTGGAGCTGGTCGCGAAGTACAGCGCGCGCGGAATCGTAATTGGCAATGGAACCGGTTCCCGGGAAACGGAATCGTTTGTGCGGGACGTGGTGGCGAAACATGGTCTTGCGGCATTCGTTGTTGTGGTCAATGAGGCTGGAGCGTCTGTATATTCGGCGTCTCCGCGCGCACGTGAGGAATTCCCAAATCTCGACCTCACGGTGCGCGGTGCGATCTCGATTGCGCGGCGACTGCAGGATCCGCTGGCGGAGTTGGTGAAGATCGAGCCGAAGTCCATCGGAGTTGGGCAATACCAGCACGACGTGGATCAGAAGAAACTCAAAGTCAGTCTCGGCGCCACGGTGGAATCCTGTGTCAACAGAGTCGGCGTCGACTTGAATACGGCTTCCGTGGATTTGCTGAAATACGTGTCTGGTATTAACGATACGCTGGCAACAAACATCGTTGCTCGGCGCACCGAAAGCGGCATGTTCCGCTCGCGGACGCAGCTTGTGGAAATCGATGGGTTTGGTGAGAAGACATTCCAGCAGGCCGCGGGCTTTCTTCGAATCAAGGATGGCGAGAATCCGCTCGATCGCACGGCGGTCCATCCCGAGTCCTATCCGATTGTGGAACGGATGGCGGCATCGATCGGCGTCCCCATATCCGAGTTGATAGAGAATCGGGAACGTATCCAGTCGGTGGATTTCAAACCGTTCGAGGCAGAGGCCGGAAAATTCACGATTACGGATATTCGCGAGGAACTGCTGAGGCCGGGCCGCGATCCCCGCGATCCGTTTGCGGTGGCGAAGTTCCGCGATGACGTCAAGGAAATGGGCGACCTGAAGGAAGGCATGGAGCTTGAAGGCGCCGTGAGCAATGTCACCAACTTCGGCGCTTTCGTCGATATCGGCGTTCACCAGGACGGTCTTGTGCACATTTCCG
>Ga0134122_10001298_pt1 | contig 17920 bp, 24 predicted proteins | sample KB302_FD_96461 | JGI IMG/M metagenome (GOLD analysis project Ga0134122, IMG submission 96461) | Terrestrial soil microbial communities without Nitrogen fertilizer from Kellogg Biological Station, Michigan, USA - KB3-0-2 | ecosystem: Environmental > Terrestrial > Soil > Unclassified ... | reverse complement strand
CCTATTGACCGGCTGGAGCTCGAAGACGTCGGCGTAGAACTCGGCGCACTGTTCGGCATTAGGCGTGCGAATGGCGAATTTGTTGATGTAGCGCTCGTGGCTGGCGCCGTTGTCGGTCTGCTGCGCGTAGAGATCGACGCGGGTGTCGTTCTTCTTCTGCGCGAGATCGAAGACGTTGCCGTCGGGGTCATGGCCGCTATAGGCGGCGAAGGGGCGCGTCGAGGGCCGCTTCACGATGTTGGCCTTCTTGTGCTTCTTCTGCATCCGCTGGAGGACGGTTTCGACGTCATCGACGACAATACCGAAATGATCGAGCCCGCCGACATAACCGTCACGGCGCGGAATGAGCTGCATGCCGACATAGCCGTCGGATACGATCGGCGCGTCGGTGATGCGGAAGCTCGAGCCCTTCATCAAGAACACCGCCTCATAGAATTTGGCGAGCATGGGATATTGATGGCTGATGATGGCCGCGTGATTGATCTGCGCAAACATGAAGGCTGTCCTTTGGTGGTTCTTCAGGCTCCGGCGACGGCGCCACGGGCCGCGTCGGCTGTCGTGAGCGATGCTTTGGCGCGTACATTGGAAAGAAGCAAGATCCAAAGGCAGCCAAAGAACATCGGGATCGAGACGAGGTAGTACATCGTCTGGAGCGGCCAGTTGAGCGCGAGCAGGATACCCGCCATCTGCACGCTGGAGAGCGAGCCGACGCGGGCAAATCCGTGCGCCCAGGAGACACCCGTGGAGCGGAGATCGGTCGGATAGAGCGTCGCGGCGAGCGCGGCCAAAGTGATCTGCGTGCCAATGATGCAAAAGCCCGTGCAGAAGATCGTCGTGGCGAGAAGGTAGAAGTCGTCGCCTGCCCAGCCGACCGTGCCGATGAAAACCGCACCGAGCGCGAAGGAGGCGGCGAGAACCTTGTAGAAGCCGAACCTGTCGGCCAAGAACCCGAGACTGATCACGCCGAGCACGCCGCCGACTTGAAGGAAAGCCGCGGCCTGATTGGCTTGCGCCACAGGCAGCCCTGCTTCGCCGGTCAGGGTCGGCAGCCAGTTGTTGAAGTAGTTGAGCGCGGTGGTGTTCATCAAGAGACACAGCCAGATGAGTATCGTGGTGGCCGTGCGGTTTTCCATGAAGAGGCGCACAGGACGGAACTTGCTCGCACTCGCCTCGCGTGCCTCCTGGCGGAGCACGAATTGCGTGTCGCCGGAGAAGGAGAGAGCGGGATTGATCTTACGCAGGATGGCGATGATGTCGTTCGTCCGTCCCTTAACCGTCAGCATACGGATGGATTCGGGCAAGAAGGCCCACAGCACGACCGCCATCACGAAAGTCAGCGCGGAGGCGACGTAAAACTGCGTCGGCCAGCCGAAAGCCGGAACGAGGTAGGAAGAAAGGAAGCCGCCGGACGACGAACCCACGGCGTAACCGCAGCCCATCAGCGTGACCATGGCGGCTCGCCGGCGCTTGGGCGCGAACTCGTTGACGATGACGACGCCCAAAGGAACGACCGCGCCGAGGCCTAAGCCGGTGAAGAAGCGGAGCACCGTGAGCACGGTGAGATTGTCGGCGGCGGGGACAATCGGCATCAGCAGCGCCGAAATCTCGGCGACCTGCGTGACGATGAGCGAAAGCACGGCGACGTAGATCACGGTGGCCACGGTGACCAATTTACGGCCGTAACGGTCGGCAAGCGGGCCGACGATGAAGGCGCCGATCGCAACGCCGAGCACGCCCATGGAGAAGACGGTGCGCAGCGCGCCGCGGGCAAGGCCCCAGTCCTCGGTCAGCGCGGTGCCGACATAAGCGATGGACTGGTTATCGACGCCGTCGAGGAACAGCGTCAGCCAGGCCATGAAGACGATCAGCCACTGATAGGGGCCGACCTTTTGGCCGTCGATGACTTCGCCGATGTCGACTGTGCGCATAGATCCTCCACTCAGCCGGGGCCTGACGGCCTCTTTGGCTGTGATCCTACAGGGAAAGCTTTGGGCTGTCTCAGAGTGGGGACGGTCACGGTTGCGGCATTCCACGAGGTCTCTCGAACTTGATTTCTTGATTTCCCAACTTGAAAAATCGCCAGGGATTCCGCGGAATCTTGATTTTTCGAATCTTGAATAAAAATCAAGTTGGGCCTCCATCCGCGTCCAGCTGTGCGGTCGCGTTGCGGTTGGTCTGCATTTGGAAAAGAGGTGTGGCTGGCGGCGAATCTTTGATTTCCTGTTTGAATATTTATCAAACGTCCACGCCGAGTGGGTCGCCCGGACCCTGCGGGCCGGGCGATGCCCTTCGGGCAATTTATCAAACGCCTGCACCGAGTGGGTCGCCCGCCCCCCCGGACCCCGCGAATGCGCGGCCGCCAGGCAAGCTCTGCTGGGCCGGGCGATGCCCTTCGGACAAATTGTTTGATTGTTCATCGGCTAGTATCCAGTCATTCCGCGGAGTCTTTGATTTCCCAAAAGTGATTTTTATCAAACGAGGCGATGCGTCCCTTGATTGAGTTGTGATGCATAACTCATCGCTTGACAGGATACAATGCAAAAGTCATGGTAAATGGACGTGACGAGAAAAAGTTATTGGCCGGGTCAAGCCCGGCCATGGAAGCTGAGGAATGATCGCGCTCACTAAGATTCGCGAGTTGAATCTTTGCGCCCCGGCGAGCGAAGGGCGCCCGTCGCACTTGAGCGCCGCCAGCGGACTCGTGTGCGTCAAGTCGTTCATCTACGTCGTTGCGGATGACGAGCTGCACCTTGGCGTATTTCACGTCGACGATGACAGTCCCGGGGATTTCATACGGCTCTTCGCGGGCGTGCTGCCCGATCCCAAGGCCGAGCGCAAAAAGGAGAAGCCGGATCTCGAGGCGCTCACATTGCTTCCTGCCTATGGGGACTATCCCAACGGAGCGCTGTTGGCGCTCGGATCGGGATCCAGGCGCAATCGTCGCTTCGGTGCCCTCGTCGGGTTGAGCGTGGAAGGTGCGATCAGCGGTGCAGCCAAAGCGGTCGATCTTTCGCCGATCCTTGCTCCGCTCGAGGATGCGTTTTCGGCGCTCAATATCGAAGGCGCCGTGGTCAGCGGCGACGAACTGCGGCTGTTCCAGCGCGGCAACAAGGGTCACGGCGAGAACGCCATCGTGCGATACGGGCTTTCAAGTTTTCTCGAGGCATTCAACTCCAATCGAACGAGCGCTATCCGACCCTCGGCCATCCAGTATTTCGATCTGGGGCACATCGATGGAGTTCCATTCTGCTTCACCGACGCGGCAGTTCTGCCGGATGGCGAGATGATATTCACCGCTGTCGCGGAGGATACCGATGATTCCTACAATGACGGACCGTGCAGGGCCGCGGCCATCGGGATGGCGGAAAACGATGGACGTTTGCGCTGGCTCCGGCGGCTCGAGCAGCCATACAAGGTGGAGGGCATCGATGCGCGGGGGGCCGGCGACGTCATAAAGCTATTGCTGGTGACGGACGCCGACGACGCCGACATTCCGGCAGGCTTGTTCTCGGCGGTGGTGCTTAGTGTGTAACCTATGTCTGCGCACACCCGTCACATGATGAAAATGTTATTGGCGGCGCGGACGCGCCGCCACTGGGTGGCCGGGTCAAGCCCGGCCATGGTGAATTAGGGCAGCAGCCGACGTGGCGCTCTAAGCGGCGGCGGCTTGTGACCGCGTTACGTGCAAGACGAGCTGTCCTCCGCTCCAGACTTCGACGAGGGTTGCTTGGGATTTTTCCAAGCATTCGAGCGCAACTTTCTCAGCCGCATCGTTCGACTCGGTGAAGAGCTCAAAGGCCGCGAGAGCCCGGTCGTCATCGGGGTGCGCTAAGAAAACGTAGCGATATCTGCCCATTGGCCCACCTGCTGCGCCGAAGTAAACGCGCGAGCAACCAACTCGGCTATGACGGGAGATGTCATACAACGGCCATGACGCGGGAACATGGCCCCCACCGGCGCGTTATGCCCGATGGCGAATCCCTAGCCGCAAGGACGGCCGGCGCGTGGGCAGATATCTTGAAGAGTTTGTCCAGGAGCGCATCGCGAAATATCGTGAGCTTGGAGAACAAGCCCGCAATTCCGCACTAAACGCCAAGGCCCCCGAAGCTATCGACATGTACATGGCGATGGCGGCCGCCTGGGAACATCTCGCGGTCGAACTCCAACACCTCAACGACGTGCAGCCTCACGGCGAAGCGAGGGCGTCGACACCCTACACGGACCCGCTGTCCCGGACGTTCGTGGGACGGCAGAAATAGTGCTTCGAGGCGCCACTTCGGGGCGCACCTCAGCATGACGCGCTTTACGCTTCGCCGGCTTCGGCAAATCGGGCACGTGCTTCCGCGGCCTTGGCTTGCCGTTCGAGATCAACGGCGATCTCAATGAGCAAATCACGATCGGGTTCGCCGAGGGGCCCGCCGGCAATGGTCCTGAGGTGCTCGGCCCGGCTGCGATACACATTCGCCATCAAGAATTTGTTTCGTAGCTCGCGTGCCATGTCGGTCCCTTGGGAGAAATATCAATTTGCTCAGTTGGGTAACGTCCATGCCCTGCCGAGGTTCCGCTTGTCACCCGCCCCCCGGACCGCGTGAAGCGCGGCCGTGGGGTGACGCGCTGCGCGACGGACCGGGTGATGAGAGCAAAGCAGCGGAAAATCGCGAAGGCCTGCTCTATTTGGGCAGGTGCTGGTGACGGGGGCGGATAGGGTCTCTGGGAAATGCCGGGCCGTCTGCGGACCAAGACTCTTCAGCCCGTTCGAGCTCGTTTGCCATCGTCGCCCATGCCATCGCAATGCGGACGAACGAGGCCTTCACTTCAGGCCGGCTGGCCATAAAAGAGGCGTGAAATGCTTCGGCCGCCATATGCCAATAGCGTTCACTGCGTTCCAAACGCGATTCGGAGCCCGGTTTAGACATTCCCACCCGTGGCCTATCACTGGCCTAATGGGCGAATACGCTCAGGGTGCGGACAAGTTCCAAAAAGGTCCGATCAATTCGGCGGCTGAGGCTATGCGGGCTCGGGGAGGCCGGCGTCGACTTTGAGGGCGCGGAGCATGTTGGCCTTGTCGGTCATGCGCTTGAGCCAGAAATCGGCACGCTCGATGCCGTTGGGGGTCAGGCGCCACACGGATTTCCCCGCAGATGTCGTGGAAAGCACGTACCCGTCTTTCCTCAGCGCCTTGAAGGAGGCATCCACTTCACTGTTCCAGGCCAAGCCGGGCTTGAACTCGCCAAGCCAATAGTCGCTGGTGGAAAGCTGGCGGGCTTCGTCCGAGAGCTCATAGAAATCGGCAAGCGGGCCATACACCAAACTGGAGTTCAGCGCCGAGTTCTCGCCGCCGCGCACACGCATGAACATCAGCAGCGTTTCCGCGATACGCGCGGTAGGGAAGGTTTTCCGGTGCTCGGGCCGTATCGCCATTCGTCAACTCCTCTTTGGCTTCCTGCAAAGCCGTCTCACGCAACGCATATCAGCTAGCCGACAAAATTGCGAAAGCAAAGCTTTTTCGCTCAGGCGCGCGCGACGTCGGCAAAGCGGACAAGGCATTGGCGCTCTTCGTCCCACAGCGCGAGCCCAAGCGACGACAGAGCCGTACGAAATGTGAGGACGGATTTTTCCTGGAGAGCCGCGACCGCCTGATAGCAGGACTGCAGCCGGTAATTGGGGATACGGGGTGCGAAGTGATGGACGTTATGGAACCCGATATTGCCGGTGAACCATTGCAGAATTTTCGGCAGCTTCAGGACGGATGAGCCTTCCAACGATGCGTCCGTGAAGCTCCATTGACGTTGGCGCGCCCAGCGCGATTCGTCGAAACGATGCTGAACCGCGAACAGCCAGACACCGATGACCGCGGCGACGATCATCACCGGAAGCTGAACCAGCAGAACGGGCAGGAATCCGACAACGAGACCGAGCGCGCAGATCAGCAGGAGAAGCGCACCATTGAGCGCGTGCACGGCGCGGCGCTCGCCGCTCCAGCTTTTCGGCATGTCGAACGGCAGGCGGTAAAGGATGACGAAGACGAGCGGCGGCAGCAGCAGATGCGCAACGATAGGATGGCGCGGAATCCGATACAGAAGGCGCAGCCAGGGCGATAGCGCCCGATATTCGGCGACGGTCAGGCAGGTGGAGTAGATGTCGCTGCCCGAATAGCGCCTGTCGAGATTGTTCCAGACGACATGGTGGCCGGCGTGCTGCCTGCGCCAGCTCGCGTAGGGCGCCAGCGTAACGACGCTGCACAACATGCCGGTCCAATCGTTTAAGCGGCGCGATGCGAAAAACGAGCCGTGGCCGCAATCGTGCTGGATGATGAAGATGCGAACGAGCAGCGCCCCGGCAGGCACAGCGAGAAGAAGTGTCAGGAGATAAGAGAGCTGCAGCGACCAGTACATCAGCGCGCAGGCTCCAACAAACAGTCCAAAGGACGTCACGAGCTGGAACATGCTCGCCGAAGGGATTGCGCGCTCGTAGGGTTTGACCGCGGATCTCAGATCCAGCGCATCCGGCGTATTCGCATTCTCAACGGAAGCGACGGACGGTGGCGTCATTTCGGCGTTTCGTCCCTTTCGGCAGAAGGCTTGGTGTCTTCGGCACCGGGTTCGGCGTCGGGCATGGTTTCGGCTGCGGGGGCATTTTCGGCCGCGTCTCGCGCCAAGCGCAGCGCCTTCAGCCGGGCGGTCTTGACCGCATCGGCAGCGAGTCTTTTTTCTGTCTCCTGCTTTATGAGGGCATCCAGCGCGGCCGCTTTCTGTTCGCGAACGCTCGCGCCGCCGATGGTTTGTGGTTTCCTCATCGCAACCTCCGTGAACGAAACTCCGCACAGGTGAAAAAGCGGCGGCAAAGCCTTTGGCTTCGCCGCCGCCGCGGTATTGTCACCGATCACGCGGCCTTGAGGTTGACCGCCTTCGAGCCGCGCGCGTCCGGCTGAATGTCGAAGGATACGCGCTGACCTTCCTGCAGGCTGCGCATGCCAGCCGCTTCAACGGCTGTTGCATGGACGAATACGTCCTTCGTGCCGCCTTCCGGCGAAATGAAGCCGAAGCCCTTGCTTGTGTTGAAAAACTTTACTGTTCCTATTGCCATCGATTGCTCCGATGCATTGACGTTGCCGCAAGAGCACGCTGCTCAAGCGGTGCGAGAAGACGCATTCATCGGTCGGGAACGGTGGCTGTTTCGTCCTAGCGCGCACTTAAGCGAGTTCGGGTGTAACAGTGCGCGTCATCTGACGAGTACGTTGTCTCAAGCGTCCATATAGTGATTGCGCGAGCGGTTTACAACCGTGGTGACGGCATAACGTTGCGTCGTCGTTAATGATGCGGCAACGCAGCTATTCGGTTGTTCTCTCTATCGCATCGATTTTGATTCAGCAGGACCCGCCGCTTTCTTCCGCGCGCAGACGCGCGCGGACTGGGTGGCCGGGTCAAGCCCGGCCATGGTGAAATATATTATGAGCGGACGTGTTCGAGGTTGTCGCCGGCGGAGGCGATGCCGTCTAGGTAGAGCTCCCAGACGGCGAGATTTTTGCGGCAGGCTTCGACGACCGCGTCCTCCATTTTCAAGTCGTGCGCGAAGCGGGAGATGGCCTGCCAACCCATGTCGGAGTGCTCGATGTCGGCCTGCTCGTGCAGTTCGAAGAAATCGAGCTGTTTGTTTTTGAGCTTGAAAAGGTCGCCCCAGCGCTTGCGCTCCCAGCCGAACCACCCTTTCTCTCGCATCACGCCGTCGCCGTAGCCCGGCACGTTGGTGCGTTCCATGCACGTGTTGCCGACGATGCCTTCGAGCCAGTGACGGTTGCTCATCAATCCGTCCCAGGCGGCCCATGCGGTTTGCGTGGAGGCAATCGGCTGCGCGGCCCGAATATCCTCGACCTTCATGCCGATGAAGGTGCCGAGCTCTTCCAAAATCTGCCAATGCGGTTTGCCGTGGCCGTATTCGTGATCGGCAATGATCTCCTGAGTGCAGGCGGCGATGATTTTCATGCGCGTGTCCCAGTCGGGGCAGTTGGTGGCGACACGCAGTTTCAAGACGGAGTTGCGATGGCGATTGTTCAGGCGGTGTTGGTAGACGAACATCTTCGCGCGGCCCTTGGTCATGGGCTCCTTGAAGAAGCGCGCACGGCGGCAGAAATCGTCGACGACGCCATCGAGGCGGCGGATGAGCAGGTCTTTTTGTGGAGGCATGCGTAAGACCTAAGTTTTTCGCTCTGCCGACATAGAGGAATTTCGTGAGGAAGAAAACTGGGCGTGCGGTTTGATACCCCCACCCGATCCGTCTCGCGCTACGCGCTCCGACGGATCGACCTCCCCACAAGGGGGAGGTGTAACTGAGAATTAGTCGGCTCAGCCACCGCGCTGTCAGCGGTGGGTTTTTGTGCCGGGGTGCCAGCCGCGACCGTGCGTGGCGTTGTGGGAACCGGTACGGCTGGCCACGCCTTCTTCGAAGCCTTTGGCCCAGCGCACGCGTTCCTCGTCGTCGCGATAAGGATTGAGTTTTGCCGATTGAGACTGACCCGCGGCACGGCCATCGGCGAGCAATTTCTTGGCGGCGCTCCAGCCTTGGCCGTACACCCGACTCAATTGGAAGTCGTTCGTCTTAGGCGCACTCACTTCTAGGGCCTCATTCGAATTGCGCGGCAAATTGGTTCTCCCGCGCGAGCGCGCTTTCCAGTTCGAGGGGATCGATGGTGAGAAAACGAATGAGACCGCCCTCAGCATGCAGGTCGGCACGAGACATCACCGTGGAGACGCGGCGGTAGGTCGAGAAGAAGATGAAGTCCCGCTTTTCTTCCTCGGTCTCGACGACATACGTGCCGGGCGCCCGCTCGCCATCCACTTCGTTCAATGTGAAGGGGCGCAGAAAGTTCACCATTTTGGTGGTCAGCCGTGTTGTCATGCTCTCGTTTCTTCGTGATCGATAGGCACAAGCCCCTGGGTGCACATGGGGATTTGGCCGCGCCTTTGCAAGTATTAACGGCTCAGCCAAAAAATATTGCGGCAATGATTTTCATCAGAACAAGCAGCTGTCCAAAGGAAAATTCGCGCTAAAAGCCAATGTAAAGGCGGGCGATATGTGAAGCAAAAATAAAACTGCGCTGAGATTCCTCTAAGCTAGTAAAATCAGCGCTGATCGTATAGGATCTGCCCATGATAAAAACAATAAAACGGCGTCCAAGAACCCCGTTTTCCTTGCTTCCCTCCTACAATTTGGAAGTGATGAAAAACAGCAGCAGGCTGAAGGACGACGACACGTCATCCAAGACGCCTTCGACAATCAGTCCAGCCGACATCAGATCGAGCGACGGGCCGACCAGCGCAGAGCCGAGAACGGCCACGGCGTGAACGCCGCACAGCAAGCGTTTTAGAGCACGCGACCGCGGATCGGCGGCCGTGCGATGAAGGTTTCGAGGCAAAGAATGCATTGGGTCAATGTCGTTTGGATTCTCGCGGCTGCGGCAGGCGCCGCGGCGATGGCATTGTTCGCATTCGTCCTCGGTTTCGGCTGGTATGGGGTGATCGCCGGGCCGCCGATATTTGTCATTGTGAGCGTGCTTGTGCCGTTCTTTCTTGGCGTTCAGGACCGCAAACGCGAAGCGGCGGTCAAGCGCCATCAACTGAGGCCCAGGCATTCCATCAGGCGTCTAGCGATGGGCACGCCGATAAAAAAGAAAACGAACAAGCCTGCGCCCGCCGTCGCTAAGGCGATGAAGGCGTCATGGGCGGAGAGCGCGGGGAGAGCCCGGTCCGGGCGCTCCCCGCTGCCCCTGCCTGGAGCGACAGCAGAGGTCGCCTCGCGCGACTCAACGACGATAGCGGCCCCGGTGTAGCGCGATGGTCTGGAACAACCAAAAAGACGGGGGAGGTCCGGTGAAGCCGGACGGCGACGACGACGACGATGTCACCTTGCGCGGCGGCCCATTGTTCGATGTCGAAAAATTCCTCAAAGAGGGACGCAAGAAATTCAAACGCGGCGCGCCGCTCCAGCTTGGCCGCGGCAGCTTCATGACGATCGGGTTGATTCTCTTGGCGCTGTGGCTGACGTCGGGATTCTACATCGTGAACCCCGACGAGCAGGGCGTGGTGCTGCGCTTCGGCGCGGTCAACGGAAGCACGGCCCCGGGCGTGAATTACCATCTGCCCTGGCCGATAGAGACTGCCTACACGCCCAAGGTCACGCGCGAGAACCAGATCAATATCGGTTACCGCATGGTCGACTCCCGGGTCTCGGGCGACGTGCGCGAGGAGAGCCTGTCGCTGACCGGCGACGAGAACATCGTCGATGTCGATTTCACCGTCTATTGGCTGATCAAGGACGCGAGCGCATTCCTGTTCAACGTACAAAATCTCGGTATCGATCAGGATCTCACGATCAGAGCGGTGGCCGAGAGCGCGATGCGCGAGGTCGTCGGCAAGAACAAGATCGAAGTGATCCTTACCGCGGACCGCGATTCCATCCAGGACGAAGTGCGCGCAGTGATGCAGGCGAGTCTCGACACCTATGGAGCCGGCGTGACGGTGACGCGCGTGCAGATGCAGAAGGCGGACCCGCCGCCGCAGGTGCTCGACGCCTATCGCGACGTGCAGGCCGCGCGCACCGACCAGGATCGCATGCGCAACGAGGCGGAAGCCTATGCCAACAAGATTGTGCCGGAGGCGCGCGGCGGCGCCGCCCGCATCGTGCAGGAAGCCGAAGGCTACAAGCAGCAGGTGACGGCGTTGGCCGAGGGCGAATCCCAGCGCTTCAACTCGATCCTCGAGCAGTACAAAAAGGCGCCCGATGTCACCAGCCGGCGGATCTATATCGACACGATGCAGAGCGTTCTTGCGGGCGTGAACAAAGTGATCATCGACAACAAAGGCGGTTCCGGCGTGGTGCCGTATCTGCCGCTGCCGCAATTGCAGCGCCGGGCGCCGGTTGCACCGACGCGGCCAGCCGCGCCGAGCGCGCCTCCGCCGGTGGCGGACGCCAGAGGCGGCGCGCGTTGAACTTAGGCAAGGGAGGCGGAAATGACCGCGTGGTCATACGACAAGGGATTGAAGATCGTGCTGACGCCGCTGCGCGCCTTCATTGCCGGGGCGACCGCACCGACAAAGAAGAGCAGCGCCGACCCGAACGCGGCCTATCGCAAATGCCCGAAATGCGGAGAGCGCGATCTCAGACTGAGCGACCGGCAGAGAGCCAAGCCCAATGTGTATCAATCGCGGGTGTTCCAGCTGAAATGGCTGTGTCTCGCCTGCGGCTATCGAGAAACCGAAACCATCGAGGAGACCGAATGAACAAGTACGAGCCCGGAATTCCGGCACTTTCACCAGCTAAAGCGAAACCGATCAACGAAAGGTCCGCGATGATGAGCACTCCAAAATGCGACAAATGCGGCGGCAGAACTTATTTGTCGCGGCGCGAGCCCCATCCGCAGCTGGGGCAATTGCATGAGCTTCACACGTACCGGTGCGCGAGCTGCGAACATTGCCAGGAGCGCGATGCCGATCTTCGCGCCGGGCAATAAGGAGAGCGTAGCGTGCCGCGTCTGAAGCAGAAGACTCCCGTCGCGCTGAACCTGACCCGCTCGGAGCAAAAGGCGGCGGAGATCGACACTTGGGTCAAAGGACACATCGCGGAGATTCGCGAAGCGGACAAAGTGAAGACTTCGCGCTTGAAGGCGCTCCGCGAGGCGCGCGAAGCCGAGCTTTCGCAGCATGATGCGAGCGAGCCGAGACCGGCCGCGCGCGCGGCGCCGCGGCAGGCAAAACATGCGCAGCGGGTATGGATCTCAGGGCCCGAGACGCGGGCCGACAGCAAGGTGAACTCGTGAAGCACGCGTGCTGCTGTGCACGCGTAAGCGTAAATCGGCGATCAAGCCAACGGAGACGACTGTGAAACCTTCATACCTGACGATGCTTGTGTCGCCGCTGCTGGGCTTGGTTCTTGCATTTGGAGCGGGCGACGTTACCGCCGTGTTTGGAGCAGGTCCGCAAAGCGCGCTGGCGCAGAGCCTATCGCCAACGGAAACGATACCGCCCAATGCGCATGCAAGGCCGTATGGAACCGGTTGGCAGTGCGACTACAGTTTTCGCCCAATCAACACGGGTTGCGTTGCGATCACGCCGCCTGCCAATGCCTACATTTCCGATTTCTCCATCCGCAGCGGCTGGGAATGCTCACGCGGTTATCGCGAGATCGATGGGGGCTGTCAGGAGATCAAATTGCCGGCCGATGCCCATGAGATCGACTCTTCCTATGGCCGCCGCGGCTGGGAATGCGACCGTGGCTATCAAGTGGCCGGCCATAAGTGCACGGCCATCACCGTCCCCAAGAACGCGTATCTGACCGATGCGGGTTACGGTCGCGGCTGGGAATGCGAGCGCGGTTTCCGCGCCAGTGGAGAAACATGTATTGCCGTCATCATCCCGGCGAATGCCTATCTGCAAGCTTCGGGCAATGGCTGGAAGTGCGAGCGCGGATACCGGCAGGACAATGATTCATGCGCGCGCGTGGAGATTCCCCAAAACGGCTATCTTGAAACGGCGGGGGAAAATTGGCGGTGCATGCGCGGCTACAAGAAGAGCGGCACGGCGTGCGTTGCGATCGACGTTCCCGCCAATGCGCATATTGGAAACTCCGGCGAGGAATGGGAGTGCAATCGGCCCTATGGGCGAAAGCAAGATGCCTGCCTTGCGCCGTAATTGAGGCGCGGCAGCAGCAGGTCTTTTTGAGGAGGGACACAGCCTCTTCCGGATAGGCCCCCCATCCGCCGCCAAGTGGCTGCTTCGCAGCCGGGCGGCACCTTCCCCCACGCTTCGCGGGGGGAAGGGAGAAAGATGGCTCAGAACTTCGCCTGATTGCGCACCGGGCACAGAAAACAAAGGCGCAGCCTGAAAGGGCTGCGCCTTTATTTTTTAGTTCGGCTTCTGGACGAAGCGGAGGAAATCGGCCCACGGCACGGAGCGGCCGTGGAGCCCGGCGATGGTCTGCACGTCGAGCTTATAACCCTTGATGTTGTCGTAGAGGTTGACGGCTGCGGCCGGCGGCGTTGCCGGCATCGGAGCGCCCGCCGCGGGCGGTGTGTAAACATCGGCCTCGATGAGGATTTTCTCGCGCGGCAGATAGGCGATCACCATGCCTTCGGCGTGCGGACTGCCCTGGAGGTAGTAGACGTCCAGGTTCCGCGTGCCGTCGCTCAGCGTGTAGCGGGTGTCGACGTCTTCGAACTGATAACCCTCGTCGAACTCCGTCGGCGGGTAGAGCGACAGCCGATCGGGATCGAGCGTCCAGACATCGTGCGACAACACTTCGTTCTTGTAGAAGTCGTGGTTGCTCGAATGCGTGATGATCACCGCACCTTCGTGGAAAGCGGTGCGGATGCCGCCGAGATGGTCATAGTGGTTGTGCGAGTTCACCACGTATTTGATCGGCTTGTTGGGGTACATGGCGCGGACGGCATTGAAGACCGCAAGCGTGCGCGCCTGGTTCAACGGCGCTTCGACGAGCGCGATGTAATCGTTGAATTCCACGGCAACGCTGTGGTGCGTGCCACCGGTGAGATAGGTCACGCCCGGCGCAAGCGTCTGCGTCGTGACGGTGACGGCCGGGGGTTGCGCGTTGGCGACATTGGCGGGAACGGTCAGTGCCTGGCCGCAGTCGTTGGGCTTGATGTCGGTGACGGTGAGGCCGAACGAATTGTGCCCGCCATTGTAGTTGGGCGGCTGGGTTTCGTTGTCCCAGTCGGTGTGGTTGTGGAAGTTGCCGGGGAACTTGACGCCGTTCACTTCCTTCCACTGGCTGTATTCGGCTTCGTAATTCATGTCGCCGCGCACGGGATTGGCAATACGGGTCTCGACCCGTTCGAGAAGATTGTCCGAATTGATGGTGCCGTTGATGCGGTATTTGCCGAGCGCGGTGAACGAGATGATGTTGAGCTTGCGGTAACTGTGGCCGGCCAGCGTGCCGACGGCGCCGTTTTCATACCGCGTGATCAGCACCGGATTGGCGCCGGGCGCCATGGCGCCCTTGATGAAGCCGTGCGGGCTCATCCAGATGTCGATGGCGCGAACGTCGGCCTGGTCGGGCTGCGGGTTCGCATTGGTGCCCTGCATAGTCCACGCGGCCTTGTCGACGACGTAATTCTGCTGGCGCTGTTCGCCCTGGATCGGGATACCGCCGCCGCCGATGCGCGGGTAGTTGCCTTGGGTAATTGTACGGTCCTCGTAGGCGGATTTGGCGTCGTAGTTGATCGTCCTTGTGTATTTGGAGATCTGGACCCGCGGCCAATCGCTCTTGATATCGTGAGCCTGGCCGACGATGCCGACATAGCCATTGGTGCCCGAGAAGGTGATGCAGCGCAGATTGTCGGCGCCCATGTTCTTGGACAGCGACGCTAGCACGGATTGCGCGGTCGGCGCGGGTTGCGTGGAAGCCGAGCCGCCGATGAGCGCGAGCGCCGCGGCAAGCGGCCAAATCTTGTGAGACATAGGATCCTCCCTCCGAAGAAGGGCGGATGCTAGCACAGTCTTTGACGCCTGAAGGCGGCGGAGTGGCAACTTCGCGTTGTCGTGAGCGGTTTTCTTTCACTCGGCCTGACGCGGAGAGCGGCCAGCAGGGCAGTCGATGCGCGCTAGAGGAGATGCCCAGGCTGGTGGAACCGCGGCTCAGCCCGTACCTTTAAGGAGCCGCCGCGGAATGGCGCGAGGAACAAACCGCCGAGACGGCGCCCGATAAAAACTGTCACCGGCCTCGCCGGTTTCGCCGTGTCAACGCATCAGCGGAGTTGGCAAGTTGCTCGTACTGCGAGGCGATGTCGATAAGCGGCATTTTCTCTGCTCGCGATAAGCCAAGCGCCACACCTCGAATTTGCTCCGCTCGCCAGCGACACCAACACGCCGCCTTGGCGTAATCGCCATTGCGCAACAGAGCGTATTCATAGGCTGCGCCTTCGCCGGCCACGCAAGCGATCAGAATTGCGTCGCACCAGACTTCAACCCTAGCGCCATCTCTGTAGGCGCGGGCTTGGACTACGGCTTCGCTGTCGCCGGTGCATTCGATACTCTTCGAAGCGACCACACGATCGAAAGGGTCGAGAACGTAGAACCGATAAGTACCCATCGGACAGTCCGAAGATGAGCTCGCGGCCGAGCGAGGCCCGGGACGCAAATGTCCCGGGCCTCGCGGCGTTCAATTGATGGCGAAGCAGTAGAACCTTCCGGCGCCGCCGGTATTGATCAGCGCCTGCTTCGAACAGCCCTGGCTCATATGCGCGGCATTCCACGACGTGTTGGCTCCGCCGCTGCGGTCGGAATGTCCGAGCATGGCTTTCGTCTGGACGCGCGGCGCATTGGGGTTTGCGCCGGGGATGTCCATGCCATCGGCGGTCCAGTTGTTGCAAGTGTGGTCGACACCATCGGTGAAAGCGCGCCCGTCGGAATCCGAGCCGGTCAGCATGTCGTGCTCATTGGGCATTTGCCCGACGCCGTTTATCGGATTGCCCTTCTCGTCGAGGGCGGTGGCCTTCTGGATGTTGTTGCGATCGCGCTGCTGATCGCCGTGCAGATCGGCAACGTTGGCGGCGATCATTTGGCCTTTTGCGTTGTACCAGGGACCGGCGCCGATGCGTCCCCGCGCATTCACGCCGGGCCGGCCTCCTTGCGCCTGGGTACTTAGATAAGCGTGCCAGGTCCGGTTGCCGGCACCCGCCGCAGCGGCGAGGTTCTGGCAAATGCGGTCGGCACCGTCGAGGCCACCGAGATTCCCTGTGCCCGCGGGATTGGTGGCGATGAAAAAGGTCATCGGCGGCTGCGGCTGCTGCTGGCCTTGCGCCAACACTGCGGCGGAGCCGAGCAAAGTGACCGCGACGGCGGAGAGTAGGATTTTCTTGCTCACGAGCGACTCCATCAGAGAGTTTCCAATTGCTACGGAACGTATTTGTCGGCGGGCGACAGCATTGAAATGGAAACGTAGCCAATGCCGGTGCCGCTTTTGCCGACCAACAGCCAATCCCAGTTTTTGACCTTCGCAAGCGCTTCGACGCGTTCGCCGCGCTTCAATTCGCCGGTGACTTTGGTGTCGACGAAATAGTGGTCGCTGTAAACGCTGGTAGGATTGGCGACGATGTAGCTCGTCACCGGCGCTTCATAGGCGGGCGCTTTCACGACACCGGGAGCGAGCTTGAGACTGTCGGGAGAAACGTCCGCCGCAAAGGCGGCGGCGATATTCAGTAGGACGACGGTCAGCGCTGCGGAAATCATGGTCACAGCCCCGAAGCGAAGCCAATAGGCGATACTGGGCAGTTTCATGACACTCTCCTTGATGACGGTTATTGCTTGCGCCAAGTGGTGCCGTTGGACCATTGGATAGCGCGGTTGTCGGGGGCCAAGACGCCGAACATGTTCCAGATCGGACCTGCGCTCAGCGAAATGCGGCTCGTCAATTTCGCCCCGCCGATCTCGCCTTTATCGTTCTTGATTTCGAGCTCGGAGCCGGACTGAGTCACGGTAAAGCTCTTCCCTGATGCGGCGCAGGAGGTTTCTGCTCCTTCGCAGCGATAGGTACCGCTGAGATCAGGCAAAGGCGCGCTCTGGGTCGCGGCAAAAGCGGGCTCGCTCAGAAGCGTAGTTGCGATGGCCGTCACGCCAAGAGAGGCGATCGAAGCGGAACGAAGCCAACGGTGGGACCTCGCCCGCAGTCGAGAGCGGCGGAGATTCGTGTGCCGTCCGCGTTGGGGATCGTGGGGCGGACGCTTGCCACCCGATTGCGGACGAGGTGCGCGAAACGGAACTGAGATCAAACGGCCAAAGCCGATCAAAGGTTGACTGCTCATAACCAACTCTCCTCACGAGTCTGGTGCTAGTGGACATGTTTCCCTCGGCCCATGTTCAGCCGGGCGGAAGGTCCGGTGGACCGGACCTTCCGCAACACGCTTTGCAACGGCCGAATTCGCGATGGAACAGAAGCCGCTATCAGGCCGCCTTCAAATGTTCCATCTGTTTTTGCCCATGGGCACCGGTCTTGATCTCGATGCGACGCGGCTTCATGGCTTCGGGGATTTCCCGCACCAGCCGGATCTGGAGAAGACCGTTCTCGAACGTCGCGCCGACCACTTCGACATAGTCCGCCAGATTGAACTGGCGACGGAACGCGCGGGCAGAAATGCCATGATAGAGGTAGTTGCGCTCGGTCTTGTCGGCCTTGCGTCCCTCAACCATAAGCACGTTCTGATCGGAAGTGATGGTGATTTCCTCCGGGGTGAAACCGGCGACCGCCAATGTCACCTCATAGGAATCCTCGCCGGTACGTTCGATATTGTACGGCGGATAGTTCTGCTCGCCGGCCATGCGGAAGGCATCATCCTCGAGCAGATTGAACAGGCGGTCGAAACCTACGGTGGACCGCCAGAAGGGGGTAAGATCGAAGTTCGTCATAGCCACATCCCCCATTAGAGCAACATGGGTTGCTAAACCGTCGATTTGAGTTTCAACCGCCCCGCCCGGCCCATTGGCTTGGCGCCGTAATCGTTGCGGCCGCCGAAAAAATTAGGAAGCGAAAAAACCGCTTCAAGAGCCCCCGCCAAAAAAATTTTGGCAAAGCGAGATTCAACATAAGTGTTTGAGACGACGTAATAATCTTGTCATGAACGAAAGCTTGGGCGCCGCTGCTGCCTCCGGCAGCGGAGGGCAGGCGTAGAGTAAGGTTTTTGAAGTGAGCGTGCCGGCTGCAGGATTCGAACCCGCGACCCCGTGATTACAAATCACGTGCTCTACCAACTGAGCTAAGCCGGCCCCGATAGCCGCGACATACGACGATTTTGGCACGGCGGGCAATGACGGATCAGGTTTTGGGGCAAGGGCAATGCGGCGAAGGAGTCGCGCAACACTGGCCGAATGTTCCGCTCGGGCTCGCGCAAAACGAAATCCTGCATGAAGAGGCTGAT
>Ga0134122_10001295_pt1 | contig 17935 bp, 10 predicted proteins | sample KB302_FD_96461 | JGI IMG/M metagenome (GOLD analysis project Ga0134122, IMG submission 96461) | Terrestrial soil microbial communities without Nitrogen fertilizer from Kellogg Biological Station, Michigan, USA - KB3-0-2 | ecosystem: Environmental > Terrestrial > Soil > Unclassified ... | reverse complement strand
GAGGAGCTTCGTGAAGCCCTCATTTCCGACAAAATCAACGGCCGAGAGAGTCTGCGATTCACCGCAGAGGGCAAACCTAGCTTCCCAATTTGCGCCGCTTGATAAGTTCTTTGAAGGATGGCGTGCGATCTCGGTCGAGCCCGATGCCATCCGAGGCAAGGGAAGGGCTTTCTCGAACGAGAGGTTTTCCGCAAGTTGCGAGCCGAATTGCCTGAACTACATGCGGACCCCTGTGACGTTGGCGTTTTTCTCCGGAATGCGACGCGGTGAGATATCACGCCTGAGGTGGCAATAGGTAGGACCTGAAAGATCGGACGCTTAATCTAAACCGCGGCGAGACCAAGAACGACGACGCCAGGATCATTCCTCTTAACAGAGAGACAGTTCAAATGCTTAGGATGCTGCCCCGATCGGGAATTTGTTTTCGGCCAGCCACTAGGACAGTTTCGAAAGAGTTGGCGGAACGCTTGTGTACGTGCAGAGCTTGGGAAGTTTGAGAAGCTCGAAAACGCGGCAGTTGTTTATAATGTCTGAGGTTCCACGATTTTCCGTCGATACAACATTATTTCCGGCACGGATCTTCGCGACGCTGCCGAGAAGCTGGACAGCTATGTGAAGCCTGAGGAAAGCCGGTTTATGATAGTTTGATGGAAACTGCGAAGCTTCAGTGAGCGTAAGTCATTGATGGCGCTATCGTCTAGGGGTTAGGACGGAAGATTCTCAATCTTCAAACACGGGTTCGATTCCCGTTAGCGCTACCAACTCTTCCTTTTGGCCATAAATTCCCCCTAACTCGAAGACGACTATGCTAGTTGCATCGGTTCGATAAGCACCATCCGAGAACAGGCCTTGCGGAAAAATCACCTTTTGGAGTCTCTGTTTCTGGTCGGCGCTAGACTCGACCCAAAGTCTCGCCGCATTCAACAGCACATGTTGTCCAGACTCCGAGCTGTTCTCGGTAGGTCTGCTGATCGAGCGCGCGTTTGTAGACAAAAGCGTCAACCAACAAATCTTTCCGCCTCCGCAGCTCATCCAGACGACGGATCAGGATGTCATGAGAGGTGGCTGCTTGTGCCTGTTTCTGCGCGTGCGCCGCCAAAGTCATTTGGCTTATGCCCACACAAAACCGATCACTGCTTGTTGACTAGGAGAAGCATTTGCGTGCCGCTATCCAAGTGGACGTTCCGGCTGGTGGAGCTGAACACGGAACCTTGAGCTGAACTGGTCAGCGACAAGCCTGAAAGCCCAACCACGCCGTGGGTGCTCGAACTGAGCCCGCCAGTTGAGACGTTCGTTGGTTTGTCACGGCCGGCGGTAGGACCGGGAATATTCGGATGTGTGTCCGACGAGTTGGGGTAGCTTCGAGCCCCTCCTATTGGGTCCATCCCATCCGGAATGCTGCGACCCGGGGTCGAGGGAAGTTCCGCGCTCCCACCCATTTCGCTATTCATGGTTGAGGCGGAACGCGCCGGTCCTCGGATGGCCTGCACGACAACCTCCAGCGGCATCGTGCGGCCGCCCTTCAAAAGCAACCGCTCGAAAACGATTCCGATTATCGACTGAGGTTCTGCTTTGCTGCGACTCTTCACCTCGGTTACATGGCCGATAATTTTCGATCCCCTGGGAATAATGATTTGGCCATGTGCCAGTAAGTCCTCTGCGGCTTTCGCTACGACCTCATCATTCAACTTCGCCTTTTTCGCATCTAGGGCCTTCGCCAGTTCGGCAGGAATTATCGTGCCTGCGGCAATCTGGATTGCCGCGCTCCCGGTAATTTGTGGGTCCGTATCTGCGCCCTTGGAAGCCACGGGAGTGCTCTGCGATTGGCTGACGTCCTGCGCCGGCAGTAACGCAAACCGCTTGCCGATCTGACCGTAAACGTGTGAGGTCAGAAGGAGCAGGAAGGCAACCTTTGTTGTTAGCCCCGAGGTGTACATTGCAATATTCGATTTGAATTATACAGCTGTTGTAACAGTGCGCCGTGGAATGCGCTGGACTTCAGCGGGTGCAACTCCCGCCCGGGAACTGGTTCGCTCCACCCGGTCGCACTGATGAGGATTCTACTGACCACTACGGCCGATCTTGCTTGGCCGCAAGATCAATAAGCAGGATGTCCGAATTTTCCCGTAAACGGTCGAATACAATCCAGCTGCCATCGGAAGTGACGTCAAATGTCCGCATTGCGGCGGAATTGCTCAACCGGGTCAAACGCCGTGAGCGCATCGTGCTGAGGTCGAGCAGCCAGAAGTCTTGCCCCGCCGTCGTACTTCCAAGCATGTAAACTAGGCCCCGGCCATCGGGCAGGAACCGCGCACGCTCGCCATCGCGCTGCACGTTAATTTCGGGTAGCTTCGTGGGCTTACCATCCGCATGCACTGCCAGGAGTGGCATGACCGTGAAGACCTGCGTGCCGCCGTACACGATCAGGTCCCCGCGTGGAGACCATACCGGATCCTGGAACTGCCCTGTTGCGATCCGAACTGGCGAGCCGCCGTTGGCGGGGAACTTGAACAAGCCCGCTCCATCGCGGTCGCTGCCGGCCGCGACAATCCATTGGCCGTCGGGAGACCAGGAAGCCGTGCCCCGAACATCGACGTCGCTCGAAAGAGGATGAAGTCGCGTTCCATCCGCGGCGATTACGTGCATCTGAAGCTTCCCGTCCCGCCTTAGCGCAAACGCAACACTGCTCCCGTCCGCTGAGACTGCTGGAGCTGACTGGAGCGCGCCTTCCGAACCCTTCCAGATCTCCAGCGCTTGCCCATCGCGATAGCACCACAGTCCGTCAGCCCCGTCCCGCGAGGACAAGTAGAACAACGATCCGCCTCCGAACCGTGGCGCCTGGGCACGCGCGGTGGGTAATGGGAAGGCTGTAACGTCCTTTTCTTCAACAATGCGACTGGTAATCGGAACGCTCCACAAGTTGACCTGAGACTTCACGACACTCGCGGCCAGACGCCGACCGTCCGCCGTCGTTGCCAGAGCGGTGTATTGTTCCAACCCCGAACTCACACGCTGTGAGGTTCGGGTCTCCATATCGAACGCCCACAACCACGGTCCGGCGCCGTTTTCGTTGTGCGCAACGAACAGAACCGTCCGCTCGTCGATCGGAGTCGGGTACGTGACATCGGTATCAAGATGAGTGAGTTGTTCCGGTTCTCCCCCGTCCGGCGGAATACGCCACAGGTCCATCTCACGCGTGGCTGGTCGACCCCGGACAAAGTAGATCCAGCGCCCATCCTTCGACCAGACCTGAAAGTGATTGTGCAATCCAGGCTGGCTTTTCAGGATCTGACGTTCATTGGCGCCGGCGCGATCCGCGACAAAAGTGGGATCGCCCGGTTCCCACCTGTGATACACCAGCCGGGTGCCATCGGGTGACCAGGCAACCTCGGCAGCATGTTCACCCAAGAAATTGTGCGGCGCTCCACCCATCAGCGGCCAGAGCATGAGCCTCCTGCTTTCCGTTCCGCCGCTCCACACCTCCGATCCGTCGCTCGAGAATCCGATAGCACGAAGGGGCCCGCGCGCATCTCCGATCCGGCCCCGGGTAAGGTTCGCGAGGCTGCTACCGTTGGCTTGAATGAGCCAGGCGTCGAACGTGCCGCTCCGGTCGGAGATGAAAGCGATGAATTTCCCGTCCGGGGAGATGGCAGGGTTGGTTTCGGCTCCTTCAAAGTCAGTGAGCCGAGCGAACTGCGCAGTAGAAAGCGGATTCTGTACTGTTCGGGGCCGACGGGCGAGAATCGACGCAGCTAGACCCGCCACCAGCATCGCCAGCAGCGCCCACGCCAACCAGGCGTAACGCTTCGCCGCAACAGGCCCAGAAGGGGACGCGGCTGGCTGGACCGAAACTGAAGAACCGGAAGAAGAGGACGCCTCCGTGACTACTCTGCCTGATTCCGTTTCCCGCTTCAGCCGCTTCAGATCGGCTCGCATCTCGGATGCGTGCTGGTAACGCAAATCCCGGTCCTTCTCCAGAGCCTTCTGAATGATCCGTTCGAGGTCCACCGGAACTTCCGGATTCAACCGCACCGGGGCCGTCGGGGGCTTGTGCAGGATCGAGTCAAAAATCTCGCCCGAACCGCTGCCCCGGAAGGGCACCGTACCAGTTGCCATCTCATAGAGGACCACACCAAATGAGAACAGGTCCGTGCGCGCATCCAATTCTTTGCCTAACACCTGTTCCGGTGACATGTATGCAACCGTGCCCAGCGTTGCGCCGGGGCTGGTCAGATGTTCCTCGCTCGCTAAGGTTTCTTCGACAGCCGCTCCGGCTTCGGCAACCCGCTTGCCGCTCAGCGTAAGCTTGGCCAGCCCGAAATCCAGAATCTTGGCATGGCCACGCTTGGTCACGAAAAGGTTCGCCGGCTTTACGTCGCGGTGGACAATGCCCTGCCCATGCGCCGCATCGAGCGCGTCCGCTATCTCAATACAGAGCGACAGCACCGTTTCAATTTCTACTGGGCGTGCTCCAATGCGATGCTTCAGCGTCACCCCGTCAAGAAACTCCATGGCGATGAAGGCATGACCATTCTGCTCGCCAATGTCATAAATCGTGCAGATGTTGGGGTGGTTCAGTGCGGATGCGGCCTGGGCTTCACGTTGAAAACGGGCGAGGGACTGAGGGTCACGGGCAATCTCTTCGGGCAGGAATTTAAGTGCGACAAAACGATGCAGCCTGGTGTCCTCGGCCTTGTAGACCACACCCATCCCGCCGCCGCCCAGCTTTTCGACAATGCGGTAGTGCGAGATGGTTTGGCCGATCATGCGCAAGCATGCTATGGCGGAAGGGTAGGCAAGTCAATGAAAGCCGTGAAGTTGGCGGTATCACAAAAGATTGTTGGCGAAAAAGTGCGCCGTGAACGGCGCTGGACTTCGGCGGGTGCAACTCCCGCCCGGGAACTGCTTCGATTGCTGCGCCGAACGGCCGCGAACTAGTGATGCTGGGTATGACAAGCGGCAGCAATGTCTGCATGATCGAGAATTTTTGATTATCGGATCGTGCAGCAACTGTGCAGCAGTCTTAATGTGAATTTTTGCTGGGGGTGTCACTGGTCCGGCTCGCGCGCGATTGCGCCATGCAGGAAAGACCCGCCAAGATCTGCGTATCGAGACTTTCTCGCCCTCTGGGAAGACTCCGACCTCGATATTCCGATTTTGCAACAGGCCAAGGCGGAGTAGGCGAACCTGCAATAAAGTCAAAGCAATTGCTCGGACTCGGTTTTGCTAGTCTTAGGCGCACGAAGTTCGCCTCCGCGCCTCAACAGGTCCACTCGCGCAGCCAGCCAATGATTTGGTTCCATCTCGTACCCGCACGGGCTCACAAACTCCTGCCATTCTCTGCTGCCAAGCCCTTGAGAAATAGTGGCAAACATCTTCCACTTTGGCGAACTGCGTTCCACTTTATGGCGCTAATTGACTGCTGCGCATGGACTTAGTTATGGCATATCCCTTGCAAACCATATGGTTGCGGAGGCCGTCCCTGTGAAGATTTCGATTCGGGGCGTCATTTTGGCGTGGGCCGGAGTACTGGTGTGTAGCGCTTGTGGCGGAGGCAGCATGTCGCCGGCTCCGGCGCGCACATCCTCGACCGCTTCCACCGGATCAGACCCGATGACTGTTACCTTCTCGACCCACGGCGGATATTCCTGCACTACAAACTCCAGCGCTGATTTTTGTCCGGGCGAAGAGTTCGACAAACTGGTAGTCATTCCGGGTAAAACCAGCGGCATAACGATTACGCGGGTCACATTTCAGTACACCGTCGGTGACCCCATGTTGAACGCCGAAAACTTTCCTCCCGGGCCCCAGCCGCAGGTGGCGTTGCCCTGCACGACTCCGCCCTCTATCAGTATTGGCGCGCCTGGCAGTGCTGCGTACAGCTTGAATTTAAAGTCGGGCGGGAGCGCGAATTATCCTGGGGATGCGAATCCCGCGTTTAATGATAGCGGACCCATTGCCGTGCACCTGACCAGCGCGACAGAAGTGTACTACGGCTACGGGAATCCTCTGGACTCGGTCAATCCACCGAACTACGGCTGCTGGTACGGCGAGAATGATGGCGCGGTTCAGGGCAATCTCACGATTCAATACATCACCCCGTAAGAATTTCCCGCGCAGCGACGACGGCCGAGACGCGGTCGGCTCGGTACGACTGCGCTACTCCCGCTGGAACTTGAAAATTGTCTTCCGTGAAGGGCTGGTAAAGAAATGCTGTTTGTGGCCTGCCATGGCCGACAAATTACTCTTTTGCGGGTAATTACGCCTCTTAATGTGCAGGTTTGTGAACAAAAGCGGATCTTATCCGGCCGGTTCTGGGTATTCGCCTACCCTAAACGGTACGGTCGTGCACTAACAGATGCCTTTTTGTGCAAATCTCTTCACACTTTTCCCCTCAGGACAGGCCGGTTCGATGATTCCACGATGATCCCGGTTTGGCAGGCGGCGTGCACCATAGAAGATCTCCAACGCTCTTTTTTCCTCCCCTCGAGCTTGAATCACAGTTTTTCATTGAGGAACACTTGAAAGATAGCAACGTGAGTGTGGTTCGCCATCGTCATCGCCGGCCCAGCCGAACGAGCGCCGCGACTAAATTCCTGGTGGCACTGTTATTTGCGGCGACGGCAGCTATAACCTGGCAGTTTGCCCGGCAGCAGCCGGCATCGAGCATGTCGTACGTGGGTCCGGCATTGAAGGGTATCAAGTTGAACGAAGCTGACCCGGCCCTATCGGCAGATCGTTCGTACTTTTCGTTTTTAGACTCTCGTCCCGGCCGCCCGGTGTATCTGCATTCGGTGATTCCTGGTGGAATCGCAAGTGCGGAAGAATTGCGGCAGGCCATGGATCACGATCCGGTGGTGGCGCAACAGTTTGCGGGTTTTGATTTTGAACGGGCCCATCTGGTGCAGGTTTCGGAGAAGGAGGCGATGCATGTCGCCTATCGCATGGGGCAGAAGGTTTACTGGACGCGAAAGAAGGTGACGTTGCATCCGGGAGAAACTCTTATCAGTGATGGAAAAATTGTGGCGCGCACCCGTTGCGGAAATCGGATCGCCACGACCCCGCTTGGGCCGCCGGCGCTGATGGAACCCGCAGACGCAGATCTCAATCAGCCCCTTTTTGCTAATGACATGGTGACCCCTGCGGCCGATCCGCAACCCGAGGCCTATGCGGCGGTCATTCCGATGGCTTCGCCAATCGGAGCGAATGCGCTGCAGCCCGTCAAACACAGTCGGATGATTCCATTTTTCGTTCTGCCGTTTTTTGGCTTACCTGGTACGGGCAATGGTACTTCCCACACGCCGCTGGCGGTTACTCCTGAACCTGGCACTCTGATGCTGTTTTCCAGCGGATTGGCTGGCGTGCTTTGGAAGCTGGGCAAGTCAGGGCGTAAACGCTAGATGCAAAGTCTCGGTTGGTCCAGGCCCAGTTTTCCCAAGCGCGAGACCCTGCTTTTCGTTCAAGCCGGAATTCTTCTTCTGTTAGGCGCGTGGCTATATGCCCCACTTGCTCTTAGGATGGCAAGTCTGTGGTGGCGGGACCCGAACTACACGCATGGTTTCTTTGTGCCGGTATTTTCGTTGTTCTTGCTTTGGGAGCGGCGCGCGAAACTGGCGGCACTTCCAGTAAGGCCGGCCTGGTCGGGCCTGGTCATTCTCTTGTTTGCCCTGATGACGCTGGTGCAAAGCACGATCAAATCGGGATTCTTCCTCTACCGCCTCTCGGTCCTGTTTTTTATCGTCGGAGTGGTGGTCTTTCTAGCGGGATGGAAACACCTGGCCGCGATTTCGTTTCCGCTGGCATTTCTAGTTTTGATGGTTCCCTCTTCGACGCTGGTGGAGCAGATTACCTTCCCGCTTCAGATTGTCGCCTCCAAGATCGCAAGTTTCCTGCTTATGCTGGCGGGAGTACCCGCGATCCGGGAAGGCAACATCATTCTCTTACCCAGCGCGCGGCTGGAGGTAGCGGAGGCTTGCAGCGGAATCCGATCTCTCTTTTCGCTGCTTACGCTGACCATGGTTTACGGGTATCTGGCGGAAACGAAAATTGGGGTGCGGGTGTTGCTGGCGTTCATGGCAGTGCCGATCGCCGTTTTCGCGAATGCTCTGCGAATCGCTTTCACTGGCCTGATGGTGGAGGGTTGGGGTGTGGAACGGGCCGAGGGGACAATCCATGCGCTTTCGGGATGGCTGGTTTTCGTAGCCTCTTTGGCACTCATTTTCGCGCTTCACCGGCTGGTCCGGATCCTGTGGGTAGGCCGGAGCGAAGCCGCAGTGCGGGAGGAATACGCTTGATCTCTAGGAATGCGCGGGTCACGATCGTCGTGCTGCTGCTGGCCGGAACGGCGGTGTTCCTGCGAGCCCTCGACCGCCATCAGTCGGTTTTGCCGCGTACGGTGCTGGCATCGTTTCCCGTTGCATTGAAAAGCTGGACAGGGACGGACACTCCGATTCCCGATGAAACTCTGAAGCATCTCGGTACCGGCGAGTTTCTGCAGCGGACGTATAGGGAGCCGATGAACGGTGGAGCTTACGTCGATCTCTACGTGGCGTACATCCCAGATCAGCGCGCGATGTTTCACCATCTGCCGCAGGTCTGTCTGGAAGGTTCGGGCTGGACGCCGGTGGAATCGGGCACAACCACGCTGGCTTTCCCCGGTGCCGCTCCCTTTTCTGCCAATCGCTACCTGATTGCTAAAGGCGACGATCGTCAACTTGTTCTGTTCTGGTATTCGGCCCGCGGCCGGCGCGTAGCCAGCGAAGACTGGATGAACCTCTACCTGGTATTCGATTCACTTCGCCTGAACCGCAGCGACAGCGCCCTGATTCGAATGAACACCCAGCTGCAGCCCGGAGAAAAGTCGGAGGACGCCGAACGTCGGCTGCTTTCCTTTGCCGGGCTGGTAAACCCGGTGCTGAAGAATTACATTCCGCTCTAAGAATCCATTGCTCCCTTCAGATATTTATCAAACCACTCGACCGAGCGCCGGATCGAGTCAATCTGGTTTTCACGCTTGACGAAGCGGTGGCCCTCGTTGGCGTAGGAGTGTGCATCCACTGTTTTCCCGTATTTTTTTAGTAGTGCGACCTCGATCGCCCCGATGATTTGGCTCGTACCGGGGCCGGACGACTGGGGAATTGGAAGGCAGAGACAGAAAGAAGAAAGAGAGAAATGCAGGCACTTCCCACAGATTTCGTTGCGACCTCACCGAAAAACATCGCGCAGGTAGTACGCGTGTGACCGCGGTCGAAATTGTGCAGCGGGCAGGGTTTGAGGCTCGTTAAGCAGACTATTTGGCTTTGGGCTTAGCCGTCTCGACGATCCCGCTGCCTTCGCGAATAGTGATTATCTGGTTGCCTTTCACCTGCGTGAAGCGCTCGATCTTCTGGGTAGTCGGCCACTTGACCTCGATGACATCCACGGCCTGGGCCTTTCCCAACCCGAAGTGCAGACGCAGGTCGGATTGCGACATCACACTTGTGCCGCTGTGGACTTCGTCCATCTGAGCATGGTTGCCGGTGACTACGCGCACGCGGGCGCCGATGGCGGTGCGGTTGCACTTGGTGCCGAGCAGTTTGATCTTGATCCAGTTTTGAAGATTACTGCCGTCGTTGCGCAGCAGCGAGGGCAGATCATTCATGTTCAAAATGAGCGCATCGATATCGCCGTCGTTGTCATAGTCTCCAAAGGCGGCGCCGCGACTGGAAAAACGCGCGCTGATGCCGGGCCCCGCAGCGGATGAAACGTCCTGGAATTTCCCGTTGCCCAGGTTCTTGTAGAGAAGACGCGGATTCTTGAACGTTTGACCGATGTCGCGACTTTCAATCTCCGGATAAACGTGTCCGTTGACCTGCATGAGATCGGTCCAACCATCGTTGTCGTAATCCAGGAACCCGCAGCCCCAGGCGACGAAGCGGTTGTTGATTCCGATGCCGGATGCGAACGTGACATCGGTAAAGGTGCCGTCGCCGTTGTTGTGATAGAGGTTGCAGGTGTCGTCGGCGAAGTTGGTTTTGAAAATATCCAACCAGCCGTCGCAATCATAGTCACCGACTGCCACACCCATGCCGGCCTGTTCATGGCCATTTTCGCTATAGGCGCACCCGGCGATGACGGCGATATCGGTGAATGTCCCGTCGTGATTGTTGTGGAACAGGATGCTCGGTGCCGAGTCCACGGCCACATAAATATCCGGCCAACCGTCGTTGTCGAAATCATACGAGGCCGCGGTAATGGAGTAGCGTGGGCCGGGCTTGAGGATGCCCGACTTCTCCGATACGTCGGTAAACGTTCCGTCACCGTTGTTGTGATAGAGGACGTTGGTGTCGGCGGGGAGACCGCGCGGGCCGCACATCACGGGGATGCCTTTCCACTGGCAAGTAAGAGGATCGTCGGGCGCAGGCGCTTTTGCCGGATCGAGTTTTATGTAGTTGCAGACAAAAAGATCGAGGTTGCCGTCGCGGTCGTAGTCGAGCCAGGTGCAACCGGCTCCCCAGCGGTATTTATCGTCGTAGACTCCGGCCTTGCGGGTGACGTCGGTGAAAGTTCCGTCGCCGTTGTTGTGAAACAGGATGTTGTGTCCCCAGAAGCAGCAAAACAGATCGTCCCATCCGTCATTGTTGTAGTCGCCCACACAGACCCCAGTCTGCCAGCCGGTCCGCCCGAGGCTGGATTTTTCCGTGACGTCGGTGAAAGTTCCGTCGCGGTTATTTTTGTAGAGATGCGAGGTGGGAGCCTTGCCGGGCGGCCAGTTGGCATCGAGGTGCGTGCCGTTGGTCAGATAAATGTCCAGCCAGCCGTCGTGGTCGTAGTCGAAAAAGGCCAGCCCGCTGCCTTTAGCTTCGATGATGTAGCGCTTGTGATCGGCCGCGCCCCATACGTTGGCAGCATTTAGACCGGCTTCGCGGGCTACGTCAACGAATGTCACCGGGGAGGTGGCTGCGGGAGCTGCAGCGGTGGCCTGGAGGCCTGCTGAGCTTTTCCATTTCCAGAGTGGAGTGGTGAGCGCGTCCATCAGCGTGCTGCCAAGGACGATCAGGGAAGAGCCCAGGAAATGGCGTCGCGGGGTGTTCATAGAGAAGCAGTCTTCGGCCTTCGGGCGTCGGTCGCTATGGTTGATGGTTTGTTGATGGAAATTAAAAAGCCCCACCCTGCCTTTCCCAAAAAACGAGAAAGACGAGGATGGGGCACCCGAGATAACGACTGAAAACGGAAGATCGACGGCGGAAGGCCGATGACCGACGACGGAAGACCGATGACTGACGAACCTTTCCTCATTTGCTCGGGACCTTGGGGAATCTACGCGGCACGATTCCTGCGCCTTCTTTGACGGCGATGATCTGGTCAACCGGGACATTCATCAGACGGTCGATCTGTCCGCTCGGCCAGGTGACCTCGAGAGAATCAATTTTGGTGCGCTTGCCCAGACCAAACTGGATCCGCGGGTCGTTGGCCGACATATAACTCATGCCACCTTTTGCCTGCTCCACATGCACGAAGCCTTCGGAACTCAGCTTTAACGACGCGCCGATGCCGTCGCGGTTGGAGCGGGTACCGATCAGCAGCACTTCCAGCCAGTGGTTGGCGTTCCCGCCGTCGTTGCGCAGAAGGGACGGATACTCGCCGCGGTTATTGGTGGCGATGTCAATGTCGCCATCATTGTCGAAGTCGGCGGTGGCCAGGCCACGCCCGGCGATAGGATGCATGAAGTCAGAGCCCAGCGATTCCGACGTTTTTTCGAACTGGCCCTTGCCCAGGTTGCGGAACATCAGCAGCGGTTCCTTGTAAGTCACTTCGTTGTGGTAGAGCTGAATATTATCCAGCATGGCGCCGTTCAATTGCAGAATGTCGGTCCAGCCGTCGTTGTCGTAATCCAGAAATTTCATGGCCACGCCGCTCAGCAGGACGGCCTTATTGCCGATTCCGGAGCGAAACGTCTCGTCATTGAACGTGCCATCGTGGTTGTTGTGATAGAGGCGATTCAGTTCGTGATCGAGATGAGTGACGTAAACATCCTGCCAGCCGTCGCCGTCCACGTCGGCGGCGTCAATGCCCATTCCAGCTTCGTAGCGTCCGTCTTCGCTGGCCGCCATGCCGGAGACGAATGATACGTCCTCAAAAGTTCCGTCGCGTTTGTTGATAAACAGAAAATTTGGCCAGGTGTCGTTGGCGATGGCGATATCGGTCCAGCCGTCGTTGTTGACGTCGACCAGCACCACACCCATGCCCTTGGATTCAGGCTTGCCGACGCCGGACGCATCGCTCATGTCGGAGAACGTGCCGTCATGATTGTTGTGGTAGAGCTTGGTCTTCTGTCCTCTGTAGTTGTTGGGATGACAGTAGGAGCGGTAGCCTGGGCGGCGTTCGCCGCACCACTGGTTGCTCTTCGGGGTCCAGTCGATGTAGTTGGTGACCAGCAGATCGAGCCATCCGTCCTTGTCGTAGTCGAACCATCCTGCGCTGGCAGACCAGCCACCCTTGTCCGCCACTCCCGCCTTGGCGGTAACGTCGGTGAAAGTTCCGTCGCCATTGTTGTGATAAAGGATGGCGCTGCCGTAGCCGGTTACATAAAGATCGGGATACCCATCGTTGTCGAAATCTCCGACAGCGACGCCTTGGCCGTAATGGTCCTGACCGGCAACGCCGGCTTTTTCGGTGACGTCGGTGAAAGTTCCGTCGCCATTGTTGTGATACAGCGTGCTGCGCAAGGGTTGATGCGGCTTGTAAATATCGGTGGCGGCCGATTGCACGAAATATAGGTCCATGAGCCCGTCCTGATCGTAGTCGAGCCAGGCGACGCCGGTGCCCATGGTTTCAACATAATACTTTTCATCGGTGGTGGTGGCATCCTGCAGAAAAGTGATTCCCGCTGCTTGTCGAACGTCGGTGTAACGGACGGGTATGGCGTCGTCCTTAACCTTCGGAATCTGCGCGAAGGCCATCATCGCGGCGGCCATTCCAATGACTGTGGTTAGCGCCAGAGTTACGCAGGCCTTTTTACTTGTCCTGTAATTCTTACTCATTCCCGTTTTGTTTTTCGTAGGTTTTTCAGAGGGTCCGGTCGGCCAGCGAAAGCGCCAGCTGAAGCAACTGCTGCCGGGCCGTCATGGACAGGGGCTCCTGGGCAGAAGAAGGGTTCCCCGGGGCGCGGGACAGGACTTCTTCGATCCGGTTCACATCCAGGCCGCCGGCACTGCTGCCCTTGAACCGGTTCAGCACTTCGCGGGCTTTGGCAATTTGCCCGGTTTGAAAGTAAAAAACACCGAGCGTGGAGTAGCTTCCCGGCCATTCAGGTAGCAGCTCTACGGCGCGCTCCAGGCATTCGGCGGCTTGCGCGGTGTTGCCTTCGAGCGCCGACACAATTCCTAAACCCCATTGAATTTTTCCCGAGCTGGGAATTCGCGCCAACCCTTTCTGCAAGGTCTGCTCTGCGCCACTGAGATCCTGGCTGCGAAGTTGGACCAGGGTCAGCGAAAGATATGACTGATCATTATCGGGATTGCGGCTGATGGCGTCGCGGAAAACCTCCTCCGCCTTGGACGTGTTGCCGAGATGGGCGTGGATGTCTCCGAGCAGCGCAAGGTATGCGGCATCCTGTTGCCCCGCGGTCGAAACCGTCAAAGCGGCATCGAGAGCCTGGTCGTAAAGGCCTTTGCGGAAGTAAGCATCGGCCAGATCGAATTTCACGTCATCGGAGTCGGGGCTGGATCGCAGTGCCGCTTGGAAATGCGTGATGGCGACGTCATATAAGTGATAGCGTGCGAGCAGCACACCGACCCCGGTCTGGATGCGGTAGTCGCCTGCGCTCACCTGATCAAGCTGCGCGATTGTGCTTAGAGCATCGTCCCGCTTACCGAGTTTCAGATAGGTCTCCGCCAGCAGATAGAGATCTTGTGGACGATCCGGATGCTTCTTGACCTGTTCCAGCAGTTCGCTTTCATCGAGTTGAGCGCGGGCCTGAGGAGCGAGGTTGGAGCGGTTGTCCAAATATTCAAAAAGATGCTGGTAGGGGTGGGTACCCGGTGAAGAATCTTTCGAGGCAGCTTGGAACAACGCCAAATCCCGCTGGGCCGCCTCGGTCTGATGGAGACTCCTCTCGACCATGGCGAGCTTGTAGTATCCGGAAGCAGGGTCGCTGCTGACTTTGACGTATCTCCTGAGTAGAATTGCGGCTTCCTCAAATTTCTTGTCCGCGACTCGCAGATTGGCCAGCTCCAGCAGCGCTTCGGAGAAGTTCGGATTCGACTTGAGGGCTTGCTGAAAGAGCCGTTCGGCGGCTGCCTGATTTCCCTGCCGCTTTTCGACGTATCCCAGGTTGAACAGGCAAGAAGCGTTGCGGGGATCGAGCCTGAGGCCCTCCTGGAAATTTCTTCTGGACTCGTCGAAGCGCCCCAGGTGCCGGTACGAGAGTCCCAGCGCTGCATAGGAGGGGGCCGAGGGGTTGAGGCCGACCAAAACTTTGAACTCCTCAATGGCCTTCTCCACTCTGTCGGTCATGAAATAGCTTTCGCCCAGGGCGGCGTGAAGATCGGCGCGCTTCGGAGCGATTTTCAAGCCCGATTCCAGCAGAGGGACCGCGTCTTCGAAATAACTCTGAGCCATACTGAGGCGGGCCAGAAGCAGAATGATGTCCGCGTCCTCGGGTGCCAACTTGTGGGCCCGCGCCAGAAAATCGAGCGCGTCTACCGGACGGTTCTGCCCGGAATAAACCTGGGCCAGCAACGCGAGGGTTGCAGCCGAATCTGGTTTCAGTTTCAGCGCCCGATTCAACACCGCTTCGGCTTTTGCATAGTTGCGGCTGCGAAGATAAGTCTGTCCTAGATTGAAAAGAATCTCGAGAGTTTCAGGTTGCAGCGCGCTGGCTTTCTCGAGTTCGAGTTGACCTGCCGTGTACTCTTTTTCAGCCGCCAGCAAAACTCCCAGAGTGAAGTGCAACTGCACATCCTCTTTGTTCTGAGCTGAAAGTTCGCGAGCCAGCTTCAAAGCTTCAACGGTCCGTCCAGTCTGAAGATAGGCGCGGACCAGGTTGAAGCGAGTTGCGGTATCCACCGGGCGGACCCGTTGAAGATGGATGATGGCCGCCGCCGGCGAGCGCGTGGCCAGCTGGACCAGGCCGAGATTGTAGTTGGCTTCACGGTTGGTGGGATCAAATCGCAGGACTTGCCCAAACTCTTTCTCCGCCAGATCGAATTTTTCCTGAGCGACATACAGGTTCCCGAGATTGTTATGAGTCCGGGCGGAATTGGGATCGAGCTTGAGCGCATGCTGAAATGCTTCCAGAGCGTTGTCGTAGTCTCTCTCGCTGCTGCAGGCGATTCCCAGCAAGTTGTAACCCTCCACACTGGAGGGATTCAGCTTCAGCTGTTCGTTTATTTTCTGTTTGGCTTCCTCCACCGAACCCTGGCGTAGCAGGGTTTCGGCTTCCAGGAATGGGGATGGGACCTTCGAAACTGGCCGCGAACTGCTTCGAGCGGTGGCGGATTGCTGCGCTGCAGACCTTGCCGCAAAAATGAAAATCACGGTCAGGGCCAGGATTCGGGACAATTCACGCGCGCGGCCCGCATTCCTCGCTGGATGCTGAAGTGAAGTGCCGATGACGATCTCCTGGTATTTCTCCGCGGGCGCCTTAATTGCGAGCGGCAAAGGATCAATGTAGCATTTCCAGCACCTGCTGGGCCATCTTGTGCTGCGGCTGTTGGCGTAGCAGAGCAAGCAAAACTTCTCTCGCCTTTTCCTTATCCTTTATAAGCACGTAAAGGCGGGCCAGATTGAGATAGGCCTGGTCGAAGTTCGGCGCGACCTGAATGCACGTCCTGAAAGTTTGCTCCGCTTCCGGATAGCGCTCTGCTTGAACCAGGAGCACGCCCAGGTTGTTGAGCGCGTCGGAATAGTCCGGACGCAAGCTCACAGCCCTTTCGAGAAATTGCAGGGCGTTCTGGGACCGACCTTGCCGGGCGTAGAGCATGCCCAGGTTGTAGTTGACTTCGGGATCGTCAGGCTCAAATTCGTGTGCGCGGTTCAGAAGTTTCTCTGCTTCCCCTAAATTTCCCTGGCGCCGATAAAAGTTTCCAAGATTCAGGAGCGCGATCGTGTAGGTCGGCCGCAGTTGCAATGACTGCTGAAAGTTGCGAATGGCTTCGTCCGCCAGGTTTTCGTGGGCGGCTACCATGCCGAGATTGTTCCAGGCTTCCGGATAATCCGGACGCAGCTTCACCGCCTGCTCAAGGTATGTGCGCGCATTTTGGAAATCGTTTCTCCGGAGGTAGAGCGTGCCCAGGTTGTAGTGGGCTTCCGGATTGTTGGGTTTGTCGGCGATTACCTGCTGGAAGGACGCCTCGGCCTGCTCCAGATAGCCGTGCTGAAAGAAGGACACTCCATAAGTAAAGCCGTTGCGTTGGAACGTGCCCTGGAAGAGGGTCCCAGCGAAAGGCAGCGCCTTTTGCGCGCGATCCGCGGGAGTACCGGGGATGGATTTCACATCTTCGATCAGCCGTTCGGCGGTCACTGGCCCCTGGTAGACCTTGACGATCATGCCGTCCTTATTAAGGAGGAACGAAGTGGGGAGAGGCAGGTCGCGGCGCCGGTCGAATAGATAGCGATAAACGATGTTGTAGATGCCGGCCACATCTGAGGTGGCGAGTAAGGTGGTGAAGGAGAAGCGCTGTTTGGCCACGAATGCCTGCACCGTTGTCGCATCGCGGGGATCGTCCACATTGATGCCAACGATACGAAGACCGCTGGAGGCAAAGACTGATCGGGGCTGCCGTAGCAGCCGCATCTGTTCTCCGCAAGACGGCGAGGTTGTGGACCAGAAGTTCAGCAGGACAGAGCTGCCGCGGAACGATGGCAGATTCCAAGTCTTGCCTGCCAGGTCAGGCAACGAAAACTCCGGTGCGCTTAAGGGCTCAATGAGCCACGTCTCGACCGCGGAGGGCAAGGGCTCTGGCTTTGGAGGCGCGCCGGCGCGTGAATAAGAAGGAGGCGAAACCGCGAAGGGCTTAGCCAGCAACTTGTCGGAGCCTTCCAGAATCTCAATGCGGCTGCCCATCGGCAAATTTTCGAAGCTCTGACGGAGGCCGCTGGGCCAGCGAACCGTAGCCCGTATCGCACCTTCGATTTTTCCGACCCCAAAGAAAAGCTCCTTGGTGTGCTGGGAGAGGAATCCGGAACCGGCCTGGAGGTATTTGGTCTGACGATGGGCACCGGCTTCGACTGTCACCGCGGCACCGATCGCATCGCGATTGCTTTTTTGTCCGCGCAGGCGGATGGCGATCGCGTGGCCAATATCTTTCATCGCATTGTGCAATACGCGGAGTTGCGGCGCATTCCGGTTCTTCAGGATGACTTCGAGCCGCCCGTCGTGGTCCAGGTCGGCGAGAACGAACGACCGGCTGTCGTCGGGGAAGTCCAAACTAGCCGCGCCGGAGACTTCGGAAAACGTTCCGTCCCGGTTATTGGCATAGAAAACGTTTCTCTCGGGCCCAGCCCACGAAGAGTCCGAGCGGACCAGTTCGTTGATGGCGCTCCATCCCTGTTCGTAGCGCGACGACGGGTTGGAATTCGGCGGCGAATGGCCCACGACCTGGCGCCAGAAAAAGCTGGACACATCGCTAGGGTCGGACCCCGAAATGTAACCGTTGGCAATGTACAGGTCGGGGTAGCCATCGTGGTCGAAATCCCAGGCGTCGGAGGACCAAGCCCAGCGGCCCATCTCGACTCCCGCCTGGTCGCTCATGTTTTGAAACTTCCCGTTTCCCTGACTTCGATACAGAGAGTTACCGCGTGCGTGTCTGCGGTAAAGGGCGCGGATATCCTCAGGGTCGCCTTCGTGAAAGATCTTTTGCTCCGAAACCCGCTGGCCGGCGGCGGACCACATATTGGCCACGTAGATGTCCTGGTTTCCATCGTTATCGAAATCGAACCAAGACGCGCTCAT
>Ga0134122_10001294_pt1 | contig 17936 bp, 16 predicted proteins | sample KB302_FD_96461 | JGI IMG/M metagenome (GOLD analysis project Ga0134122, IMG submission 96461) | Terrestrial soil microbial communities without Nitrogen fertilizer from Kellogg Biological Station, Michigan, USA - KB3-0-2 | ecosystem: Environmental > Terrestrial > Soil > Unclassified ... | reverse complement strand
CAGCCAAGAAGCCGGCGGCAGCCACCCCGGCCAAGAGCTGAAGCCAGGGATTTCGTACGGCGCCGCCTCCTCGACTCCCGTCGCGGCGCCGTGCGGACCCCGTTCTTTCCTAAGAGACTCAGGGACCGATGGGCCGCAAGATCCTGCTGATCGAGGACGACCGCGAGACTGCATCCTACCTCTCCAAGGGGTTGGGGCAGGAGGGCCATAGCGTCGAGCAGGCGCCGAACGGCCAGGACGGCCTGTTCCGCGCCACCGACGGCAGCTTCGACCTCATCATCCTCGACCGGATGCTGCCGGTGCTCGACGGCATCTCGGTGCTGAAGGCGCTGCGCGCCGCGCAAATCGACACGCCGGTGCTCGTCCTGTCCGCGCTGGCCTCGGTCGGCGACCGGATCGAAGGCCTCGAATCGGGGTCCGACGATTATCTGGTCAAGCCCTTCTCGTTCGCCGAGCTGCTGGCGCGGGTGAACGCGCTGCTGCGGCGGCGCGAGGCCCGGGTCGACCCAGCCGAGCATCGCATCGCGGTCGGCGACCTCGAAATCGACCCGCTGTCGCGGACGGTCCGGCGCGGCGGCCGGAAGATCGAATTGAAGCCGCGCGAATATCTGCTGCTCGAATATTTCGCCCGCAACGAAGGCCGCGTCGTCACCCGCACCATGCTCCTCGAGCAGGTGTGGGACTATCATTTCGACCCCGGCACCAACGTCATCGACGTCCACGTCAGCCGACTGCGGCGCAAGCTCGAGGACGGCTTCGAACGGCCGCTGCTGCACACGGTTCGCGGCGCGGGCTACATGCTGGCCGCCTAGGGCTTTGCCGACCACCGTACGGATCGCGCTTCTCGCCGGCCTGCTCGGGCTCGTTTCCAACCTGATCGTGCTCGGCTTCATCCAGTGGCGGACCCACGACGAAGCAGTGTCCGAACAGCGCCGCCAGGTGATCGAGCAGGGCACCGTGCTCGCCGATATCTTTCGGACGGGCGGCATGCAGGCACTGACCGACGGGATCGAGGACACCGTCACTTATGGCGACCAGCAGACCGCCGCCGGCCTGTTCGACTCCGGCGAACACCAGGTCGTCGGCAATCTCGCCGCACTGCCGCGGCCCAAGGGGGCCCTTCGCGAAGGCTATCAGACGGCCCTGATCCGGATCGATCACCAGACCGCGCAGCGCGAGGCGGCGATCGTCGCCCACCGCCTGCCGCGCGGCGAGTGGCTGATCAGCGGCCGGATCGTCGGCTACGGGCTGGCGCTGCGCGAGACGCTCGAACGCTCGCTGCTCATCGCCCTCGTCGTCGCCATCGCCCTCGGCCTGGTGTGCGGCGTGATCCTCGCCCAGTTCGTCGGCCGCCGGATCGGGCGGATCGTCGCGGTCACCGAGCGCATCTCCGCGCGCGACCTGACGCGGCGCATCCCGCTGTCGAGCGGCGGCGATCCGTTCGATCGCTTGAGCCAGCAGATCAACGAGATGCTCGACCGGATCACCGGGCTGATGGACGAATTGCGGATGGTGACCGATTCGCTGGCGCACGACTTGCGCTCGCCCGTCAGCCGCCTGCGCTCGGCAGCGCATTCCGCGGCCGAGACTGCCGACCCCGCCGAGCGCGACCAGCAGCTCGCGAGCGTCGTCCGCCAGGCGGATTCACTGATGCGCATCCTCACCACGGTGCTCGAGATTAGCCGCTCCGAGGCCCTCACCAGCCGCAGCCAGTTCAGCGGGTTCGACGTTGGCGCGCTCGGCGCCGAGCTTAGCGAAATGTACGAGCCGGTGGCGGAGGAAGCCGGGGCCGCACTCCGCTTCCGGCGGCCCGAGCATCCGATCGAGCTGTTCGGTCACCGCCAGCTGATCGCCCAGGCGGTCAGCAATTTGGTCGAGAATGCGATCCGCTACGGTGCGGCCGGAGAGGCGATCGACGTCACTGTCGGCGACGACGGACGGCAGCTGTCGATCGCCGTGGCCGACCATGGTCCGGGCATTCCGGCCGAGCGCCGGGAGGAAGCCTTGCGGCGCTTCGGCCGGCTCGATTCGAGCCGCTCGCAGGAAGGCGCCGGGCTGGGCCTCGCGCTGGCCCGGGCGATCGCTCATCTCCACGGTGGCGAACTGATGCTCGAGGACAATGGCCCGGGGCTGATCGCGGTCCTCCGGCTGCCGCTGCGGGCGGAACGCCCGGCGACTTAGAAGAGCGCGTCCGCCATCCTATATGGGGACGCGGGGCGATTCGGCGGCAGGAGCATGCAATGACCGATCAGCTCGATACGTCGGAAGCACGACCAGCCTCAGCCGGCGGGTCGCAGCACCTGCAGACCATCGACCCGGCCACCGAAGCGCCCGGGCGCGCTTACGACGAGCACAGCATCGACGAGGCGCACGCCGCCGCCGCCGCCGCCCGGCAGGCATTCCTCGACTGGCGCCGGACGTCGTTCGCCGAGCGGTCGGGCGTGATCCATCGCGCCGCGGCGATCCTGCGCGAGCGCAAGGACGAGCTCGCCCGGCTGATGACCGACGAGATGGGCAAGACCCTCGACGACGGCCGCGCCGAGATCGAGAAATGCGCGTTCAACTGCGACTGGTTCGCCGATCACGCCGCGGCCTATCTCGCCAGGGAGCCGCGCGACATCGGCGGCACCGAGGCGTTCGTCACCTTCAACCCGCTCGGCGTCGTCCTCGCCGTGATGCCGTGGAACTTCCCCTTCTGGCAGGTCTTCCGCTTCGCCGCCCCGGCGCTGATGGCGGGCAACGGTGCGCTGTTGAAGCACGCCAGCAACGTGCCCGGCTCGGCGCTGGCGATCGAGCAGGTGCTGCACGACGCCGGGGTGCCGCGCGACCTGTTCCGCACGCTGCTGTTGCCCAGCAGCGATGTCGAAGCCCTGATCCGGGACGAGAATGTCGCTGCGGTCACGCTGACCGGAAGCGTGGCCGCGGGCCGCAGCGTCGCGACTGCGGCCGGGTCGGTGCTCAAGAAATGCGTGCTCGAGCTCGGTGGCTCGGATGCTTATGTCGTGCTCGAAGACGCGGATATCGAGGCGGCCGGCAAGGTCGCCGCGGCGGCACGCATGGTCAATGGCGGCCAGAGCTGCATCGCCGGCAAGCGCTTCATCGTCGTCCGCCCGGTGCTCGAGCAGTTCGAGAGCGCGCTGGTCGCCGCGATGCGCCCCTATGAAATGGGCGATCCGCGGCGCGAGGGCACCAGGCTCGGTCCGATGCAGAGCGTCAAGGCGCGCGACGAAATCCATCGCCAGGTCAGCGACAGCGTGCGCCAGGGCGCGCGTCTGCTGCTCGGCGGCAAGGTCCCAGACCGGCCCGGCGCGTGGTACCCGGCGACGGTCCTCACCAACGTGCTGCCCGGACAGCCGGCGCATGACGAGGAAGTGTTCGGCCCGGTCGCCGCGATCATCGCCGCAGAGGACGAGCAGGATGCGATCCGGATCGCCAATGCCAGCGAGTTCGGGCTCGGCTCGGGCGTGCTGACCGGCGACCTCGCCCGCGGCCGCCGGATCGCGGCCGAGGAGCTCGAGGCGGGCCTAAGCTTCGTCAACGAGAACGTCCGCTCGGACTCGCGCATGCCGTTCGGCGGGGTCAAGCATTCCGGCTACGGCCGCGAGTGCTCCGAGTTCGGGATCCGCGAATTCACCAACATCAAGAGCGTTCACGTGAAGGCGCTCGAGCATGCGGCTGGCACGGCGATCGAATGACGGATAGCGCCGTGCGGACCGGCGGGGGCGCGCACGGCTGCCGCAGCACCGGCTTGCCGTCGACGTTCCCCGGCGGCGAATAGCGGCACACCAGATAGCCCCATTGGGCGCCGCTCGCCTGGCCACAGCCGACGCTGGTCGTCGTCGCCCAGATCATCTGCGAAAAATGCGAAACGTCGCTCCATTGCCCGGTCCGGCTGACGTCGGGGAAGATGCCGGGGATGAAGTTGCGCTTCTCCTCGATCCAGTCCTGCATCATCTGGGTCGCCGTCCAGCCGCGCATGCCCATCGCCAGATTCTCGCGCTGGTTGGCGCGGCCGGCGCGCGAGGCGTGGGCCAGCGATCCGCCGGTCGCGAGCTGCCGGGCATAGGCTGCGGCCGCGGCCTCGAGTCCCGGGTCCCAGCGGAGCGCGGGCGAGCCAAGCCGCGCGCGCTCGCGGTTGTGCACGTCGAGGATGCTTTGCGCGAAGGAGCTGAGGGATGGCTTTGCCGCCTCCGCCGCGGTGGCAAGACCGGTCGCGAAGAGCGCTGCGAGGAACTGGAAGGTCGGTTTCACGCCGGTCGCCCAAATATGTTCGGGACCGAGCACCGCCTTGGTACCATCAATCGGCAGCACCCGGAACAACGGCTGGGCGCGCGGCTGCGCCGGTTCAGCCCTCGATGATGACCTTGGTCCCGACCTGGGTCAGGCCGTAGAGCCGCTCGGCGAACTTGAGCGGGAGGCGCACGCAGCCATGGCTCGCCGGATAGCCGGGATTGGGCCCGGCATGGAAGGCGATGCCCATCGGATCGTACATCTGCATGAAGGGCATCGGCGCATTGTCATATTTGCGGCTGTAACCCTTCACTTTCTTCAGCCGGACCGCCCAGAAGCCAAGCGGGGTTTCGCGCCCCTTCTTGCCGCTGGAAATGGTGGCGACGCCGATCAGTCGGTCGTCGCGATAGACGTAGAGCAGCTGGGTCAGCGTATCGATCACGACCTTGGTGTCGCCGGTCGCCGGCACGTCCGCGACCCAACGGTATTGGCCCGGCTTAAGGTAGAGCGGCCCGAACAGGGCGACCGCGTCCTTGTGCGCCTGCGGCGCATTACCCTGGCTCCAGCGGTAGGGCAGCTCCTGCGCGACCGGCGCCGGAGCCGGCGGCGGCGCGTGCACCACTTTTGGAGCCGTCGCGCACCCGGCGAGAAGCGCCGCGCCGAAGGCCGCGGCAATGACATTTCTGATGAATTTCACTCTAAGATCCCCGAACCCGATCAGCCTCGCGCTGCTGAACATCCCAACTGCGGCCTGTGAGTCAATGTGGCGGTAAACGCGAACTTACCGGTTAAACGAGGGCGGTACGCGATTTACTCCTCAAAACGGCTCGTCGAATCACGGTCGCGCTCATAGCGGTGCCTGAGCGGGAACGGCGGAAGCCAGGACTCGCGGCGGATCGTCCACAGCTCATAGGTCGGCGTCAGCTGGTCCGGCGCATCCAGGGCGCCCAGCGACACCTCGATTTCGTCGCTCGTGCAGGAGAAGACCGACCCGCCGCAGCGCGGGCAGAAATGGCGTCCGGCATAGTGGCGCGTCTCGCCCTCGATCGTCACCGCATCCTCGGCGAAGATGGCGAAAGCGTGGAACAGGGCGCCATGATGCTTGCGGCAGTCGAGACAGTGGCACAGGCCGACCCGGTAGGGACGTCCCAACGCCGCAATGCGGACGTCGCCGCACAGGCAACCACCGGTGAAATGCTCCATGCCGCCCCTCACTCCCATTCGATCGTGCCGGGTGGCTTCGACGTATAGTCGTAGACCACGCGGTTGATGCCCTGGACCTCGTTGACGATGCGGGTCGCGACGCGGCTTAAGAACGCGCCGTCGAAATGGAAGGCGTCGGCGGTCATGCCGTCGACACTGGTCACCGCGCGCAGCGCGCAGACATAGTCGTACGTGCGATAGTCGCCCATCACCCCGACCGTGCGTACCGGCAGCAGCACCGCGAACGCCTGCCAGATCGCATCGTACAGGCCGGCGTTGCGGATCTCCTCGAGATAGACGGCGTCGGCCTTGCGCAGGATGTCGCATTTGTCGCGCGTGACCTCGCCGGGAATGCGGATCGCCAGGCCCGGGCCCGGGAACGGATGCCGCTGAACGAACGCTTGCGGAAGGCCGAGCTCGCGCCCGAGCGCGCGCACCTCGTCCTTGAACAATTCGCGCAGCGGCTCGACCAGCTGCATGTTCATCCGCTCGGGCAGGCCGCCGACATTGTGGTGGCTCTTGATCGTCACCGACGGCCCGCCGGTGAAGCTGACGCTCTCGATCACGTCGGGATAAAGCGTGCCCTGGGCGAGGAAATCGGCGCCGCCGAGCTTGTTCGCCTCGGCCTCGAACACGCTGATGAACTCCGCGCCGATGAACTTGCGCTTGGCTTCGGGGTCGGTGACTCCCTCCAGCCCGGCGAGGAACCCGGCTCCGGCGTCGACGTGGACCAGCGGGATGTTGTAGCTGTTGCGAAACAGCGCGACGACCTGTTCGGCCTCGCCCTGGCGCATCAGGCCGTGGTCGACGAACACGCAGGTCAGCTGCTCGCCGATCGCCTCGTGGATCAGCACCGCCGCGACCGCGCTGTCGACCCCGCCCGACAGGCCGCAGATCACCCGCCCGTCGCCGACCTGCTCGCGGATGTCGGCGATCTTGGCTTCGCGGAAGCTGGCCATGGTCCAGTCGCCGGCGCAGCCGCACACATGGCGAACGAAATTGGCGAGCAGCTTGCCGCCGTCGGGGGTGTGCACGACCTCGGGATGGAACATCACGCTGTAGCGCTTGGCCGCTTCGTCGGTAGCGATCGCGAACGGCGCCCCTTCCGACGCCGCGACCACCGTGAAGCCCGGAGCGAGCGTCTCGACGCGGTCGCCGTGGCTCATCCACACCTGATGCTTCTCGCCGACGCTCCACAGGCCGTCGAACAAAGCCGAGGGCGCGAGGATGTCGATATAGGCGCGGCCGAACTCCTTCTGGTCGGACGCGACGACCTTGCCGCCCAGTTGCTGGTGGAGCGTCTGCTGGCCGTAGCAGATGCCGAGCAGCGGTACCCCGCTGTCGAACACCACCTGCGGCGCGCTCGGCGCATTCTCCCACATCACCGAGGACGGTCCGCCCGAAAAGATCACGCCCTTGGGCCGCATCCGCTCGAACGCCTCGGCGGCGGCGTTGAAGGGGACGATTTCGGAATAGACTCCGGCCTCGCGGATGCGGCGCGCGATCAGCTGGGTGACTTGGCTGCCGAAGTCGATGATGAGGATGGTTTCGGTGGGTTGGACCGTCATGGCGGGCCGATAGGGAGGCCGCGAGCAAGAGTAAAGTTAAGTGTTCGCTTAAGTGTCTTGACAGCCGAGCCGCGACTCGATAGTTAAGCGTGTGCTTAACGATTCGTCCCGGCTCGATCGCGCGTTCCAGGCCCTCGCGGACCCGGCGCGGCGCGGGATGCTCGCCCGGCTTGCCCGCGGACCGGCCACGGTCAGCGAGCTGGCGGGGCCGCTGACGATGAGTCTTCCGGCGGTGCTCCAGCACCTCCAGGCGCTCGAAACGAGCGGGCTGATCCGGAGCGAGAAGAAGGGCCGCGTCCGCACCTGCCGGCTGCAACCGGGAGTGCTGGCCTCGGCCGAGCAATGGCTGACCGACCGCCGTTCGGAGTGGGAAATCCGCCACGACCGGTTCGAAGATTATGTGATGAACCTGAAAGACGAGGAGAATGAGACATGACCGATAAGCTTGACCTGGTGTTGGAGCGGACCATCGACGCGCCGATCGACCTGGTGTGGAAAGCCTACACCGATCCCGCGCATCTCAAGCAGTGGTTTGCCCCGCGGCCCTATCAGATCACCGAATGCGAGCTCGACCTTCGGCCCGGCGGGATCTTCCGTATCCGGATGCAGGGTCCCGACGGCTTCGACACCGGCCACGGCAACGCCGGCTGCGTGCTCGAGGTGGTCGAGGGCAAAAAGCTGGCGTGGACCAGCGCGCTCGGCCCCAACTATCGCCCGGCGGAAATGGCCGCCGAAGGCTGCGAGAGCTTTCCGATGACGGCGGTCGTGACCTTCGCCGACGCCGGCGACGGCAAGACCGCCTACAAGGCCGTCGCGCTGCACGCCAGCGCGGCGGATCGCGAGAAGCATGAGAAGATGGGCTTCAACGAGGGGTGGGGAACGGTCGCCGGCCAGCTCGAGGAATTCGCCCAGGGCCTCGCTGCCAACGCTTAGGCTGCAGCGCGCAGGGTCGGCCGCGCCGGCACCGTCGAATAAGCGATGCCAAGCTCGTCGAGCACGTCCTCCAGCTCGCCGAGCGTGAGGATGCCGGAGCAGGGGTACGCCCCGGGCTCCGGCGTCCAGCCGTCGCGCCGGCGCCGGATCAGCGCGAGCGCCGGGATGACCGGAACCAGCGGCCCCAGGTTGGTCGTCGCGTCGAGCGTCCATTTGCCGGCGGCGGCTTCGCCCAGAGCGTCCCGCCCTTCGGCCGCGACGACCATCGCCCCACGGTCGCTGCCCAACCGACGCAGCCGTTGCGCGACCCACAACAAGGCCGCGGACCATGGGCGGAGCGACCCGATCCAGCCCCACCGCACCGCGAACGACAGCAGCCACAACCCGAGGTGCAGGACCGGCAGTTCGAGCCCGGCGACGAACTCCGCCGACCGCGTCGGCTGGTAGCGAGCGACCAGCAGATCCTGCTCGGGCGTGTCGCACACGCTCGCCCAGCGCTGTCCGGCAGAGCCGCAATCGACGCGGCCCTGAAGCTGCCAGCCGGGGACCGCACTCCAGCCGCCGCCCCGGAACACCCGGACCGGCCGGCCGACATAGGACAGGATCGCCTCGACCACCGAGCGGCCGCGCGGCGCGCGATTGCCGGGGAAGATGCCGACGCGGATCGAATCGATCCTCCGCCAGCCTTTGGTGAGATCGTCGAGGACGGCGTGCGACAAGGCCGGAATCGAGCTGGCACCGGCCATGACCGCGATGCCGGCCCGCCTCGCGGCGGCATCGAAGCGTCCGATCGAACCGACGAACTCGCGGCCGTCGGCGAGGTCCGCGTAATCGATCCGCGCGGCAATGCATTGCTCGATCAAATTGGTGCGCGAGCCCTGGAACGGACCGGCACTGTCGATGACGAGATCGAAGTCGCCGAGTTCAGCGGCGGTCACATGGTCGCGGTCGAGCAGCGCCACGCCGCACCTGCCGAGCGTCGCGGCAAGCGCGTCGAGCGGCTCGCGCCGGCGTCCGCCGAGCGTCACCTGCACGCCGCGTTCGCGCGCCGCTAGCCGCGCCAGCCGCGAGCCGAACACGCCGCTTGCACCGACGATCAGGACCTGGACGGGGCGCTCAGTCGACATCGTCGAACAGGATCTCCTGATGGACCAGGGTGCCGGCGAGCGGGTGAGTCAGCTCCAGCCCGAACAGGAAGCTCGACCCGGCGACTTGGCGATGGGTGACCCGGGCGACGCCCGGGGCGAGCAGGCGCGGCAGCCGCAACCGCCGGCGGCCGAGCTCGAGAAAATAATGGTCGCTGACGAAGGCGATCCCGTCGTCGAGCGCCTCGACCCGGAGCGCCATCCCGAGGCCGCGGCCGAGATATTCCTCGAGGCCGGTCGGGCCGGCGAAGCGCTTGGCGCTGTGGATGACCTGCGGAAAGCGATCGGCCCGCGCGTAGATCCGGGTCCAGCACTGGCCGCCGCCGGCGCGGTCCTCGCTGACGCTGACCAGCGCCCCGCCGCCGGCCGCCCCAGTGAGCGGCAGCGGCGCCCCGAACAGCCGGCACAAATGGCTGAGCAGCCAGCCGAGCCGCGACCGGCGCATGTCGACCACCATGCCGCGGTACAGCGCGACCTGCGCGCCGCTCAGCCGTTTCGAGAAGCGGCGCCGCACCTCGGCCGGAAGCGCGTCCCAGGCGTCGCTTCCGATCAGCGCCCGAAAGCGCAGGTCGTGGAGCGTCGCGTCCGGTGGCGCCGCGCGCTGCGGCAACTGGAGCAGAGTTGCGCTCATCACTCGCCCCCTTTCTTCGATCTTCAGGCGGCGGACTTCCGTCCGAGGAACCGGGTGACCTTGGTGCCCATCTTGATCAGGGTCATGAGGGTCGACTTGGGCACCTGGAGCATTTCGTCGTGCCAGCGCGACATGATCATGACGAACTCGAGCATGGCCTTCAGCCGCTGCTTAGCGACCGGCGAAATGTCCGGGTCGCGCTCGGCCTCCGCGGTGCAGGCGCGCAAGGCGGCCTCGGCCGGGTCGACCTCGCGCGCCTTGCGGCCGCGCGCGATCCGGGTGACCATCTCCCAGATGTCGGTCTCGGCCGCGAAATGGTCGCGGCGGTCGCCGAGCACTGGCACGCGATGGATCAGCCCCCAGCCCAGCAATTCCTTGATCGAGTTGGAGACGTTGGACCGGGCCAGGCCGAGCTGGTCGGCGATGGCCTCGGCCGTCAGGGGCGTCTCCGACAGATAGAGGAGCGCATGGATCTGCGCGACCGAACGGTTGACCCCCCACTGACTGCCGAGGTCGCCCCAGTGCAGCACGAACCGCGTGACCGCGGCGGGCAACGGCTGCGGGTTGTCATTAATTTCTGTCATGACAGAAATCTCTGTCACCAACGCCGAGTCGAGTCAAGGCGTAGAAAAAAGCGCGGACGCCGAGGCGCCCGCGCTCCCTATTCGTCTGCTCGCGACCAGGACCTAGTAGCGACGGTAGCCGTACTGGCTGTAGTCGTACGGCGAATAGCCGTTGGTGCCGTACCCGTAGTTATAATTGTTGGTCAGGTTGGCGCGGTCGATGTCGATGTCGCTGATGCGACCGCTCGAGCCGACCTTGCACTTCCAGGTCAGGTCGACCTGGCCCTGGCCGTTGTAGCCATAGCCGGCATTCATGCCGCTTGAGGCGACGCCGCGAACGGTCAGTCCGCCGCCCGAGCGCTGCTCGACCCGGCTGATCCCCAGCACCCGGGCATTGCCGTAGCCGCTATAGCCGTTGTTGTAGCCGTACGGAGCATAGCCGCCGCCATAGGCGCCATAGGCGCCGTAACCGCCATAGCCGCCGCTGAGACGCTGCTGCACCGCGGCGGCGCACTGGTTGACCACCGCCTGCTGGTTGTAGCCATAGCCATACTGGTTGTAGCCGCCATAGCCGCCATAGCCGCCGCCGAGCACCTGGCTCAGCACCTGGCCGATGACGTTGCCGCCACCGTAGCCGTAGCCCGGATAGCCGTAGCCGGGGTAATATTGCGCGGCAGCGGGCGCCGCACTGATCAGCGCAGCCGCGGCGACGCCGCCCGCAATCATAAACTTGAAAGCCCTCATGGCCCCTCTCCTCGATACGCGACTCGCCGTCACACGCACGGCGGTCTTATAGCACGCCAACTATCGTTACGGGGCTGCACGGCGGCTGAACCGGATCGCCGCCGTTCGTTCAGAAAGATTAAGGAAAGCCGCGCCGCTTCAGGCGGTTAGAGGCGAGCGCCAACCGGCCATCAAGGCCGCATGACCAGCATCGGAACAGCCCCGCTGATCGATGCACGCTGGTTGATGTTGGTCATGACGAGGACAGCATCGGGAAGATCGAAGCTTACCCAATAATCCCCGACATTGCGGAATTTGGGCAGCGGGACGAATTCGGGCTCACCGGTTCCGCGCAGCCGATACAGGCCGTCGATGCCGACGGCGATCAAGCCGTCCGAACCGCGGGCCAATCCGAAAAAAGCCACTGTCGAATAAGGCTCGCCGTCGAGTCCCAGCTTGTTGCTGCCCTCGCCGTCGGCGAACGGTTTGAAATATAGTCTCTCGACCGACTTGCCGCAGACCTCGACGAGGCGGCCGTGCGGCGTGAAATGAACCAGCCCGACGGCCGCGACGAGGCAGTTCGGCTTCCACGGCTCGACGGCCACGGCATGGACCGGATCGCATTGGGTATTGAGCGGACCGTCGCAGAGACCGCCGGTGGAATTGCGCTCGATGGTCTCGACCTTGCCGCTTGTGCGGTCGATTCGCTTGAGCCCGCCGCCCCATTCCCCGGCATTGACTCCGACCAGCAATTTGCCGTCGACCGCGAAGGCGGTGCTGGTCACCCGCCCGCGCCACAGCCTCTGCGACAATGGCACTTCGCGAGTTGACCCGTCCTGCAGCTCGATCAGCCGGTCGTTGGTCAAGAGCGCCACGCGATCGCCGCTGCAGTTCAGCGCCACCAACCCCTCATCCTCGACCGGGACGGTCGCCACCCATCTCCATTTTCCGGCGTCGTATTGACGGACCGTCCATTCGCCCGCTTTCGGTTTCGCCGCGACCACCAGCGGTGCTCCCTGGCGAAGGCAGAGATCCTTCGCCGGTTCCGGCAGGTCGACCTGCGTTGGCAGTTCGTCAGTCGCGCCGATCGTGACGAGCTTGCCATCGTCCGACAGCAGCCACAGCCGATCATTCGCGAAGACCGCGCGCATGATCGCGCGGAACGGAGGCTCCTTTTCGGCCGCGTCCGGTGCCGTCGACGCCGCCGGCTCCATTCCGATCGTCGCCGCAGCCAGTGCTGCGACCAGCAGCAGGCTCATGATCCCTACTTCTCCAAATTCAGCCCGGTGAAGTGCGCCAGGAAGGCGTAGACGTCGGCTGCTTCCTCGATGATCTTGGCGGTCGGCTTGCCCGAGCCGTGGCCGGCCCGGGTCTCGATCCGGATCAGGTGCGGGGCACCGTTGGGGTCGGCCGCCTGCAGCTCCGAAATATATTTGAAGCTGTGGCCCGGGACGACGCGGTCGTCGGTATCGGCGGTGGTCGCCAGCAGCGGCGGATAATGCACGCCGGGCTTGAGGTTGTGGTAGGGCGAATAGGCCAGCAGCGTTTTGAAGTCGGCTTCCTTGTTGGGATAGCCGTAGTCGTCGACCCAATAGCGGCCGGCGGTGAAACGGTCGAAGCGCAGCATGTCCATCACCCCGACCGCCGGGCTGGCCGCGTCGAACAGGTCCGGGCGCTGGTTGACCACCGCGCCGATCAGCAGCCCGCCGTTCGAGCCGCCGTTGATCGCCAGGCCGTGCGGCGCCGTAATCCCCTGCGCCTTCAGATATTCGCCGGCGGCGATGAAGTCGTCGAACACGTTCTGCTTGTGCGTGAGTCGCCCGGCATCGTGCCAGCTCTTGCCATATTCGCCGCCGCCGCGGAGGTTGGCGACGGCATAAACTCCGCCTTTCTCGAGCCACGCCAGCCGCGTCGCCGAGAATGCGGGGGTGAGCGAGATGTCGAACCCGCCGTAGCCGTAGAGCAGGGTCGGGGCGGGACCGGTCACCGTCTTCTTGCGGACCACGAACATCGGCACCCGGGTGCCGTCCTTCGACGCGTAGAAGCGCTGCTCAACAGCATAATCGTCGGGATTGAACTTGAGCCTGGGCGCCGCCCACACGGTCGCCTGCCCGGTCGCTGCGTCATAGCGGTAGATGGTCGTCGGGCGGTTGAAGCTGGTGAAGGCGAAGAAGGTCTCGGGATCCTCGAACCGGCCGTTGAACCCGGCCGCCGTGCCGATCCCGGGCAGCTCGACCTTGCGCACCAGCGTGCCGGCAAGGGTGTGGACCCGGACCTCGGTCTTGGCGTCGGCAAGGTAATTGGCGATCAGCTTGCCGCCGACCAGGCTGACGCTGTCCAGCGTCGCCGCGTCCTCGGCAACGATCGTGCGCGGCACGGGCTTCGCCGCGGCGACGTTGAGGCTGACGATCTTCTGCCGCGGCGCGCCCTTGTCGGTGAGGAAATAGAAGGTCGAGCCGCGGTTGCCGACATAGCCCCAATTGTTGTCGAACCCCGGGATCAGCACGCGCGGCTTCGCCTTCGGGTTCTTGAGGTCGACGAGATTGATCTCGTAGCGGCTGTCGGTGCCGCTCGACGAGTAGACGATCAGCCAGCGTCCGTCGTCGCTGACCTGGCCGCTATTGTTGAGGTCGGGCCGCTTCGGCGTCGAAAAGACCAGCCGGTCGGCGGCCTGCCTGGAGCCGAGCTTGTGGAGGTAGATGTTCTGATGCTCGTTGAGCGACTGGTAGGTGGCATCGCTCTTGGGCGCGGGGAAGCGCGAGTAATAAAAGCCGCTGCCGTCCTTCGCCCAGCTGAGGTTCGAGAATTTCACCCATTTGACCTCGTCGGCGAGGTCCTTGCCGGTGGCGACGTTGCGCACCTTCAGCGTGCGCCAGTCGGTGCCGCCGTCCTGGATCGCGTAGAGCAGCTTCGTCCCCTGCTCGTTCGGTTCCCATTCGGCGAGCGCGGTGGCGCCGTCCTTCGACCACGGGTTGGGATCGATCAGCACCCGTCCCGCGCCGTCGACGGAATCTCGCACGAACAGCACCGCCTGGTTCTGCAGCCCGCTATTGTGGGTGTAGAAATAATGCCTGCCCTTCTTCTCGGGCGCGGCGAACCGCTCGTAATCGTAGAGCTCGGTGATCCGCTTCTCGAGCGTTTCGCGGCCGGGAAGTCTGGCCAAAAAGGCGTTGGTGACGCCGTTCTGGGCATCCACCCAGGCGCGCACCTGCGGGTCGTTGCGCACGTCATTCTCGAGCCAGCGATAGGGATCCGCGACCGGCGTCCCGAACTCGGTCTCGACGAGGTCGACGCGCTTGGTCGGCGGATAAGCGATCGTTGCCGCCGAAGCGGCCGGCTGGGCCGCGCGGCCCGCATCGAGCGGGATCATCGCAACGGCCGACGAAAGAAGGGCAACACCAAGCAGGCTCCGACGCATTTTTCCCCACCCAAGAAAGAAACGGACGCCACTGGCTAGCAGCGACGTCCGTTCATTCTCAAGCTAGATGATGTCGTGCAGCGCGAAGAGCGCAGCGCCATGCTCGAACCCCTCGCCGCCGAACGCCAGATTATGGTCGAAGCTCGGGGCATTCAGCGACTCCTTCGAGACCAGCTGCGCGGCCGCGACAGAGGACGCCGAGGCGGTGAACTCGAAGTCGCTCGCGTGCAGTTGGTTGGGCTTGTAGCCCTCGACCGTCAGCGAATCCGTCGTTCCCCAGGTGATGACCGTGTTGCTCCCGACCTTGGTCAGCGTGAGGTCGCTGAAATCGTCGACTCCGGCGACTCCGGAGAACACGATCCGGTCGGTGTGGCCGAAGTCGGTTATACGGTCGTCGCCGCTGTTCGTCTCGATGATGAACCGATCGTCGTTCTGGTTACCAGTCAGGACGTCGTCGCCGCGGCCGCCGTAGAGGGTGTCGTTGCCCTTGCCGCCGATCAGCGTGTCGTTGCCCGAGGTGAAGTCGGGGTCGCCGGGGTTGATCCCGGGCTCGTCGGCCTGCTGGCCGAACAAAGTGATCGGGCCTGAACCGCCGACGGTGCCGGTGATGTCGACCCACAGCCGGCCGTCGCCGTAGAGCGTGTCGTTGCCGTCGCCGCCCGACAGCGTGTCGCTGCCGAGGTCGCCGAGCAGCATGTTGGCCCCGCTGTTGCCGGTCAGCACGTCGTCGAACAGCGAGCCCGAGACATTCTCGAACCCGGTGGTGGTCATCGACCCCTGCTCGGTCGCCTGGGCGAAGCCCTGCAGCGCGAGGCTGTAAGTCACGCCGGCGGACGATATCTCGACATGGCCGCCGAGGAACGACAGCGTGTCGGTGCCGGTGCCCCCTTGCAGGTTGTCGTTGCCGCCGCCGGTTTCTATCAGGTCGTTGCCGCCGCCGCCGACGATCGTGTCGTCGCCGGTGCTGCCCCCGGCGACGCCGTCCGAGCCGTCCCACAGCCAGTTGTCGCCGGAATTGCCGGTCAGCGTATCGTTGAGCGTGGTGCCCGAGGCATGCTCGATCCCGATCAGCGTATCCATCCCCTGACCGGTGTCCTGGGCAACGCCCTGGATATTGAGGTCGAAGTGGATCCCCACCACCGGGGTCGGGACGAACGACGAGACGCGGTCGAACCCGGCCCCGCCGTCGAGGATGTCGGCGCCGTCCGACCCGCGCAGGAAGTCGTTGCCGTTGCCGCCGATCAAAGTGTCGGCGCCGCCGCGGCCGAACAGGGCATCGCCCCCGTCGCCGCCGGTCAGGACGTTGTCGGAATCGTTGCCGAGCAGATTGTCGCTGAACGCCGAGCCGCTGAGGTTCTCGATGCTGATCAGCGTGTCGTTCTCGGTTCCAGCGTCATTGCTGGCGAAGCCGTTGCCCGTCGGGCCCAATCCGGCGGTCACCCCCTCGGACCAGGACGCGAAGCTGGCCGTGTCGATCCCGGCGCCACCGTTCATGATATCGTCGCCGGCGCCGCCGTCGAGCGTGTCGTCGCCGGAGACGAAGTCCGGAGTGCCGTCGCCGTCCCGATCCAGGTCGTCGGTCTGGCTGAACGTGGTGATCGGGCCCGACCCGCCGGTGCCGTGGAAGTCGATCTGGATGCGGCCGTCGCCGTAGAGCGTGTCGTTGCCGCCGCCGCCCGACAGGACGTCATTACCGAGATCGCCGGCGATGACATTGTCGTTGCCGTCGCCAGTCAAACTGTCGTCGTAAATCGAGCCCGAGAGATTCTCGAACCCGGTCGCGGTCATCATCCCTTGCTCGGTGTTCTGGGCCGCGCCCTGGAGCGCTAGGCTGGCCGTGACGCCGGCCGCCGAAATCTCGGTCGTTCCGCCGAGCAGCGACCAGGTGTCGATGCCGGTCCCGCCGTCGAGCGTGTCGTTGCCGTTGCCGACCTCGACCACGTCATTGCCGCCGCCGGCGCTGATCGTGTCGTCGCCGCTGGCCGCGACCGCCGGGTCGCCGTCGGCGCCGTCCCACAGCCAGTTGTCGCCGCTGTTGCCGATCAGCGTGTCGTTGAGCACCGTCCCCGAGGCATGCTCGATGCCGATCAGCGTATCCATGCCCTGCCCGGTGTCCTGGGCGACGCCCTGGATGTTCAGGTTGAAGCTGATGCCGCCGGTCGGAGCGACCACGAACGAGGATACGCGATCCCAGCCGTCGCCGCCGTCGAGCGTATCGGCGCCGGCGCTGCCGCGCAGGAAGTCGTCGCCGGTGCCGCCGATCATCGTGTCGTCGCCGCCGCGACCGAACAGATTGTCGTGACCATCGCCGCCGGTGAGGACGTTATTGCTGTCGTTGCCGTTGAGCGAATCGTTGAACGCCGAGCCGGCCAGATTCTCGATGCTGGTGAGGGAGTCGAACTCGGTGCCCGACGCATTCTCGGCGGAGCCATTACCGCTGTTGCCGAGGCCTGCGAACACGCCTTCGGTCGATGAGGCGAAGCTCGCGGTATCAATCCCGGCGTCGCCGTTCAGCGTGTCGTCGCCTGCCCCACCGTCGAGCGTATCGTTGTCGTCGCCGCCGTTCAGCGTGTCGGTGCCGTCGAGCCCGAACAGCTCGTCGTTGCCGGCAAAACCATTGATGGTGTCGTCGCCGTTGGTTCCGACCAGCGCCGTAGCGCCCGCGTCGTCGCCGGGAGTCCCGTTGATCGTTGGCATAGCTATGTCCCCTGTTGGCCGGCGAATGCGCCGGCTGCCGCGCTCAGGGGTAGTCGAAATTCAAGACTGCCGCGTGACTCGGCGGCGCCCCCGAGACTCGTCTGGGGCTACTAACGGCGGTTAATCAATTCGCAAGTGCAGTGAGAACTGACGCCGGCTTAGCAACCGGCGTCGGTTCATTCTCAAACAGTCGTTCGCCGAACGCCGATCAGATGATGGTCGCCCCGGCGTCGTGATGCACCAGGACATGGTCCGACCCGGACATGCCGAGGTCCGGGCTGAACTCGAAGTGGATGGCCGGCGAGTTGCCCATCGCCACCTCGGCCGGCTGCGCGATCGCCCCGAAGTCGGCGCTGAACGTGCTGGCAACCTGGTCGGGGCCATGCAGCGCCGTCGCAGCCGGCGCGATCCGCCCGACATCGAACAGCTGATCGGACGACGACAAGGTGCTGAGCGCGACCGGCGCCAGCGCCTGGTCGTGCAGCGCGCTCTCCGCCGGGGCGCTCTTGGCGACCAGCGGAGCGGCGGCGGCCGCGAACGAGGCACTGCCGAACTGGAAGTCGGACGCAGTCAGGTTGCTAGCCTTGATGCCCTGGAGCAGGACAGAATTACCGCCCGCCCAACTGACCAACGCATCGCTGCCGACCTTGGTGATGGTGAGCTGGGCAAAGCTCGTTACGCCGCTCGACGGATCGAATGCGACCTTGTCGGTGCCCAGGGCAAAGTCGGTGACCATGTCGTTTCCGCTGCTTGCTTCCATCACGAAGCGGTCGGCGCCCTGCTGCCCGGTCATCACGTCATTGCCGGTTCCGCCGTAGAGTGAAT
>Ga0134122_10001293_pt1 | contig 17945 bp, 18 predicted proteins | sample KB302_FD_96461 | JGI IMG/M metagenome (GOLD analysis project Ga0134122, IMG submission 96461) | Terrestrial soil microbial communities without Nitrogen fertilizer from Kellogg Biological Station, Michigan, USA - KB3-0-2 | ecosystem: Environmental > Terrestrial > Soil > Unclassified ... | reverse complement strand
GCCCGAACACCGCCTGCGCGTTGGCCACCTTGTGCCCGATGCCGATGGCCGCCACCAGGGCGCCGGAGAGCGCCAGCGTCGCGAGCAGCCGGACGCGGGCGCGGCGCGAGCGCGCCACCTCCGCCGCCGAGACGAGCGCCGCCGCGTAGCCGAGGTGCTTGGCCAGCTCCCGCCAGGTGGCGGGTGGGTCCAGGCTCACCGGCCGCCAGCCGTCCAGCCCCAGCGGCTGGAGGACGAAGTCGCGCACCTCGGCGGCGCGGGGGCTCACCAGGCCCAGGAGCCAGGGCGGCAGCGGAAGGAGCTGGAGGAGGCAGAGCGCGGCCACGCCCAGCGGGAGGGCGGTCGCCAGCGGGACCCGGAGCGAGTGGCGCTGCGAGGTGGCGGCGGCGGCGGCGAGGACCAGCGAGCCCCCCGCCAGCGCGCAGGTCGGCCAGAGCGCCCACGCCGGCGCGCCGCCCAGGAGCAGGGGGGCGATGAACAGGAGCGCGCCGAGCGCGGCCTCGGCGGCCTTCGGCGCGAGCGCGGTCCGTCGGCCCATTGGCTGCGATGATGCCAGAGCGGGGTGCGCTTGCATCGGTCACGAGCGCCCGGCATGGTCGCGCCCATGGTGAGAAGGCTCCTGTTCGTCGGGGCGGCGGCGCTGGCGCTCCTGGTGCTCGGCTGCAAGGGCAACTGCCGGCAGCTCTCCGAGAAGCTCTGCGACTGCCAGGTGACCACCGCCGCCAAGACCGCCTGCCTGCAGCGGGTGGCCAGCGAGGAGGGCCGCATCGGCCCCAAAGCCGCGGACGAGGCGGTGTGCCAGCAGTTCCTGCAGACGTGCGACTGCCACCAGATCGACACGCCCGAGGGCAAGCGCGCCTGCGGGCTCGCCCGCTAGGGTCCACGGGCTGAGGAGCGGGCGGCCAGGCGAGCTATAACCCGCCTCCATGAACCGACTGGCCTTCGCCGTCGCGATCGGTGCCGCGCTGGTGGCGGCGGTCGTCGCCTCCAGCTGTGGTTCGGCCACCTGCAGGTCGATCTGCGCGGGCGTCTGCTCCAACCCGGACCAGGACCCGAACAACTGCGGCGGGTGCGGCACCCGCTGCGCCTCCGGGATCTGCGCCCAGGGAAAGTGCGTGGACTCGTGCACCGCGCCGGCGCAGCAGTGCGCCGGCACCTGCTCCGACTTCCAGAGCGACGCCTACCACTGCGGCGTGTGCAACAACTCGTGCAACGGCGGGTCGTGCTCGGGCGGCGCCTGCAACTGCCCGGGCGGCGCCATCTCCTGCCCGCTCCCGGGCACCACCACCAACACCTGCGCCGACCTGCAGACGGACCCGAACCACTGCGGCCACTGCGGCACCATCTGCGGGCGGGGCTTCCAGTGCCAGGCCGGCGTCTGCACCTGCCCGGCGCCCGCGGTCACCTGCAGCGGCGGCCTGGAGTGCGCGGACAAGGCCAACGACCCGCAGAACTGCGGCGGCTGCGGCATCCAGTGCGGCGCGGACCAGGTCTGCATCAGCGGCAACTGCCAGTGCCGGCCGGGCCTGAGCAAGTGCATCCCGCCCGGCGGCGGCGTGCCGACGTGCAACGACACCACCTCGGACCCGAACGACTGCGCGGCGTGCGGGAACATCTGCGCCGCCGGGTCGCAGATCTGCAAGGAGTCCAGCTGTGTAGCGGCCACCCAGCCGTGCTCCCCCGGCACCACGCTCTGCGGCGGCGGCTGCGTGAACCTGCGCACCAGCGCCGCCAACTGCGGCACCTGCGGTAACGCGTGCCTGCGCGACGAGCTGTGCGTGAAGCGGTCCGACGACCAGTTCGCGTGCGGGCGCTACTCGGTCGGCATCGGCTGCACCTCCTGCCCCTGCCCCGCCTGCATCAGCCTCGGCCGGGCGTGCTGCCCGTCGTCCTGGGCGGACGGGGTCGTGTACTGCGTGCGCGACGGCTGCCCGTCCAATTAGTGGAAGGGAGCGGAGGTGACGCGGTGCTGAAGTACGTCGCGCTGGGCGATTCCACCGGCGCCGGAGTGGGCGCCAACGGCGAGGGGTACCCGGAGCTGCTCTTCCAGCGGCTGAAGGCGGCGGGCTCCCCGGCCGGCATCCTCAACGTGTCGCAGAGCGGCGCCACCACCAGCCAGCTCCTGGGCGGGCCGGTGCAGAAGGCGGCCTCCAAGTCTCCGGACCTGGTGACGCTGGGGGTGGGGACGAACGACCTGTGGAAGATGGTCCCGCTGGACACCTTCCGGATGAACCTGAAGCTGATCGCGGACGCGCTGGAGAAGAGCGGGGCGGAGGTGATCGTCTCCAACATCATCGACCTGTCGCTCGCGCCGGTGGCGGCGGTGATCGAAGCCTTCTTCATGATCCCGAAGCCGATGTTCCTGTCGCGGCTGAGGCAGTTCAACGACCTGCTGGGCGCGCTGGCGCGGCGGCCCCGCTTCACGGTGGTGGACCTGCACGGGGAGAGCCGGGCGGAGCTGGCCGGCCCCCAGGGCGAGGCGCTGTTCTGCCCGGACGGGTTCCACCCGTCGCCCAAGGGGTACCAGCGCTGGACGGAGCTGCTGTGGCCCCACGTGGAGGCGGCGGCGAAGCGGTGGCAGGCCGCGCAGGGCTCATGAGCCGGACGGGTCCGGCGCGGAGGTCAGCGGACCGCCAGGCCCAGGTAGTACGGCCACGCCACCAGGCCCAGCAGGACCTGCCACCAGGCCAGGCCCGCGAACGAGGACGTGAACAGCCAGCCGATGAACCAGACGATGCCGAGCCCGCTGTGCGCCTGCACGTTGATGCGGCTGGGTTTTTCCTCGGACATGGGACGCCTCCTTCCGACTATTCGCAGCGGCGCGGGATCTTCCCGGTGAGGGTGAAGATGAGCTTCATCGCCTTGTGCCCACCGTCGGCCACGGGGTCGAACATCAGCGGGCAGCCGCCGTCGATGACGTGGATGCCGTGCTCGTGGCCGTAGCGGGTGGCCGCCTGGGAGACGCTCCCGGCGCCGAACGAGCGGTGCATCCACACGTGGTGGATCCCCAGCTCGGCGCACTCCTTCATCGTCTGCTCGGCGACCTCGGGCCGGGTGCCGATCACCACCGCCTCCACGCCGCCGGGAATGGACTTGAGGTCGTGGAAGCACGCGTCGCCTTCCACCTCGGTGGCGTTGGGGTTGACGGCGAAGACCTCGTACCCCCGGTCGCGGAGCCGCTGGTAGACGACGTTGGCGCCGTGGCCTTCGGCGTGCCGGGCGACCCCCGTCACCGCGATGCGGTGATGTGACAGGAACTCCGTGGCGGCCTGCTGGATGGTCTGCATGGTTCGGCCTCCCTCATCCGAAAAGGTAGCAAGCGCCGAGCCGCCCCTTCCGCCGCGGGCCGGCGCCAGGACGCGCAAGGGTCGCGGGAGCGGGCGGGCGTCCGGCGATTTCGTCGCGTGGGGGGACCGGGCGGATTAGCGTCCGGCGGGTGAGGGCTCCGCTCGCTTGCTGCGTGGTGGCGTTGGCGGCCGCGACCGGCTGCGGCGCGCTGGAGAAGGGCGACCGGGCGGCCGCCATGAAGCTGTGCGTGGACGACTTCGGGTCGCAGGAGTTCTGCACCTGCGCCTCGGACGAGGTCGACCACACCTTCAACTGGATGCAGCGGCGGGCCTTCCGCGCCCAGCACGTGAGCCCCAACGAGTCCGCGCTGACGAACGCGGTGGTGAAGAGCTGCGCGGCGAAGGTGCAGCTCGCCCACTGGCCGAAGTCGAGCCTCAAGGGGCTGCGGGCCGCGTGCAAGGGGCCGGAGACCTCCTGCCAGTGCATGGAGGAGTCGGTGACGCGGCAGTTCTCGTTCCAGGCGATGTCCGTGGCCGGCGCCGCCGGGAAGCTGCAGGACGACCCGCAGTTCAAGGCGGCGATGAAGCAAGCGGTGTCGGAGTGCCCGGAGGCGTTCTTCGCGGAGAACGCGCCGTGGCCGGAGTCGGCGGTGGCGAAGATGGTGGAGACCTGCATGAAGGGGGACGAGGCCAACCGGCCGTACTGCGAGTGCCTCGCGAACCGGGTCTCGAAGCGGGTGAAGATCGCCGTCATCATCCGCGTGGGGGCGGGGGACGAGGCGGCGAACAAGCAGGTGCAGCAGGTGGTGCAGGACATCACCCCGGAGTGCCTGGACCAGCAGCCCAAGCCGCCGCCGGCGCCGCACACCCACCGGCGGCCCAAGGGGAAGTGAGCGCCGGCGGCGCGCCCGTGCTGCCGCCCCCGCTCCACCCCAGCGCTTGAAACCCGCAACACCTCGCGCCAGGGGCGCGGCCCCTCCTCGGGCGCTCTGCCACGGGGCGCGAGGTGTTGCGCGTTTCTCGCGTCACGCCGCGCGGGCGAGCGCCGGCGGGCTGGCGCGCTGCTCGGTCGCGGCGGACTCGCGCCCCGCCAGCGCCCAGCCGATCGCCGTCGCCGCGGCCACCGCGCCGAGGAGGGCGAGGGTGACGCCGCCGGGCGCGATGATGGGCTCCGCCCTCAGCGCCTGGACGATGAGCACCCCGATGAACCCGAGGTACCCGGCCGACGCCACCCGCACCAGCCTTCGCTGCGCGAGCGCGCTCAGCCCGCGCCTCGACCCGCGGCGCCGGATCCACAGGCCCACCAGCGGCACCACCTGCAGCGCGTGGAGCCCGAAGAAGTGCCCGATCCGCAGGTCGCCGCCCTCCGTGCTCCACCCCACCAAAGGCAACCCCCTCCCGCCGTCCGGCACGCCCACCGCGTGCGCGCCCGTGCGCGCCGGCTGCCCACCCTGCTGCATCACCTGCATCTGCGACCGCGTGGGCGCCGTCATCAGCCCACCCAGCCCCGCGCCAATCATCGAGACGATCACCCCGGTCCGCAGCGCCGACGCCAGCGCCGGGTCCGCGAACCGCTGCCGCACCAGCAGCACCGGCATCGTCCACCCCGTCCCCCACGCGACCAGCACCGCGGCGCCCATGATGCCGAACACCGTCTTGTCGAAGGTCGTCCCGGTGTTGAAGTGGCTGACCACCCCGCGGCCGGCCTGCATGGCGATCAGCGCCACCTCGAGCGCCAGCACGAACCCCGTCGCCCACGACACCGCCTTCAGCGCCCGGCGGTGCCCCTCGATGTGCGTCATCACCCACGCCAGCGTGGTCATGTAGATCGCCCCGGAGATGGCGAACTTCGCCGGCTTGATCCACGCCACCTGCCCGTTCACCACCCGCTGATCCACCACCGCCAGCACCACGAACACCACCAGCGCGGCGAGGTGCGCCGCAGTGGACACCATCATCTCGGGCGAGACCGCCCACAGCTTCCGCGCGAACGTCTTCGAATTCATGGAGCCACTCCTTGAACGGCGGGGGTATCGAGCCCGCGGCGGGCGGCGGCGGACCGGATCCCCAGGTACGCCAGCATCCCGATGGGCCCGAACATCAACGTGAGGAACAGCAGCGGGGAGATGACCCACGCGCTGATCCCGCGCTCCTTGGCGTCGAGGTAGATCCACCGCCCGACGAACAGGTCGAGCGCCAGGAAGTGCAGCCACCCGATGGTGGCCCCCTCCGGCGTCCCCAGCAGCGCGCTGATCTCTCCCAGCTTCGGCTGCATCAGCGCCGGGAAGATCGCGCCCATCCTCGGCGCCACCAGCGCCAGGTACATCAGCGCGGGGAGCACCGGGCCGACCGGGAACCGCATCGCCCACGCCGTCACCCGCGTCCGCGGCGCGAAGATCATCAGCAGCCAGAACGGCATCACCAGCACCCCGGTGAGCCCGAACAACCTCTCCATGTTCATCGTCGGCCTCCTTGCGTTTACGTTCGTTAACTTCAGGTCATGAAAAAAGGGCGCGGGCACCGGCGCCCCCGCCCTACGACGACGGTCCAGCCAGACCGGCGATCATCCGCTTCACGGATTGCCGGTACACCTCCTGGAACTGCTCGTCCGGCAGGTCGAACGAACCGCAGACCTGCAATGACGCCAGCCCATGCACGTGGGCCCAGACGCTGATCGCCACCTGCTCGGGGTCGTCCTTGCGGAGGTCGCCGGAGTCCATGCACTCGCGGATCCGGTCGACGAGGAACTGGAAGGTGGAGGCGGGGTCGAAGCGGTGGCTCTGGAAGCCCGGTCGGTCCGCCGGCTTCGGCACCGGGCTCATGAAGATGGTCCGGTAGATCTCCCGCTGCTCGAGGGCGAAGTCCAGGTACGACTCCGAGCTGCGCAGGAACCGCTCCATGGGCGTCTTCCCGCCCAGGGCCCGGTGCAGATACGCCCCGAAGGTGAGGAAGGCCTGGCCGATCAGCTCGGTCAGCAAGTCCTCCTTGTTGTCGAAGTGCCGGTAGAGCGCGGTGGCCGTCACCCCCACCCGCTCCGCCACGCCCCGCATGGTGACCGCCTGCACGCCGCCCTCCAGGTAGAGGGCGCGGGCCGAGGCGAGGATGCGTTCACGAGGCTCCGACGACATGGTTAACGAACGTTAACCTGCCGCGGCCCGGCTGTCAACTCCCCTCAAAATCCCCAGCCGACGGAGACCCGCAACCCGGGGAGGAGGATGGGGCCGGCCGACGTGGCGGCCACGTCGGCCCCGAGCCCGAGAGACAGCGCCAGGCGTTGGGGGGCGACGATCCGGGCGCCCGCCGCCGCGCCGACGCCGAGGCCGTTCCCCTGGTACAGCAGGTTGGCGTAGTGCTGGCTGAGGTGCCCGTCGAAGAACACCTGCCATGGCCCCAGGCCAAACTCCACGGGCTGGAGGTACCAGCGCCCGCCGGCCTGCCAGTCCCAGCCGAGCCCGCCCATCCCACCACTCCCGAAGACCGAGGCGCTCTGGTCCAACTGCAACTCCAACTCCGCGTTCAGGGTCCCCGTGATCAACCTCAAGGGGGCGGTGTACAGGAGCACCCGTGGACCCTGCCACCGGGGCTCCACGGTGGGCTCCACCTGGGGCGGCGGCGGCGGCGGGGTCAGGTTGGCGGCGGCCAGCGACAGAGCGCTCAAGGTGGCGAGGAGCATGACCAGGCACGAAGCAACGCCCGTGCCCTCTCATGTCTGCGGAATCCCGTTCCCGGCGAAGGGGGTGTGCAGCGCCGGGCACAGCGCGCTGTGCCTTCAGGCGTACAGCGCCCAGGCGGCGACGGCGGCGTACAGCCCCAGGTCCACCAGCAGCGCGGGGTCCGACAGCAGGACCCGCTCCGGCGAGCCGCCCGCGCCGCGCCGGTGGACGAGGAACAGGTAGCGGAAGAACCCGTACATCACGAACGGCACGGTGAACTTCATCCGGTCCGACCCCACGTGCTGGATGGTCTCCGGCGAGACCGAGTAGATGCCGTACGCCACCAGGCACGCGGCGGCCACCACGGCCAGCATCTGGTCCAGCATGGGCAGCGAGTACTCGGAGAGGTTGGCGCGGTGGGACGCGGCCTCCGCCTGCAGCGAGGTGAGCTCGTGCCGCCGCTTGGCGAACCCCAGGAACACCGCCAGCAGCAGGGTGCACAGGAACAGCCAGTTGGAGACGGGGACGGAGATCGCCACGCCGCCGCCCACCACGCGCACCACGAAGCCGGCGGCGATGGCGCACACGTCCACGATGACCAGGTGCTTGAGCACCAGCGTGTAGGCGACCTGCAGGCCCACGTAGCCGGCGACCATGGCCGCGAACTCCAGCCGCGCCGCCGCCGCCAGCGCGAACCCGACGGCCCAGCACAGGGCGACCATCCCCACCGCCACCTTCCCGGAGATGAGGCCGGCGGCGATCGGCCGGTGGCGCTTCTCCGGGTGCTGCCGGTCGCGCTCGCGGTCCACCCAGTCGTTCATCACGTAGACGCCGCTGGAGACGAGGCAGAAGGAGAGCGCCGCCAGGGTGGCGCGGAGCGCGGCGCCGTCGGAGAAGACCGCCCGCGCGAACAGCAGCGGCGCGTAGACGCCCAGGTTCTTCGTCCACTGGCGGGGCCGCAGCGCCCGGACCAGCACCGCGGCGGACGGCGCGCCCATCAGCGGCGGCCGATCCCGTAGTACGTGAAGCCCTTCTCGCGCATCCGCGCCGGGTCGTACAGGTTGCGGCCGTCGAACACCACCGGGGTCTTCATCAAGGACTTCATCCGGTCCAGGTCCGGGCGGCGGAACTCGTTCCACTCGGTGACCACGAAGAGCGCCTCCGCGCCCTCCAGCGCGGAGTAGGGGTTGGGCGCGTAGCGGATGCGGTCGCCGAACAGCCGGCGCGCGCTCTTCTCCGCCACCGGGTCGTGGCAGCAGATGCGCGCGCCCTTGCCCAGCAGGCCCTCCACCACGTCGATGGCCGGCGCCTCGCGCATGTCGTCCGTCTTGGGCTTGAACGACAGGCCCCACACCGCCAGCGGGCGGTCGGCCAGCGAGCCGAAGTGCTTCACCGCGCGCGCCACCAGCAGCTTCTTCTGGCGCTCGTTGGTGCGCTCCACCGCGCGCAGCAGGTCCAGCTCCAGCCCCTGGTCACGGGCGGTGGCCACCAGCGCCTTCACATCCTTGGGAAAGCAGGAGCCGCCGTAGCCGACGCCGGGGAAGAGGAACGGGTAGCCGATGCGGGCGTCCGCCCCCATCCCCTTGCGCACGAAGTCCACGTCCGCGCCCACCTTCTCGCAGAGCAGCGCCAGGTCGTTCATGAACGAGATGCGGGTGGCGAGCATCGCGTTGGCGGCGTACTTGGTCAGCTCCGCCGAGTGGGTGTCCATGAAGAGGATGGGGTGTTCGGTGCGGACGAAGGGGGCGTACAGCTCCGCCATCACCTGGCGCGCGCGCTCCGAGGAGGCGCCGATGACCACCCGGTCCGGCTTGAGGAAGTCCTCCAGCGCGGCGCCCTCCTTGAGGAACTCCGGGTTGGAGACGGCGTCGAACTCGACGGCGGTGATCTTGGCGATCTCCTCGCGGATCCGGTCGGTGGTGCCCACCGGCACGGTGCTCTTGGCCACCACCACCGTGTACCGGCGGAGGGCGGCGCCGATCTGCCGGGCGGCGGCGAGCACGTGCTGGACGTCCGCGTCCCCCGATTCGCCCGGCGGCGTCCCCACGGCGATGAACACCACCTCGGCGGCGCCGATGGCCTCCGCGGCCTCGGTGGTGAAGGAGAGGCGGCCGTCGCGCGCGTTGCGCCGCACCAGCTCCTCCAGGCCGGGCTCGTAGATGGGGAGCTCGCCGCGGCGGAGGAGGTCGATCTTCGACGCGTCCACGTCCACGCAGGTGACGTCGTTGCCGCTGTCGGCGAAGCAGGTGCCGGCCACCAGGCCCACGTAGCCGGTGCCCAGGATGCAAATCTTCATGGCTCGGGCCGGTTATAGCGTGTAGCTGTAGCCAACTCATGGGCGACACCCCTCCCACCACAGCCGACGCCGTGGCCCCGTTCAGCGGGCTCTCCAGGGCGGAGAAGGTCTTCACCATCACCGGCTCCCTGCTCGGCCTGCTGCTGGCGGCGCTGGACCAGACGGTGGTGGCCACCGCCGGCCCGTACATCCAGAAGGACCTGCACATCGAGGCGTCGCTGTACGTGTGGCTCACCACCTCGTACCTGGTGGCCTCCACGGTGCTGGTGCCGATCTACGGGAAGCTGTCGGACCAGTTCGGGCGGCGGCGGATCCTGCTCTCGGCGATCTTCATCTTCCTCGCCGGGTCGTTCCTGTGCGGCAAGTCGCAGACGACCGGCCAGCTGATCGCCTTCCGCGCGATCCAGGGCGCGGGGTCGGCGGGCCTGTTCACCACCGCCTTCGCCGTGGTGGCGGACATCTTCTCCCCGCGGGAGCGCGGCCGGTACCAGGGCGTGTTCGGCGGGGTCTTCGGTCTCGCCAGCGTCATCGGGCCGCTGGTGGGCGGCGTCATCGCCGACACCGGACCCGAGGGGTGGCACTGGGTGTTCTACGTCAACCTCCCCATCGGCCTGATCGCCGTCCTGTTCATCCTGGCGAAGATGCCGCCGCTCCGGCTGGCCAGCCGCGAGGGCGGGGCGGTGGACTGGCTGGGCGCATTGACGCTCAGCGCCGGCGTGGTGCCGCTGCTGCTGGCGCTCAGCTTCGGGCGGGGGGCGGGGGACCGGCGCGGGGGCGGGTGGCCGTGGCTCTCCTGGCAGATCGCGACGCTCTTCGCCGTGGCCGTGGCGGGGACCGCAGTCTTCCTCCTGGTCGAGCGGCGGACCAAGAACCCCATCGTCAACCTCGATCTGTTCGGCATCCGCCCGTTCCGGCTCACCAACCTGGCGACGTTCGTGGTGGGCGGGTCGTTCCTGGCGGCCATCGTCTTCCTGCCGCTGTTCATGGTGAACGTGGTGGGCCTGTCCGCCACCCGGTCCGGGCTGACCACCACCCCGCTCACGTTCGGGCTGATCGCCGGGAACATCGTGGTGGGGCAGTTGGTGGCGAAGATTGGCAAGTACAAGGGCCTGCTCATCGGATCTCTGGTGATCCTCTGCGTGTCGATGGTGGTGATGGGCTTCACGATCACCGCGCACAGCACGCAGACCGAGCTCACGCTGAAGATGATCATCGTCGGGGTGGGGCTGGGCCCGTCCATCCCGCTGTTCACGCTGGCCATCCAGAGCGCCGTGCCGCCGCAGCAGATCGGCGTGGCGACGTCCATGGCGACGTTCTCCCGGCAGATGGGGAGCACGGTGGGGTTGGCCATCGTGGGGACCATCTTCGCCACCACGCTGTCCACCCGGATCGGCGAGGAGATGGGCGCGGTGATGGCGCGGGTCCCGCCGGAATTCCGGCAGCGCGTCGCTCAACTCCAGGGCGGCGAGGGCGCCAAGGGTGGCGGCGGCCCGGCGGACGACATGGGCGGCGGCACCGGCACGTTCGACGCGGAGAAGATCAAGGCGAAGGTGCACGAGGAGTTCGCGGCTCAGCGGAAGCAGCTGGAGGCGTCGCTGGCGAACGCGCCGCCGGACGACCCGCGCCGCAACGCGCTCGGGGGGATGCAGGTGGGCGAGCAGAAGGCGCTGGGGATGGTGGACGACCTGGCGCTGGCGATGAAGGAGGCGTTCACGGACGCCATCAAGCGCATCTACCAGGCGTCGATCATCATCTCGCTGCTCGGATTGCTCCTCACCCTCGTCGCGCCCGAGGTCCCGCTGCGCGAGCAGAGCGGACCGCGACCGGTGGCGGAGTGAGGGCGCTGATGGTGATGGCGTTGCTCTCCGCCTCCGGCTGCGGCGGGAGCTTCGACGGCCACCCGGGCGGGCTCGGGATGTTCGTGCGCGAGGCGATCTTCCTGAGCGAAGGCAGCGCCGTCGACCTGCTCATGGACGACCACGGCGGCCTGTGCGACGCGATCTTCGAGGGCCACGTGCTGCCGGACGCGACCATCTTCGACGTCTTCTTCAGCGACCGCGCCACCATGGACACCCTGCAGCCGGGCTCCTACCCCGTGGAGATCGGGAACACGACCGACCCCAGGGTCATCGAGGATGCGCGGATCCTCAAGACGGGCGCCAACTGCCGCGAAGCCCAGAGCGTCGTGGCGCAGGGCGGAGGCGCGATGGTGACGAAGTTCTTCCCCTTGCCTTCGTCAGGCGTCCTCCGCGGTTCGTTCGACATCACCTTCGCGCCGGACGGAGCGCGGGCCACCGGCACGTTCGACGCCCGGTTCTGCCAGGGCTCCATTGGAGAGTGGCTGCGCTCCACCGGCTGCCCGTAGCGCTCAGCCGGCGCCGCCCACCAGCCAGCGCCGCAGCCGGTCCGCGCCGCGCACCACGCGCAGCTTCCCCAGCGCGCAGACCGGCCCCACCACCAGCCGCTCCAGGAGCTGGCGGGTGGCGCCGCGCAGGTCCCCCGGCCGCGCCTCCGCCGCCGTTGCCTCCAACTCCGGGAACAACCGCGCCGCCACGGACGCGGAGGCCCACAGCGCCCGCTCCAGGCGCCACTCCTTCGCGCGCGTCTTCAAGGTGGCGAAGTCCGGCTTCCGCGAGTACGGCCCCCCCAGCGACGGCGCGCCCAGCAGCAGCTCCCGCAGGTCGACGAAGGAGATCAGCGGGACCTGGTAGCCCTCGCGCGCGTGCTCCAGGCAGAGCGCGAGGACCGCGTCCTCCAGGTCCAGCCGGAACGCCGACGGCCCGTACACCTTCATCGGCATCATCCGCCGCGCCATCGCCGCCTCCGCCGCCTCGCGCCCCGGCCCCAGCAGCCGCGTCCGGATGATCACCGCCGTCCGCCCATCCGACAGCGCGTGCGCCGCGCCCGCCTCCTGCGCCGCCGCCGGGTCCGGCCGGAAGTCCGCCTGGCCCAGCGCCTTGAACAGCGGCGCCAGCGACTCCGGCGCCGCCAGCAGCTGGATCTCCAGCACCGGCCGGAACGCCACGTGCGGATAGAGCGCCTCCGCGAACGACGCCCCGCCCAGCAGCGCCCACCGCTGGCCCTCCACCTCGTCCGCGGCGCGCTTGAAGTTCACCAGCTTCATCACGTTGTCGTTGAGCGACCCCTGGTACACGGACAGCAACCGGTCCCGCACCCACTCCGGCGCGCCCGCCCCCGCCATCCGGTACTCCAGGTTGTAGGCGGCCATGGGCGCCAGCCCCTGCGCGATCGCCCAGTCCGCGTACTCCTCCCACGGCGCCCCCGCCAACGACCTCCGCGGCGGGTCGAACGACGCGAGCGACCGGAATGTGTCCAGCAGTGAAGGGGCCACGGCGCGCCACGCTCTACCACCGCTCGCCTCGCAAAACCCCCTCCCCGACCCCAGGTCAGGCCGGTTACCGTGAAGATCCCTTCCGGAGGCCGCTCTTGACTCTGCGTCACGCCCTCGCCGCGCTCGCCCTCGCCGCCTCCGTCTCCGCCGCCGCCCAGGACAAGCCCAAGGACTTCACCCCGGTGGAGTTCACCATCAGCGGCGGCATCAGCCTCGGCAACTACGAGGCGGGGCTGAACTGGGCGGTGGTGCGGCTCATCAAGCTCCACGAGCACGACGCCAACCTCCTCAAGGGCCTCCCGCCGCCGAAGATGGTGGCGGTGACCGGCGCCTCGGCCGGCAACATCAACGCGCTCATCGCCGCCATCGAGTGGTGCCGCGCGGACGGGGGCGGCGCCACCCCGCTGGGCAACGACTTCTACCAGTCGTGGATCCCCGTCGGCTGGGACGGCCTCTTCGCCGGCGACCGCACCTGCGTGCAGTACTGCCACGACCTCCACCTCGAATCGACCTGGGCGGCGCGGGTGGGCGGCGGCGGCGCGGACAGTTGCCTGGTCGCGTGTCAGAAGGACTGCAAGGCCGTCGGCGGGACGGACTGCGAGGACGGCGGCCCCGCCTACCGCATCGACGACGCGGTGTTCACCCGGCGCGCCTTCCTCGGGGTGGAGGAGAGCTTCCGCCACGCCATCGAGCAGGTGAAGTACGACCCGGCGTGCAAGCTGGCGGTGGGCATCACCACCACCAAGTTCCACCCCACGCTGCTCGACGTCACCGGCCCGCCGCCGGTGGACACCGAGCGCCGCGCGGAGCCGCCGCACTACGCGCCGGAGCCCTACGCCGTGAGCCAGGACGGGCTCACCATCGAGTCGCAGCGCTTCGTCACCTCCCTGCGCGCGGAGACCCGCGAGGGCCGGTTCGGCTACTACGAGCACTCCTTCCAGGACGACCACACCCTGGGCAGCTACCTGCACCTGCCCAAGGTGCAGGGCACGGACAACCGCGTGTCGGTGGACGACATCCTGTCGCTCACCGAGGCCTCCAGCGCCTTCCCCCTCGCCTTCGGCCCCCGGAAGCTGCGCTTCTGCCGGGTGACGGAGAAGCCGGCGCCGGCCGGGCCGGAGTGCGTGGAGAACGAGCTGCAGACCCACGACTGGTTCATCGACGGCGGCGCGTTCGACAACGTCCCGCTCGGGCTGGGCTACTCACTCACCGAGGCGATGGTGGACCGCATCGGCGGAGTCACCACCAAGGACCGCCACTTCTTCTACATCGACCCCGCGCGGCGCCGGTACATCTCCGACAACGGCGACCCGGCCGGCATCGAGACCACCACCCCGACGCCCGTCTACCCGTCGCTGACGGAGGTGGCGAACCTGGCGGGCAACTTCTACGCGGTGGCCGGCAAGTACGAGCTGCAGACGGTGGCCCGCTATGTCTGGCGCGAGAACCCGACCCAGCAGCCGCCGAAGTTGCTCATCGCCGGGCGGCTCACGCCCATCATCGGCGAGTACCTCTACGCCTTCGGCGCCTTCCTCGCCCGGCCGTTCCGGACCTTCGACTACGAGGTGGGCGTCTACGACGGCGCCTACGACTACGCGCGGTGGGTCTGCGACCAGGAGGCGTACGCGTCGCAGGGGAAGGCGGCGCGCAGCAAGCCGCGATGCATGTTCGACCAGCTCAAGTCCACGTACGCGGAGCTGGGGATGCCCGGCCCCGGCGCCGACGAGCCGCGCTACGTGTTCCACTCGCTGCTCAGCCGCGAGTTCAAGACCTGGAGCCGCGTCAGCACCGGCGCCGAGCAGCAGGAGCTGGCCGGCCTGGCGAACGAGGCGGCGGAGTGGAGCAGGTCGCAGGGCTACGACGTAGCCAAGCCGCCCAACGTGGCGGTGGGCGCGCTGGTCCGCGCGGTGGGGGCGCTGCACGACGAGGAGGTGGACGCGGTGTCGGGCGGCCCGGACGCCGAGGCGAAGGCGGAGCGGGTGAAGGAGCACCGGACCGACTTCGCCTACTTCCTCGAGCTGCTGGGGAAGGACGCGTTCGAAGGCTACTCGGAAGAGGAGCGCGAGCTCCTGGCGGACCCGGCGGCGTTCAGCAACCGCGCGCTGCTGAGCATCCTCTCCCGCGGCCGGCAGATCGAGCACCAGCAGAAGAACGTCAACACCACCCGCGCGCTGATCGCCGCCCAGGTGGCGGTGCTCACCCAGCAGTCGAACAAGACCCTGGGGCTGGAGCTGGACCCGTCCTCCATCCCCGACGACAACGTGCTCACACCGGGCAAGGTGCTGGCCCGCATCATCCCCTACCGCTTCAACTACCGGCGCCCGGCCTATGCGCCGCCGGTGGGGTTCAACCTCTTCACCAGCCGCTGGGACCGGCTGGAGCTGGGCTACGAGCCGACGCTGGGCCTGACCCCCGACTTCGCGCTCATCCTCCCCGTGGGCGGCTACTGGCAGCTCAACCCCGCCTCCATCGGCCTCTTCACCACGCCGGGCGTCCTCTACCGCCACCACGACCCGTGGTTCTCCGGCGCGGACCTGGGCGTGAAGCTCAGCAAGGGGTTCTTCGGCGTGCCGGACTACGACGCCGTCTTCCACGTGGGCGCGGAGCTGGGCGTGCGCGTGCTGGGCGGGAAGGTGCGGCTGTCGCTCGCCATGGACGACTTCCGCAACGGCGTCGTCACGTTCGGCTTCGGGCTGATCGACCTCAACGGGATGCTCTACTGGGGGGTGCGCATCATCGAGGGGGCGTGACGCCGCCCGCGGCTCACCGCATCCGGTCCGGCTCGACGATGGCGCGGTGGCTCAGCGGGCCGACGTAGGTCTGCAGGTGGACGCGTTCGCGCGGGAAGCCCACCGCCCAGCGCGTGGAGGCGACCGGCGGCCGGGGATCGCCCGAGCCCATGGCGAACGCGTCCAGCCCGTACGAGTCGAGCAGCTTGGCGATCGCCCCGCCGGTGCCGTGGAGCGAGAGCACCACGATGGGCCGGGCGGCGCGGAGCACGTGCGCGGCGCCGCGCAGCACGGCCGCCTCGGCGCCCTCCACGTCCACCACCAGCAGGTCCGGCGGCGGCGCGGTGTTCTTGGCCACCACCTGGTCCACGGTGCGCACCGGCACCTGGAGGAAGCCGGACGGCTCGGGCGGGAGGCCGGCCGTCTCCAGGCGGCTGTGGCCGGGCATCCGGGAGAGCTGCAGCCGCGCGGTCCCCTCCCGGTCGGCGAGCGCGGTCCGCTCCAGCTGCACGTGGTGCATCTCGTTCTTCGCCACGGACCGCTCCAGGAGCGCGCCGTAGTCCGGGATGGGCTCGAAGGCGATCACCCGCCCCTCGGCGCACCGCCGCGCCGCCACCATGGAGAGCAGCCCGTAGCCGGCGCCCACGTCGAACACCACCATCCGGTCCCGCACCAGCAGGTCGATGGCCCGCTGCATCGCCACGTCGGAGGTGGAGAGCGCGGTGGCCAGCGCGGTGGCGCCCGGGTTGAACCACAGGCCGCCCGCCGCGCCGTGCTGGAGCTGGACGTCCGTCTCCGCCAGCGGGTCGTACGCCGGCGGCTGGACCTTGTCGGTGGGCCGCGAGCTCCGCCCGCGCTGCGGGTCCGTGCTCACCTCGTCCGGGCCGGTGTCCTTCACCACGCGCGGCATGGGCCGGGTGGCGAGCGGCGACCCCGCCTGCCCCAGGATGTCGAACGGGATGTCCGCGGGCGCGGTGGCGGCCTGCGCGGCCGCGCTCTCGGGCGTGGCGGTGCCCCCCGGCGTGGCGCGGCGGATCTGCAACCCCGGCTGCGGGTACGAGGTGGTCGGCGAGTCGGGCCCCAGCGGCGCCGGCCCGCCGCCGCTGGTCCGCCGGCGGACGAGCCGGCGGAAGGCGGTGGTGATGCGCGTGCCGAGCCGGCGGAGGAAGCTCACTCGTAGCGCTCGGCGGTGGGAGGGTTGGGGGGCGTCGGGCTCTCCTCCTTCAGGGGCGAGATGTAACCTCAATTCAGCCCTTCGCGAAGCGGCGCCACGCCAGGCCGAGAAGCGGCCAGGGGCGAGGGGCGAGGAGCACCTTGGCGGCGACCCACGCCGGGCGATGTCCGGCGAAGTAGGCGGAGGAGAGCCTCTCCTCCGAGAACAGCCGCTCCGCGGCCGCGGCCCGCCAGCGGGAGGGGCGGAGGGCGGCGAGGACATGGGCGGGGATGGGCGCCTCCAGGAGCCGCGCCGCGGCGTCCAGGGCATAGAAGGCCAGGGCCGCGGTGCCGGTCTCGGCGGCGGTGCTTAGGAGTCGCTCCCAGTCGAGGGACGGCTCGGCGCGGGCGAGGAGCTTGAGGTCGTAGACCCACGCCAGGCGCTGGAGGAGGTGGTTGGTGGCGTGGACCGCGAGGTAGAGCAGCTCGTCGTCCGGGGCGAGGCGGAGGTGCTTGCGGCCGCCCGTCTCGGCTTCGAGGGAGCGCTCGCGCAGGGCGGCGCCGGTGATCAGCTCGCCGAAGGGGGCGATGGGGTAGCGGTGGAGCTCCACCAGTCCCTCGGGGCCCTGGAGCTCCACGTGGTGCGGCTCGTGGGCGGGCGCGGCGCGCAGGCCCATCCCTTCGAGGGCGTGCTGCGCGCGGGCGGCGTCCGCGGGAGGGACCCAGAGGTCGACGTCCGTGGAGGCGCGGTGGCCGGCGTCGCCGTAGAGGCGCTCCGCCAGCGGGACGCCCTTGAGCACGACGGGGACGAGCCCCGCCGCGGCGAGCGCGTCCAGCGACCGCCCGAGGAGCCGTTTCACCCTCACCGACGCGGCGCGGAAGCCCAGCGCGTCGCGCCGGAGCTGCTCCGCGTCCGGGCCCGGGAGCCGCGCGCCGGAGCGCTCCAGCGCGTGCAGCGCCAGGCCGGAGAGCCCGTGGCGGCCCGCCTCGGCGACCAGGCCGGAGGGGTCCAGCGAGGCGGCCACCGGGAGACCCTCGGGGTGGTCGGGCCAGCGGCGGAGGAGGTCGATCAGGGCCGCCACGACGGGAGTCCTCGCGGCAGTGGAGGGTGATGACCTTCGCCCAGCTCGCCATCAGGCATCAGCCGCATGCGGAGCCCTCCCGCTAGCGGAGGGTGATGACCTTCGCCGGGTCCGCGGCGTCGCGCGCCTGGATGACGCTCACCGCCTTCGCCACCGCGTCCGCCAGCACCTCCAGCGCCAGCTCCTCGTCGCGGTCCACCTCCCCGCGGCCGTCGCACCAGGTGAGCGCCAGCCGGCCCAGCGAGGCCTCGCCGTGGCGGAGCTCCAGCACCAGCTCGAAGGGGAGCGCGGCGCCGGCGGAGCGGGAGGCCTCGAAGGTGACGGCCTCCGCGCCGCCCTGGCGCGGGCGATCCACGCGGAGGGAGAGGCGGGCGGCGTCCAGCGTCTCCGGGAG
>Ga0134122_10001292_pt1 | contig 17950 bp, 19 predicted proteins | sample KB302_FD_96461 | JGI IMG/M metagenome (GOLD analysis project Ga0134122, IMG submission 96461) | Terrestrial soil microbial communities without Nitrogen fertilizer from Kellogg Biological Station, Michigan, USA - KB3-0-2 | ecosystem: Environmental > Terrestrial > Soil > Unclassified ... | reverse complement strand
TTTTAGATGCTGTCCGACGCGTGCTAAAGGAGCGATACCCAAAAACTCCACGGATCAGCCGCAATGGGCAAGCGGTGACGATCACCTTCGCTGACTTTAAGGTCGATGTTGTTCCTGGTTTCTATCGTAGCGGAGGCGGATATTTGATACCGGATTCTGTCGGACGCCGGTGGATTGCGACCGACCCACAGGAGCATATAGCGATCTGGAGCGAATCAAATAAGTTACACGATGGCAACCTTACTCCCCTTATGAAGATGTTAAAGGTATGGAACAAGCAGCACAGTGGGCTCTTGTCCTCATTTCATCTTGAGGCGATCACCCAAGCCTCACTCGAAAACGTGCGAATCTCGGACTTTCCCTCGGGTGTCCGTTTCGTGCTTGATAGGGCTCGTGGTCTGATACGAGTCCCTTTGCCGGACCCCGCTGGCTATGACGGTGATATAGGACGATACTTGAACTCACTACAAAAGCGGCGCGAAGTATTGACTCGGCTTCAACGCGCACATCTCGTGGCCGTTGCGGCTGAACGCCTCGCCGCCGCTGGGAAAATCCAGCAGGCGTTTCAACGATGGTGCTACATTTTCGGAGATTGTTTCCCCGCTTATGGCTAATCGAGAAGGGTGGCGGGGGCTTCTTGGCCGAATTGAAAGCAAAAATGAACGAGAAATTGGGGCTAACGTGGATTCTGCCGTTTAGCCTCTCGGGGTTTATCGATCGCGTAGGAGGCCTCACCGGCTGTGATCGCGGCCAGCGCCCGCTTGTAGGCCCAGCCGGGGATCTTCGGCGATTGCTCGTTCAAATCGTCCAGTTCGGTCGCCAAAGAGTCCAAAATCTTCTGGAGGGAATCGGTGTCAGACGTTCCCGCGCAGTCGATGTTATAGAAGCGACGGGATCGATTCTGAATCCGCTTATATCCGTTCCCTGCCGCGAGATGGTTTCCGGAGCGTTTGCTCGGATTAAAGAAAGTTGCAACCGCAGTTAGGATTGCGACTCCGACCGCTATGGTTCCGCCCGCGACAGGATGCTCCGCGAGTGCCAATACGCCAGATACACCGGAGAGGATAGCGAGGGGAAGACCGATCCAATAGTGGGCCGAAGTCCATCTCTCTGCCGCCGCAAAGTGCCCTTTCGCTGAATGCAGCGAGTCCTCTTCGAGCCGCTTCGCTTCCGCGATAAGTTGAACAAGATGTGGGTTAGCCATAAGCTGGAAATTCATCTCCAAAGAGAATTCGATAGAGTCTAATGCTTTCTTCGTCATCCTTGACCGAGTGTGTCTGGTACCACGCGCTACGCGAGAGATCTACCGCTCGATCGAGGCGTTTGCCCACCTCTTCACGGCCAGTATAGTCCAAATAGTCGTCAACCATAGCATCTTGGTGCCAAAGGTACCTGAAGTTCTTGGAGGCATAGTCGAAGAACCGAAGGACGCTCCAGGGCCAATCGTCTGTAGAGGCAGCGGGAGCGCCTAGGGCGAGCACTTCGATATGATAGGACTGCATATAGGCAGAGTGAGCCAGATTCCAGGTCTTCGCCATACGAATCATAGAACGCTGCGCATCTGGAAGAGCAGAAACCGCATTGTCGTGTAGGCGAGGCCTCGCCTTGATCCACTCGCCTCGATTCATATCAGGTATCTCGTAGTATTGGAGTTCTTCGTTGTCTACAACTCGACACGCAGGAACGACATCGACGCTTGGCCACGTTGTGAAGTAGAGGGTGACTGCCTGTCCATTCTTTTTCACGAGCTTTGCAGCATCACCCAAATTTTCTCGGAGCTCTTCAAGAACTTGTCGCGGGGTCTTGCCCTTGATGTGCACTCCATAGTTCAGCACTGCAAACACATCGAGATCAGACCTTCCTCGGAGCGCGGTATCCCTTACCAACGATCCCGTGGGGAAGGAGTCGACCAAAAAGTAGTTGGTCGCAAGCAGTTCTCGGATTCGGCTGCTCCTGGCAGTAGCGGTTTGGTCATGCTTGCCAGTGAGGGAAATCCCCTCTAGGAACTGGCTAAATGAGTAGGGGATGGTATAGGGCATGGAGGGATGGTACGCGGGCTTAAGCTTCAAGGCAACACATGTTGGCAAACGGCCTTCTGGGGATGCCAGTAAGCCTATTCTCCTGAGGTGCCAGTGAGTGCCACTTCTACTGTGGGCTCCCGAGTTAGAACATAGAGGGAGTTCCTCCAACCATACAGCCCCACGGGCATCGTGGCCTCCGCGTGGTGAAGATACATTCCCATAGGCGATGAAGTCTTCGCCTCCAAGCGCCCACTGGTAGAGAGACCCGATACTCCCCCGGCGAGGGAAGTATCGTAAGATCTTGTTTTTCAAGGGATCGACTATGAGTATGTCCGCGAGCAGCAAAGTTCCCGCACCACAACAAGGGTCTACCACGATGCCCTAAGGAATACTCGTAACTAGCGCTTAGTATTCTTCCAGAGTTCATACAGTACCCGTAGCAGTGAGAGGGGAAGCTGAGCGAGAGCAGCCAACCAAAACGACCAATAGGTCCGCAGCAGTATCATGCGTACCCTTCCTTCACCTCCTTCGGCGATTGCAAGGAGATACTCCTCTTCAAATTCGGCAAAGATCGGCGAGAAGACGTTCGAGTATGTCTTCTTCGAGAAGAGGAACCGGGCCAAGCGCTGGAGGCGTCGGCACGGCGGACGACGGATATGAGCCATATCTAGTTCAAGACCTCACCCTAGTTTCAACTGCTGTCGTCAGCTAGAGAAGGGGCACTCTCTTCTCAAAGCGTGACACTCACTATGTCTTCTAAGCTACCTATCATCAAGTACGCCTTCTGTCGGCTAGATCTCTAAGAAGTGGTAGCCGCAGCACCAGGGGAAGCAAGAGCCAAATCACCTTCCCTCCTTTCAAGAGGGGCACTTCATGTGCCCACGAGTATGTAGAGACCTCTATGAACATACAGTAGTTGCGGAACAGTTAGAGCTAACCATCTGGGTCAATTGCGGTGGCAGCCTTTGAAGCTGCTTCGCCGTGGAGAGCCAGGTTGCGGCGAGCTCCCAAACGGGCATATACTTGGAGCGTTTGAGAGTAGAGCATCTGGCTCCAACTCCTCAATGCAAGGAGAGTGACATGAAGAAGAAAGGAAAGGACAGAACAGTATCGAAGCGACCAGATGGCACCTGGGCCAACAAGCTCGATGGCGCAAAGCGAGCCACTTCTCTCCACCGCACACAGGCTGCTGCCGAGAAAGCGGCCAAGCGTCAGATGAAGAAGCCAGGGCAAGGTGGAGAGCTGAAGGTCAAGAATGAGAAGGGGACAATCAGAAGCAAAGATACAATCAACCGTCCAGATCCGCGAAAATCAAAGGATCGCGAGCATTAGCTCTGGCTTGATTGGTCGCTGCTTTGTATGACGCATCCTGCGGAAGCGGGAGAATTTCTCTACCGCGCAACTCGTAATAGCAGTATTCGATGTCAGCCTCTTGGCCGGGAGTGAGTATCTTTTGGAGACGGAGGAGGTCTCGGCGTATTATAGAGGGTGATAGTTGCCGCGTAGAACACTTTTCGGAACCGTCCACTAACGTCCTATCGTGCGCACAGAGTAGGACTAAATCGGCCAAGCGTTCCAACGGCTTTTCGCCTACCCATCGGCGAAAGAAGGCGAGAGGATCACCAAGCTTGCCGCCAACGATTCTTCCGTCGCGCATATGTACTTCCTTGAAAATCACTCGCGCGATAAGACCCCTGTAATCGGGATCTGCGTCAGCCTCGAACGCACGGCTCGAACAGCCTGCGATCTCAAGCGCCATCATCAGGACTCGTGCCATTCTGTCGAGCCGTAGTTTGAGGCGGCCGAGTTCCCGTGTCAGCCGTCGATGCTCTTGAGCGAGTTCCTCGCGTACCCGTTCATAGAGGGAGCGCTCTGCTTCATTGTGTGGATTGTCGTCAAGCGATCGCACAAGGAGGTTCTGTTGTCGTCGCTCCACCGCTTCACGCTCCCGGAGAAGGTTGCTCTGTACGCGCCCATAGACCCGTTGCTCCTCACCGGAGAATTGCGCGAGTTTCTCCCGGAGAATCTCAACGGCTCGCTCTGGTAACTCGACGCACCGCAAGATTCTCGCAAGCTGCTCGGTATACACCTCCTCGGCGAAGTAGGCTTGGCTGCACGTACAAGGCACACCCTTCTTGACCTTCCGACATCGAAGGTAGCGGATTGAGCGCGTTATCGAGGTCTCCTTCATGTCGATCGTCATTGCCGACCCGCACTCGCCGCACAGAGCGAATCGTTTGAAGAGGGAGTGGTGACGGCGGACGCGGGTGGTCGATCCGGAGCGCATGAGGAGCAGGTCTTGTACGCGGTAGAAGAGGTCGGGGTCAATGAGGCTCTCATGCGTTGCATGCTCATTGACGACTCCTCCCCATTCGATGATGCCGATGTAGATTCTGTTGCGGAGCAGTCGGTCCAGTTGGGAATTGTGAAGGACTTTGGCTTTCCGATTTCGCACGGATCGCACCTTGAATCCTTCCTTGTTGAGGATGCGTGTAAGGACCTTGACCGGGTACCTACCACTCCCGAAAAGCTCAAATGCTCTCCGCACCCATTGCGCCTCATCGGGACGGGGCTCGATCCACGCACGTATTTCTCCCGTTGCTAGTTTCTCCTTTCTATTTATGTATCCGTACGGTGCGAGGTTGGGCCAGCCGCCCGTCTCTGCTTTGCGGCGCATATTGGCAGCCACCTTCCGCCCGCTCTGCGCAGAGAAGAACTCAGCAACTGTCGAGAGCATGCCCTCAAGCATCTGTCCCTCGGGACTGTCGTTGATCGGTTCCGTTGCAGAGATGAGCGTCACTCCAGCTTTCCGGAGCATCTGTTTGAGGAGAGCAAAGTCGAGGCGGTTTCGTGCCAGCCGTGAGACATCATAGACGATCACGGCACGGACACTCTTGTCCTCCTTGCACCGGCCGAGAAGGTCCATGAGCGCCGGACGGTCCATGGTTCGGGCGCTCTCGCCTTCGTCCTTGTAGATATCGCCCTTCGGGTCAACTAGGTATTCCTGTTCTCTGGCACAGGCGAGACACCGCTCCTCTTGAGTCGGGAGGGCAATACCTTTCTGCGCTTGGCGATCAGTTGAGACGCGCAGATATATGAGCGCTCGGGATTCATTGGACATATTAGGTGAAGTGGCTTCATGGTACAGGCTTGACCGGTCTTGGCAAGTGATTCAGAGTTCCGTCGTTTCCAGCCCATCTCCATCAGACGGCGTATCTTGTGTCGCCACAAGATGCCGGGCCACCGCAAATATTGCGTGAGCGAACTCCGTGAGGAAGCGGTCCTCCTCTTCCGGCGTTGCCTCCGGTTTGAAGGTGATTACGAGATCGTCAAATGGATCGTGAGGTGTGGGCATGGAGCGACGGTAGCGGAGCGTCGCGGACGAGAAAAGAACCCGGTTTTGTGCCAGAGAGGAATATATCGCCTTCTTGTTGAAGGTTGCTTCCCGCATACCCTGGGGCGCATGACACGATCTCGACACAACGAGGCGGTCGCTTTGCATCGCCGTCTCACTGAGACGGAGTGGCTCTTGCTGCGGGAATCCGGTATTCCCGCGGCGGTCGCGTATGAGCGTCTCCTGGGGTGGAATGGGAAGCACATCACGATCCCGGTCTTCTCATATGACCGGAAGGTGCTTTCCTTTGAGCATGCAACGTGGAGCGACGATGATCTGCTTGAAGTGCTGCCGCAGAAGGGCCGAAAAGTAGCGCTATACGGCCTTCACCTCTTGAGGTCGGCGCAGAGCCGCGTAATCCTCACTGAGGGAATCGCAGACAGCCTCGTGCTTGCCGGGCAGTCCTTCGCGGCCCTTTCGTCCACGGGCAACGGGCGCTCCTTCAAGGAGGAATGGGTGCCCTTACTTCGCGGTGTGCGGGAGGTTTTCGTGTGCTTCAAGCGAAGCCCGGAGAGTCTAAAGCGCGCTGAAGAGATTGTCTCGCTCATTCCCCAAGCAACGGTGGTCCATCTCCCGGAAGAGGTCGGCGAGGGCGGCGGCATCGGAGACTTCTTCGTCCGCCTCGGTCGGCCGCGACTTGAGTTCCTGCGGCTTCTTTCTCTTGCAGGATATGCGTGACGAGAAACGGAGACGACCCTGTGCAGGCGCAGTGCTACCGGACGGCCGCGTTGCCGAGCTGGTGTACCGCGAGGACGACGGGACGACCGGCTTCGTCGTCGGGAAGGGTGACAAGTGGGAGGAGATGGAGTCGGTCGAAGTCGCCGGCGAGCTGCTTGTCCCGTTCAGTCCACAGAACAACCTCCTGGTGCACCGCGTGGTGCTGCTTCCATCGGAGCCTGTCGAGTACGGCTCCGATGAGGAACTGCGCGCCGAAGTTGCCGCCTTCATCCATCGATACGTTGACCTGCCGCCCGAGTTTGAAGCGGTCGCTCGTGAATACGTGGTCTTCACCTGGCTTTACGACCTCTTCAACGAGGTGCCGTACCTGCGCGTCCGTGGCGACTTTGGCTCCGGCAAGTCCCGCTTCCTCCTGACCATCGGCTCTCTCTGCTACCTCCCGATCTTCGCCTCCGGCGCGTCCACCATGTCTCCCTTGTTTCGGATCATGGACGTGTTTCGGGGGACCCTCATCCTCGACGAGGGAGACTTCCGCGCCTCGGACGAGAAGGCGGAGATCGTCAAGATGCTCAACAACGGACACGCCCGCGGGTTCCCGGTTTTGCGGACGGAGCAAACCGCAGCCAAGGAGTTCAATCCGCGGGCTTTTCACGTCTTCGGGCCGAAGGTCTTGGCGACCCGTGGATTCTTCGATGATCGGGCTCTGGAGAGCCGCTGCATTTCCGAGGTGTTGGGGAATCGTTCGCTGCGGGAGGACATACCGCTCAATCTCTCGGATGACTTCAAACGGGAGGCGCTCACCCTGCGCAACAAGCTCCTGCTGTACCGGATCCGGACTCACGAGATCCCGCGTGCAGTCGATGCCGAGATTTCCGGCGTCGAGCCGCGCCTCGCGCAGATCTTTCGACCGCTCTTGGCGACGGTCGCCGATCCATCATCTCGAGAGCAGCTCCTCGAGAGTGCCCAGCGAATGGGCGGCGAGGTCCAGGGCGAGCGGCTCGGCAGCATCGAAGGAGAAGTCCTCGAAGTCGTCCGGGATCTCTGGCAGGCATCGGCTGTCGCAGTCGGCGTCAAAGAGATCGCCGAAGAGTTCGGCAAGCGGCACGCCGAGGAGTACGAGTGGAAGGCGACGGCCCGGTGGATCGGGAACGTGCTGCGGCGCAAGCTTTTCCTCTCAACAGTGAAGAGCAACGGTAACTTCGTCGTCCCGCGCTCAGAGGGGCGCAAGCTCCGACACTTGCTCGCGTTGTATGGGTTGGAAGATAAGTTCGGGGATGATGGGGACATTGGGGACGTTGCGGAAGGAGAGGAGGGGAACCGAATAACTTGACAGATATTCAGGGTCTGGTATAATATTAAGCAAGGTGAAACGCACAAGCTTATACAAATTCAGGCAGCATACACGTTATCAGCCTAGCGCCAGGTGATTTTCCCGGCTCCGCCACCCCCCAGGTAGCGGAGCCGCTTTCGTTATATAGCCCCGCACTTCGACATCCCCAACGTCCCCGAAGTCCTTGCCACTTGTGCAACCCGGCAAGATTCGCTTTCTATCCCGTTGCCTTCCCATGGCTACGCTTTGAACCATGCCAGGAAAAACGCTCTCAAACTACCTGCGTACGATCCGAATGCGCGCCGGCCTGTCGCAAGACGAGATGGCTGCGCTCTTGGGCGTCGCAAGCGGTGCTGAGGTCTCGCGGCATGAGACGTTTCGGCGTCTCCCGAGCCTCAAGACCGCCCTGCGCTATGAGGCGATCTTCGGCGTACCGCTTCGAGAGCTGTTTGCTGGCGAATACCAAAAGGTCGAGAAAGATTTACAAGCCCGAGCACAGGAGCTTGCCGACCGTATCGCTGTTCCCGGTCCTAAGGGAGCGAAGAAGCGGGAGCTCCTCGCTCGCATACTTCACTGGTCATGATATCCGACACCCCTACAACCCTTGCACTCGATACGACCTCGGACGGCTTCTCGTTTGTGGTGCTCCAAGGAAGTGAAACGCTCCTCGATTGGGCATGCAGCCAAGTGGGGAGGAAGAAGCCGGCGCAGTGGCGCAGACGAGTGGTCCAGCTCATCGAGCGGTACGACCCGGATCTCCTCGTGCTTGCGAATGCCGAAGAGCCCCGCCGCGGCCGGTGGATCAAGCGGTTCACGCTTGATATGGAATCCCTCGCCAATGAGCGGGGGATTGCGGTCCGGCACGTCTCGCGCTTTGAAGTCCGAGAAATGTTTGCGGACTCCGGCACGACAAAGTACAAGATCGCGCTTGCGATCACCCGCATGTTCCCCGAGCTTGAGCCCCGGCTGCCACGAGAGCGCAAGCCGTGGATGAGCGAGGACAAACGCATGAGTATTTTTGATGCGGTGTCGTTCGCGCTCGTCGCTCTTAGACAACCCGTAGAAAAGTAACCCGCAGAAAAGACGCACACCTGTGGACACCACCGTGGTGCTCTCAGGGAAAGGTGTATCTTCCCGGTTCTTTGGACAATCAAAAAGGAGAAAGTGAGATGTACGAACGACGGACGTTGGATCGAAGCGTACGGAAAACCAAGCTCGAAGAGCTTGCGGATGCCTTGGACACGACCGTCGATGAGCTGCTCGAAAGCGCAGTGATCGACAGCGTCGTGCCGGGCATCTGCACCAATGACGGGTGCGACTTCACCGCAGAGTACGAACCCGACCAGGACGCGGGATGGTGCGAGGAGTGCGACACCGGCACCGTCGCAAGCGCCCTCATTCTCGCGGGCGTGATCTGAGGAGGGCGCCATGGCAGGCAACGAAAAGATCCAAGCCATTGCACACGACCTCCTCACGGCCTTTCAGACTGGCACCCTGCCGGCCGCACTCGCCCAGGTGTTCATCAGGAGAGACATCGACGTTCCCTCGAAGCACTGGACGTGGACGAACCGCACCGTTGGCATCCTGCGCGGGCATGTGTACGCGGCAGGGTTCCGGCAGTGGGAGCAACTCGGGCGGCACGTGAAGAAAGGCGAGCATGCTTTCTACATCCTCGCCCCGAGACTCAAGAAGGACGAGGACGCCGAAGGCGCCGAGGACCGCATGATCCTGATGGGCTACCAGCCCATCGCCGTCTTCGGGTACCTCCAGACGTACGGCGAGCCGCTCCCTGGTGCCGAGGACGAGCCGGCCTTCATCGACGCCCTCCCGCTGATTGAAGTAGCGCGGGCCTGGGGCTTGTCGGTGGGGACGTACGCCCTCGCGGACAACCCCAAGGCACTCGGGTACTTCGCGGCGGGTCTGGGGATCGGCCTTGCGACCGAGAATCTCGCCACGTGGGCGCACGAGCTGGTGCACGCGGCCGACCATCGGCTCGGCACCTTCACCGGCAAGGGCATCGCAAGCGAGGTGGTCGCGCAGCTCGGCGCCTCGATCCTCCTGGAGTGCCTCGGGCACCCCGACAAGAGCGATCCGGGCGGCACGTACCGGTATATCGAAGGGTACTGCAAAGAGCACGACCGCAAGGTCTTGCCAATCTGTACCGAACTCCTCGAGCGGACGTGCCGGTGCGTCTCCTTCCTCCTCGATGAGGCGGAGCGTATAGCCCACGAGCTCGCGCCGGCTCAGGCAGTCGCGTAGCTCCACCTCCTAACCGATCGATCGGAAAAGAAAGTCGCGCCGCACACGGCGGCGCTCGTCAGAGGTGTGTCCACGCTGTCCCTTCCCAACGAAAGGAGAGAAGTTGTATGAGACAACACAAGCCGACGTTCACCCGTAGCAGAAGGTCACCGCGGCGGCGCGACATGGCGCCCACACCGGGCCAGCTCGTCGTAATCCAGCGAACCATCACCAAGACCGCCTGGAGTTTCGGCCATCGGCTCTCGCCGGAATGTGTCGAGGATCTGGTGCAGGAGGTGTTCCTGCGACTGTGGAAGTCCAGAGCGGAAGCCAAGCTCGTTTGCGTGCCCTTCGTGCGCCGGGTTGCTGCGAATGTCACCATCGACTCGCTACGACAACGCGGAGCCAAGAAGCGGCGAATACGTCGCACGCTGAGTCTCGAAGCGGAGATGGCGCGTTGGCACTCCCACCGTACACCCGAGGAAGCCTTGATTGAACGGGAGGAGGCACAGCAGCTCATCGAAACCGATCGCATGTTCAGGAAGCGGGTGGAGCGGGCGATGAAGCAGTACGCGAAAGCGCAAGCGGTCATGGCGGGAGATACGTTAGAAATGCCCGATCTGTTCTTCACAGGACGCAGCACCACTCACAACAACGAAAGGAGGAGGTGAGATGGATGGCATGCGCACTGAGAAGCTGGAGACACTCGCACAGGAGCACGGTGTTTCCGTGGGCGAGCTTGTGGAAGAGTACGTCCTGGAGGACGTGGTGCCCGGCATCTGCATGAACGAAGGCTGCGTCTACACGGCCCAGTACGAGCCGGATCAAGACGGAGGATGGTGCGAGCACTGTGAGATGAGAAGCGTTGCAAGCGCGCTCATTCTCGCCGGGATGATTTAATGGCAACCGTACAGCACGGCGAGCACCATCTTGTACTCGGAAGCATCACGAGCGCCTTCGGTTTGGCACTCGGAGAGCTACTCGTTCTCTTCGGCAAAACTGACGAGCTCGGCCGCTGCCTCACGGATATCTATGTCGCGGCACAGGGCACGATACTTTCCTCCGACTTTGGGTGTTCCGCCGCTGTGTCCATGAATGCCGAGGATTGATGTTCTTTTGCTCCCGCCTCTGTGCGGGGGCTTTTTGTGCAGAAACGACAAATCTCGGCTTCTTTGAAGTCTCGATAGGGGTCGCGCATGATCGCGACATGCACCCTTATCGTGACATCACATTCTTTGCCCGCGCCAACCACCGCAACGCGGGAACGCTCTTCGGTATCCGACGCACTGACCGCCGCAATCACATGTACATGATCGGGAAGACCGGCACGGGCAAATCAACGCTCTTGAAGACGCTCGTGCGCCAGGACATCGCGGCCGGCGAGGGGCTTGCGCTTTTCGATCCGCACGGCGATCTTGCGGAAGAGATCGTATCGCTGGTTCCTGCGGTCAGACGTGCGGATCTCATCTACCTTAACGTGCCCGATCAATCGTTCGTCTGGCACTTCAACCCCTTCGCCGATGTTCCAAAAGAGAAGCATGCTCTTGCTACAGCGGGCATGGTCGAAGTGTTCAAGAAGCTGTGGCCGGACGAGTGGGGGCCGCGCTTGGAGCATCTTCTGCGGAATGTCGTATTCACGCTTCTGGAAGCAGGGGATGCTACTTTCGCCGACATCCCGCGGCTGCTCTCGAATCGAGAGTACAGAGGAGCGATGGTGAAGAAGGTGTCCAATGCAATGGTGCGGGAATTTTGGGAGAAGGAGTTTGCCGGGTACTCGCCTGCGTTCCGGGCGGTGGTAACGGCGCCGCTCTTGAACAAGGTGGGCGCCTTTCTCACCGATCCGCTCTTGCATTCCATCCTCAACGGAGCGCGCAGCTCGTTTGACCTTCGCCGCATCATGGACGAGGGCAAGATCCTTGTGGTGAACCTCGCCAAGGGCAAGCTCGGGGAGGGACCAGCGGCACTCTTGGGCTCTCTCCTCGTGTCGCACCTGTCGCTTGCGGCGATGGAGCGGGCCGACCGGCCGCACGAGGATCGAAGAGACTTCTACCTGTACCTTGATGAGTTCCACACGTTCGCCACACTCACCCTGGCGACCATGCTCTCCGAGCTGCGGAAGTACCGGCTCAACCTCATCTTGGCCCACCAGTACCTCTCCCAGCTTGAGACCGAGGTGCGGGATGCGGTCTTCGGGAACGCAGGGACCTTCGTCACCTTCCGGGTGGGAGCCCTGGACGCCCCCACCGTGGCGCGGGAGCTGTCGCCCACCTTCGAGGCGGATGACCTTCTGTCCCTGCCCAACTTCTCGGTCTACCTGCGCCTGATGATCGAGGGGGAGCCGAGCAAGCCGTTTAGCGCGTGGACCTGAGAGTCCGCGGGGGTTACGGTACTCGGCTAGCCTCTCTCCGGCTATGCTCACGAGAAACTGCCAGTTGTGAGAGCAAGTCTTTCCCTTCTGGGGACGAGAGTTTGCCGAATCGCGAGAAAAGATCATATGCTTCGTGGAGATCCCGGTCTGCGCTGTCAAATTCTTGCAGACGAAGACGACAGCGTCCTAGAAGCGCAATCGTTTTTGCAAGCTCAAAACCATCCGGTGGCTGCCGCTCCCGAAATACGCGAACGGCGTTCATGAGAAGAGGTTCGGCAGCCGGAGCCTCATTGAGTTCGAGGAGAGCACGAGCATATGCCCGCTCCGTCAGCGCGGTCTCGATATGATCCGGGCCGTCGACTTCACGAAGTGTCCGGGCTGCCTCCTCGAGAGTTGGCTTTGCACGAAGAGGTTCTTCATGTTCCAAGAGTGCTCTGCCATAGGTATACAGACTGATTCCGACCTCGCGTGACCGATCTCCAGCGAGTTTCCTGAAGGTAGCGATCCCCTCACGGTACAGCGGTTCTACCTCAGGGAGGCGGTCGATATCCGAACTAACAATAATCGACGCAAGATTGATCGTGGAGAGAGGTATAGCTGGATGATCTTTAGGAAGAATCTGCCGCTTGAGCGCGAGGGCTTCGCGCAAGAGCGCCTCGGCCTCGGCAAAGCGCCTCTGGTGTGCGCATGTCGAAGCAAGGCTGTCGAGAATCGCCGGAATAAAGGGATTTTCCCTCGGAAGACTCTTGCGAGCAATGGCGAGCGCCTTGCGGTAGTGCTGCTCTGCCTCGGCATATTTATCTTGAGAGTTGAGATTGAGAGCCAAGTTATGGTGCGCGTTCGCCGTCGTCGGGTGATCGGGTCCAAACAGCCTAGTACGAATCACGAGAGACTGTCGGTGGTGTTTTTCGGCCTCCGGGAGACGGTCGAGACGAGTGAGCGTGAGGCCCAGATGCGAATGGAGTTCCGCCGCCTCCTTGGATTCTGCCTGTCCTGTCGTATCAAGCAGCCGGAGAGCCTCCCGCTCAAGCGATTCCGCTTGTGCTGGTTTGCCCTGCTCAAAGTAGACACGCGCTAAGTTGGTGAGAGTTGAGACACGTTCGCCCTGCTGCGATGGTCGGGTCCGAAGTGCACTCTCGGCGTGACGGAGAAGACGCTCCGCTTCCGTGTACTCTGCCAAGAAATAGAGAACGCCTCCGAGGGCATTCTCCGCGAGGATCGTGTCATCATGGATTGCTCCGAGGTGTCGCTTGCGAAGGTTAAGGGATTCCGAGAGAAGCGACTTTGCTTCCGGGTAGATGCCAAGCCGGGCGTAGAGCGTCCCGAGCGTGTACAGTGCAGTTGCCTTGCGTGTCGGATCCAAGGAGAGAATGCTGATCTCGCGGGAAGCATGGTCGAGCATTTCACGAGCCGTGATCTGGTCGCCGGTGGTATTCCATGGGTTGTCGGTGGTGAAGACATCGTTAAGGATGCGGGCAACATCCTGGGCCTGATCGCGCTGGCGAGCCGTTTCCCGTTGCGACATGAAAAGGCCGATGAGGAGTCCGATTACCACAAGAACAGCGACAGCAGTGCCAATCACCGATCCTGTGTGTTTCTTGCAGAACTTCCATGCCTTGTACCGGCCGCTTCCCTTGACTGCCGAGACTGGTTCATCATTTAGGAACCGCCGAATATCGTCTGCGAGTTCGGTGACGGTCTGGTAGCGCTTTTGGGGTTCTTTCCGGAGAGCACGAAGGATGATCGCGTCGAGGTCTCCTCGGAGTCTTCGGGAAAATCTCTTGCGACTTCCTTGGATGGTTGAGGAAGGCGACAGCCCCTCATCAGTAGTAGTCTCCTTGTTCTTGAGGATAAGCTGACTCGGCTTCTCGGGCTCCATGTTGCGGATGGCCCAGGGAAGGTCTTGGTAGCTCTGGACAGGATATGGCAGTCGGCCGGTCAAGAGAAGACACAGGAGGACTCCGAGTGAGTAAATGTCCGTTGCAGTTGTCGTGCGCTCTCCTTCAAGTTGCTCAGGGCTGGCAAAGGCGATTGTGAGGGAACGCTCCTCGGGGCGGGTGAGCGTGAGGAGGTCGGCGTTGGTGGGAAGCAGTTTTGCGATGCCGAAGTCGAGGAGCTTGAGCCTTCCATCGGCAGCGATGAGAATATTGGATGGCTTTATGTCCCGATGGACAACAAGATTGCGGTGCGCGAACGACACGGCATCGCAGACCTGGAGAAAGAGCGTGAGACATTCCTCCACGCTAAGGGCTTGCCGTTCGCAATAGGCCGTGATGGGCTCGCCTTCGATGTACTCCATGGCGAAGTAGCCGAAGCCGTCCCGGGTTGTTCCGCTGTCGAAGAAGACGGCTATATTTTGATGTTGGAGGCGGGCATGGAGTTCCTGCTCCTGAGTCAGCCGCCGGGGCAGGATCTTCAAGGCGACTCGCCGGGAAACCTCGCTGTCTTCCGCAAGGTACACCCTTCCCATGCCGCCTTCGCCGAGCGGCCGGGTGATGCGGTAGTGTCCGACTATCTCGCCTTCCGCAAGCTCCGGCCGTCGCAGGCCGGGAGGCAAGGCTTGGTAGTTGTCGAAGAAGTCGGCGCGGGCGGAAGAGACGGCGAGAAGGGCTTCAACTTCGCGCGATAGTTCTTCATCTCCCCTGCAGGCTTCATCGAGGTAGCTAGCCCGTTCGTTTTCCGGGCGGTCGAGCGCCTCCTGGACAATTGCCTTGACCTCTTGCCAGCGTTCAAAATCAGTCATGGTGCTCCACTCCTAGCATTTGGGCGAGTAGCCGTTTGGCGACTCGCCACTCTCGTTGCACCGTGGACCGCGACACCCCAAGAGCTTCGGCCACCTCGTCTTCCTTGAGTCCCGAGAAGAACCTCAGCTCGATGATCTTCACCAAGAAGGGGTCGTGTGCTTCCAGCCGGGAGAGGAGGTCGTCCAGCTCAAGCGTATCGACGCCATCTCTGCCGCCCGGGAGTTCATCGAGTTCAAGATCGAGCCGTTCTCCCCATCCGGCGCGTCCTTCAGCTCGAATGGCCCGGGCATGGTCTACGAGAACGCGGCGCATCAGCCGGGCCGCGAAGGCAAAGAACGGCCTGCGGTTCTCCCATGAGACCTTCTTGAGCTTCGCGAGCCGCAGATAGACCTCATGCACGAGCGCGGTGGGATTGAGGGTGTGGGCGGGGCGCTCGCCTTGCAATGCTCGCCGGCTCATCTCCCGCAGCTCGGTGTAGACGAGGGCAATCAGGTCCTCAAGGGCCTTGGGGTCGCCGTCGCTCCATGCGTTGAGGAACTCGGTGACGGGAGAGTCGTCGGACATAGGGCGCCCTTCAAGCGTATCCCCTGAAGTATAGAGCGAAAAAAATGCTGCTGCGGCTTCAACGCAACCTGACCTGAGAGTCGGGGTCTTCAGGGGCTTGCCACGCTTGCGACAAGGTCCGTAGAGATCTCCCTCACATAGCCATTCGTCTCTTTCTTCCTCCCTGAAGCTTTTCTCCGTCCGTTTACGCTCTTCACTGTAGGAAGAGGTGCTCGGCGGAGGAGGAGTGCGATATCGTGGAAAGATTCCTTGCCCCCCAAGGGGAGATCTGGTGGCGCGGGCAGTTCTCGCCCACCTTTGAGGCGGACGACCTCATGTCCCTGCCGAACTTTGCGGTCTACCTGCGGCTCATGATCGGCGGGGAGCCAAGCAAGGCGTTTAGCGGGGAGACGGCTTGCCCAGTTGGTGTCACGCCCTCAATAGGTGTTGATCTATAGGCTTGACGCATAGACTGTGCGGGAGCATCATGGTAGACGTGCATAGTAATACCCAAATGTTAAGGCGAACGCCAGTCAAAATAGCGGTCGCTATCGTTCTAGGAGGCTTGTCCGTTGCGGCCTTGATCTGGTTCAGTTCGTCACTGTATGGAACAGCGGCAGTGCCGAAGGTAACGATTCTCAATCCCGAGGTTTGTTTGCGGCAGGTTTTACCAGCCGCTGACATTCTTCGGGACCTCCCGCTCGCAGGAGATGAATGGACAAGGCTGCTCCGTATGGCCTCATCAACTCCGACCACTCCTGCAATGCCGGGCGCCCACTCCTTTTCTGATTATGGCCTTCGCTTCGTCATACCGCCTGATTGGCAAGCCGCCTCCCAGGAAATCAAAAAAACATCGGGTAATTATTCCTTAGTGGTAAAGCTGTCGGCGCCTCCGCTCCGCCCGGGACTGTCTAGGTTGCCTATACTCACACTCATCGCGGCTAAGACCGGTTGGGCAAGTCTCATCCCCGAGGTAATTGTGAGCCCATCAACCTCACTGAAAACCGTCAATTTTTTTGTCGGCTCAATGCAGTACAGACTTGCAGAAGACCCTGGCTTTCTACTGCCGCGCGATACCGCAAGTCTAGTCCATCTGCTATCAACCCTAACGTTTACTTGCTTGGGAGAATGACCCTTGCCACACCGCGCATTTAGTCTGAGCCAACAGTGGACCCGACTGGTACTTTCCGCTTCGATCTTGACGTGCTGTCACGCCGTTGGGCTTCATAGCCAAGTGATTGCGTGGAACTTCTGCTACCCAGTGTCACCCGCCCGTCCACTTGGCAGCAACGAGAATATTCTATGTCCGACCGACGCACCTCCAGGGAGTGAGATTAGCCCTTATTATGACCCCGAGCCGAGTGATGATAGTATAGATTGGCCTCCTTACTACGAGAAATTTGGAAAATTCCATCTTGGTGAGGATTGGAATGGCAGCGAAGGCGGAAATTCCGATTATGATGAACCAGTTTTCGCTATCGGCGCTGGTGTCGTAATCTTCGTAAATGAGTTTGGCGACGGTGATCCAGACCTGTGGGGCAAGGTGGTTGTCATTAAACACCAGACGCCCGACAACGGAATCGTCTATTCGGTCTACGCGCATCTTTCCGAGTGGGCAGTACCGGTATTTTGTAATTTCGAGAGTAGCAGTGACTGTATTGTCAATGTGGGCGACTACATAGGTAAAATTGGAACGGCGAACGGAGAGTATTCAGCGCATCTTCATCTCGAGATCAGAAAGACATTTGATCGCGCCACATTCCCTCCAAACCCCTATATACTGTCACGTAACGACCCGCAGGTAAACGACCACTACCAGCCCAGCAGGTTTATCGAGGACCGTCGAGCAGGGATGTGTGTCCTTTCCTCTAGTGCGACCAATACCTTCATCTACGCTGTAGCCAGCTCTTGCGAGCCTCCCACTGTCGCAACGAATGCCGCCACCAACGTTACCCAAGGCAGCGCATCCCTCAATCTCTCCGTCAACCCCAAGGGGGCGAACACTACAGTCTGGTTCGAGTGGGGCACCACTTCTGGTTTAGGACAGGAGACAAGTCCGCATCAAAGTGTCGGTGCGGGGACCACATCCATTCCGGCGAGCGTTAACCTTAGTGGACTCACATGCAATAAGACATACTACTTCCGCGCACGAGCGCAGAATACGATCGATGGCGCGCCGCCGGGGCAGACGCTCTCCTTCACTACGAGCGCCTGCGGCAGCGGAGGACCCCAGAGTATCGAACTGGTTGTGGACCCGAGCTTTGAGGCGGGGAATAACGCATGGTGGGTGGCGACTCCCGCCTTCTACATTGACGACAGATTCGACAACGCCCGCAACGGCGACTTCTACGCCTACCTCACCAAGTCCGACGGCACCGCAGGGAACAATCTCTCGGGCGGCATAATATCGCCGGAGGTGATGATTCCCGACGATGCCACGGACGCTGACCTTCGGTTCTACTACAGAATAGACACGCAGGAGACGACGTCCTCGACCATCTTCGACAAAGTTGACGTGTACTTGGTGAGGTCTGGGAGCCAGCTGACAAAGGTCGCGACGATCTCCAACCTTGACCACACGGGCACCTCGTACGTAAGCAAGAGCGTTGACCTTTCGTCCTCCTTCTACGGCGA
>Ga0134122_10001291_pt1 | contig 17958 bp, 12 predicted proteins | sample KB302_FD_96461 | JGI IMG/M metagenome (GOLD analysis project Ga0134122, IMG submission 96461) | Terrestrial soil microbial communities without Nitrogen fertilizer from Kellogg Biological Station, Michigan, USA - KB3-0-2 | ecosystem: Environmental > Terrestrial > Soil > Unclassified ... | reverse complement strand
CCGAGGCGAACCTGGGCAACTACGTGGTGACCGAACAGCCTGACCAGGTCTCGCTGATCAGCGGCGCCTGCCACACCATCGGGAGGCAGAACGTGGTCGAGGCGAGGTTGATGTTCGAAGCGCAGTTCTAGGGCACCGGGGAGGTGCGCACACCCCCGCAGGGCTGGTCGGGAGGACCAGTCCTGCGGGGGTTGTGTTTTGGGGCGTTAGGCGTGGACGCGCGCCTGGGCGCGCTTGACGATGGCCGGCATCGCCGAGCGCGGGATCAGCCGGGGTGCCATGGCCTGCACCTGGTTGCTGAAGCCGGGGATGACCAACGGCTTGCCGGCCATCAGTCCGCGGTAGCCAACCTTCGCCACGGTGGCGGAGTCCATGATCTTCCCCTGCACCAGCCGGGAGGACTCCATCTGCGCGCGGGCCTGGAAGCCGGTGCGGGTGGGGCCGGGGCAGAGCGCGGTGACGGAGACGCCGGTGCCCTGCAGCTCGGAGGCGAGCGCCTCGGAGAGCGAGAGCACGTACGCCTTGGAGGCGTAGTACACCGCCATCAGCGGGCCGGGCATGAACGCGGCGGTGGAGGCCACGTTGAGCACCTTGCCGCGGCCGCGCTTCACCATGCCGGGGACGAGCCGCTTGGTCAGCTCCGTCAAGGTGACCATGTTGAGCTGCATCATCCGCCGCTCCTGGTCCGCGTCCGTCTCGGTGAAGGCGCCGTACTGGGCGTAGCCGGCGTTGTTCACCAGCACGTCCACCTCGATCTTCCGGCGCTCCAGCTCCGCGCAGAGGGCGGCGGGCGCCTCCGGCTCGGAGAGGTCCATGGCGATCACGGTGACGGCGACGCCGTGCTTCTGCTTCAGCTCCTCCGCCAGCTGCGACAGCTTCTCGGCGCCGCGCGAGACCAGCACCAGGTCGTGGTGGTCGGCGGCGAAGAGGGCGGTGAGGTCCAGGCCGATGCCGGAGGTGGGGCCGGTGATCAGGGCGGTGCTGCGGGTCTGCGCGTTCATGGCGTTACTTCCTTTCGTGGGAACCATCGAGGAGCGCGCGCAGGCTGTTCGTCAGCTCGCGCGCGAAGTCGACCTTCATCGGCCGCAGGTGGGGCTCCTCCAGCAGCCGCGCCACCACCGGCGCGGGGGAGGACATCTGCCACAGGCCGATCACCAGGGCGTCCATCTGGAGGAGGAAGCGGATGCCGCCGCCCGGGGGGAAGTGCGGCACCGCGGACTCCAGCGCCGCGCCGGCGGCGATCAGCCGGGCCATCAGCCGCTCCTTGAAGCCGCGGGCCGTGGCCTCGTCAATGTTGGCCTCCAGCTGGCTGCCCAGGATGGAGAGCAGCTCGATCATCAGCCGGCGGTCGCGCAGGGTCTGGGCGAGGGCGTGCGCCACGCCGTTCGTGGTGAGCGAGCCCCGCGCGCGGTGCAGCCGGGCGCGCACGTCGGCGAACCAGCCCTCCAGCGCCCGCTCCAGCAGGGCCAGGCCCAGCGCCTCGCGGGTGGGGAAGTAGAGGAACACCGTCCCCTTGGCCAGCCCCGCCCGCGCCGCCACCGCCGCCACCGCGACGTCCGCCCACCCGCCCTCGCGGGCCAGCGCCTCCGCCGCGTCCAGGATCTCCTGGGCCCGCCGCTCCTTGTCCTCCGCCTTCCTCGCGCGTTCCATTGTGGTAGCTGACCGTGGGTCAGTAATTAAATGACCCGAGGTCAGTTGTCAAGCGGCCGCGCGCGCCCCGCGGGGCCGGATCCTCCGCCACCCGTCACGTGGTCCGGTCGAGGAGCTGGCTGATGCTGAGGTCCAGCCGGCTGCCCAGGCTGCCCAGGAAGCTGTCCAGGCTGGAGCTGGAGAAGTCCAGGCGCTCCTTGAGCAGCCGCTTGGTCTCCTCGAACACGGCCCCGCGGACGGCCTGGAGCCGGCGGGAGATGGTGGGCTGGCTGACGCCGAACAACCTCGCCATGGCGACGGTGGAGAGGCCGCCGGAGTGGTGCAGCCGGAGCAGGTGCCGCTCCTCGCCGGAGAGCGCGGCCACCGCGGCGCGCAGGCAGGTCCCGAACTCCGCCTGGGCGCGGCGGCGGATCAGGTCCAGCTCCGGGTCCAGCCCGGCGGAGGGCAGGTCCTCCAGCGCCTCCGGGACGGACTCCAGCCCGGCGCTGGCCTGCCGCCGCGCGACGCGCGCCGCGGCCACCCGCACCCAGCTGAGCAGCCGGCCGCGCCCGGCGTAGGCGGCGATGCCCGGCGGGCCTCCGTCCGTGGGGCGGAGGAGGAACAGCTCCCGCACCCGCTGGCGCACCTCGTCGATCAGGTCGTCCGGCGCGCGCAGGTTGGCCAGCTGGCGCGGGAGCTTGGCCAGGTACTCCTGCTCCAGCCCCTGGATCGCCTCCGGGACGCCCTCGGCGCAGGCGCAGGCCAGGTACAGCTCGCCCAGGGAGAGCTTCCCCAGGGCAGACTCCATGGCTTCGCCCGCGGGCGGCGGCGGGAGGCGTTCGGCCAGGTGCCGCACGAACCGCGCGTCGGGGAGGGACACGCCGGGCCACGCGGCGCGCGCCTCCCCGCACGCGCGCAGGAGCAGCCGCTCCAGCTCCGGCCCCTCCGGCCACGCCGCGCGGACCTTCACGTGCGCGAGGAAGACGGGGGCCAGCGGCGTCCGCATGGCCCGAGGATAGGTCAACGGCGCTACTGTGGAGGGCATCGACTCCGGCGGCCCCAGACCCCCGCGTGGCCCGGGCGGCGAGGCCGCCCCCCACCTCACCGACGAGGCGCTGGCGCTCCTCATCGACGACCAACTGCCCCCGGTGGAGCGGAGCGCCCTGCACCGCCACGCCGCCGAGTGCGCCGAGTGCCGGGCGCTGCTGGTGGAGGTGGGCCGGGCCCTCGACGACGCGGGCTCCGCCGGGGTGCCCGCGCCCGATGCCGCCGCGCCGCGGGCGCCCTGGACGCTGCCCAGGGAGTTCGACGGGCTGACCCTGGAGCGCGAGCTGGGCCGCGGCGCGATGGGCGTGGTGCACCTGGCGCGCGACACCGCGCTCGACCGGCCGGTGGCGGTGAAGGTGGTCGCCCCGGAGGACCCGCGGCCGGCCGCCTTCGAGCGGCTGGAGATGGAGGCGCGGGCCATGGCGCGCCTGAAGCACCCCAACGTGGTCACCGTCTTCCGCGCCGGGCGGATCGACGGCCGCCCGTACATCGTCTCCGAGTACGTGGAGGGCCGGAGCCTGGCGGAGCTGCCGCGGCCGGTGCCCTGGCGGCGCGCCGTCTCCATCGGGCTGGGGCTGGCGCGCGGCCTGGCCGCGGTGCACGAGCAGGGCCTGCTCCACCGGGACCTCAAGCCCTCCAACGCCCTGCTCACCGAGGGCGGGGAGGTGAAGCTGGGGGACTTCGGCCTGGCGGCGCGCTTCGATCCGGAGGCGCCGCCCGCCGGCCCCGGGGCGCGCGCGGGGACGCCGCGGTACATGGCGCCGGAGGTGCTGTCGCGCCGGATGCCCGCCTCGCCCCGGAGCGACGTCTACTCGCTGGGCCTGGTGCTCCGGGAGCTGTGCACCGGCCGGCGGCCCGACCCGGGCGCGGTCGCTCCAGTCGGCGACCTGCCCGCGGGGACGGACCCGGACTTCGCCGCCCTCATCGAGCGCTGCCTGGAGCGGGACCCGGAGCGGCGCTGGGCCTCGGCGGTCGGCGTGGCGGAGGCGCTGGAGCGGCTCCACGCCCGCGAACCGGCGCCGCTGGCGGAGGGGAACCCGTACCGCGGGCTGGAGCCCTTCGAGGCGGAGCACGCCGCGGCCTTCTTCGGGAGGGACGCGGACGTGGCCGCCGTCATCGAGCGGCTGGAGCGGCAGTCCCTGGTGCTGGTGGCGGGCGACTCCGGCGCCGGCAAGTCCTCCCTCTGCCGCGCCGGCGTGCTCTCCCGCGTGGCGTCCGGCGCGCTGGGCCGCCAGCCGGTGGTGGTGACGCTGATGCCGGGCCACCGCCCGCTGGACGCCTTCGCCGCCGCGCTCGCGCCGCTGCTGGGCTGGAGCGAGCACGCGCTGGCCCAGGTGTCGTCCGCCGAGCCCGGCCCGGTGGGCGCGATGCTGCGCAACCGGTACCGCGAGCGCGGAGGGGTGCTGCTCTTCGTGGACCAACTGGAGGAGCTGGTCACCGCGGCGGACCCTTCCCAGGCGGCGGCCCTGGCGGCGCTGCTCGGAGAGTTGGCGCTCCCGGCGCCCGGGGTGCGGGTGCTGGCCGCCGTCCGCGGCGACCTGATCACCAAGCTGGGCGCGCTGCCGCGCCTGGGCCCGCTGGTGGAGCGGTCGCTCTACCTGCTGCGACCGATGACGCCGCGCGACGTCCGCGAGGCGGTGGTCCGCCCCGCCCGGAGCCGCGGCGTGGTGTTCGAGTCCGAGGCGCTGGTGCGGGCCCTGGTGGCGTCCGCCGCCGCGGGCGCGGGCGGGCTGCCGGTGCTGCAGTTCGCGCTGGCCGAGCTGTGGGAGCGCCGCGACGTGGCCGCGGGCCGCATCACCGGTGAGGCGCTGGACGGGCTGGGCGGGGTGAAGGGCGCGCTCTCGCGGCACGCGGATGCCCTGCTGGCGCGGCTGGGGCAGGCGCAGCGGGCGGCGGCGCGCCCGCTCCTGCTGCAGCTGGTGGGAGCGGCGGGGACGCGGGTGGAGCGCACCGAGGGGGAGCTGGGCCTCTCCGCGGACGGGCGGGCCGCGCTCGCCGCGCTGGTGGAGGGCCGGCTGGTCCACGCCCGGACCGCGGGCGATCAGCCCAGCTACCAGCTCGCCCACGACTGGCTGATCGACCACTGGAGCACCCTCCGGGCCTGGCTGGACGAGGACATCGGCCTGCGCGCGCTGCGGCAGCGGGTCTCGGCCGCGGCCGGCGAGTGGGAGCGCCTGGGCCGCGCGCGGGACGCCCTCTGGCGGGAGCGGCAGCTGGAGGAGGTGCGGTCGCTCTCCGTGCGCACGCTGGGCGCCGCGGAGCAGGCGTTCCTGAGGGCCTCGCGCGACCGGGCGCGGCGGAGGCGGCGTGGCCGCTGGCTGGCGGGGCTGGGCGCCGCGTTCGGGGTGAGCGCCGCCGCCGCCGGGCTGCTGGCGCGCGAGTGGATGGTGGCCTCACGCTGGGTGGAGGCCGCCAACAAGTCGCGGGCGGCGGGCGACGCGACGCGAGAGGAGGCGTGCGCGCTCCGCGCCGAGGCGCTGAAGACCTACGACGCCTGGCTCGACGCCGGGGGCATCGACACCGACCCGTCTTCCGGCGTGGCCGAGGCCCGGTGGGCGCGCGCCCTGGCCCGGGCCGAGGTGGCGGAGGGCGCCTACGAGGAGTCCGAACACGCCATCGAGCGCGCGCTGGACCGCAGCGTCGGGCGGAGCGCGGCGTGGGCGGCGCTGGTGGAGCTCGCCTGGGGGCGCCTGCAGCTGGCCGAGTGCTTCCATCCCGAGGGCCGGCGCGCCCCCGAGGTGCGGCGCCTGCAGGACCGCTTCGACGACCCGGCCTGGCTGCGCCGCGCCGCCCCCCCGGCGCTGCTCTCGGTGGAGGTGGAGCCGCCGGGCGCGCGCGTGGCGGTGGAGCGCTACGCGGGCGAGGCGGGGTCCCTCCGCCTCGAACCGGTGGCCGAGGAGGCGGCGCCGCTCCGGGCCCTCCTGCTGGAAGAGGGGTCCTATCGCGTCCAGGTCATTCACCCCGGGTTCGAGCCGCTGGTGCTCCCCGTCCTTCTCCGGTCCGGGGCGACCGAGCCGCTCCGGATGGCGCTGTCGAAGGCGGGGACGGTGCCGGAGGGGTTCATCCGCGTCCCCGCGGGATGCTTCCTGGAAGGCAGCGGCCTGGAGCTGATCCGGTGGGGGTTCTTCCGCGCCTCCCCGCTCCACCGGGTGTGCATGGACCGCGAGTACCTGATCGGCCGCTACGAGGTGACCTTCGGGGACTGGCTGCGCTACCTGCGCGCGCTGCCCCCCGGCGCGCCGGAGCGGTCGCTGCTGGAGGTGCCGCGCTTCTCGGAGGCGGGCGCGGCCACGCTGCGCGAGGAGCGCGGCGGCTGGGTGTACTCGTTCTACCGGGCGCGGGCGCCGCTGTTCACCGTGCGCGAGGGAGAGTTGGTGCACTACCCGCAGCGCGGGTCGAACGGCGAGGCGGACTGGCGGCGCTTCCCGCTGGTCGGCGTCTCGGTCGAGGACGTGAAGGGGTACCTGGCGTGGCTGGACCACACCGGCGAGCTCCCAGGGGCGAGGTTGTGCACGGGGCAGGAATGGGAGCGCGCGGCGCGCGGCGCGGACGGCCGCAACTACCCCGGCGGGGACGCGCTCCATCCGGAGGACGCGAACTACGACGCCACCTACGGACGGCGCAGCTTCGGGCCCGACATGGTGGGCGCCCACCCCGCGTCCCGGAGCCCGTTCGGGTTGGAGGACACCGCCGGCAACGCCTACGAGCAGGTGCAGCAGCCGAAGGCCAAGCTGGGCTCGGTCGTGCTCCGCGGCGGGAGCTGGTACTACGACTACCCGAGCGTGAACCTGGCGAACCGGATCGCCGGTGAGCCGTCGCTGCGGAGCGTGCTCGGCGGCCTCCGCGTCTGCGCGCCGTTCCCGGCTCCGGTTGGCGCGCCGCGGCGCGGTGACGCTCCGCGCCCGGGTGAATAGCAGCGCGCCGCCGCGACCCTTCAAGGTGCGCCGCGGTAGACGGGCGCACGAGGGGGGAAATCACATGCAACGAACGGAAAAATCGAGCGACGTCGCATTGCGGGCCCGAGCGGGGCGCGCTTGCTGGGTGGTGTATGCGTGGCTGGCCGCGGTTCCGGCCGTGTCGATGGGCGCGGAGGGCCGCTACACGCAGCGCTGTCGGCCCGAGCCGCTGGTGCGCTTCTACAACCCGCAGGGACAGATGCTCTGGGGGATGCGGCAGGACTGGGATCCGGCCGCCGCTCCCGACGAGCAGCGGAGCGTGCTGGTCTCGGTGGAGCTGCAGCGCCCGGTGATGGGGGCGGACCTGTCGCTGCGGGACGGGCGCCTGGAGGCCGCGGGCGCGCCGCTCTCCGGTACCGTCCTGCGCGGAAGCTCCAGCGCGGGCCGGCCGGTGGAGGTGGCCATCTGCGGCGAGGAGCGCGACGCGGGCGGCCTCACCTGGTACCAGATCCAGGCGTGGAACCCGGTGGCGGGCGAATGGCAGAACCCGTGCGCCCGGGGAGCCGGGTCGAGCGATTCGAAGGCGCTGGCGGTGCCGGGGGTCTGGGGCGCGACGGGCGCGCGCGCGGACCGCCCGGGCCAATTCACCCTTGCGTGCCGGGCCGGGGCGATCGCCAAGTGCGCCGGCTGGGGCTACCAGCCGTGGGCATCGAAGGGCGGGCAGCCGCTGGCCGACCTGCACCAGGCCTGCACGCGGATGGCGCGCGGCGACTACTGCGGCGACGGGCGGAGCCACACCGTCGACGGCACCACCATCGACATCTACGACGCGCTCGGCGTGCAGAAGCCGGGGCCCCAGGGGGGCGCCGCGACCGCGTTCGAGGCCTCCTGGGCGGCGGACGGCGCCACGTGCCTGGCCACGCCGCGCCGGGGGCAGGCGCTCGGCGACGTGCTCCATGACTGCGCCGGCCGCTTCGAACCCGCCGGCGACCTGGACCTGGGCGGGGGCGACCACTGCACCGTCCGCCGCAAGGGGAGTGAGCGCCCCGACGCGCGCCTGCGCACCCGCGTGGCCCCACCCCCGGCGGTCCCGGCCGCCAACTCGGCGACATCCAGGGAGCTGCACGTGGGGCTGTGAAGCGGCGCGTGACCAGGTGTGCAGCCGCCGGCACTCGCACCGGCGCGCACTCCGCCAAGCGCGCGGACGTCCTGGCCCGCGCGCGTGGCCCCCCACATGCAGAACCTCCCGCTCTGTACTTCAGAGGGAGGGACATGCACCGACAGCTAGGCCGCGCCGCCGTCATCTCGTGGTGTGTTTCACTGGCGAAGGTCTTCGCCGCGCAGGGCGGGGCGGCGGATCCGCGCCTCGCCGGGGAGAGCGACGACCTGCGGCGGGCGGCGCAGTTGGAGCAACAGGGGCGGTACGCCGAGGCGGCGAAGCTGGCGCGCCGCGCGCTGTCCGCCGCGGAGCGATCGGTGGGAAAGGAGCACCCGGCCCTGGTGGACGCGCTGCTGCCGCTGGCGCGCGCGGAGGCGGCCAGCGGGCAGCGCTCTCAGGCAGAGAATCTCTTGCTCCGCGCGCTCCGCCTGGCGGACCTGGAGCTCGGCGCGCGGCATCCGCTCTGCGCCACGGCGCTGGAGCAACTGGCGGCGTCCTACCAGGCGCGAGGCCAACTCCGGCAGGCGGAGCCGCTGCGGCGGCGCGCGGTGGAGATCCGGCGCCAGGCGCAGGGCGAGCACCACCCGGACCTGGTCAACTCGCTGGCCGATTGGGCCGTCTTGCGCGCGGCGCGGGGAGACGTGGGAGGCGCCGTGCTCCTGCTCCGGTCCGCGCTGGAGAGCTCCGAGTGGCGGCTGCGCCGGCAGTCGCTGGACGCGTCGGGAGCGCGGCTGGACGGGCTGCTCCGGAAGCTGAGGGACGCCGACGACCGGCTCTACTCGCTGGTGCGCCGGCACCCGGACAACCCGGAGCTGGCGCGCGTGGCGCTGGCCACCGCGCTGTTGCGCAAGGGCCGCTCCGCCGAGGAAGAGGCCGAGGTGGCCCGCGCCATCGCGAGGGACCTGGGTGAGCGCGACCGGGAGGCGTTCGAGGCGCTGCGCGCGCTCCGCTCGGAGCTGGCGTCGGCCACGTCCAGGGAGCAGGAGGAGGAGCTGGCGGCGCGCGGCGACGCGCTGGAGGCGGAGCTCGCCCGCCGCTCCGCGCCGTTGCGGGCCATGCGGTCGCTGCCCTCGCCGGACGACATCGTGGACGCGGTCCGGGGGGCCCTGCCGGTGGACGGGGCGCTGGTGGAGTTGGTCGAGTACGAGGATCAGGCGCCGGGGTCGCCGAGGCGGCGAGCGCGGTACCTGGCGCTGGTGCTCACTCCCGCGGGAGGCGTCCGCGCGGTGGACCTGGGTCCGGCGGCCGCGGTGGACGCGGCGGCGTCGAGGTTGGACCGCGCCCTCTCGTCGGCCGGCGCGCCGTACCTCGAGGAGAGCCGGGCCCTGCACGCCCTGGCGGTGCGGCCGTGGTGGCCTTTGGTGGCGGGGACGCGAACGCTGTACCTCGCCCCGGACGGGAAGTTGGGGTGGGTGTCCTTCGCCGCGCTCCAGGGAGGCCGGCGGTTCCTCGCCGACGAGCGGGAGCTCGCGTACCTCGTCTCCGGGAGGGACCTGCTGCCGCCGCCGGGCGCGGTGGCGCGGAAGTCCCCGGCCGTGGTGTTCGCGGATCCGGACTTCGGCGGCGGCGCGGAGGTCGCGTCGGCCGGCGAGCGCGGAGCGGCCCCGGCGCGGCAGTGCGTGGACCTGTCGCGCGCGTCATGGTCCCGGCTGCCCGGCACGCGTCGCGAGGCGGAGGCGGTCCGCCGGCTGTTCCCCGAAGCCGAGGTGAAGCTCGGCGCGGAGGCGACCAAGGGCGCGCTCCTCGACGTGCGTGCCCCGCAGGTCCTGCACATCGCCACCCACGGCATCTCCGACGCCCTGTTCCCGCCGCAGTCCGGGGCACGGGCGGAGGTCCAGGTGGGGTTGTTGGCCGCGCCACCCGCCACGTGCCCGGAGGATCCGCTGCTGCGCTCCGGGCTGGTGCTGGCGCCTCTGCTTGGACCAGAGGGACGGAACGAGCGCGGGGGCGGCTCCATCGTCACCGCTCTGGAACTGATGGGGCTGGACCTGTGGGGCACGCAGTTGGTGGTGCTCTCCGCCTGCGCGAGCGGCCGCGGCGGCGCCGAGCGGAGCGAGGGCGTCTCCGGGATGCGGCGGGCGTTCCGGGTGGCTGGCGCGGAGACGGTGGTGACCAGCCTCTGGCCCGTGGACGACGAGACCACCGCGGCGCTGATGGAGGCGTTCTACCGCCGGCTCGGCGAGGGCCACGGGCGGGCCGCCGCGCTGCGCGAGGCCGCGCTCGAGGTGCGAGCACGGTACCCCCATCCGCACTTCTGGGCGCCGTTCATCTCCGTCGGCCGCGACGGGCCGCTGCGCGCGGGAGACGGCGAATTCGGTGAATAACCGCCCGGCGGCGTGACCCCTCCTGCACGCGGGGGTGATCATGCGTCTGCTGACCGTGGTGGTGGCCGTGTCCGTGGCGGTGGGGTGCGCCGATCCCGATGGGAGTGGAGCCGGGCTGCAGGAGCAGGACGTGGTCCCTGCGGCCACCGGACAGCCTCCACCCGGGCACGGCGGGCCCAACCCGGGGTGGGGCGGTGCGCCGCCACCCGGACGCGGCCATGGCGTCCCGCCCGGTCACCTGGGCGACCCCGGGAACCCGGAGTGGTTCCACCAGGACGCGCCGCGCATCGTCAGCGCCACCGCGTCGGAGACGCACGTGACGCCCGGGACGGTGGTGTCGCTCCAGGTGGAGGCGATAGACCCGGGCGGGCTTCCGCTGCACTACGCGTGGTCCGCGACCCAGGGGAACGTCACCGGTCCGACGCGGCCCCTGGGGAACGAGGTGGTCTGGACGGCGCCGTTCATCAACTCCATGGTCAAGGTGACGGTGAAGGTGGAGAACAGCCGCCACCTGCCCGCGTTCCACGACTTCGTGCTCCACGTGGTCGGCGACCTGGGCGACGCCGTGTACGTCAGCCCGGGTGGATCGGATTCCAACTCCGGGTCGCCGTCCGCGCCCTACGCGACCGTCCAGGGGGCGATCGACGCCGCCGCGGCCGCCGGGGTGGGCAACGTGGTGCTGGCGGCCGGCACGTACCAGGAGCGCCTGCACCTCCCGAGCAACATCAACCTCTGGGGGCAGTACGACCCGGCCACCTGGTCGCACCAGCCGTCGAGCGCCACCGTCATCGCCTCGCCCTCCAGCGTGGCGATCGAGGTGGCCGACCCGCCGGCGGCACCGCGCGGCCCGTCACCCCAGTCGATCGTGAACCGGTCTCCGTCCGGCTCCATCCAGGGGATGATCGTCACCTCCAGCGACGCGGCCATCGGGCACAGCTCCATGGTCATCCTGTTCAACAACGTCTCCGGCACCTTCGTGGTGCAGGACAACACGCTGCAGGCGGGGGCGGGCGGTCGGGGCCTTTCGGGCCCGTCCGCTTTGCTCCAAGCGTGTGGAGGGGGCGGAGGCGGGGGCGGGAACTTCACCGGCCCGGGAGCCCCGGGAGGAACGGGCTGCTTCGGCAACCTGGGCGCCGCGCCTGGTGTTCCTGGGGCGGCCGGAGGGGGCAACGCCGGCCAGGGCGGGGACGGAGGGCCTGGCCAGAGCGGCGCCCCCGGTACGGTATCCCCCACCCAGGACGAGGGCCAGGTCGTCCTCTTCGATTGGGCCGCGTTCGGTGGCGCAAATGGCGGTGGAGGCGGGGGCGGGAGCGGAGGCGGGGGAGGGGGCGGCGGCTTGATCTGCGCCGGGCCGCTCGAGTGCGCGCCTACCCTCGGGGCCGCGGGTGGCGGCGGCGGGAGAGGGGGCGGCGGAGGTGGTGGCGGGGCGGGCGCGGGGGGCTCCATGGCCGTCCTGGCCATCGACTCACCCGGCAGGGTGCGAGTGCTGAACAACACCGTGTTCACCGCCGGAGGCGGCGCCGGCGGGAACGGCGGCAATGCTGCGGCCGGCGAGGGGGGAGCCCTGGGGGGACCCGCCGGCGCCGGGTGCTGGGCCGGCATCTGCTGGGCGTGGGGAGGCGGAGGAAGCGGCGGCTGGGGGGGCAACGGCGGCGGCGGTGCCGGCGGGGCGGGTGGGATGAGCGTCGGCGTCGCCCACCACAACCTGGGCACGCTGACCGACGTGGGGAACGTCTACTTCCTCGGCCCGGCCGGGAGCGGCGGGGCGGGCGGCTGGCCAGGGGGCGCGACCGGCAAGGTCGGCATCCGCGCTCCCAGACATCCCATCCCCTGAGGCCCGCCCTCGAGGCGGCGCCCGCGCGACAAGGAATCCGCCGCGGTCCGTTCTCCCCATGGCAGCGCGCTCCGTCGAGCGCCCCGCCAGAGGGGGAACCAAACATGAAGACGAAGGTGATGGCGGCGACCGCCGGGCTCCTGGCCTGCGCGTCGCTCGCGTGCACGCAGTACCTCAACGTCCGGCCGCGAGCGCCGGCGGCGGACCTGACCATCTCGCCCACCGAGCTCTCCAAGCCGGTGCAGCGAGCGTTCCAGGGCCTCCAGGACGGCTCGGCGGCGCGGGACGCGGAGCGCCAGAAGTCGTTCGAGGCCCAGAAGGCGCAGATGGGGCCCTCCGCGCAGGGGTTCTACGACGCCGCCAAGGCGAGCGGGGTGGACGTGGCCGGGTTCCTCCAGGCATCCAAGGACTTCGTCCAGAGCACCGACCCCAAGGCGCGCGCGGCGATGGTGAGCGCGGTGAACCAGAAGTACGCCGGCCCCATCAAGGCCGCCATCGCCAAGGCGGTGAGCGTGCCGGGCGCCGGCGACCTGCTCCAGCAGGCGCAGTCGCCGGCCGCGACGGGCTCGCCGCCACCGCCACCGCCTTCTCCCGCTGGGGGCAACGGGTGCTGTGTCACCAACCGGTTCGCGCCACCCTGGGAGGGCGAGTACGACGAGAGCGACTTCGGCGCGCGCGCCATCCGCCCCGGCCCCACCGCGCAGCTGGCGGTCAGCGCCGGGAGCGCCATCGCCTTCGGGCCGCACCGCCTGGCGGCCAGCGGCCACCGGTTCACGGTCGCCTTCGCCGATCCCAGCAGCGAGCTGGTCACGGTGACCCTGCCGACGCAGTGGGTGATCGGGCTCTCCGGGGTCGGCTACGCCCACGTGTGGCTGGGCCTGGAGATGTGGGTGACCACGCTGGACGGCACGGAGGTCTGCCGCGCCACGCGCCTGGAGCAGGACAACGAGTGGACGTGGGCGGGCGGCTGGCTCACCCAGTGGGACCACCGGCCCGGCCCGACCGTCACGCGGTCCTGCCGCTTCGACCGCGCCGCGGGCGCTCCGACCGAGTACGTGGTCAACGTCTCCGCCTCCGTCGACGGGACCTTCGTCGGCTTCTCCGGCGGCTTCGGCAACTACTTCGTGGACCTGGGCAACGTGGACGTCGCGTCCTGTCCATGGTGAGCCACCGTTGGCTGGACGGTCAGGGCCCCGAATGACTGCTCACGGCGCGCGGAGGTCCAGCTCCAACCGGGCGGCCCCGCGCGCCGCGAAGTCCTGTCGGGTGAGCTGGTACGGCGCCCCGTCCGACAGGCGGAAGGTGACCAGCGACGCGGGGCCCACCGCGTCCGCCGGCTCGAAGGGCGCGCCGGCGAGGTCCAGCGGGGAGACGTTCAGCCTCAGGTGCACGCGCCCGGCGAGGTCGTAGAAGGTCTTCGGCCCGGGGATGGCGTACCAGCGCCCCGGCTCCAGGATGGCCTCCCGCTTCTCCTGCGGGAACAGCCGGCTGGCGTCCTTCCCCTCCACCGCGTCTAGCGACACCCGCGCGCGCTTCTCCACGCGCAGGCTGATCTGGAACCGCTGGGCGGCGGCGTCCGGGGTGGCCATCAGGTCCACGCCCTCCCACGACCCGTCCAGCCGCTCCGTCTCGCCCATCACGGTGACGGTGATCTCCATCGGCGCGCGCCCCCGGGCCTCGGCGCGCGAGAAGCCTTCGCGGAGCATCCCGCCGATGGCCGCGGAGGCCACCGCCTCCACCAGCAGGAGCACCGGGTGCCGGAGCCAGCTCATGCGCGCTCTCCCACCGGCAGCGGCCGGAGGATGTCCGAGCCGTCGCGGGCGTTGATCTCCACCACGGCCTCCGCCAGCGCCGCGGTGCGCTCCGCCAGCGTGGAGAGGGCGACCTCGCCCTCCTCGCAGCGCGGCGCCGACGCCGTCTCCACCAGCCGGGAGCGGATCTCCCCCAGGCTGTACTCCAGCAGCTTCAGCTCCTCGTTCGCCTTCTCCGCCCGGACCTGCAGGCTCCGCCGGGGGAGCCCCTCCGGCAGCCGGCACGCCTCGCTCAGCGCCCGCGCCCGCGCCCGGTGCACGTCTACCGCGCGGTGCGCGCCGCGGAGCAGGTCGCGCCGGCCGTCCGGGAAGAACGCCGGGAACCGGACCGCCGCCTCCTCCAGCGCCGCCATCGCCCCGTCCGCCTGGAGCAGCGCGCTCCACGGCGCGTCCGCCGAGCCGACGGCCACGCCCAGCTGGTCCAGGTGCGGGCAGCGCCACGCCAACTGCAGCTCGCCGCGGCGGAGGAGGAAGGCCACCGCCGCCACCGAGGTGAGCGCGCCCGCGGCCAGCGTCCCCAGCGCGAGGACCGGCTCTCTCAGCCCCACCAGCTGGAGCGCGGCGGCGATCGCGAACAGCGCGACCAGGATCTCCGTCCCGGTGCGCCGCGCGAGGCGCCGGAAGCGAAGCAACAGACTCAGACTCGAATTCGTATGGGTGTTCACGGGTTGCTCCACATCGACACTCTTGCTTGCCACGGCTGCAGGTCCTGCGGCTCGGCGGGGATCTCCACCTCCAGCCGGATCACCTGGCCGGGCAGGCCGATCCAGATGCCGCTGCGGCCCGACACCGCCACCGCCGTCACCGGGCCGCCCACCGGCACCAGCGCCGCGCTCCGGCCGCGCACCACCAGCAGCCCGTTCGGCGTCCCGGCGAAGGCCACGCCGTCCTTCACCGCCAGCGCGCGGGGAGAGATCCGGCCGTCGGGCAATCCGTCCGCGGGCGTCATCGGCCGCTCACCCAGCGCCACCAGGCCGCCGCCGAGCGTCGCGGCCCAGGCCGTCCTCGTCCACGGATCTCCCGCCACCATCGGATCCCACGGCCCCGACGAGACGGCGGTGACGAACGGCTCCGGGAGGGCATCGCCGCCCGGGAGCTCGCCCAGGTGTCCGTCCTCCGGGTCGATCCGGTACTTCCGCAGGCCGTCGGCGGCCCCGATGCAGAGCAGGTGATCTCCGCACGACGCCAGCGAGGTGGGCTGCGCCACGCGCACGGCCGGCTCCTTCACCCACCTGCGGATCTCCCCCTTCTCCGGGGTCAGCCGCAGCACGCCGTTCCGGCCCGCGACGTAGAACCACTGGCCGACCCGGGCCACCGCGCTGAACGGCCCGGACGCGAGCTTCCGCGCCACGTCTCCCGCCTGCACCGCGAACACCCCGTCGTCGGAGGCGACGACCAGGTCCGGCGAGAACCAGGCCACCGCGTTCACCGCGTCCACGCCCTTCACCCGCTCCAGCTTCCCGTCCAGCCCCGAGACGAACGCGCCGTCGTCGAAGGTCGCCACCGCCTGCACGTCGTACAGCTCGTCGATGGCCACCACAGGGCTGCGGGCGGGGAGGTCCTTCACCTCCACCCGCTGGACCTTCACCCCTCGCAGCGGGTGCACCGGTTCGCCCCCGGCCTGCACCGCGGAGGTGCGCTCGGGCGAGGCGAGCACCAGCGAAGGCGCCCGCCGCAGCCGCTCCCACCACGTCTCCGCCGAATCCGCCCGGCCGGGAGCGCCCGCGCCCTGGACCACGAAGGCCACCGGCGCCCCCACCGCCACGACGGCCGCGCCCAGGGCGACCGCCACCTTTGCGCCCCGCTTCACGGCTGGATCTCCACCATCGCCGTGGTCACCGCCGCGTTGCCGGCGAAGTCCTGCGCGGTGAAGGTCACCGGGTAGCGGCCCGGCTTCAGGTCGGAGTTGGTCTCCACCTGGCTCACGAACCCCGCGCTCGCCGGGTCCAGCTGGAGCTGCACCTCGCGGCCGTCCCACAGCCGGGCGCTGACGGTGCGGATGTCGAAGAGGGCCTTGAGCGCCTCCGCCGGGTCGTCGCGGCCCAGCAGCGCGGTCGCCAGCTCCACCGGGCCCACCACCGCGCGGGCGTCCAGCCGGACGGTGCGGCCGGCGCGCGCGGCCCCGGCGCGAGCGGCGAAGGCGGGCGCCGCGGTGTCGATGGAGATGGTCTGGTTCACGAATTCACGGCGCCCGTCGGCGTGGTCGATCTCCACCTTCACCGGGTAGGTGCCGTCGCGGGTGTCGGCGGGGACCAGGAAGCGGGCCAGCCACAGGCCGTCGTCCTCGCTCCAGCGCGCCTGCTTCACCTCGCCCCAGGTGGGCAGGAACACGCGCACCTTCGCGTCGCGCGGGGCGCGCACGCGCACGGTGGGGTCGCCCGGCTTCACGCGCGCGGGGCTGACCGCCGCCACCATCGTCGGCTGCGCGGCCACCATCGCGGTGTACGGGGTGAGGATCTGGTACTGCTTGGAGAGCGCGATCACCTCGGTGCGCGCCTCGTCCGTCTCGCCGTTGAGGCGGTTCTGCGCGAGCAGGAAGTCGATCCGCCGCTGCGCCCACAGCCGGGCCACGAAGGCGTCCGCGGTGGCCTTCTCCGGGAAGGTGGCGTCGAAGGGGAGCGAGGCGCGCTTGCCGTTCAGCGTCCCCTCCAGCGCGGCGTGGACCGAGCCGCCGCCGCGGTACCGGCCCACCAGCACCAGCTGCGAGCCCTTGTACAGGTCCGGCAGCGGGTCCGGGTACATCATCGCGGTGGTCACCGCGCCGAACTTGAAGGACAGGTCGGAGAGCACCGGCCGCGAGATGCGCGCGTAGAAGCCGCCCACCACCTCGTCGATGGTGTGGCTGCCGTCCACGTAGTCCACGCCGCCGCGGTTCTCCCGGCCCAGGCGCTCCAGCAGCACCCGGTTCACGTCCTCGCCCACGCCGAAGGTGAACAGGCGCGCGTTGCCGGCCGCCTGGTGCACCTGCGCGGCGATGGCCTCCGGGTCGGTGACGCCGGCGGTGGGCATCCCGTCCGTCATCATCAGCACCACCCGCGGGCGGTCGCTCTTCTGCAGCATCTGGAAGCCGCGCATCAGCGCGCCGTGGATGTTGGTGCCGCCGCTGGCCTGGAGCCGCTGCGCGAAGGACAGACCCTCCTGCACGTTCTCCGGCGTGGCGGGCATCAGCTCCGCGCGCATCGGGTCCAGCGAGTCCGAGAAGGCGACGATGCCGAAGCGGTCCTGCGCGCCCAGGGCGGAGAGGCAGCGCTGCAAGCCCTGGCGGGCCTGCTCGATCTTGGGGCCGGACATCGACCCGGAGGTGTCGAAGACGAAGACCACGTCCTTGTGGACGATGTCCGCGTCGGTGGTCAGCTCCTGGGGCGAGGCGAGCAGCAGGAAGTAGCCCGGCTCGTTGGGGTCGGGGCGGTAGGTGGCGAAGGTCAGCCCCAGCCGCGAGCTCTCCGTGCGGTAGGTGACCAGGATCTCCTTCGGCAGCGCCGCGTCCTTCCCCTCCAGCGAGATGCGGAAGGAGGTCGGGCTCACCCGCTCCACCCTGCCGGGGGCGCCGGCGATCTTCAGGTCGGCGATCTTCTTCTGGTCGGAGACGTCGATCATCGCGCGGAAGTCACCCACCGGCTCCTGGCCCTGCACGCCCTCGGTCGCCAGCGGCAGCCGGAGCGTCACCAGGCCGGAGTCGTAGGGGAGGATCTGCGCGTACCCGGCCTCCACCCGCTTGGTCCCCTGGGCGGGGATGCCGTCCACCTTCGTCTTGAAGCGGTTGGGGGCGTCCTTCTCCAGCAGCGCCGGCTGCTGCGAGGTGCCCTTGGCCTCCTCGTAGGTCTTCTCGGCCTGCTGCTTTTCCTCCACGCGGGACTCCACCCGGCGGCCATCCACCCACGTGGCGAAGCCGGAGATGGCGGCGCCCTCCGGCAGCGGCAGCAGGTAGGTGCCCTCGGTGGCGTGGTCGGTGTGGTTCTCGTAGACCTCGTCCAGCGTGGCGCGGGCCACCTGGTCCTGGACGGTCACCTGGATCAGCTCCTTGCGCAGCGTGAGTGGCCGATCTCCGGGCTCTTTCGGGACCAGGACGCCGGCGGCGGCCGCGGTGGGGAGGAGGGCGAGGAGGGTGGGGAGCAGCAGGTGACGCGGTGAGGCGGCGGCTGGCATGTACGGTCTCCGGGTTCTCCGGAGGCGGAAAAGCACGCGCGGTGCCAGCCCGTTTCGTGTCCCGGGGGCCGCGGTTTGCTCCACCTTCCGTCAGGGGATTTTCCAGGCGGGG
>Ga0134122_10001290_pt1 | contig 17959 bp, 15 predicted proteins | sample KB302_FD_96461 | JGI IMG/M metagenome (GOLD analysis project Ga0134122, IMG submission 96461) | Terrestrial soil microbial communities without Nitrogen fertilizer from Kellogg Biological Station, Michigan, USA - KB3-0-2 | ecosystem: Environmental > Terrestrial > Soil > Unclassified ... | reverse complement strand
GGGGCTGCGCCAGTGTCACGGCCCATGGCGACCAGCAAGGGCAAGCCCAAGGCCCCAGCCAAAGCGAAGGCGAAGAAGCCCGCCGCGAAGAAGCCGGCGGCGAAGAAGGCCGCGAAGGCACCCGCGCCGGTCAAGCCCGCGCGCGCCGCGAAGCCGGTGGCCAAGGCCGCCAAGGGCGCGAAGAGCAACAAGCGCGCGCCCGAGCCGGCGGAGAAGATCCTGATCGAGCCGCCGGACCTGTCGGACACCATCAACGCCAACGTCCCGCTCGAGGCGGAGGACCTTGAGATCCCGCGGGAGGCCGCCGCCGAGCCGCCCGAGGAGGAAGCGGCGCCCGAGGAAGAAGAGCCGGAGCCGGCGGCGGGCGACGACGTCGTCTCGTTCGTAGGCGTGCTGACGCCCAACCAGCCCGCCGGCACGTACATCCCGCTCACCCGCGAGCAGTCCGAGAAGTTCCCCGGCGGGGGCATCGTCCACGTGAAGGGCCACGTGGGCGGCGTGGCCATCTTGAGCTCGCTGATGCCCATGGGCGACGGCACGCGCGCGCTGGGCGTGCACAAGGCGACGATGGAGCAGGGCGGCTTCCACCCCGGAGAGGCGGTGAAGGTCGCCATCCGCCTGGACACCGCGCCGCGCGAGGTGGTGGTGCCCCGGGACTTCTCGGACGCGCTGGAGAAGTCGCCCAAGGCGCGCCGCACCTTCGCCAACTACGCCTTCAGCCACCGCAAGGAGTACGTGAACTGGATCGAGGAGGCCAAGCAGCCGGAGACCCGGCAGCGGCGCATCGACCAGGCGGTGCGGATGATCGAGGCCAACGAGAAGCTGAGCTGAGGCTCAGCCCTCCTTGCGCCACCCGCGCGGCGGGCCCTCGCTGCCCAGAGGCGACAGCTTCCCGGAGAGCGCCCCGGCGCGCTCGTGCGGCATCAGGTCGCGCGGGGAGCGGTAGTACTGCATGGGCGAGTAGTGGAGCAGGTTGGAGACGCGGCTGGTGTAGATGCAGGCGTACTGCTCCACCTGCTCGCCGAAGCGGCTGTTCTCGTTCCCCTCCTTGAACAGCAACCCCCAGTAGCGGTTGAAGCCCTCCTCCACGTCGCGCTCCAGCGACTCGGACAGCTCGAAGGCCTCGCGGTGGGCGCGGCGCAGGCGCTCCAACTCGCCCTTGAGCCGCTTCCGCTCCTCCTCGGGGACGGGCTTCCTCCGCTCCAGCTGGTTGAGCGCCGTCTTGCGCGCGCTCACCTCGTCGTCCAGCCGCGCCAGGAGCAGCTCCACCTCGGAGAGGGCGGAGATCTTCTCGTGCCGCGCGTCGGTGTAGTTGATCTCGTCCTCGATCTCCTGGACCACCATGCAGGTGCGCCACAGCGACGACTTCTTCGAGCGGAGGATGTCGCCGTAGATGTGGTCGCCCACGTAGAGGACGGCCTCGCCCGGGCACCTGGTCGCGACCTGGAAGGCGGGCTGGTTGCCGCCCTGGTAGACCTTCCCGCGCTCCAGCGGCGCCGCCTCCGGGAGCACCTTCGCCTCGCCGGTGACCAGGTCCAGCTCCTGGAACGGGCGCAGCTCGTTGAAGAAGGCGGGCTTGGAGGCGCCGGTCACCACCAGATCGAAGTAGTTCCGCCAGGACGGGTACTCCGCCACCACCCCGTCCAGCAGGTATCCCATCACCACGTCCGTGTAGTCCCAGAGCGAGTTGGTGAGCAGGAACAGCTTCTTGCCCCCCGAGCGCAGCTTGTGCAGCGCCGGCCCCAGCTCCGGGTCCTTGAAGATGTAGTGGCCGATGTCCTTGCGGATCTCCTGCTTGAGTGAGTTGTCGCGGTGGACGGTGTCGATGCACTCGCGGATGTCGTCGTACAGCCGTTCGAAGTCCACCCGCTGGCCGCCCGCCTCCATGCGGTCGATGATCGCCGCGTAGAGGTACGCCTCGGGGAGCGCGAAGAGGGTGTCGATCCACGCGTACTGCGAGTTCTTCAGCCGGATCCGCTCGTTCCGGTAGAGCGCCTTGCGCGCCTCGTCCGGCAGCGGGCGCAGCCCGTGGTAGGCGCGGCCCACGTGGCCGAAGCGGTCCATCTTGATCAGGTTGCCGTGGGGCCGGTCTACCGCCAGCCCGCGCATCACGAAGCTGTGGTCGTACTGCAGCTGGCCGACGTCCTCCGGGTACCCGCGCTCCTTCACCAGCTTGGCCAGCGTCATGTCGAACGAGAGCTGTTCGATCCGGCGCATGTGGTAGATGGCCAGCGTGTAGTCCATGTCGAAGCCGACCAGCTCGACGTTGGACATGCGCAGGTTGCGGTTGACGAAGATCTGCCGGGCGCGCTCGATCTCGCGGACCTCGCGGGGCGCGTTCAAGAGCCGCCCCAGCAAAGGGTCGCTGAGGAGCTCCTTCGCGCGCTGGTCGGCGGTCTCGGCGGAGGAAGGGAGGGTCTCCACGGGACCTCCCGTCTTACCACGGCGCCTTTCTTGCTGCGCCGCGAGGGCGCGTGGCACGCTCCCAGGCCGGATGGCAGGCCGGCGGAGTCGCAGGCAAGCAGCGAGCGCGGAGGAGGCGGACCAGCTCCGCTCCCGCATCGGCGAGCTGGAGGACCGCCTCCGGTTGCTGGAGGCGCACGTGCGGAGGCTGACCGCCCAGACGAGCGCCCTGGCCACCACCTCCCGCCGCCCGCTGCCCAAGGTGCCCGCCGCGAGGCCCCGGCCGCGTTGCCCCGGCTGCCGCCTGGAGCTGCCCAAGGGGCGGCGCGGCGAAGCGTGCGTCTGGTGCGGCTTCGTTTTCGACGCGGTCCGAATGGGGTAGAGACGCACCTGAAATGCCGACCTACCGCCTCACCGGGCGCCTCTCCTCGGGCGAGCTGTACGAGCGCCACGCGGGCCTGACCGAGGACGGCAAGCCGGTGGCGCTCCAGCTCTACGCCGAGCGCGCCTCGGAGCCGAAGCTGGTCCAGGCGGTGGCGGACGCCGCGCATCAGATCGCCAGCGGCGCTCCCGCGCTCCTGGCGCCGGTCGCCGCCGGGGTGGTGAAGAAGCGGGTGGTGGTGGTGTTCCCCCACGTGGACGGGGTGACGCTGCAGTCCGCCCTCACCCGGCTCCACAACCGGGAGCTGCTGCTCCAGCCGCCGGTGACGCTGGCGCTGGTGCTGGAGCTGTTGGACGCGCTGTCCCGCGCCGGCGAGCGCGGCGCCTGGCACGGCGCGCTCACCCCGGACGCGGTGTTCCTGGACCAGGAGCTGGGGGTCCGGATCGGCGACTTCGGGCTGGGCGGCGCGAGCGCGTCGCTGGCCAACCTGCGCAAGCTGCTCTGGCCCAAGGCGCGGGAGGCCTACCGCCCCCCGGAGGCGGCGCAGGGGCAGGCGCCCTCGGAGGCGGGCGACGTGTACTCGGCGGGCGCGCTCGCCTACGAGCTGTTCACGCTCCACAAGCCGGGCGGGGACAAGGCCCAGGTGAGCTCGCGGCGGGAGGCGCCCGCGCCGCCCTCGCGGCTGGACCGGCGGATCAACCCGCGGCTGGACCCGGTGCTGCTCAAGGCGCTGGAGTACGCGGCGGCGCGGCGCTACCGGACGTGCCAGGAGCTGGCCCAGGCGCTGCGCTCGGCGGCGGCGGCGGTGGGCGGGGCGGCGGCCTCGTCCGAGGTGCGGAAGCTGGCCGCGGACCTGCGCGCGCGCGAGGAGGACCGCACGCTGGGCCCGCCGCCCTGGGCGGAGCCGTTCCAGGTGGAGTCGCTGGGGGAGATGCCGGCGGCGCCGGACCGCACCGAGGTGGCGAGCGTCGCGATGCCGGTGGTCGACCCCAAGTACGACCGCACCATGGTGGACCCGAAGATCGACCCGCGGAGCGTCTCGCTGGAGACGCCGCAGGTGGACGACAAGGGTGGCTGGAACAAGGAGCAGGACACCATCTCCACCGTGGGCGAAGCCGTCAAGCAGGGCGTGCTCCGCCCCATCCGCCCCGACAGCCAGGACGGCATCGCGGAGGACGCGCCGGGGCGCACCCGGCCGATGCGGCCCAAGGGGGCGAAGGCCACGGCCGGCGTCCAGCGCGGCAAGGGCTTCATGCCCGCCCGGGTGGACTCGCCGCCCAGGAGCGAACCCGCCCGGAGCGAGCCGTCCGCGCGCCCGCTGGTGGATCGCCCGCCCGCCGCGCCTCCGCCGGCGCGCGCGCACCGCAGCCCGACGCTGGTGGTCCTCTTGGACACGCTCCGCCGGCGCAAGCGGTTCCTCCTGCGGATCTCGGTGATGGCGGCGCTGGTGGCCATCGGCCTCGGCTTCGGCATCAAGAAGAAGCTGGACCGGGACAGGCAGCTGCAGCGGGAGCGGGACATGGCCGCGCTCTTCGGCGGGCCGTCGTCGGGAGGTCAGACCACGCAGCCCGCGGATCCGGCCCGGCCGCCGCTGCCCAAGGAGATCGCCGGCACGCCGGAGTACGCCACCCCCGGCCCGGACGGCGCGGCGTTCCTCACCGTGCTGGCGGACGTGCCGTCGTGGGTGCTGATCGACGGCGCGCGGCTCCCGCGGACCACGCCGGTGTTCCGGGTCCCCGTGCCGCCGGGCAACCACCTGGTGATGGTGATGGACGGCACCGGGGCGTCGCGCCAGCAGGACCTTCCCTTCGAGGCGGGCCAGCTCCAGCGCATGGACGTGAAGCTCTCCCGGAAGACGGCGCCGTGACCCCCGCGCGGCTGTTCGTGGTCGAGGACCAGCCCGCGCTCCTCAAGCAGCTGCTCAAGGCGCTCTCGGCGTTCCCGGACCTGGAGGTGGTGGGGTCCGCGCTGGACGGCGGCACCGCGCTGGCGCAGATCCCGGCGGCGGCGCCGGACCTGGCGCTGGTGGACCTGGAGCTCCCGGACCTCAGCGGGCTGGAGCTGACCCGGCGGCTCAAGGGCGCCCGCCCGGAGCTGGAGGTGCTGATCCTCACCGCCTTCGACGACGAACAGAAGGTGTACGAGGCGATGCTGGCCGGCGCCTCCGGGTACCTGGTGAAGCGGGTGGGGCCGGAGAAGATCCGCAGCGCGGTGCACGAGGTGATGGCGGGCGGGACGGTGCTGGAGCCGATCATCGCGCGGAGGTTCTGGAACTATTTCCAGTCGGTGCAGGCCAGGCCGGAGGCGCCGCCGAAGGAGAACCCGTGGGGCCTGTCCGCGGTGGAGCTGGAGGTGCTGTGCTACGTGGCCAAGGGGCTGTCCAACGCCGAGGTGGGCGCGGTGATGTCGCTGGAGCACCGGTCGGTGCGGACGCACCTGCAGCACGTCTACCGGAAGATGGGCGTGAACGAGCGCGTGGACGCGGTGGTGCTCGCGCTCCGCGCGGGGAGCGTGACGCTGTGAGGTTCCCCGGCTTCGCCGCGCTTCTCTTCAGCCGCGCCGCGCGCGGGGTACGCGCCCTTCCTTTCCGCGCCGCAGGGGACCTGGTCGCGCTCGCGATCATCGTCATTTCGATCTCCACCCCCGCGGCCCGAGCGGACGACCTCAAGGTGTCGCGCCGCAAGGTCGTCGCCAGGGACGGCGCCGCGCTCGCGCTCTACCGCTACGCGCCGGAGAGCGGCGGCGGCGGGCACCCGGCGGTGCTGCTGGTCCCCGACCTGGGCTTCGGCCGGGAGACGTACGACCTGATGGGCGAAGGGCTGGCCCCGTTCCTCCAGCGCCACGGGCGCGACACCTTCGTCGCCGAGCTGCGCGGGCAGGGGAACGCGGACGCGCCCGCCGCGTGGTCGCTCTCGGAGTGGGCCGCGATCGATCTCCCCGCGGCGGTGGAGGCGGTTCGGCAGGCGCACCCCGGCGGTCCCATCGACCTCGTCGTCCACGGCTACGGCGGGGCGCTGGCCATCGCCGCGGCGCCGCGCGAGCTGGCGGGGAAGATCCGGAAGGTGATCGCCTTCTCGCCCGCCGCGGCGCCCGAGGTGCCCAACGAGATCGCCCGGAAGCTCCTGAGCACGCCCGGGACGCTGGCGCGCGCCGTCCCGGAGCGGAGGTTCGAGCTGCTCTTCGCGCGGGACGGCTCCATCCGCGCCTACACCCGCGGGCTGCTGGAGAAGGAGGGGCCGCGCGACCTGGGGCAGACCGCGGCGAAGGAGCTTTTGCGGTGGATGGAGCAGGGCGACCTCCCGTTCGCCGACGGCTCCACCGTGAAGGACCGCATCGGCGAATACGACCGGCCGACCTTCGTGATCCTCCCCTTGCTCGACAACTGGGCCCACTCCGAGTTCGCGGAGCCGCTCCGCGCCATGGCGCCGCGCGCGAAGGTCCAGCTCCGGACGCTGAGCAAGATGTACCTGGAGGCGGACGACTACTCGCACCTGGGGATGCTGGTCGGGCGCGGCGCGGCCAACGACGCGTTCCTCCCCGCGCTCGCCTTCCTCGACGCCCCGGAGGCCGCTCCGTGAAACGGACCTGGATGGCCGCGGCCACGGCCGCCGCGGCGTTGCTCTGCTCCGGCTGCTTCGGCGCGTACCTGGAGCCGCTGCCGAAGGAGGCGGAGGTCCACCACCCGCGCACGCCGGACGGGTGGGACCTGGAGATGGTGCGCTACGCGGCGCGGCCGGAGGCGAAGGGCCGGCCGGTGCTGCTGTGCCACGGGATCAACGCCAACGGCCGCAACATGGACCTGGACGCGCGCCACAGCATCGCGCGCTGGTTCGCGGCCCACGGGCGGGAGGCGTGGACCGTCTCCATGCGGCCGTCGGGCGCGTACTACGGCAAGGACGGCGGGACCAGGCCGCTCTCCAAGCCGGGCTTCAGCCTGGACGACATGATGGTGCAGGACATCCCCACCGCGGTGGACTACGTGCGCAAGGTCACCGGCGCGCCGAAGGTCGACTACGTGGGACACAGCCTGGGCGGCATCGTGGGCTACGGCTACCTGGGCCGGGGCGGGCAAGGGGTCGGCGCGGCCGTCATCCTCGGCAGCCCCATGCGGCTGGACCTGGGGACTCCGGTGGACCTGCTCTTGCCCCAGCTGGCGGGGATGCTGGGCGCCGGCTGGACCCTCCCGATGAAGGGGGTCGCCCCGCTGGGCGTCCCGATGGCGGACCTGTTCCCGGAGAACCTCCAGGAGCTGCTCCTGTTCAACCCGGAGAACACCACCCGCGAGACCATGAAGCGGCTGATGGTGGAGGGCACGGAGGACGTCTCCACCAGCCAGCTCCAGCAGCTGGCCTTGATGCTCAAGACCGGGGAGCTGAAGAGCCTGGACGGGACCCTGGACTACAGGCAGGCGCTGGCGACCGTCACCACCCCGGTGCTGGTGGTGGCCGGCAAGCGCGACCGCCTGGCCACCGTCCCGGCGGTGAAGGCCGGCTACCGCGCGCTGGGCGGCCCCAAGGAGTGGAAGATCATGGGCGTGGAGAACGGCGCCCGCGCCGACTACGGGCACATGGACATGGTGATCGGCGATCGCGCCGACACCGAGCTGTGGCCGGCGCTGCTGGACTTCTTCGACCGCCACGCGCGCTGAAACCGTCTTATGGTGCCCGCCGGATGGCACGGCAGAGCGCGAAGGCGAAGAGCGGCGGCGGTGGGCTGTTCCCGGTCCACGAGTCGTCGCTGAGGAACGGGCTGCAGGTCCGGATCAGCGAGAGCCACGACGTCCCGGTGGTCGCGGTCTACACCTTCTTCCGGGTGGGGAGCCGCAACGAGGTGCCCGGCACCACCGGGATCAGCCACCTGTTCGAGCACATGATGTTCAACGGGGCGAAGCGGTACGGCCCCAAGGAGTTCGACCGCGTGCTCGAGTCGCACGGCGGCCGCTCCAACGCGTACACGACGACGGACATGACCGTGTACCACGACGAGGCCACCCCCGAGGCGCTGGAGGTGATCCTCGACCTGGAGTCGGACCGGATGCAGTCGCTGGCCATCACCCCGCGCACGCTGGAGAGCGAGCGGGACGTGGTGCTGGAGGAGCGGCGCGTCCGGGTGGACAACGACATCCCGGGGATGATGGACGAGGAGCTGGGCGCGCTCGCGTTCAAGGCCCACCCGTACCGGTGGCCGGTGATCGGCTGGATGAAGGACATCCAGAACATCACCCGGAAGGACTGCGAGTCCTTCTTCCAGACCTACTACGCGCCCAACAACGCCACCCTCTACGTGGTGGGCGACGTGGACCCCGAGAAGACGCTGAAGCTGATCCAGCGCTACTACGGCGCCATTCCACGCGGGCCCGCCGCCCCCGGCGTGCTCGACGCCGAGCCGGAGCCCAAGGGCGAGCGCCGCGCGCAGATCCGCCACCCCGCCCAGGCGCCGGCGCTGATGATGGGCTACCGCGCGCCGCCCGCGGGCGACCCGGACGCGTTCGCGCTGGACGTGCTCCAGTACGCCCTGGCGGTGGGCGAGGGGAGCCTGCTCACCCGCGAGCTGGTCTACGAGCAGGAGGTGGCGCTGGGCTGCGGGGTGGACTGGTCGTGGCGGATCGACCCCGGCCTGATGATCGCCTACCTGGAGCTCAAGCCGGACTCGGCGCCGGAGCGGGCGGAGCAGGCGTTCTACGCGGAGCTGGAGAAGGTGGCGAAGGAGGGGGTGGACGGCCGCGTGCTGCAGAAGGCGAAGAACAACCTCAAGGCGCACCTGCTCCGCGAGCTGGCCACCGCGTCCTCGCGCGCCAACGCGCTGGGGACGTACGAGCTGCTGCTGGGGTCGTGGCGGAAGCAGGCGGAGCTGGCGGACCGGTACCAGGCGATCTCCGGCGAGGAGGTGCAGGCCGCCGCCCGGAAGTACTTCGCCCCCGAGCGGAGGTCGGTGGTGACGCTGCTGCCCTCCGGGGAGGAGGCGCCGTGAGCCCGCGCCCCGCCCTGAAGAAGCCGGCGCCGCTCTCGGAGATCAAGCTCCCGCCCCTGCACGAGTCCAGGACCGGCTCCGGCCTGACCGTGCTGGTGTCCCCGCGCGGCCCGCTGCCGCTGGTGGCGTTGAGGCTCACCATCCTGGGCGGCAGCTCCACCGATCCGAAGGGGCAAGAGGGCCTGGCGGACTTCACCACCCAGCTCTGCCGGCGCGGCACCGCGCGGATGTCGGCGGACGAGATCAACGAGGCGGTGGAGTTCGTGGGCGGATCGCTCTACTCGGGCGTCTCCGAGGACGCGATCACCTTCGGCGTCACCGCGCCCGCCGAGCACGCCAAGGCGATGCTGGACGTGCTGGCGCAGGTGGTCACCGAGCCGTCCTTCCCCCAGGCGGAGGTGGACTCCGGGCGGGAGCGGGCGCTGGCGCAGCTGGCCAACGACCTGGACGACCCGGCCCTGCTGGCGGACCGCGCGCTCCTGCGGGCGCTGTGGGGCGACCACCCGTACGGGCACGACACCGCCGGCAGCGCGAGGTCGGTGGAGGCGCTCACCCGCGAGCACGTGGCGCGCTTCCACGGCCAGCAGCTGGGCCCGCGCGTCGCGTCCCTGGTGGTGGTGGGCGCGGTGGACCCGGACGAGATGGCGGCGGCGGCGGACCGCGCCTTCGCGGGCTGGAGCGGCGGGCCCCAGACCGCGCCCCCGCCGCCTTCGCCGGGGCGCGCCGCGCTGGCGGGCCGGGTGATCGTGGTGGACAAGCCGGACCTGACGCAGAGCCAGGTGCGGCTGGGGTCGGTGGCGTTCCAGAAGGCGCACCCGGACTACCTCGCCTCGCAGGCGGTGAACGCGGTGCTGGGCGGCGGCTTCACCTCCCGGCTGGTGGACGAGATCCGCGTCAACCGCGGGCTCTCCTACGGCGCCTCCAGCTACTTCGACCCGTCGCGCGCCACCGGGTCCTTCCAGATCTCCACCTTCACCAAGACGGAGGCCACCCGGGAGATCATCTCCGTCGCCCTGGAGGAGGTCCGCAAGATGCGGGCGAAGGGGCCGCGGCCGTCGGAGCTGGAGAAGGCCAAGACGTACCTGTGCGGCCTCTACCCGCTGCGGCTGGAGACGAACGAGTCGCTCGCCGGCGCGATCGCCGACATCCGGGTGAACGGGCTGGGGGACGACTACCTGGCGCGCTACCGCAGCCGGGTGATGGAGGTCTCCACCGCGAAGGCCGCGGAGCTGGCGGCGCGCTGGTTCCTCCCCGAGGACGGCCGCGCCATCGCCGTGGTCGGGCGCGCCCAGAGCGTGGTGCCGCAGCTGGAGTCGCTGGGGCCCGTCGACGTCTGGAAGATCTCGGACCTGGGGTGAGCGCGGTGGTCGGGCTCCTCTGGGACGGCGGCGACTTCTTCGCCGTGGACAAGGCGCCCGGCACGCTGGTGATCCCCGGCCGCGGCGAGGGGGAAGGCCCGTCCCTGCGCGAGCAGCTGGAGCAGCAGATGAAGCAGAAGGTCTACGTCGTCCACCGGCTGGACCGCGACACCAGCGGCGTCCTCCTCTTCGCCCGATCCCCGGGCGCGCACCGGGAGCTCTCCCTCGCCTTCGAGCGCGGGCTGATCCGCAAGGTGTACCAGGCGCTCGCGGGCGGGGCGCTGGCGCAGCCGGAGCGGGTGGAGGTGCCGCTGGCCCCGGCGCGCCGCGGGCGGATGCGGCCGGCCAAGGGGGAGGGCAAGGCCGCGCTCACCGTGGTCCGCCCGCTGGAGACCTTCGAGCGCGCCACCTTCCTGGAGGCGGAGCCGCTCACCGGGCGGACGCACCAGATCCGCGTCCACCTCCAGGCGCTGGGGCACCCGCTGCTGGTGGACCCGCAGTACGGCCGCCCGCGCCCGCTCACCGCCGCGGACCTGGGCGGTCAGGGCGCCGAGGTGGTGCTGGCGCGCACGCCGCTCCACGCCGCGCTGCTGGAGGTGCCCAAGCTCCCGGGCATCGCCCCGGTGCGCCTGCAGTCGCCCCTGCCGCCGGACATGGCGGCGGCGCTGGCCCTGCTGCGCGCGGCCGTCAGGGGTTGACGCTGAAGCTGTTGGAGGTGGCGAGCCGCCCCAGCAGGTCGTAGGCGGTGACCTGGAGCTTCTGGCCCATCGTGGGCGAGTGGATCGACAAGCTCTCCTGGTAGACGCCGTTGGTGAATGGGCCGGTGGTGACCGGCTTCGGGGTGACGCCCGGGATCACGTAGTCCAGCGTCCCGTTGAACGAGGAGGCGTTGGCGCCCTGCGCGGTGATGGTGAGGGTGAAGTAGACGTCGACGCGCTGGGGGTCGGCGATGGGAGCGATGGCGAAGCCGCCGGACGGCCAGGTCCCCGGGGTGACGATGAAGCCACCCGCCAGCACGCCGGTGCGGCTGTCGCCCTCCGCGCCGACCAGGGTGACGGTGACATCGTGCGCGCCCTCCGTCAGCTTGGACGGGATGCGCGCCGAGAGCCGGCCGTTCGGCTCGAAGGTCCCGCCCCCGACCGGTATCGGGTCGACGGACAGGAGGATCAGGGGGTCCACCGCCGCCTTGCCGGCCCCGTAGTCCACCGTGAAGGGCAGCACCGCGTCGACGGAGATGATCACGTCGGCGAAGCTGCTGGAGGTCATCGTGTTCGGATCGATGGACAGCACCCGCGGCCGGGGAGGGACCTGGGTGCCGCAGCCCATCAGCCCGCATGCCGCCAGCGCGGCGAGGGCGGCCGCCCGCTTCACTTGATGACCCTCCCGCCCAAGCCGAACACCAGGCCCCCGATGTTCGCATCCACCTGCGCCGTGCGCACCTGGCCCATGGACGCGCGGACCTCCATCAGCATGTCCAGGGGTCCCACCCGGTAGGTGACCTCCATACCCGCGAACGCCTGCGCGCTGACGCCGGTCTGGAGCCAGCTGCTCGAGAAGTCGGTGTGGAACTGGTGGACGAAGAAGAGGGGGCCGGCGCCGCCGCGGAGGTGGAAGGCCACCGCGCCCAGCTCGAAGAGCTGGTAGCGCACCACCGCCAGCGGCGAGAGCGCGAGGATCCAGGAGTCCACGTTCCCCAGGGACACGGTCCGGTGGAGGCCCATGGTGTACCCCTCCAGCGCCAGCCCGGTGGCGAACGCGGTCCCCAGCGGGGGAAAGGAGACGTCCAGCGCCACCGACGCGGCGAGCGAGAGGTTGGCGCCGCCGGCGTAGGTGCCGCCGACGAAGATGCCGGGCTGGAGGAGGGGGCGCTCCAGCGCGCGCGGCCGCGCGATGGAGGGCTCCTCGGCGTCGATGGAGAAGGTGGCCACGTCGTCCGGCCCACCGGCGCGGAGGGTCGCGCTCACCGACAGGGATTCGCCCGTGGGGCGGACCTGGAACAGCACGCGGTCCGGGTACGTGGTCGGCGGCGCGGGCCAGGGCGTCACCTCGCCGCCGGACGCCTCCCTCTTCACGTCGGCCGCGTCCACCTTCTCCGCCGCCACCAGCCAGGCCCACCCGCCCGAGCGCGGGAGCGGATCCGGCCCCACCACCGCGGCCAGGTGGTTGAACGGCGGCGGGTCCAGCGCCACCTGCACCGTCTTGGACGCGCCGCCCACGTCGCTCAGCACCTTGGCCTGCGCGATGCCGGGCGGCACCTCCACGGGGATGACCGCGTGGCCGCGGCCGTCGGCGCGGCGCGGACCGAAGGTGTGGTCGCCCACCTCCACGCGCACATCGGCGCGCGGTTCGGTGTTCACCTCCAGGTCGGTCCGGCCGACCAGGGGGATGCGGAGCACCGCCAGGTCCGGCGGGTTGCTGCCGCGCTCCACCCAGAAGACGAGCAGCGCGAAGTGCGGGAAGCGGGCGCCGGGCGGCTTCCAGGTGTAGCGGGCGCCCTCCGTCCCCACCAGTTCCTTGGGAGAGAGCGTCCCGGTGCTCGCGCGCGCCCGCAGCGCGGCCGGGTTGGAGGCGCGAACCTCGATGGCGACCTCGGGCGTGGACCCCAGCAGCACCCGCTGAGGGTTGGCGGAGACCTCGGGAGCCGCGGAGAGGGTCGCGGCGAGGATCGCGATGCCGATCACTACGCGGGTGGCTCCGATTCGGCGCCGGCCGCGCCTTCATCCGGTTCGGACTCCTCGGCGCCCTCCTCCTCGGGGGCGTCGCTTTCATGCTCCTGCGGCGGCAGCGGCTTATCCGCCACCCCGGAGATCTTGGCCTGCGGGGCGGAGAAGGTCGGCTTGGCGGCCGGCGCGCCGCCGCGGCCGTGCACCAGCGTCCGCTCGGACGCCTTGAACGCCACGTCCACCTTGTCCGCGCGGACCGACTTCACCCAGCCGAAGCCGAAGGTGAGGTGGTCGATCACCTCGTCCACCGCGTAGGTGTCCTTGGGGCTGTACTTGCGGGCCTTGGTGAGGTCCTTGCCCTTGAGCTGCTCCTCGAAGCCGGCCACCGTCTTCACCGCCGGCTCGCGGGAGGCGGCGCGGGTGGCGGAGGAGCTCCCGGACGAGGAGGAGGAAGACGAGCGCGGCTTGCTCGTCCCGGGCGCCGCCCGGTACGCGTGTTGTCCACCGCACGTGTTGCACTGAACGCGCGCGATGGTCTGTCCCACCATCGCCAGGATGGTGTGCGCCAGCGTCATCTTGCAGCGGGTGCAGAAGGCGTCGACCTCGCCGCCGACCTTGTGCGTGGCCATCGTGTCCCCTGGCGGACCCCGGTTGGCCCGCCGTGTGAAGGGGCGGACCTTAAGGGTTGACTGCGATGCTTCGCAACAGTACTCGGCGTGGGCGTCCGGCCGCAGGCGCGGCGGGCCGCCCGCGCGTCACGATGTCAGGCCACCACACCCCCGATCCCGTCTGGACCGCCCGGCGGCGCGCGCTGGACCAGCACATCCGCCCCACCCGGGCGGAGATCGACCTGGGGGCGCTGGAGCAGAACTACCTGTCCTTGCGGCAATGGGCGCCCGGCCTGGAGGTGCTGGCCATGGTGAAGGCCAACGCCTACGGGCACGGCGCCACGGCGGTGGCCCACCGGCTGGAGGAGGCCGGGGTGCGGCTTCTGGGCGTGGCGCTGGTGGAGGAGGGGATGGAGCTGCGCAACGCCGGCGTGCGCGCGCCCGTCCTCGTCATGGGCGGGTCCTACCAGGGCGGCTACGAGGCGATGGTGGAGCGCGACCTCACCGCCACCGTGTTCCGCGAGGATCATATCGACGCGCTGGCCGCCGCCGCCCGCCGGGCCGGGAAGACGGTGGCCGCGCACCTCAAGGTGGACACCGGGATGGGGCGGCTGGGGGCGTCCATGGAGGAGCTGCCGCGGGTGCTGGACCGCCTGCGGCGGCACCCGGAGATCCGGCTGGAGGGCCTGGCCTCGCACCTGGCCTCGGCGGACGTGGAGGATTCGCCGCAGACCCGCGCGCAGCTCGAGCGCTGGGAAGTGGCGCGGAAGAGGGTGGAGGAGGCCGGCTTCCGGCCGGCGCTGCGGCACCTGTCCAACTCGTCCGCGCTGCTGGGCCTGCCGGAGGGGCGCGGGGGCGGCGCGTTCAACCTCGCCCGCCCCGGGCTGGCGCTCTACGGGCTGGCGCCGGCGCCCTGGCTGGAGGGCCGCGCCAGGCTCTCGCCGGTGCTGAGCTGGAAGACGGGGATCATCCACCTCAAGGAGGTCCCGGCCGGCGCCACCGTCTCCTACGGCGCCACCTGGACCGCGGAGAGGCCCTCGCGCATCGCGACCCTCCCCGTCGGCTACGCGGACGGCTACTGGCGCGCCTACTCCAACCGCGCCTCGGTGCTGGTGCGCGGCCTTCGCGCGCCGGTGGTGGGCCGGGTGTGCATGGACATGTGCATGGTGGACGTGACGGACGTCCGGGACGCGGCGGTGGGCGACGAGGTGGTGCTCATCGGCCGGCAGGGGGGCGAATCGATCTCCGCCTCGGAGCTGGCGAAGCTCGCCGGCACCATCCACTACGAGGTGCTGTGCGGCGTGGGGGCGCGCGTGCCGCGGGTGGCGGTCTAGCGCGTGTCGACGCCCAGGTTCTTCTTCACCACGTTCGGCTCGCCGGCCTTCACCACGAACTCGGACTCCGTCTCCACGCTGGTGCCCACGTAGGTCAGGCGGATGCGGTGGGTGCCCTCGTAGAGCGAGATGGCCGGCAGCGGCGATAACCCCACGTCCCGGCCGTCGATGTTCACCTTGGCCTGCGGGTAGATCTTCAGCTCCACCGGCTCCTTGGCGATGACGAAGCGCCGGAGGCCGTTGTCCCCCGGCGAGAGCGTCATCAACTGCTGCTTCGAGAACGGCAGGTCCGGGTCGTAGACCTCCACCAACACCGCGCCCGCCGGCAGCGAGGTGAGCGTGCGCGGCGTCTTCCCCAGCTCGCGCCCGTTGATCTTGACCCGCCCCGCCGGCACCGAGTCCACCACCAGCGCCGCGTTCCCGCCGAAGTCCTCCGAGCCGCCCGCGTTGAGCGCCACCAGCACCACCAGCAGCAGGGCCACCACCCCGCCGCCGACGTAGAGGAAGGGCCGGCGCTCCGGCGGGACGTCGGCCACCAGCTGCTTCACCTTGGTGGCCACGCCATCCAGGGACACGGACGGCACGGAGCCCTCGCGCGGCTGGGAGGGGCGGGGGGCGCCGCGGGCGACCTGGGGGGGCGGCCGGTTGGGCCCGGACGGAGGCGCGGGCGAGCCCTTGGGCGGCGACTTCTCGGCGGGGGGCGCGACGCTGGGGGAGGAGGGCGTGGCGCGCTCGGCGCGGGTGGGGGGCGAGTCCCCCTTCTCCGCGGCGGGGAAGAACTTCCCGGTGGGGCTGCGCGGGATGGCGTCCGCCTGCTTGACGTACTCGGCGATCTCGAAGGGGCCGATGGTGAAGTCGTGCTGGCGCAGGTACGCGTCCAGCTCCCCCTGCATCTCGCGGCAGGTCTGGAAGCGCTGGTCCGGGTTCTTGCGGAGCGAGCGCTCGATCACCGAGATCAGCTCCGGGGCCAGGTCCGGGCGGAGCTTCTGAGGGGGCGGGGGCGGCTCGTTGGCCACCGCGCTCATCAGCGCCACGTCGTTCTCCGCCTCGAAGGGGCGGCGGCCGGTGCACAGCTCGTAGAGGGTGATCCCCAGCGCGTAGATGTCCGTGCGCCGGTCCGCCCCCTTGCCGCGGATCTGCTCCGGCGCCAGGTAGGGGATCTTCCCCTTCAGCATCCCGGCCTGGGTGAGGTTCTGGGAGTCGAGCGCCTTGGCCAGCCCGAAGTCCGCCACCTTCAGCGCGCCGGTGCGGGAGACGAGGATGTTGTCCGGGGAGATGTCGCGGTGGACGATGTCCTTGCTCTTCCCGGTCTCCGGGTCGGTGAAGGCGTGCGCGAAGCCCAGGCCCTCGCAGGCGTAGGAGATCAGCCGGGCCACCATGGGGAGCGGGACGGGCGCGCGGTTCTCCACGGCGCGCTTGACCAGGCCGCGCATGTTGGGCCCGTCCACGTACTCCATGGCGATGTAGTAGCGGCCCTCCGACTCGCCGAAGTCGAAGATCTGCACCACGTTGGGGTGGGTGAGCTCCGCGGCGATCTTCGCCTCGCGCAGGAACATCTCCACGAAGCGCGGGTCGTCCGCCAGGTGGGGGAGGATCCGCTTGAGCACCACCGTCTTGGTAAAGCCCATGGCGCCGCCGGACTTGGCGAGGAACACCTCCGCCATCCCGCCCACGGCGAGCTTCCGGATCAGCTCGTATTTCCCCAGTGTCTCCAAACGGTCCCGGCCAGGACGTGGCGCGCCGATTCTACGCTCAATAGAGTGACCGGCAGTCAAAATGGCCAACGGAGTGCAGGCACCCAGCCGGAAGAGCGCGGTGGCACAGGGCTTCGAGAACTTCTCGAAGCTGCTGGCGGACGCCGTGTCCGACCTGGGGGGGGTGGCCACCCTGGGGGCACAGATCTTCCGCTGGGCGGCGCGCCCGCCCTACCGGGTGGCCAGCTTCTTCTCCCAGCTGGACTTCGTGGGGGTGGGGTCCACCCTGATCGTCTGCCTCACCGGCACCTTCACCGGGATGGTGTTCGCCCACCAGTCCTCCCGCGCCTTCGAGATGTTCAACGCGGAGAGCATGGTGGGGCCCACGGTGGCGCTCACCGTCACCCGCGAGCTGGCGCCGGTGTTCACCGCGCTGATGGTGACCATGCGCGCCTGCTCCGCCATGTGCACCGAGCTGGGGACGATGCGGGTCACCGAACAGGTGGACGCGCTGGAGACGATGGCGGTCAACCCCATCCAGTACCTGCTGGTGCCGCGGGTGCTGGCGGGGCTGATCATGGTCCCGGTGCTGACGCTGATCTTCGACCTGTGCGGGCTGGGCGGCGGCTACTTCGTCTCGGTGGTGGTGAAGAACGTCTCCGCCGGCACCTTCATCGCCCGCACCCAGCAGTGGCTGGACCCCGAGGACATCGTGGAGGGGCTGATCAAGGGGGCGGTGTTCGGCCTCACCATCGCCCTGATCGCGTGCTTCAAGGGCTACCACGCCTCCGGCGGCGCCAAGGGCGTGGGCCAGGCCACCACCCAGGCGATGGTGCAGTCCGCGCTGGGCATCTTCATCCTCGACTACTTCGTCGGCGTGCTCCTCCACTGATGCCCGGCCGCCCGGTGATCGAGGTGATCGGGCTGCACAAGCGCTTCGGCCAGCACGAGGTGCTCAAGGGCATCGACCTCACCGTGGAGGAGGGGTCCACGGTGGTCATCCTGGGCGGGTCCGGGTCCGGCAAGACGGTGCTGATGAAGCACATGATCGGCCTGTTGAAGCCGGACCGCGGGCAGGTGCTGGTGGAGGGCGAGGACATCGTCCCCCTGGGCCCGGCCAAGCTGGAAGTGGTGCGCCGGAAGTTCGGGATGGTGTTCCAGGCCGCGGCGCTCTTCGACTCGATGACGGTGTTCGAGAACGTCTCCTTCCCGCTGCGCGAGCACACCAAGATGAGCGAGGGGCAGATGCGGGAGGTGGTGCGGCAGAAGCTGGACATCGTCGGCCTGCAGGAGGTGGAGGAGAAGTACCCGGCGGACCTCTCCGGCGGGATGCGCAAGCGCGTGGGCCTGGCGCGCGCCATCGTCCTGCAGCCGAAGATCGTCCTCTACGACGAGCCCACCACCGGCCTGGACCCCATCACCACCGAGTACGTGGACGACATGATCCTGGAGGCGAAGGCCAAGCTGGGCGTGACGTCGGTGGTGATCAGCCACGACATCGCCTCGTCCTTCAAGGTGGCGGACAAGATCGCCTTCCTCTCCGGCGG
>Ga0134122_10001289_pt1 | contig 17960 bp, 18 predicted proteins | sample KB302_FD_96461 | JGI IMG/M metagenome (GOLD analysis project Ga0134122, IMG submission 96461) | Terrestrial soil microbial communities without Nitrogen fertilizer from Kellogg Biological Station, Michigan, USA - KB3-0-2 | ecosystem: Environmental > Terrestrial > Soil > Unclassified ... | reverse complement strand
TATTACGTCCGCGGAGCAGTGCAAAGAGTTGTACCCTGCCAGGCTGCCGCGCATCACCGTTTACGACAGCCGCTGACCAGCCCCCCGGCTTAACCAGATCGATCGCACGGTATAGGCTTCCGATCACCCAGGCTTGCGCGCCGTGCTCCAGTTCCGATGCGAAGTGGGGTTCGTGATCCAAAACGAGGATCAACAGGCCAGCGAGGGTCCGCTGCAAGATGCCACCTGCTACGATAGAGCGTTTGTTCGGGAGTTTACATAACGGGAAAATGCGGTGTACTGATCTATGCTAGTAATGCGACCCACGCGATGCATGCATTGCATGCAATCTCAGCCCAGGCCTCGTCGAAGGCCTGCCCGATCGCCTTCAAGGGATCGAGTCCAAGTGCTGCACCGTCTATAAGCTGGCGAGCGCGCATGGCCATACCCCGGCTCAAGCCCGGCATGCGGAGCAGCTTTAGGCGCGACGCTTCCCCCCGCACGGCACGAGCCGAATAGATGACTTGCGCCTAGCCCGCTCCCGCAGCTAGGGCGCTTTTCCTGTTCTTGTGGCAAGCACCGACGTTGGGAGGTTTTTCTGCCCCGTTTACCGACGCCCGAGGTGGATGTTTCTGAATGGCGTCCAAGGCGACGGTCTTCAGCCCCTCGCGATCGGTGCTGCCCAAGCCTGCATGCGCCACGATTGCGTGCGCCAAACTCAGCCTTGTGTTCTCTACCAAGTCTGGACTTGTCGTGGACGCGATACTCGACCAGGCTTCATCGAGCGCCCGCTTCAGCACTTCCACAGTTTGGGGGCAATATGGGGCCGCATCTAGCAGCTTCCGCGCTTCCATTGGCTCGGTCCATCGGGTGCCCGCAAGGGCTGATGCTAATCTTGTGTGCTCAGCTCGTATAGAAGCCCGAAGCAAACCGAACCGTCATGTTCCATACCCAACCAAGCCAGGCGGGTTGACGGTCGGTTGGCGCGGCATGCCGCGGGTTAGGCAGGCAGGCCGGCGCTTGGCTGCACGATCCATCCGCGCTGCCCGTGCAAAGCCGCGAGGTAGCATTTGGCAGGCAGCCTGCGGCGCACGGATTGTGCTCATCGTCGCCCCGTGACAATCTCGATGGCGGTATGGTCGGGGCTTGATTCGCCCCCAGTTGCCCGCTGAAAGTGTAAGAGTTGGGCGCCCAGTATTGCGGCGGGGCTAACGTCACCGAACCAGGCGGGGAAGCCCCTGCGATAAACCTGCCCAGACAAACCACCTCAGGTCGCGCTCGACGGCGAGTAGGTCGCCAGATGTCTCGCGCTCGAGAGGTGCGGTCTCTTGGATCTCAATTAACGGACCGGCTCGCTGCAGCGCCGGAGACGCCAGCCTCGTGCCACGGCGCTAGCCATAACCCGGTAGCCAGGGTTCAACCTCGATAGCAGCAAGATCGCCTTGCGCCAGCGCCAGCCACAGATCAAGGACCCTCTCTCGCGGGACGCATTTCATATGTCTTGCGATGCCCTCATCGACCTCAGCGTTCTCCCACACCAGAAGGCCGCCGGGATACGCGCTTAGGCACCACTCGGTCTCGTGCTTCAGGGCAACGTCGGGATGCTCGTTGTCCTCCATGTCGAGTGATTGAAGGAGCTCGCGAAGGCGCTCGATGGAAGGATTTTTTTCCACAGCCCCCCACCGATCGGTTGCACTATACGCCATTCCCAGTCGACGCTCGGCGTAGGCCCCGACGGCAAACGCATGCCCGTCAGGGCCCGGTTTCGGATAAATCATCACACTGGGGTCTTGTCAGACTACCGCAAATTTGATGCCGAGATAGATGAGCGCCGCGGCTAGAAGGATGACCCCAAGGCCGCGGATAAGGCGGATCTTCTTCTCATTCGGAGTTGCCCGGCTGCCGTAGAACATAATTTGCGGCCGGACCAGTGCAACCAAGCCAATGATGGCTGGAATCGCAACGTCGATAAATGACATCTTCACCCCTCCCGTCGCCAGCGTTGTTGGAGACGCCGCCTCGCGACGTCCTCCTGTTAGGTCCGCACCTCTCATCCGCACCTAAGCGACGGACAGCAGGCCCGCGACAAAGAGGCAGAAATCAGGCAACCGATTTGCAGAATACGCGTCGGGCGTTCCACCCGCTGCCCATGGAACGAGCAGGATCTTGACGGGCAATGGCGCACCAGCTGCACTTCGACAATGCGCACAACGGTGCGGAAAGCGATGGCGCCGCCAACGTGCATCACTTCCCCGGCACCTTCTAGACTAGCAAGTGGGATAAGCGTGGTCAGCTGGCGATAATCGTAGCCGACAATGCCGAGGGTTGCGAGCCCGAGCACCGGCCGAACTCGGCCCCGCTGCGTGGCGCCGTGGCAGGCGATTTCTGCAACGCAACGGATACGTGCAGCCGATGACCGGGGTCAAGGGCAGTCCTCCAGACCCAGCTCTTGCAGCGTCTGATCCGTGTCCGCTGTTCCCCCGATTCCAGGCATGACAGTGATGGACCGGAGCAGTTAATCCTTAGCGGGGTGACAGCGTCTGGCCGAAGGACCTCGATTGTTTCGCCTGCATCCGCACTGGCCCCCTTGCGACGATTACACCTCTTACCCTACGATTGAGCAAATCTCCCAAACGGAGCGTCCGCTCATGCCACAAGCGCAGGGAATCCGATTTACCGCCGATCCCTTGACCTTCATCGTCAGGCACCAACTGTGGGACGGCAACGTGCAGGATCATGTGGACCAGGGTGTCTCCATTGATGTGGCGGCCGATGTTGGTGGCAAGGAGATCTCGTTGCTGCGCTTCAACTGCTTCGACATCGAGAGAAGCTACGTTTATGGCCCGGAGAATCCCGAGCTGGCGACCCCTGACCGGGTCGGCGGCGGCATGGGCGTGCATTGCCGAATGGACCCGATCATCGATGGCAATCCCATCGGTTGGACCATCCGCATCCTGGGCCAAAAACTCCCCAAGATGATCGAGCGCGCCGGATACGGGCAAATCGCGGCAACAACCGATCTCGACGCGATGCGGTGCATTCTGCCAGATGTCGAGGCCTGTGCCCGAGAAATGTTCGTCGCCCAACGCAACACGGTGAAGCACAACCGCGGCACGGAAATTTTCGAAGCCGGCAACATCAGGTTCGGCCTCGAGATGCGGCGACAGCGGAATGGCAATGGAGGCCTCGCTATCCATGTGCTCGGGGACGTGGGCGGCTCCAAGGGCAAGAAATACGTCGAGGAAACGGAGCTTCTGGCCTTCGACTGCTTCTGGCAAGCCGCACATTACCACTACGGGCCGCGCAACAAGAACCACCGGATCAATTGGGACAGGACCATCATTGACGAACCGCTGGATTGGACCTTCGAGCAGTTTGAGAACAGAAAACTCGGCGCGATGATCGAGCGGGCCGGTTATCCTGGAATCGCAGCTGACCTGGACCTGGATAAGATCGCCGCGGTCCTCCCGGCGTTGAAAAGACGGGCCTATGAGATGTACGCGGAAGGCGAGCGACTAACCGGCCACAAGGGATTGCCGCTCGAGTTCACCCCGAATCTCGCCGCCGGATAGCCCGCCGATATTGGTGGAGGCCCCGAATGCCTTCTGCCGCCGCGCACATCGCAAACGGCATCGCGTTGCCGATGCAGCCGCATCAACCAACATGGCGGCGCATCGGTTGGCCGATCCCGGATGTCACGGGCATGCGGTCTCCCCATTCAGAAGATGTTCTCCGGCGGCAGGCCAAGGAGGATCTGGCCGACAGTTTCGTAGTGCAGGATCCGTCCCTGTCCTTGTTGCGCGACCGTGTGGATGTCACGCAACCGTCGCTCGAACGGATTTTCCTCGAACACAGCCATTGACCCGCAGTCGTGATACAAGGTGTTGACGATCTCCCGCGATGATTGAATGACCCAGGTCGAGGCAAGGCGCAGGCGAGTGCGCTGATCGGGATCCATCTCGCCGTGCTCCTCGATGGTTTCCAACGCCTCGTCGGCCGCCGCGTGCAGGAAATAGCGAGCTGAGCGCCAACGTGCCTCGGACTGGGCCACGTGCGATTGGACGACATTGTTTTCGACCATCGGCTTGGCCGCGCCGCGGCGGGTCTTTTCGCGGGGCAGGGCCAGGAACGCGTCCATCGTCCCCCGGGCGATGCCGAGCGCGACGCCGCCGAACCCGATCGAGTAGAGCTGATTGCTGGTAAAGCGATACAATGGGCTGTCGCTCCGGCGGTCGCGTTGATCGTCGCGAAAAATAGCGCGTTCGTGCGGAATGAACAGATTGTCGACCGAGTACTCGTTGCTCGCCGTGCCGCGCAAGCCGAGCGTGTGCCAGATATCGTGGAATTTGGCGCTCGATTTAGGATAGAGGAAGGTCTTCGTCTCATTAGTACCAGCGACCCGCAGATGCGCGCCGAGCCAGGTCGCGTTCTGACTGCCGCTCATGAACCGCCATTTGCCGGTGATGCGGTAGCCGCCATCGACCGGCGTCGCCTCGTAGGGTGAACCGGGCGGCCCCCATGCCACGATACCATCCGCCCGGCCGAATATCTCCTGGGCCAGGTTTGGATCGAGATAGGCGCTGGTGGTCGAGCAGCCGTTGCTCTGACAGACCACCCACCCGGTCGAGCCATCCGCGCTGGCGAGCGCCTCGGTCACTTGGGCGAATATCGACGGTCTGAGCTCCATCCCGCCGACGCTTTTCGTCTTCAGCATGGTGAAAAAGCCGCCATCGATCAGGGCTTTGACCACGGGCTTGGTCAGCTCTCGCCTCTCGTCATGCTCCGGAGAGGCAGCGGTGATCAAGGACACCAGGTCGCGAGCTTTCTGGACCAGCGGATGGATGGCGGGCATGGCGGTCCTCCGGTTGCGGGTGGCGCGATTGAGATGGATTACTCTTCCGCTCTGCGATCTGGTCAAGCAAGCCAAACGGGGGCCGGTGCGGCCTGTGCGTCCGGCAAGCCCAACCAGCAGCACGCATCGCTGGGCCGCGCCCCCCTTTCAGTCCGTCCACACTTGCCTTCCCGCACCTGGAGAAGGTCCATTCGAACGGGACTCTGTTCGCCCCATCCTCGGCAACTGGGTCAGAGCCCAGCCGTGCGCGAGCATCTTGGCCCATGGAATCGTGCTCGTCACGTCCGCTGACCGAGGTGCTGCAGTCATCGTCATAGCGCGAGGGACTGCGGTGTCGTCAGGACGGGGCATCGGAGCATTCAATCAATAGCGGCCAGCTCGCGACGTACGATGGCGGCGCCGGCTACCATCGCCTGCATCTTGCCGAAGGCAACCTCGCGCGGCAGGTATTTGAGACCGCAATCGGGCGCCACGACAATGCGCTCGGGCGGCACGTGCGGCAGGGCGCGGCGGATGCGAGCGGCGACAGTCTCCGGCGATTCCACAGTCATGTCAGAGAGATCGAGTACGCCGAGCAGTATGGTCTTGCTCGGCAATTTCTGTAGGACTGAGCAATCGAGCTTGGCCTGCGCCGTCTCGATGGAGATCTGATGTATTTTCGAGGCCTCAAGCTCCGGTAGAAACGAGTACCCTGAAGGACGGTTGTGAATGACGGCAGAGTACCCGAAGCAGATGTGCATCGCCGTGATACCGCCGATGCGTTCGAGCGCGCGGTCGAGCACTTGGATACCGAACCGTTTGGCCTTCTCGGGCCGCGCCTGCATGTAAGGCTCATCGATCTGCACGATGTCGGCACCGGCGGCGAAAAGGTCTTCGATCTCGACGTTGACAGCGGCCGCATAGTCCATAGCGAGCGCCACTTCGTCCTTGTAATAGTCGTCCTGCGCCTGCTGGCTCATGGTGAAGGGACCCGGCACGGTGATCTTGATCGGCTTGGTCGTGTGGCCACGCAGGAACTCAACGTCCCGCACCTGCACCGGGCTCCGGCGACGAATGGGCCCCACCACACGCGGCACCGGATTGGGATGACCACTGCGGTCGAGCGCGGTGCCGGGGTTGTCGATGTCGACGCCATCGAGCGCGGTAGCGAAGCGGTTGGAGTAGCTCTCCCGGCGCATCTCACCGTCGGTGATGATGTCGAGCCCAACGCGCTCCTGGTCGCAGATGGCGAGGACAGTGGCGTCGTCCTGCGCCTGCTCGAGCCATTCCAGGCCCACACGCCACAGCTCCCTGGCCCGCACGCGCGGCGGAAAGCGCTTGCCCAACTTCTCGCGGTCGATCAACCAGTCGGGTTGCGCGTAGCTCCCCACCAGCGTCGTCGGCAACAGCGGCAGTGCAGACTTCATGCCCGCCGATCCATGGATCAAAGGACCTCAAAGCGCAGACTGGTCACCCGTAGTTGTCGCGCCTGGCAGCTGTATCTGCAAGCGCGCGGACTTGGCCCCTGCGCGGGGAGGACAACTGGGGCTCACCTGTCCACCAAACCTGGGTAAGTCCAACCCGCTGATTAAGAGGACGCAAGGATAGACTAGAACTTGAGGTAAATCAGAGTGTTGGCGGGCGCCCGTTGCACCAAAATGCCCCACTGAGCCCCAATGTGCACAGCTCATCACCGCAAAATTCACGCACGCCCTCCTGCCACACGAGGCGCAGCGTCGCCGCCAGTCAAGCCGACACTCCCGAAGTCAAGAGCGGACCCCTGGCCCCTAGTGAACGCCGAAGTAACGCAGGTGCGTATCCTGAGGGCCCTTGAGGAGTGCCCAGCGCGTAACCCGATTGCAGCCATCACCTGACACCTAAAATCGCGAACGCGAACGCTGACCGTCAAGGTGCAGAATTCAGCGTCCTCGCAACCCGGAAGCCGACGATGCCACTGAACTCGTCCGGAACCTTCCAAGTGCGGCTCGCAGAGCGAACCTTATCAGCAGTATCCCACCAGGACCCACCGCGAAGGATCCGCCCAGTTGTCCCCTGCGCAAGCCAGGCCGAGCCGTCTTGAGGGGCGCTTTTGTAGTCACGATGAAACCGATCTTCGCACCATTCCCAAACGCTCCCATGCATGTCGTGAAGTCCGAAGTCGTTCGCGGGGAACAATCCCGTGAAGCCCACAAAATTTGCTACGGACTGCTCGTCCACTCCGCGGCCTGTTTCCGAGAATTTCGCCTGCTTCTTTGTAATCATATCGCCGAAGGCATATCTGGTTACTGTATTCGCCCTAGCCGCATACTCCCACTCCGCTTCCGTCAGCAGGCGGTAGGGTACTTTTGTCGTCGCCGATAGCCATGCGGCAAACGCCTTGGCATCGTTCCAACTTACGTTTACGACCGGATGGGTCGGAGGCACGCCGTGCTCCAGCATCCCCATCGCCTGCAATGCCTTCTTCAAGGCCTCGCTGGTCGTCGAATTGGAACTAAGGTTGCGATAGGGATTTTCGGTTTTGGATGGAGCACACTTCGCCGCCGCGACGCACGCTGCGTACTGTGCAACAGTCACTTCGAGTTTGCCCACAACAAATGACCACCCGATTGTCACCAAGCGTGGTGGCTTCTCCTCATCACGCTCGCTCGACCCTATAGTGAAGTTACCCGGGGGAATCACGACCATCTCGGGGCAGTTCGCGCATTCCTTGAAGGTGTCGCCGCGCATTAAGATGCGCTCCTCTTCACGCGTGAGTGGCTTGCCCGCGCGCGATGCGATCGGCGCAAGCCTAGCGATCTGCGGAGAAGCGGATATCGTGGAGTTTGGCCGCTGGGGAGGAGGCTGAGAGCCAAGCTCGACTGGAGACAAAGGACCGGGGTCTAGCGTTGCGGCGACCGTTCCTTTCTCAGGGTGGATGGGCGCTGAATCCGGCGCCGGCAAACCACCCGCCACAGGGGGCAAGGTGGCGCCACCTACGTGGGGCACGGCCACGCCCCCGCCCGGTGTCAACCCGACTGCCGGCTGTAGTGGGTTCTCTTTGGGGGGCTCGAGGTTCATCAACTCTATCAAGCGCAGTCCCCCCGACTTCCGCGCGGGAGGCGGTAGCGGCACTACCGGAGGGGCCTGCCCGGGTTCCTGCGTTGGGATGACCGGCGGCGAGGGAAGCTGCTTGGGCGCCGCATCCACTGCCGAAGCACCGACGCTCGAGGGGGGCAGTGTCACGTCGGCACCCGGTTTCCTCGCGACCTCAGCTTGATACGCCTTAAGGGGGTCACGCCGGGGGAAAACCGTAGTCTGAACCTCTTTAGGCAACAAGGGGATAACCGGTGCTACCTCCATTGAAGGCGTGGTGAATGGAGTTGAGGCAAACTCCCGCTGCGGCACCGGCGACAAGTTCGCCATCCAGGTACCAAGCAGGCCGACGATCGCCACAACCGCAATGGTGCCGCCGAACTTCAAATAGAATGGGCCAAGGCGACCTGACGTCCAGTGGAATGGCTAGGGGTGACCTCAGCCAGCGCCTCTCCGCCGCGGGCCGCAAGGTGATAGCTCCGAAGTCGCGCGCCAGCCGAACGGCCGTGGCCTTGCCGATACCCGAACTTGCGCCTGTAACGATGGCGACAGCGGTCGACATGCTGTTCTCCTTGTATTGCTTCTTGAGCGTGAGTGGCGGGCACTTGCTTCCCGGCGGTCAGTTGCCGGCGGGCGAATGTCTATGTCGCGAGACCGTCACTTCAGGAAATCGCGGATGCTTTCGGCGATCTCGCGGGCATGCGTCTCCAAGGCAAAGTGGCCGGTGTCGAAGAACCGAACGACTGCACGAGGATTGTCGCGTCTGAACGCCTCGGCGCCCGTAGGCACAAAGAATGGATCGTTCCTGCCCCATACCGCCAAAAGCGGGGGCTTGTGCGTGCGGAAGTATTCCTGGAATGACGGATACAGGGCGACGTTGCTTTTATAATCGCCGAACAGATCTAATTGCACTTCATCGGCACCGGGACGGGCCAGATAGAAGTTATCGAGGTTCTGTCCGTCCGGCGAGACGATCGTCGGATCGGGTACGCCATGCGTGTACTGAAATTGGGTCGTCCCCGGCGTGAGGAAGGCGCGGAGTGCCTTTCGGTTCGCCTGCGACGGGTCCTGCCAGTATGCCTTGATGGGACTCCAGGCCTCGCTGAGACCCTCCTCGTAGGCGTTACCGTTCTGCGAGATAATGGCAGTGATCCGCTCGGGGTGACGGATGGCGAGCCGGAAGCCCGTCGGGGCACCGTAGTCAAACACGTACACAGCAAACCGATCGAAGCCGATGACCTCGGTAAAGCGCTCAATGACGCGCGCGATGCTGTCGAACGTGTAGCTAAATTTTTCCCGCGGCGGCATGTCGGACTGACCGAACCCGGGAAGGTCTGGTGCGACGATATGGAACCTATCGGCAAGCAGCGGGATCAAGTCGCGAAACATGTGCCCCGCGCTCGGGAAGCCGTGGAGGAGCAGCAGCTTGGGCGCGCCGGCGGCGCCCGCTTCGCGATAGAAAACCTTGAAGCCATCGACATCGACCGTTCGATACCTGATGGGCGCCATTGAAGCCTCCTTTGCTCATAACCGCCGTTGTGTCGTTCGGATGGTTATCACTGGGGCGATCGGCAACAGCCACCCGCAGCCTGCGAGGTCTTGCTTCAGCTGCCGGCTACGGAGCGGATCGCGTCGAGGATAACGTCAACGACCATCGCTGGGGCAGTAACGCTGGGCGTGTGATCGACCGCTTGCGCCTTGATCGTCGCTTGCATCCGCTCTGCCATGTAGCGCTGCGTCTCAGGCACGATCATTCGATCGTCTTCGGCAACCAGGAACCAACTCGGAACGTCCTTCCACAACGGACGCCCGACCGGAACAGTGATACAGTTCAGCGAAATTGGCCGTTGCACGGCAGCGAGCACTGCCAGATCTTCCGCGGATGCGTGCTGCGCGAAAGCCGTCGCGAACGCTCCTTCGGGTAGCCAGATCAAACCGTTGCTGTCTGGTGCAAGTTTTGGCGCCTGGGGATGGGGCTGGGCGCGATAGAACACGTCGGCAACCTTCTCGCCCTCATCCGGAGCAAGAGCAGTGACATATACCAGCGCCTTCACGCGTTCGGGGCGTGCCAGGGCTATCACCGCACCGGCATAGGCATGTCCCGCCAAAACGATCGGCCCTTCGGTCCGGTCCAAGCTGCGGTTGAGGGCGGCCACATCGTCGGCAAGAGAGGTAAGCGGAAGCGGCGCCGCAAATGCCTTCACGACCTGTGCCTTGAATGCGGTTATGACCCGTGCCCAGCTTGATCCATCCGCCCATGCTCCGTGGGCAAACACCACGCTCGCATCCTTCATAGCCATTCTGTTGCTCCCGAAGATGCCGAGGGCTGCCAACTAGTAACCTGTCCCAAAACTTTTGACAGGTTATGATTTGTGGATCATAACTTGTCAACCGTCATCTGGCCGGTTATGCGATTGGAACTTTGGGAGGGGGCCAATCGTGCAACGCAGACCGCCTGCAATTTTCATCGCCGACTCGCTCGGTCTCGATTTTCTCAACTCCATCGCGACACCAGTCGATACACCAGTGGACTGGCTTGACAGTGGCGATGGCCTCTTGAAGTGGCTGTCTCAAGCCAAGCTTGTGCCAGCCGATACACTGGATGAGCTGAAGGCGCGCGCTATGCCCGGAGAACTGGACAAGGTTGCGGACCAGGCTCGCGCTCTACGCGAGTGGTTCAGGGGCTTCGTGCGCAAGCATATGGGCCGGCCGCTCACGCCCAAGGCGCTGAACGAACTGGGGCCTCTGAACAGGCTCTTGCAGCGTGACGAGGCGTTCAGCCGGATATCACGGCATCACAGAAACGGTGGTGATCGCTTCGAGCTGCAAACGATGCGGCGCTGGCGGTCTCCTGAATCTTTGCTGCTGCCGATCGGCGAGGCGCTTGCGAAGTTTGTATGCGAGGAAGACTTCGCGAGCATCAAAGCCTGCGAGGGACATAGCTGCACGCTGGTGTTCGCGGACCACACACGCAGACGCGGAAGACGGTGGTGCAGCATGGCGATCTGCGGCAATCGCGCCAAACAGGCCGCACACCGCAACCGGCTCAAGAACAAACGCTGACGAGCACGAGACCAGGAGCAACAGCAAGCGGAGTGCGGAATATGGCCGGTCTTCCCTTGATCGTCTTCGATGTCAACGAAACGCTTCTCGATCTTGCAACGATGGAGCCAACCTTCGAGCGCATCTTTGGCGACAAGGGCGCCATGCGCCTGTGGTTCGCGAATTTCATTATGTACTCCGCAGCCCTCACAGTGGCCGGCTGCTACGTCCCATTCACCGATATCGGCTCGGCGGTCATGAAAATGCTGGCGAATACACGCGGCATCAGGATAGGCGACAAGGACAAACGAGAGCTCATTGAAAAGTTCTCCACCATGCCGCCCTATCATGAGGTCCCGGCGGCTCTCGGCAAGCTGCGCAGCGCCGGTTTCCGCCTCTTTACCCTGACTGACAATCTACTCGAGGTGCAAACCCGCCAGCTTGAGCATGGCGGCATCGTCGCTTTGTTCGAACGAAGGTTCAGTGCGGATGGCGTGAAGCACCATAAGCCGTCGCGTCAAGCTTACGCCTATGTCGAGAAAGAGCTTGGAGTGGGACCCTCTCAGCTCTGCCTCATTGCCTGTCACGCGTGGGATACCCTCGGCGCCGTGGCCGCAGGCTGGGACGCGGCGCTGATCAAGCGTGTCGGCAACGATGTCCTGGAGGTTGGCCCGCAGCCTCAGATCGTAGGCAATGACCTGGACGATGTTGCCAATCAGCTCATCGCGCGACACCAGAAGCAGCCTTAAACTACGGACGCGCGGCCGCAGCTCTATGGCCCCGGGGCTGCGCCCGTATTCCAGAAGTCTTCTGCTGACGCTTGAGACGCCCGGTGCCCCAATCGTGCATCGCCAGGATGATAGGAGCGAGCGAGCGGCCCTCCTCGGTCAGCGAGTAGTCGACCCGCGGAGGCACTTGCGGAAAGATTTCACGGTGGACGAGGCCGCACTCTTCCAGCTCACGAAGCTGACGGGTCAACATCCGCTGGGTCGCCGTCGGCAACCTGCGCTTTAGTTCGTTGAACCGAAGCGTTGTTTCCAGGAGATGGTAGACGATGACGCCTTTCCATTTTCCCCCAACAAGATCGAGCGTGACTTCGACCGGGCAACCCACCGCGCAGTCATAGCGCTTCTTCGTCTTGATCATCGCTAAGTATCCTCTGTGATACTACTGGCCCAATTTGTGCGTATTGCCTGTCACCGTGTGTAGCGTAATTTCCGCCGGGCGCAATCGCAAGTCCATGAGAAGGAGCGCGCGCGGTGAAGGCGGTCGGCTATCGGCATTCGTTACCCATTCAAGATGCGTCCTCCCTCATGGATGTCGAGGTGCCGCGTCCTTTGCCCAACGGCCGCGATCTGCTTGTTCGCGTGTTGGCGATTTCGGTCAATCCTGTAGATGCCAAGATGCGGCTGCGCTCCGCGCCGCAGAATGGGTTGCACCGTGTTCTCGGTTGGGATGCCTCAGGGATCGTCGAGGACGTCGGGCGGGAGGCCACCCTGTTCAACCGCGGCGACGCCGTCTTCTACGCCGGCGCCATCGATCGTCAGGGAACCAACGCTGAGTTTCACCTAGTTGACGAACGGCTCGTCGGCCCCAAGCCGCGCTCGCTTTCTCACGCGGAGTCAGCCGCTGTCCCGCTTACGGCGATTACTGCCTGGGAGACGCTCTTTGATCGCCTTGATGTCCGCAGGCCAGTACCAGGCGCGGGCAACGCCATCCTTATCATAGGTGGCGCCGGCGGGGTCGGTTCCATGGCCATACAGCTTGCCAGGCAACTCACCGGCCTTGTCGTGATTGCGACGGCATCGCGAGACGAGACGAGTGCCTGGGTGAAGGGCCTCGGCGCCCACCAGGTAGTGGATCATCGCAAGCCTTTGGCGGCCCAGGTAAGCGCCCTCGGGATTGGCGCTCCGGCCTTCGTGCTGTCAACGACGCAGACCGACAAGCACTTCGACGAGATCGTCGAGCTGATTGCTCCGCAGGGTCGGCTTGCGCTCATCGACGACCCAGAACCGATCGATGTGCGCAAGCTCAAGCGAAAGAGTGTCTCACTGCACTGGGAGCTCATGTTTACACGCTCGATCTTCAAAACGGCGGACATGGCAAAGCAGCATGAACTGCTTGCCGCAGTGTCGGCCCTCCTGGATGAGGGCAGGCTGAGAACCACGCTGGCCCAGAACTTCGGGAAGATCAACGCGGCGAACCTCAAGCGGGCTCACGCCCTTCTCGAGACTGGGACTGCCAAGGGGAAAATCGTCCTCGAAGGATTCTGAAGCTGGGGATGGCGGCCGGGCCGTCGCAATTTTCTCGAAGCCGAGAGCAGATGTCACAAACGGGAGGAAACAGAATGCGCTTTCCAAAGGCTATGCTTGGAGCGTTCGCCCTGACTCTTGCCGCCGGGTCTCTTGCCTTGGCGCAGCAAGACGACAAGATGGTGACAGCCGAGCTCTTCGCATCGGTACCGCAGTCAGTCGGCAACATCACATTTACGCCGGACCATCGCGTGATCTACAGCCACCATCCGTTCTTTTCGCCCGCGATCAGGGTCGCTGAGCTCAATCCCGACCGCAAGAGCTTCAAACCGTTCCCCAACGCAGCCTGGAACACGCCGCGGCCCGGCACTGACCAATATCTCGATAGTGTCCTGGGTCTGCGCGGTGACGAGGCCGGAATTGTATGGATGCTCGACATGGGGCAGCGCACGCCGCTCACGCCAAAAATTGTGGGATGGGACACGAACGCAGACCGGCTCTATCGCATTTACTATCTACCGGCGCCCGCATCGCTTCCCGAGTCGCAGCACAACGACTTCGTCGTCGATACCAAGAACCGCAAGTTCTACATAGCGGACGAGGGAATCGGCCCGGGCGGTGACGGAACAAAAGCCGCGCTGGTTGTCGTCGACATGGATGCGGGCTCGGTACGCCGTCTGTTGCAAGGTCATGTCAGCACTCTACCCGAGGATCGGCCCATTACCGTCGACGGTAAGATCCTGACCGTGCCCGGCAAGGACGGCAAGGCTGTGGTCATCAAGGTCGGTGCCGACGGCATCGCGGCGGACAAGAATTTCGAATGGCTTTATTTCGGTCCACTCAACGGGACGACCTTATATCGCGTCCGCATTGCGGACTTGAACAACCAAGCGCTCAGCGACACTGACCTCGGCGCGCGGGTCGAGCGCTACGCGGACAAACCTAATAACGGCGGGCTATCCATTGACAGAGATGACAATCTTTATTTGACGGAAGTGGAGACCAAGGCGGTCGGCATCATTCCCGCAGGGACACGCCAATACCGTCGCTTTGCCTGGAACGATCAGCTGATCTGGCCCGATGGCGTGAGCTACGCTCCCGAGGGATACATGTATGTCTCCGCCGCGCAAATCTCGCTCGCAGCGCTCTTCAATGCCGGAGTCGGCCTGAACAAGGCGCCTTACCACATCTTCCGCTTCAAGCCGCTTTCTCCTGGGCGTCTTGGGCACTGACCCGAATGCAGGTGTGGGCCGTGCAGCAAATGTACAGCTCCACCAGGGATCGTCGGCCATGCGCCTTCCTCGACTAACCTTCCTGTCCGCTCTGGAGCGCAAGGCGCTATGGCTGTCCGCCTGGATGATCCATCACGCCAACCATGTCCGTCCGAACATCGATGGCTTGAAGGTTGGAGGCCACCAGGCATCGTCGGCATCGCTCTGCACGATCATGGCAGCGCTCTACGGGTCAGTGTTGCGTCCGCAGGACCGGGTGGCGGTGAAACCTCATGCCTCACCCGTCCTGCATGCGCTGCTTTACATCTTCGGACGCCAGAGCCGAGAGAAGCTTGAGAATTTCCGGGGTTGGAAAGGTGCCCAAAGCTATCCCTCGCGCACGAAGGATGGCGACGATGTGGATTTTTCGACCGGCTCGGTCGGCCTCGGAGTCGCACAGACGCTGTTTGCTGCATTGGTTCAGGATTATGTCCGAGCCAAGGGATGGACTGAGGCCCAGGCCGGGTGGCCGGAAGGCCGTATGGTCGCCCTTATCGGCGATGCCGAGATGGATGAGGGCAACATTTTTGAGGCCCTTCTCGAAGGTTGGAAACACGGCCTTCGCAACTGCTGGTGGGTCGTCGACTACAACCGACAGAGCCTGGACGCGGTCGTGCGCGAAGGGCTGTGGGCACGCTTCGAGGCGATCTTCCGCAACTTCGGGTGGGACGTCATCATCCTGAAGCACGGCCGATTGCAGGAGGCGGCATTCGAGGAGCCCGGTGGCAAGCGGCTGCGCGACTGGATCGACTGCTGCCCCAACGACCTGTACTCCGCTCTGACCTTCCAGGGTGGCGCAGCCTGGCGCAAACGACTGCTCGACGAGATCGGCGATCAGGGGTCAGCGACGCGGCTCATCGAGTCACGATCCGATGCGGAGCTCGCGGCGCTGATGAGCAATCTCGGCGGGCACGATCTCTCGGTTCTGCTTGATGCATTTGACGCCGCAGCTCAGCATGACCGCCCGGTCTGCTTCATCGCCTATACGATCAAGGGCTTCGGCCTGCCATTTCAGGGTCATAAGGACAACCATTCCGGCCTTATGACGCCGGCCCAGATGGATGCTTGGCGGGTGGAAATGGGGATTCGGCCGGGATTTGAATGGGAGCCACTCGAAGGGCTTAATGTCGATCCGCAGGCGTATGCCGCCGCCCTTAAAGAAGTGCCGCTCGTCCAGGAAGATCAGCGGCGGCGCTCAGCATTGACCATCGCAGTGCCCGAGGTGTTGCCTTGGCGTGCTGCTCCCAACCTTTCAACCCAGGCAGGTTTCGGGCTGATCCTCGGCGAACTCGCGGCCAGCAATCATGAGCTCGCCGAACGCGTCGTCACGACCGCGCCCGACGTTACTGTGTCGACAAACCTCGGCGGATGGGTAAACCGGCGACGTCTCTTCGGCCGCGAGGCCAAGCCCGACACGTTCAAGCACGAACGAATCCCGTCGACCTATAGTTGGGAATTTACGCCGAAGGGCCAGCACCTCGAACTCGGCATCGCTGAGATGAATCTTTTCATCATGCTCTCAGCGCTCGGCCTGTCCCATTCGCTCTTTGGCGAACGCTTGATTCCAATTGGAACGCTCTATGATCCCTTCATCGAGCGCGGTCTCGATGCGCTCAACTATGCCTGCTATCAGGATGCCCGCTTCATCGTCGCCGCCACGCCTTCTGGTGTGACACTGGCTCCGGAGGGAGGCGCTCATCAGTCGATCGGCACGCCGCTTATCGGGCTCAAGCAGGATGGGCTCGCCGCATTCGAGCCCGCCTTCGTCGACGAGCTTAGCAGCATTCTGCGCTGGAGCTTCGAGTACTTGCAGCGCAATGGCGAAGACGTGGCAGAGGAGCGCGCCTGGTTGCGGGATGAGACAGGTGGTTCGGTCTATCTGCGTCTTTCGACCCGCCAGATCGAGCAGCCGCTGCGGACGATGACGGCTGAGCTGGCAGGCGACATCGTCAATGGCGCCTACTGGATGCGGGAGCCCGGTCCGAACACCGAGGTGCTGATCGCCTATCAGGGCGTTGTGGCGCCGGAAGCCATAGCGGCGGTCGGCCTGCTTGCGGAGGACCGGCGCGACGTCGGCCTTCTCGCAATCACGTCCGCCGATCGCCTCAATGCTGGATGGCAGGCCGCCGAACGCGCGCGTCAGCGCGGCAATCGGGGCGCGATGAGTCATATCGAGCGGCTGCTTCGACCGCTGTCGCGCGATTGCGGTCTGGTAACCGTGCTCGACGGCCATCCGGCGACACTCGCCTGGCTCGGAGCCGTCCACGGGCATCGCACAAAGGCGCTTGGCGTCGAGCACTTCGGCCAGACAGGCACCATTGCCGATCTCTATCGCCACCACGGCATCGATACGAACGCCATCGTTCACGCTGCGAATGCAGCCGCATCCGGTCGGCCGGTGCGCCACCTGAAGGCACTGCCTTAATGTCGTTCACGGGCTAATCCAGCACTGTCCCGAAGCTGCTCACAGCCAGTCACACGGGCGCGCTCCTATATCCACGCGTTGGGTATGAACGGATCGGGACACTGTTCATGTTTGCGCCCCGGAGGGCGAAATCGCCTTAGAGTGCCTCGTACAGCCACTTCAACGTGGCCACCCGGGGCGACGTCAAATCAATCCAGAAGCAAGTCCTGACGTCTGATTACGAGTCATGCGCCGGTTACCTTCCCGGCGAATGCTGGGGCCGCGATACCTCGATCAAAGTAGTCGGCAACTTCGCCAAGTCCATCCCCGACATGAAGTTCGACATCAAGGAAGTGCTCGTGGCTGGCGACCGCTACCGAGCGAGTCGTGCGCTCCACGCTCCTCGAGGCTGTGGATCAACTCGCTGACGCGCGCCGGGGAAAGCCCGAGCTATTTTGCCGCCCGCGTGAAGCTCTTCTGCTTGAGCACGGCTACGAATGCGGTTGTCTCGCTGAAGCTCGGTGCCGGCATAGGCCGAAAGCGCGTTTGGATTACTCGCTTTCGGACAACGCTTCGAAGGTCCATCTTCCCTGCAGGCAAAGAAGCCAAGAGATGGTCTGGAAACATTGGAGCGAACAATGTCGAAGCCAAAGCTCGCAATCGTCATCGGAAGCATCCGGCCCAACCGGTTCGCGGCGCACGCTGGTGAGTGGATCGAGCAGGCCGCGAGGCAGAGTGGCCAATTCGACGTGCCGGTCGTCGATCTGAAAGACTACCCCATGCCGATGTTCGCGGAGGAGATATCGCCGGCGTACGCCCCCTCCAAAGACCCAGTCGCGGCGCGGTGGCAGAGGAAGATGGCCGAGTTCGACGCTTATGTTTTCACGGCCGCCGAATACAACCGGGGCCCACGGCGGTGCTGAAGAATGCCCTGGACTACGCCTACAAGGAGTGGGGCAACAAGCCGGTTGCATTCGTCGGCTATGGCGGTGTCGGCGGCGCACGGGCCATCGAGCAGTTGGGCCTGAACGCCATCGAACTGCAAATGGCGCCCATTCGAACGGCCGTCCACATTCTGTTTCCGACCTACCTTGCAGTGGTCAAGGAGG
>Ga0134122_10001288_pt1 | contig 17972 bp, 12 predicted proteins | sample KB302_FD_96461 | JGI IMG/M metagenome (GOLD analysis project Ga0134122, IMG submission 96461) | Terrestrial soil microbial communities without Nitrogen fertilizer from Kellogg Biological Station, Michigan, USA - KB3-0-2 | ecosystem: Environmental > Terrestrial > Soil > Unclassified ... | reverse complement strand
CCCTGGTGAAATCGGGAGCCAATCGGCAGCCGTTGAACGCAATTATTACCGATCTCAGTATGCCGACTGTAAACGAGATCATCGTGATCCCCTATTTGCACTCCCAGTTCCCGTCCTGTCCAATCGTTGTGCTGAGCGGATCAAAAATGCTGGGGAGATCCACTAAATTGTTCAAAGACGCCGGTGTTGAATTTCTTGCAAAACCGATCAACCAAGAGCAGTTATTGGCCGCTGTGAGCAAGGCTGTCAACAAGAGCTGATCAATAGAAATAGTGAGTCGTCCATCCATCCTTCATGGTTTGGGCAAGGACGGAGTGGCCGGGAGGATCCCTGGCTAAGAGCTGGTGAAGGGAATATCGGAAGGGCGTACCCCCTCCAGTCTCCTGGAGGGGGTACGCCCTTGCTGTTTGATCAAGCCCAGTCTTTGCACGAACAGATCCAATGGTTGGTTTCAACGGATCTTGGCATGCGTTGTCGTAGGGTCGAGGGGAAACCAGAGATGGAATGTTGTTCCCACACCTGGCTCGCTTTCCACCCAGATCTTCCCGTTGTGCGCGTCCACCACGTCCTTCACAATCTTGGTGCCGAGTCCAGTGCCGCTCTTCTTGGTGCTCACCGCCTTCGCTGAGAAGAGACGGTCTCGAATCTCGGGAGACATCCCGCGTCCGGTGTCTGCCACAGCGAGCGCAATATGCCCTGTGCTCTGATCGAGATGCCCTCGCACCGTAATCGAGCCTCCCCGCGGTGTTTCGGGAATAGCGTTATTGATGAGATTGTAAAATGCATTGTAGAGTCTCCGCTCGTCGGCGTGGAACTCCGGCAGCGATTCAACGCCTTCAGTTCGCAAGGTAATCTGCTTTTCCCGTGCCAGGCCCCGCAGCGTCTGAAACACTTCGAGGATGACTTGCCCGATCGAGCAGAGCACAAAGTCGGGAGCTGAGCTCAGGCCTTTGACGCAGTCGGCCATTTCTTTGACGCGGTCATGGAGGCGCCTGATGCCATTCTGAGCTATTTCGACGGACTCATCGCAGATCTTCCTGTTGGTCTTATTGTGAGTCAGTTCCGCACTGTTCATCGCGCCAAACAAGTCCTTCACGACATCGCGCAATAATTCAACACCCGTCTGCACCGGTGTCAGCAGATTCTTCAAGTCATGGCCGATGTCGCCGAGCAGTGTCACCACTTCAGCTTTCTTGGCGTCCTCGAATTGCTTGGCCTGTTGAATTGCCAGCGCGGCGAATGCGGAGATGATTGTGAGGAGTCCCAGGTCGTGGTTCGTGAACGGTCCCGCCCGCTTATTGACCACATCTAATACCCCGATCGGTTCTCCTCGCCAGCGGCGAAGGGGAACGGCGATCATGTCGTGAGTGACGAAGCCGGTGGCCTGATCAATCTGATGAAGATGGCTGGCGTCGTGGTCGACCTGGTTCGTAATCCTGGCCTCCCCGGATTGAAAGACGGCCCCGGAAATACCCTTACCCCAGGGAATGGCCGTACCGCGGGGAACCGGCTTGTCACCAATCGAATACTGAAAGATCAGCTCTTCTTTCTCCGGGTCTGCGAGTAAAATCGAGCCCGCTTCGGCCCCCACCTCTTCCAGTGCAATACGGAGGGTCGTTTCCACAAGCTCGTCGAGATCGAACGACTGAAACAGAGCCTGGCTGATCCGTTCGACCGCCTCCAGCTGGGTTTTGTAGTGGAGAAGTTCTGAAGTGTCAGCTCTGCTCAAGCGCGTGAAGTCGGTGCCTGGCTGATTCTCCATATCAGGGGAGGGTGGTTGCGTCATCAGCGAGGTCCTTACGGGAGAAGGCTGAGGCTAATGTTGAGGCTGAGCGAGTATCTGACTGGCTCTCATATGAGGCTCACAGCCTTAGCCTCGACCTCAGTCTGCTAGGAATAACCTATAGCGGCTTTTCCGGCATTGTTGTATCCCCTCAATTGAGGGGGCCTCTTCTGTGGGGATTGCAGAAAAAGAGCAAGGAGCATATGAAGCTGCAACGAAAGATAGTCAAGGCTTTGCGCGGAACAATTTTTTAGATGGGAGGTATCTTTTATGACACATATACGAGGGTTTGGGCTGCTGTCGAGTCTACTGTTCGTCGGGGTTCTGATGGCTCCGGTTCCATCGGAGGCGTCGGGAGCTGCGGTCAATATAAATGGAACTTCAATACAACTTTATGGAGGAGGTACTTGTTCTACGGCCGACAAGTCGGCAGGTTATACGTCCTGCTGGGCGTTACTTCCGTTATCTACAGATGCACCCAAGCAAATCAACAACGTGAACTATGGGAACGTCTCTTCGTCGAACCCCGCCAGACTGCTAATAGCCGACACTAACGGTGCTGGGAACAGTCTCGATCTGTTGACGTTAACCGGAGTGACACTTCAGTCGGCTATAACGGCTTCGGGCGGAACTAGCGCAGTCAATTTTCAGGTTCAATATTCCAATATATTCGATGCCGCCCCGAATGGGGGGCCCTCTGTTCTCACGGCCCAGAGGATCGGCGGGTATTTCGTAGCGTCTGACGGGAGCACTTACAAAAATCAGCTCACTGAATCCGTGAGTGGAATTTTTCCAGCCGGCACGTTTGATCTGGGGGCGGTTTCTACGGGTGTAATCGGTAACACCACCCCAACTGCCAGCTTCAATCTCGTTGGCACGCAACCCTACATTCAAACATCTTGCGCTGGCCCGTGCAGCCCGTCGGTCACGAAGACTATGTCTATCCACATCGAGAATGGAAAAGACACGGTGTATGTGATCAACAGTGGGCATTTCTTCATGGGAACGTGCCGAGATAATGGGCCTCCCCCGACCAGCGATTCTACCACCGTCCCCCCGGGCCCTCCCAACCCACTTCCGCCGGGCAATCCCTGTAATGGAACAGCGGGAAAGATTACTGCTAAAGTAAACTCCACGGGCAATCAGGATCAGGCGTCAATTCCATCTGGCACAGCCTCATATTTTGCCTGCATCGACGACCCGGAGACGGAGGGGGACGAATGTGATATCGACGTGGGAGGAGAGATCGATTAGTCGTAGCAAGAGGTGGCTTGTAGTTCTCTGCGAGCAATGCAAGTGCTCGCACATGACCCACACCTTTTGTCATCCGGTAGGGCCGACGGGGGGGAATCCTCCTCCCACGTCCGCCCTAACAGGATGGGGTGGAGAGGCGCGAAGATGTGCAGTGGTTGCTGCCCACTTCGGTTGAAGAGAGGTTCAACATGGATGAGAGCACTGCGCGGTCGCGCCATCCTGATTCATTGAGGCAGGCCCTCCTGTGGACCCTCGTCCCGACTCTCGTCCTGTTCCTGACTACGGCACCTATCAGTGACGCGCAGGAGGTGACAACGTCCATCACATCTACGATCGGCACAGGCGACCTCGGCACCACCGTCACGCATACAGGAGCGCACCTCTATGACATTGGGGGAGGGACTAGATCTGGAGATGGAACTGGCCCTATCCTTTTTCACAGCTTTGGAGATTTCAGTATAGGCCAATCGGATATCGCCAATTTCTTTAATGACTCTGGACTTACGACCACCAATATCATTGGTCGCGTCACAGGCGGAAACCCCTCAAGCATCGATGGCATCATTCAAACCACCGGCTTTGATAATGCGAATTTGTTTCTGGTGAATCCGTTCGGCATCGTCTTTGGGCCACATGGCTCGTTTGATGTGGGTGGCTCGGTCAGCTTCAGCACTGCACAGTACCTGCGTTTGTTCAATTCGTTGATCGGGGCGAGCGCGAATTTCTATGCCAATCCCACTAGTGACGGCATGGCAAATAGTGTCTTTCCAGTCTTTGCTATGGCACCTGTGGACGCCTTTGGATTTCTTCCATCCGCCTACGGGTTTGTGACTGCGCCGGATCCGGGTGCCACGATCACGGTCCTAGGAAGTGCGCTGTCCGTGCTTCCAGGGCAGTCGATCTCGCTCGTTGGCAGGGACGTCGTCATTCAAGGTGACACACTTCCAGATGGAACCGTCCTACAACCTGCACACCTGTCGGCCCCGAACGGCACGATTCATCTCGCGAGCACCGCCTCGCCCGGCGAGTTCGATGTGACAATGCTCCAGCCGATTCCGAACGTGGACGGTACCTCATTTACCTCCTTTGGGTCTGTCTCCCTGGCGCCGGCCTCGAGCATCGACGTCAGCGGCGCGAGAACAGTCTTTGTCAAAGGCGGGCAGCTCGTTCTCTCGATAAACGACGCGACACTTACTACCTCTGAGAGCACCGCGCAGCAAGATACGATCACTCTCAGCCAAGGCAGTTCTATCGTGACGTCAACTTCGGGAGTAGAGCCTGGTGCCGATGTGCAAATCACGGTCGGGAACTTGAACCTGAATGGAGTGGGGACGGGGATCACAACGGAAACGGCTGGGGACGGGAACGGGGGGAACCTCACCCTGAATATCAAGACACTTCTTCTCACCGACAGTGCAGGGATATTCAGTAATGGCAATCAGAATTTTTTGTTCGGGCAAGGCGGGCTAGGGCTGGGCGGAAATGTGACCATCCAAGGGTTGGGGCTGCAGGGGACCGACAGCGCGGCGGAATCCATCAGTCTCACCGACGGGGCGAAAATCCAGGCAACAAGCGGAGGGCTAGGCGGGGGGAGCGTGCGCATTACCACCGACACCTTGAAGCTGGAGAATCAATCCGGAATCAGCACGCAAACCGATTTTGGTGATGGCGTGGGAGGGGAGCTGGTCCTAGAGGTTAGGAGTTTAACTCTTATGGGTGGACTCTTAGGCCATTCGGAAATCCGGAGCACGAACGGTTTCAATCTTGGAATTTTTGGAACCGCTTTGGGCGGCGATGTGACAATCCGGGGAACTCAAGGGGAAAAGAGTGCGGCAGAATCAGTGACGATCTCAGGTGGCAGTCAGGTGTTCAGCGAAACGGATGTGAGCGGAGACGGCGGAAGGATCTCCATTACAACCACATCCTTGGACCTGTCTGGACGTGATACTAATGGTATGGTCTCGGCTATCAACTCGTCAACCTTAGGGACCGGCGTTGGAGGCCCGGTCGTGCTCGATGTCCAGCAATTAAGCCTCTCAGGCGGTGCCAACATCGCAAGTCACACCGCCAGCGCCGATACGAGCGCTCCAGCGGGTGGCTCGATCACCGTGCAAGGACTAGAGGGGACGGGAAGCAAGGCCACCTCTGTGGTGCTTTCTGGTCAAAATTCAGGCATTGTCTCAGACTCCTCCTCTGGTCTGGCTGGTCCTATAACAGTAGATGCTGAGATGCTTAAGATCACGAATGGTGCCACCGTTTCTGCAGGCAGTTCCACATCAATCGGGCCATCCGGGAGTGTGGATATCACAGCCGACTCGATTGTTATCTCCGCTGATGGGCAGATCTTCAGTCGATCCTTCGCCCAAGCCGCCGGCCCGGTGACCATCACGGCGAATAATTTGACCCTGGACAACGGTTCTGTCGTCACGAACACCTCAAGCGAAATTGGCGGTCTGGGGGGGAACATGGTGCTGGATGTCGGGACCGTGAGTCTGACGAACGGCGCCAGCATCAATAGCCAAACCTTCAGTACGGGTCGAGCCGGTGACATTACGATGAATGTCGGAACCGTGAGTCTGAGGAACGGCAGCAGCATCAGTAGTGCCAGCACCGGGACGGCTCCCGTCACCAATCTTCTTGATGGCACGACCGAACCACCGGGAACGGCAGGGAATGTGGTCATCACGGCTACGGGCAGCTTCACGAGTGACGCGAGCACCGTGGCGACGTCGGCAGAAGCGAACCATGGGGGAGACATTTCCATCACTGCTCACAGCGTGCAGCTGTCAGGCGGCACCTTGATTACAGCGAACAGCAATGCACCGCTCGAGGTCACTAAGCTCGTGCTGGATGCGAATGGCCAGTTGGACCCAAAGCCCCAGTTGGTGGGGGATGGCAATGCGGGCAACATCACGATCGCCAGTGCCTCGAATGTCGTCATGCAGAACAGCTCGGTGACGACCGAAGCCAGTGCTGCGAGTGGTGGTAATATCGAAATCGACGTACCGAACGCCGTGATGCTCCAGCTGGTCAACAGCCGAGTCAGCACGTCCGTCGGGGGTATTGCAGATAAGAGTGATGGCGGCAACATCACGATTGACCCGCAGTTCGTGGTGCTGCAGAACAGTCAGATCCTCGCGCAGGCTGTTGCCGGAGCGGGCGGGGCTATCTCGATCACAGCAACATCTGCCTTCATCACGGATCCTCTCAGTATCGTTGATGCATCGTCTACACTCGGCATCAGCGGAACCGTCAATATCCAATCGCCGCTGCAGAATGTCGGTGGAGAGCTGACGGCTTTGACCCAGGAATTCTCCAGCGCGGCCGCGCTGCTGGCCCAACAGTGCGCAGCTCGGGCCGTGGCTGGCAAGTTCAGCACCTTTGTGGTCGCAGCCCGTGAAGGTCTACCGGTGGAGCCTGGCGGATTCTTAGCCAGCCCATCGTTGACGGCTGAACTGCTTGGATCACGCCTCTCTGGGCTGGACCCACAGACTCAGCTCTCAGCTGTCACGGGGCTGTTCTCGAAGTACGATGCCAGGCCCATCCAACTGGCCAGGTTTGGGGAGGCATGTCACCGCCAGTGAGCGGGAGGACATATATTCCGAGACCTAATCAGGCTGCAGAAAAACCATTTCAGCACAGCAGAGATTTCGACACCCGTGAAAGGTAAATCGTGAAACGTGAAATGTAGTACGTGGGAGGTACGGTGATCCTCGTGATACGTTTCACGATTCACGTCTCACGTTTCACGAATATTTGTAGGGGACTGGTTGTTGCGACGCTGGTCCTGCTGGCCATCTGGATCGCGCCTGACCTAGTGTCGGCGCAGATTGCCCCTTCTCCGCTTCCTCCTCCGATCCTGCCTCTTCCCACTCCGCTGCCCAAGGAACTGCCGAAGCCCGAGCCGCCCATGCCGAGTATCCTGCCCCCTGCTCCCGTTCCGGCACCGCGAGGACCCATGCCCACGGTGAGAGTATACGTCCGAGAGATTCTTGTCTTGGGAAGCACGGTCTTCACGCCGCAAGAGTTGGCTCAGGTCACTGACCCCTACCGGAATCGAGAGATCACGTCGGAAGACATCGAATCACTGCGCGTGGCCATGACGTTGCTATACGTGCGACATGGCTACAGCACGTCCGGTACCCTTGTGCCGGATCAAGCGATCGTGGAAGGACTACTTACGCTCCAGGTCATTGAAGGGACATTGAGCCGGATTAACGTGGAGGGCAATTATTGGTTCCGGTCCAGCTATTTCACCAGCCGGCTCCAGCGTGACGCCGGACCGCCGGTCAATGTGAATGCACTTCAGCAGCGGTTGCAGCTTTTTCAAACCGACCCGCGCATCGAGCGGATTAACGCAGAATTGCGACCCGGCGAAACCCGCGGAGAAAGTGTATTGAACCTCCGGGTGGCTGATCGCCGGCCGATCAAGGCGTGGCTTGAATACAACAACTTCTCAGCACCGGGAGTTGGTTCCAACCGGGTAATGGGGACCATCGTGGATGAAAATCTGTTGGGGTTCGGGGACAGGGTCAGCGTCCAGTACGGTCAATCGTTTGGCATCGATGCGAATGCGCATGGCAGCGGGATCAATCCGAACTTGAATGTGAACTATGTCATCCCGTTCACCCCCTACGATACGACCTTCGCCGTGGACTACCGGCGGACCGATTTCACGGTTATTGACAGCAATGTGAAGGCGCTGGACATCAACGGTAAGTTCGAATTGATCGGGTTTACTCTGCGGCAGCCCGTCTTCCGTACGCTGTCTCAAGAATTTGCTTTGGCATTGAGCGGCCAGTCGGAATCGTTCAGGACCTCTCTCCTCGAAAACCCGTTTGAATTCCAGAGTGGATCCACTAACGGACTGTCCCAGGTGTCCGCGCTGCGCTTCGCACAGGAGTACGTACATCGCACGCAGGATCAAGTGATCTCGGGGCTGTCTCGGATGAGTTTCGGTCTTCCCGTACTGGGAGCGACCGTCAACAGCGGGCCCGACCAGGCCACCGGAGAATTTTTTTCCTGGTTGGGCCAAACGCAACTGGTCAGGCGGTTGAACCCCACCCGCGTCACATTGCTGGCGCGAGCCGATCTACAGCTGGCGAACAAGCACCTGTTCCTCATGGAGCAGATGGCGGTCGGCGGGCGTTACAGCGTGAGAGGTTATCGGGAATTCACGCAACTTGGGGACAATGTCTTTCTGGGATCCCTTGAGACTCGTATTCCAGTCTATACATCGGCAATCGGGGAAGAACTCTTGTACCTGGTACCGTTTTTTGATTATGGCCGGGCTTGGCACACCAATACTGTCGTCTCTCCTACTCCGGAGTGGTTGGGAAGCGTGGGAGTTGGAACGATCTGGAATTTTTGGCGGGGGAGCCGCTTTGAAGTGTATTGGGGGCAACGTCTGAATCCTCCTGCCCAATCTCACCACACCAACTTGCAGGATTATGGTGTGCATGTGCAGTTGGTAGTCCAGGCGTTTTAGCAGGATTAGGGGCGAGGGCTGGGCGAGATAGGCGGGACTGGCGCGTGCGGGCTGAAGGCTGAGGGGCGGGGTTCGAAGTTCCTAACCATTCAGCCTTCAGATTGCCTCACCGGGCCCGCATTTCTCGCAAGTCTCGTGAGTCTCGCGCGAATAAGGAGAATCGTCATGACACGCACTCTTCTCGTGAGTCTTTTCCTCTGTCTCTCAGTGGGACTTGGTGCTGACATCTATGCGCAGGAGGCGATTCCGGTCGATCAGCTGATGCAGGACGGCAGCCAGGCATATCATCATGGAGATTTCGAGCTAGCAGTCGAGCGCTGGACGCAAGCGGAAGCCACCTACGAGCGATCCGCTGCGCGCGCGGAGCAGATCGACGCGTTAATTCGTCTGTCCGAGGCCTATCAGTCGCTTGGCCGTTATCGGACGGCGACGATTCGCCTTGATCAAGCCAAGGTCTTCGCAGCGGAGCGTGACGATTCTCTCCTGTCGATACGGATTCTTTGGAGGTCGGGCAGCCTGTATCAGGCTGCCGGGCAGCACGCGGAGGCTGAACGGTCGCTACAAGAAGCCCTCCGGCGGGCCAAGGGGCTTCCCCAGGCATCGTTGACTGCTGCCATCTTGAACGATCTGGGGTATCTGGCCGCTTCGCAGGGAAAGTTTGCCGCCGCGCTGGCCTCCTACAACGAATGTTTCCAAATGGCTCAAGCGGTTCCGGTGAAACTGCTGGCAGCCACGAGCCAGGTCAATGCCGCCCGCGTGTCGTTGCCCATGAAGCAGTATCGTGAAGGCAAGACGCGGCTTGACCAGGCCACCGACATCTTACGGGGACTTGAGCCGTCGCACGAACAGATCAGCGCATTCATCACGGTTGGGCTGACGTATGCCAAGTTGCGCACCTTCCTCGTTGACCTAAACAAAGACCTCACACTCGCGGCATTTCAGACGCTTCATGAGGCGGCTAGAATTGCGGATCAGCTTGGTGACCGTCGGGCCTCATCCTTTGCGTGGGGGTACTTGGGGAAGCTCTATGAGGATGAGCGTCGGTATGCGGAAGCGCTGGGTGTGACGCAACACGCGATTCTGATGAGCCAGCAAGCTGCAGCGCCCGAAGCGCTCTATCGATGGCAGTGGCAAGCAGGCAGACTCTTAAAAGCGCTCGGAAAGCCGAAAGAGGCGATCGGCGCGTATCGGCAGGCGATCGTCGCGGTCCAGTCCATCCGTCCGGAAGTCTCCGCAGTGGCCGCCGAAGAACAGGCGGGCGTTTCCTTTCGTGAGACTGTTGGAGCCGTGTACTTTGAGTTGGCCGATCTTCTGCTGCGGGATTCTGAACAGGATATCGATCCGCCGCATCGCGAGGCCATCTTACGTGAAGCGCGCGACACAGTTGAACTGTTCAAAGTGGCGGAGCTGCAAGACTACTTTCACGATGATTGCGTACAGGCCGCGCACTCCCAGGCCACGGGTTTGGAGCGGATTTCAAAAACCGCGGTCGTGATTTATCCCATCATGCTTCAAGATCGTCTGGAGATTCTGGTGAATCTGCCTTCGGGCATGGTGAGAAAGACCGTTCCAGTCGACGCAGAGACCTTGACTGAGGAAATCCGCGCATTTCGAAACTTGCTGGAGAAACGCAGTACTCGGCAATATCTTTCCCATGCCAAGAAATTGTATGGGTGGCTGATCCAGCCGATTGAGCCGCTGTGGGCTGATTCAGGAATCGACACCCTGGTCATCGTGCCGGACGGTGCGCTTCGGACAATCCCATTGGCCGCGCTGCATGACGGCAGGCAATTTCTCATCAAGAAATACGCGGTAGCAACAACCCCAGGCGTCACGCTCACGGATCCTCGGCCTTTGGATCGCAAAGGCATCAAACTTCTCTCCGTAGGCATCACCGAGGCCGTGCAGGATTTTCCGGCGCTGCCCCATGTCTCGCGAGAGTTGGAGACCATTCAAGGACTGTATGGAGGCACTGTCCTCCTCAACAAACAATTTATGATGTCTCGAGTGGAGGAAGAACTGAAAGGGCATCCCTACTCGATCATGCATATCGCGTCGCATGGGCAGTTCCAGAGCGACAGCAATGAGACGTTTTTGTTGGCCTACGATGGGAAAATGACGATGGATCGGCTGGAAGAGTTCGTGGGCATGCTGCGTTTTCGAGAAGAACCTTTGGCCCTTATCACCCTGAGCGCTTGCGAGACCGCTGCTGGGGATGACCGGGCTGCTCTCGGTTTGGCCGGTGTGGCGATCAAGGCAGGGGCACGGAGCGCCTTGGCTTCACTGTGGTTCCTTGATGACCAAGCTTCTTCCCAGCTGGTCACAGAGTTTTATCAACAACTCCATGACGATTCCGTGGCTTCCACAGCGATGGCTCTCCAGCGTGCACAAATAAAATTTCTGGAACATCCTGAGTACAATCATCCCGCCTACTGGGCGGCATTCTTGTTGCTCAATAATTGGCTTTAGTTTACGCTTCCGCCGTGAGCACTCTCCTGAAGCTGGGTCGATCGACTTTTACTGTCAGCATGCTTGCGGGAGTATTGGTTGCCCTCTCCGTCCTCGGCATCCGGAATACCTCAATCCTTGAGCCTCTTGAATTAACAGTCTATGACTGGATGACCCAATCCCGTCGTGGCTCGGAAGGGGCTGACCCTCGTATTGCCCTTATCACGGTCACCGAACAGGATATTTTAATTCAAGGTCGGTGGCCTATCACCGATGCAATCCTGGCCGAGGCCTTGGAGCGGCTCGTACAATTCAAGCCGCGTGCGATCGGCATTGACATCTATCGTGATATTCCTGTCGATCCCGGTCACACAGACCTGAACAGGGTCCTTGTAGAACATCCCCAGATCATTGCAGTGACAAAGCTGGGTGGTGGCACGGTGGCCAGTATCCCTCCGCCTCCGGTGTTGGCCGGGACCGAGCAAGTTGCGTTCAATGATATCCTGATCGATTCTGACGGAATTGTTCGTCGTGGCTTGCTATTCCAGGAGGTCGGAGACCAAACAGCATATGCCTTCGCGCTTCGATTGGCGCTACTGTTTCTTGCTGAGGAGGGGATTGGCGCGCAGCCCGACCCTGAATATCCTGAGCAACTTCGCCTGGGACCCACCACCATTCGGCGGTTTGGACCCTACGACGGTGGGTATGTCGGCGCTGACGCCGGCGGGTATCAGACATTAGTAGATTTTCGCCGTGGGCACAGCCAGCCAGTCTCATTCTCATTGACCGCTCTGCTCACCGGTCAGGTGCCTCCGGACGCAATTAGGAGCAAGATTGTCCTTTTTGGTGTCACGGCTGAGAGTGTTCCTGATCTGTTCCATACACCATTCAGCTCCGGGAATGACACCGGCCGTATGATTCCCGGGGTCGCAGTCCATGCCCATATCGTCAGTCAGCTACTTGGAGCTGGTTTGGAAGGGCGGCGCCCGATTGACACGCCCAGTGAATCACAGGAGTGGCTGTGGACGATCCTGTGGGGTCTGTTAGGTGCAGCACTTGGTGCATGGACGCGTTCTCCATGGCGGCTTGCGCTAGGTGTGGCAGGCGGGCTCTTGATCCTTGGCATCAGTGTGTGTGTTTCGTTTCTTCAGGGATGGTGGGTTCCACTCGTGCCGCCATCCCTGGCTTGGTTTCTCTCTGTATCCGTTGTCACGGCTTCGGTGTTGAGCCGGGAGCGAAAGGAGCGCGCCCTTCTGATGCATCTGTTCTCCAAGCACGTGTCCGGGGAGGTGGCTGAGGCAGTCTGGCGACAGCGCGACCAGTTTCTGCAAGATGGGCGCCCTCGGTCACAGCAGTTAGTCGCGACGGTTTTTTTCTCCGACTTTAAGGGCTACACGGCTGCTTCAGAAAAAATGACCCCTGAGGCTTTGATGGACTGGGTCAATGCGTATCTGGATGTTATGGCAGGACTGGTGATCAAGCACGGAGGTGTCATTGATGATTACGCAGGGGATGCGATCAAAGCGAACTTCGGTGTCCCACTTCCACGCAACTCCGAGGAGGAGATTGCCCAAGATGCAGTGCATGCCGTGGTTTGTGCTCTAGCCATGGAGCAGGAGATGCACCGGCTTAATTTGCGACATGAACAGGCTGGTCTCGCGACGATCGGGATGCGGATTGGGATTCACACCGGACTGGTTGTTGCCGGAAGTGTCGGTACTTCGGAGCGACTCAAATACACGACAGTCGGTGACGCGGTGAATACGGCGGCGAGACTAGAAAGCTTGGATCGGGATATCGTTCAGGAGTCGCCAGGCCCGCGATTATGCCGGATTTTGATCGACGAGAGCACTAAGGGCTATCTTGGGGATCGCTTTGTGCTCGATCGGATCGGAGAGGTCAGCGTCAAAGGCAAAGAACAAACCCTCATGGTTTACAGGGTCCTTGGTCACACAGGGGAGACACCACCTACTCAGCAGTAACCCCACCAGCTCCCGCGCGCTGATTGCCTTCTCCTGTGCTCATCGTGCTCATCCGGCCTTTCCATCCTGAATAGTGAGGTCAAAGCTTCCGACCTCTGGTAAGTCGACCTGATCCAACAGTTCAACCCGTTGCTTTCGTAAAGCTATATTGGTCGGCGTCGATTCGATCAGTTCCGAAATGGTCATCACAGCGTCATACCATAGCCCCTCCGCTGCAAATCGATAAAAAGCTTCGGTCGTGGGAGCGGCTGTTAGGGCTGCAGAATTCATGTCGGTACGTTCGACTCGCTCAATGGTGCCGACCGCGATGATATCTTTGGATCGACGCTTAGGGTCGAGGACGAGAGTGATAGACCAACTGTAGCGCTCACCAGAAATCAGTTTTACCCCATAGTCTGAGAGGCGCACTCGTTGTATCCCGGCCTTTGTGGGAGCCGGCAATCGCTTTTCTAGGAGAGGTGTATCGCCTTTCTCAAGCGTCAGGGTCAATTCTACGGGGTTGGTCACTACGTCGGAGGCAAACCAATAGAGATCCGGTTGCTCACGTACGGTTAAGCCGGTGTGATCTGGTGCAAGTACAGACAAGATCGGAACAGATTTGTTTGTTCCTCGAGTACCTCCTCCTACCCGCCGCCCAGCCGAAGGGGCCCCGAGACCGCGAGGCGGCTGATACAGGAGAGCTTTGGTAACTTGTCCGGCCTGTGCATGTTGCCCTTTAGTCTCCTTCGCCATCGATGAGGACGCACCTGTATTTTCCTCTGCAGTCACCACAAGCGGTAGGCCGATGAACACCCCGATTATGAACCCCCACCTCGTTAGTGTTGCTCGTTTCATAGAGGTACCTCCTATTTTCTCTGACACCAATGCTATCTTTTAGTCACAATGCAATAGATAGGCCAGGCAGGAACATACATAGAATGATCGAACACCCAGGTCGACTAACACAATAAAACTATGATTGTCCAGCAATAATATGACGAAGCTGGCGCGTAGGAGAACTGGTCATATCTCTTTGGAGCTTCTTGGCTGTGATGAAACGATCCAGTCTGAATCGAAAGTGATTCCACTGTTATTCTTGTCTAGTTGTACCATCAACACATACCTATTCTCTGAGTCCCCATAGGCAAATCACTCGTCTAACTCCCAATGGATGAATCCCCTCGATTGAGGGGATATCTACTTGTAGGGATTGTGGTTTTCTCGGCATTCCCCTACATAGAATGCAGTTAGTTGATCGAGAAGGAGTCTCATAGCTCCTATCGGAGATCGAGTTCGTTTCGCCCGTTATTGGCTGGCATAGGGATGAATGCCTATGGTCTCCAAGCTATCAGCTAAAGATGAGATGAGAAGAAATCAAAGACCAGGAGAAGTTGTCCATTTTAATTTGGCTGAACTTAATGTTTGCCGTAACCGCCGAAGACTTAATCGTGAAGGTATTGTGTGCCCTACGGTATTAGATCTGACTAGAACAATCAGCGTTATTTTTGTCTTGGCCTTGCTGAGCGCATGCGGCGAGCCGATGTTTGAAAACGCCGGCAGTCAGCATAGTCTGCTTGAAGATCGTGAGGCCTGTGCTATGGAGATGGAACAGAGTCCCGCTGCGATTGCCTACCGTCAAAACCCCACAGCGCATCCGGAATATGCGAGCCAAGTCTTTACAGACATGAACCGCTGCATCGAACGCAAGGGTTGGAAGCAAGTAAGATCTCAGCAAGAGCAGGTGCGTGAAGCGATTACCTCCGAAATGGCTGAATTAGGTCCGGCTGTGCCACTCTCAGATCACAAGTCCACAGAAGCGTTCGTGCGAGCAGTCGAAGATAGAGTGGCGCGTCCCTCAAGTTCGGTACGAAGTGCCACGAGGACAGACTAACTGCGTCGCGCCGATACACATGTCGAGGGAACTACTTCCGATTTCATGGACATCTCAAAAGGGGATAAGGGGATAATAGGCTTCAGGAGGGTGTCCACAAAAATGGGGCAGATCACGATGCGGGATGGGAATTATGTCGGAATCCATCATACACCCCGTCAGCCGAACACTTCATACGATCCCATTGAACGGTTTCAGCGTCGACACGGTCAGTAATGGATCCACTCCCATTGTTCCGGACAGAAGTCCAGGTATGGCTTGCGGCGTCGGGAAGATCATGCGAGCCAAGAGGCCTGTGCGGGTCGTGGTTTTCGTTTTATGCATGATCCGCTTGAGATGTTCCTTGACAGTATATTCGCTCAGATTCATTCGATTGGCGATCTCCTTATTGGTGAATCCGAGCATAAGATAAATGATGACCATCTGCTCGCGTTCGGTCAGGTGATAACGTTGCTGCATGCTGGCGTCTGGGCATTCGAGTTTTTGCTGATTCAGCTGTTCCATGATGACCAGGAATCTGCTGTTTTCAGCGAGGGGTTCATCCGGAATACAGAACCCGCGAAGACGGAGCCGCTGATCGTTGGCAAAACAGAGCCGTTCCACTTGGATAGACTCGCAATCCTTGGGATGATCGTAGTGCAATAACAGACGGATGAGGTCGTGAACTACGGTATGAATCTGTTCTGGGATAAGACCTGAATCGCACTCTCTGGTCGATAGGGGTTGTAATTGCCGGGTAAGTGCCTGGGCCTCAGTATTCATGAACAAGAGCTGACCCGTGCTTGTGAAGAGAATGATGCCAGTTGCACCTTGTTTCGGTGGGTCTTGTGATCTCGTGTACCCATTACGTGGCCTGGCTGGGTTTTCTGATGCAATTGTCGACATGTGTCCCCCCCCATCCTTTGCACTTGGAGCTTGTCGGAATATTCGATCAAGTCAGGTCAGCCATCTCCAAGCGTGCGTTACAGGATTGATGATCGGCAGCTCAGGAGAGAGGGTGCTGCACCCTGGCTCGGTGGACTTGTAGATACTGAGAATTCCCTCCAATTTTAGTTGTGAGTTGTGAAGCAACTCGCACAGAACGGCAACTCCTGTCAAGTTTTGTACTACATAATATTGTAGTAATAGGTAGAGCAAAGCAAGTACTGGACCAAAGTATTATCATCCTGGCGAAAGATTGCGCAAGGATTCAAATGATAGGATTGGAGCGGCGTTTCGAAGGTTGCCTCACAACTCTTTCCCACAGTTGCCTGTCCAGCGGGCATTCTTACTGAACCTAAAACGATCCTGACTGAATCTAATATGATTCTCAGAACTGGAATTCTTTTCTGGTCTTGGCCGTATATTCCCGTGTGACGCCCCGTCGTGTTTAAGTCGTTGGACATTTGCCCTCGTATATCTCCTGCTCCATTTTTCCCGTCATTCAATCCAAACATGGCAATCAGATTGTCCCTCCGCGGGTCGAGGCCGAACCCGGTAATTATTCTCGGAGATGTATTCGGCCACACCGGTTGCCGTGCTCTTGTGTGCTGCTGCACGAATAATCACTGTACATCCTTTAAAGTTCTGATTTCATTGGCCATCACTATGCTCTTGACGACGACACCAGAGACTCACGATGGGCACCACGATGAGATGTTCGAGGTTTATAATCCACGGGTTCACCTGAAGCTGTTCACTACTGATAACTTCTTGTTTGGCCAAAAGACGGGGAGGGTTGCCGGAGGTTGACGCAGGAAACTACAGCCCTCTCATGCAGAGCGCGAGGAATGGCCAGTGTAAGGGAGGGTGGAAAGGTTGATGGATCAGGCACGCGGCGCTCTTGGCCATTTATTCAAGCACAACGGAGCCTGGCAGGCCCACAGGGGCATGGGACGCCCCTGTGGATTGTGGGAAGACACGAGGCAGCTCCATGCAGGTCTGACGTCATATGCATTACATTTCGGGCATTGCACTGGTACTTTAGTCATACCACAACCAGAAAGCGGGAATACAACGGCTCGACCTCTTTCGAAGCCGAGCCTCTAGTCCGTCACGGTCTCATCGGCAGACGCAGGAGGCTATTTTGCACCTGTCGTGTTTCCATGGCCGTTTCTCGCTGCAGTCTATGCGATGCGGGAGCCGTGCATACTTGGAGAAACCCGAGTCTCGACAAGGTGGAGATTACGCGACAATCTAAGGTGCCGGCGCTGACGCGGGAAGTCAGCTCTACAGTCGCCAGATCGTGTGCAGTTGTTCAGGAGACGAGTGCTTGGGCAGGGACAGACACGTCTTACAGAGACAGCCCTTATACTGCTCCGTGGCCTGGGTTCGCACAGGCTGCCAGGCTGGAAACTGTAGGCACCAGCAGTCTTGTGATGGAGCCGCGCAGTCAAACGGCAGGGAACAATTGGCGCAGCGTTTTTCCATTGACCACCGGGTTAGGTCTAGTGAAAGGGCAGGAACGACGCCAGGAAATGTGTCAACCACACGGGATCCCACTCTTTCCTATAAAACCATAGAATGCCGATGAGCATCACGATGCTTGGTGCCAGCACAATGCACACGTCTTCTATCATCAAACGAACCGGATAGTGTTTATGGTTCATGGACGTCTCAAAGAGCTTCATGATGCGAGGGCCTCCTTGAAAATAAAGGAACACGTATACGCTCCCAGAGAACCTGTCGGCACTCGGAAATTCCCTAGCGCGATGCGGCCATGAAGAAGTGGGCTGAGCCGCATACCAGGATGGCGAAAAGATGACCGCACAGGCAAATCATGAGGAGGGCTGACCGATGGGTGTGACTTATAAGAGAGGGAAGGTGTTCTTATGACTATTCGCGTTTTTAACGAAGGGTGGCGACATCAGTTTCACCGCATGAAACGCTCGCGCGATCGGTTTATCGCTCCGCATCAGATCGCCGAGGAGTATGACGACGATTTCTATCATGCGGTTCAAGACACTTGGCACCTCAAAGACTGGATCGCCAATGATGCCGCCCTCGGTCCGCTTGGTGCCAGGATTGCTCTGGAGGCGTCGACAATCCCCTTGCTTGATATTATTGCCGATCTCGCGAACTGCACGAAGCACCGCGTGCTGACAAAGACGATTCGCGCCGGTGCAGACCTGGAAAGCACGAGTTCGACGGTCAGCTTGCATGATGGGG
>Ga0134122_10001287_pt1 | contig 17979 bp, 18 predicted proteins | sample KB302_FD_96461 | JGI IMG/M metagenome (GOLD analysis project Ga0134122, IMG submission 96461) | Terrestrial soil microbial communities without Nitrogen fertilizer from Kellogg Biological Station, Michigan, USA - KB3-0-2 | ecosystem: Environmental > Terrestrial > Soil > Unclassified ... | reverse complement strand
TTCCTCGACGTGATCTCGCCGCAATACATCGGCGACCTCGTGTCCTGGGGCGCGATCGGCGCGCGCACCACCGAGAGCCAGGTGCACCGCGAGCTCGCCTCGGGCCTTTCGGCGCCGGTGGGCTTCAAGAATGGCACCGACGGCAACGTGAAGATCGCGGTCGACGCCCTGCTCGCGGCGCGCCAGAAGCACCATTTTCTCTCGGTGCACAAGAGCGGCCAGGTGGCGATCGTCGAGACCCGCGGCAACGACGACTGCCACATCATCCTGCGCGGCGGCAAGAGCCCGAACTACGATGCCGCGAGCGTCGCGGCCGCCTGTCAGGAGCTCGCCAAGGCGAAGCTGCACCAGCGCCTGATGATCGACTGCTCGCACGCCAATGCCGCGAAGCAGTACAAGCGCCAGATGGACGTGGCGCAGGACATCGGCGCGCAGCTCGCCGCGGGCGAGCGGCGCATCGTCGGCGTGATGATCGAGTCGCACCTCGTCGAGGGACGCCAGGAGCTCGAGCCGGGCAAGGCGCTCGAATTCGGCCAGAGCATCACCGACCCGTGCCTCGGCTGGAGCGATTCGACCGCGCTCCTCGCCGGCCTCGCCGACGCGGTCGGAAAGCGACGCAAATAGAAAGTTCGGCATAATGCCGGGCACGATGGCAGAACCGGCGCAGCAGCTTGCGGGCCTCGAGTACATGGGCGATGCGATCCGCTTCGCCGGCCGCATCCACTCGCTGATTCCGAAATGCCCGCTGCTCGAGAACTTCTCGCACGGCGAGGTGCGCCTGCTCGCGCATTTCATGGAGGTGTACCGGGCGCTGCCGGGCGTGGAGATGATCCGCGAAGGCGAGGGCGGCGACCTGATGATGCTGGTGATCGAGGGGCGCGTCGACGTGGCCAAGCGCGACCGCTGGAACACCCCGCAGCTCATCGCCCAGGTCGAGCCCGGCCGCACCCTCGGCGAGATGTCGATGATCGACGGCGAGCCGCGCTTTGCCACCTGCGTGGCGGTGGAGCCGACGCTGGTGGCGGTGCTCAACCGCGAGAACCTCGCCCGCATCATCGTCGAGCAGCCGCTCCTCGGCGCGAAGCTCCTGATGGAGCTGGTGCTCATGCTGTCCCAGCGTCTGCGCGCCACCAGCGGCAGGCTGCTCGATCTCATCGACGAGCAGCCGCAGCGCCTGCCGGGCAACGTCCCGGGCCCGTGAGCCGTGGCCGGCTTGCCGTCGTGCTGCTGGTCGCAGCCGCGGCGGCCGCGTTCTTCGCCGTCGGCGGGCATCGCTACCTCTCGCTCGAGAACCTGAAAGCGCAGCAAGCGGCGCTGGAGCAATGGCGCGCCGCCCACCCCGTCGGCACCGCGGCTGCGTTTTTAGCCGCGTACGTCGCGATGACCGGGCTCTCCCTTCCCGGCGCGACGCTGCTCACGCTGGCTGGCGGCGCGCTTTTCGGCTTGCTGTGGGGAACGGTGCTTGTCTCGTTCGCCTCCTCTCTCGGCGCCACCCTCGCGTTTCTCGCTTCGCGCTTCGTGCTGCGGGGCTGGGTGCAGCGCGCCTACGGCGCGCAGCTCCGCGCGATCGACCGCGGCGTGGAGAAGGATGGCGGGTTCTATCTCTTCACGCTGCGGCTCATCCCGGCCGTGCCTTTCTTCGTCATCAATCTGGCGATGGGCCTCACCCGGATGCGCGTGCGCACGTTCTACTGGGTGAGCCAGCTCGGAATGCTCGCTGGCACGCTGGTCTACGTGTACGCCGGCACCCAGCTTGGCAGGATCGCCTCGGTGCGCGACGTGGTCTCGCCCGGCCTGATCGGCGCCCTGCTCGCGCTCGGGATCTTTCCGCTGGTCGCCAAGAAAGTCGTCGACGCCTACAAGGCGCGCCGGGTCTACGCGCGCTGGCAGCGGCCGGCGCGCTTCGAGCGCAACCTGGTGGTGATCGGCGCCGGGTCCGCCGGCCTGGTGTCGGCATACATCGCCGCCGCGGTGCGCGCCAAGGTGACGCTGATCGAGAAGCACCGCATGGGCGGCGACTGCCTCAACACCGGCTGCGTGCCCTCAAAGGCGCTGCTGCGCTCGGCGAAGCTCGCCTGGCAGATCAGGAACGCGCACAAGTACGGCATCCGCCAGGCGAGTGTCGAGGCGGACTTCGCCGACGTGATGGAGCGGGTTCAGCGCGTGATCCGCGCGGTCGAGCCGCACGACTCGGCCGAGCGCTATGCCGGCCTCGGCGTCGAGTGCATCCGCGGCGAGGCGAAAATCACCTCGCCCTGGACCGTGGAGGTCGACCGCAAGGTCCTCACCACGAGGAGCATCGTCATCGCCGCCGGCGCGCGCCCCATCGTGCCGCCCATACCTGGCCTCGAGGCGGCGACCGTGCTCACCTCCGACAATCTCTGGTCGCTGCGCGAACTGCCGCAGCGGCTGGTGGTGCTGGGGGGCGGGCCGGTCGGCTGCGAGCTCGCGCAGGCCTTTTGCCGGTTCGGCTCGAAGGTCACGCAGGTCGAGATGCTGCCGCGCCTGCTCGCGCGCGAGGACCCCGACGTGTCGGAGATGGTCCGCGCGCGCTTCGCCGACGAGGGCATCGAGGTCCTCACCGGGCACCGCGCCGCGCGCTGCGAGGGGCCGCACGTGCTCGTCTGCGAGCACGCCGGGCGCGAGAAGCGCGTCGAGTTCGACGCCCTGTTGTGCGCGGTGGGACGGATTCCGAATACCTCGGGTTTTGGGCTGGAAGCTCCCGGCATTCCGGTGACCGCCGCGCGCACCGTGGAGACGAACGAGTACCTGCAGACGCTGTACCCGAACATCTACGCCTGCGGCGACGTGGCCGGCCCCTACCAGTTCACCCACACCGCTTCGCATCAGGCCTGGTTCGCCGCGGTCAACGCGCTTTTCGGCGGCCTCCGCAGGTTCCGCGCCGACTATTCGGTGATTCCCTGGGCCACCTTCACCGATCCGGAGGTCGCGCGCGTCGGGCTGAACGAAACCGACGCAAGAGCGCAGAACGTTCCGTATGAGACGACGGTCTATGGCATGGATGAGCTCGACCGCGCCATCGCCGACGATGCCGCCTACGGCATGGTCAAGGTGCTGACGGTTCCCGGCAAGGACCGGATCCTGGGCGCGACCATCGTCGCCGAGCACGCCGGCGAGCTGATCGTGGAGTTCATCTCGGCGATGAAGCACGGCGTCGGCCTGAACAAGATCCTGGGCACGATCCACATCTATCCGACGCTCGCCGAGGCGAACAAGTACGCCGCCGGGGTGTGGAAAAAGGCGCACGCCCCCGAGCGCGTGCTGCGCGTGCTGGAGCGCTATCACGCGTGGAGGCGCGGCTGAGGCTCTCGATCGTCATTCCCGCGCTCGACGAGGCAGAGCGCATCGGCGCGGCGCTCCAGGCGCTTGCGCCGCTGCGCAGCCGCGGCTGCGAAGTGATCGTGGTCGACGGCGGCAGCGCCGACCGCACCCGCGAGCTCGCCGGGCCGCTGTGCGACCGGGTCGTGTCGAGCGCCCGCGGCCGCGCGGCGCAGATGAACTGCGGCGCGCGCTACGCTTCGGGCGACGCGCTGCTATTCCTGCACGTGGATACGCTCCTCCCCCCTGACAGCGATCTTCTTATCGACAAGGCATTGGAAAACCGTTTGTGGGGACGCTTCGACGTCGAGATCGAGGGGCGCCATCGCCTCCTCAAGGTGGTCGCTTGGGCGATGAACCTGCGCTCGCGGCTCTCCGGCATCGCCACCGGCGACCAGGCGATTTTCGTGCGTCGCGACGCATTTCCCGGGTTCGAGCCGATCGCGCTGATGGAGGACATCGCCTTCAGCCGGGAAATGAAGCGCCGCGGCGCGCCGGCCTGCCTGCGCGGGCGGGTGCGGACCTCGGGCCGGCGCTGGGAGAAGCGCGGCGTGCTTCGCACGGTCGTGCTCATGTGGCGGCTGCGCCTGCTCTATTACTTTGGGGCACGACCGGAACGCCTTGCGCGACTCTACGAGCCTTGACACGGCGGTGCTCGTGTTTGCTCGCACCCCGGTGCCCGGGCGGGTGAAGACGCGGCTCGTGCCTCGCCTGGGCGAATGGCGCGCGGCGCGGCTGCATGCACGCCTTACACGGCACGCGCTTTGCGTCGCCCGGGCGGCGGCCTGCGGCCCGGTCGAGCTCTTCGACACCTCGAAGCAGCGCGGCGCCGACCTCGGCCAGCGCATGCACCGGGCGCTGGCGCGCGTGCTGCGCCGCCACCGCGGCGCGATCGTCATCGGCGCCGACTGCCCCGTGCTGCGGCCGCGCGAGCTGCGGCGCGCGGCGCGCTGGCTCGCCGGCGGCTGCGACGTGGTGCTGGCGCCGGCGGAGGACGGCGGGTACGCGCTCATCGCCGCGAGGCGCGTCTCGCCGCTTCTTTTCAGCGGCATTGCGTGGGGCGGGCCCGACGTCTACGAAGTGACTATGCGAAAACTAATTTCGCTGGGATATCGATGGCGGGCGCTCGACCGGGTCTGGGACGTCGACCGGCCCGAGGATCTCGAGCGGTTGAGCTGGCCGCGACTCGCGCTCCACGTTGGGGCATTCCGCGGCAGCGCGGCAAGCGCGGGAGAGCACACGCGCGGGCCCGGCCTGACGGGCAACGCAAGGTGTTGACTTCGAAGCGCATGCTACACTTTTGCGCGCACAAGATCGTCCTGGGGGGCGGCGGCGTCGTAGGAGGAGATTAATGAGGATCAAGAATCCCAAGGATTTCTGGGCGGGGCTGATGTTCATCGGCACCGGCGTGTTCTTCGCGGTCTTCGCCTACGCGAACTACCAGATGGGCACGGCGGTGCGCATGGGGCCGGCCTATTTCCCGTTCCTGCTCGGCGGGCTGCTCGCCTTTCTGGGCCTGCTCGTGTTCCTCGAGGGCTTCGCGTTCGAGGGCGAGAAACTCGTTCTGCCCTTCAACATCGTCGATCTCGTGATCGCCATCGCGATCTTCGCGGTGCTGCTCGAGCTGGCGCCGAGGATCGGACTTTCCCCGGACTGGGGCATGCTGGCCGCATCGCTGGTGGTGTCGGTGCTCACGGTCCTGTACCGGCCGAACGCCAAGGCGCTGGTTCTCATCAGCGTCGCCTGTCTGGTCTACGGCTACTCCATGAAGCCGCTCGGCCTGGTGGGCGCGACTGCCGCGCTGGTGTTCATCAGCGCATATGGCGGCCACGAGTTCAAGTGGAAGGAGGTCGCCATCCTCTTCGTGATCCTGATCCTGTTCTCTTACTTCGTCTTCGTGAAGGGCCTGACGCTGCCCTTCCCGATGTGGCCGGCGGCTTGGAGCTGAGGCGCGCATGGAACTCTTCAACAACCTGATCCTCGGCTTCGGCGTCGCGATTACCCCGATCAACCTGCTGTACGCGTTCATCGGCGTCCTGCTCGGCACGCTGATCGGCGTCCTCCCCGGCGTCGGCCCGGTCGCCACCATCGCGATGCTGCTGCCGATCACGTTCAACCTGAACCCGGTGTCCGCGTTGATCATGCTTGCCGGGATCTACTACGGCGCGCAGTACGGCGGCTCGACCACGGCGATCCTGGTCAACATCCCCGGCGAGTCCTCCTCGGTGGTGACCTGCCTGGACGGCTACCAGATGGCGCGGCAGGGCCGTGCCGGGCCGGCGCTCGCCATCGCCGCGATCGGCTCGTTCTTCGCCGGATGCGTCGCCACCCTGCTCATCGCCGTCGCCGCGCCGCCGCTCGCCGAGATCGCCTTGAAATTCGGCCCGTCGGAGTATTTCTCGCTCATGGTGTTCGGCCTGATCGCGGCGACCGTGCTTGCGCGCGGCTCGCTGATCAAGGCGATCGCCATGGTGGTGTTCGGGCTGCTCCTCGGGATCATCGGCACCGACGTCAACTCCGGGGTGCTGCGCTTCACCTTCGGCATCCCCGAGCTGTCCGACGGCATCGGCTTCGTGGTGGTCGCGGTGGGCATGTTCGGCACCGCCGAGATCATCGCCAACCTCGACCTGAAGGACAAACGCGAGGTGTTCCTCTCCAAGGTCACTCACCTCTATCCGACCAAGGAAGACCTCAAGCGCTCGTGGGCTTCGATCCTGCGCGGCACCGCGCTCGGCTCGTGCCTCGGCATCCTGCCCGGCGGCGGCGCGCTGCTCGCTTCTTTCGGCGCCTACACGCTGGAGAAGAAGGTTTCCAGCCATCCGGAGCAGTTCGGCAAGGGCGCGATCGAGGGCGTGGCGGGGCCGGAGTCGGCGAACAACGCCGGCGCCCAGACCTCGTTCATCCCCATGCTCACGCTCGGCATCCCCGGCAATGCGGTGATGGCACTGATGATCGGCGCGCTCATGATCCAGGGCATCGCGCCCGGCCCGCAGGTGATGAACGAGAAGCCGCAGCTCTTCTGGGGGCTCATCGCCTCGATGTGGGTGGGGAACCTGATGCTGGTGGTTCTCAACCTGCCGATGATCGGCATGTGGGTGAAACTGCTCACCGTGCCCTACCGCTACCTCTATCCCTCGATCCTGGTGTTCATGGCGATCGGCGTGTTCAGCCTGTCGAACAACCCGTTCGACGTGCTGATCATGGCCGTGTTCGGCGTGCTCGGCTACGTCTGCGTCAAGCTCGAGTGCGAGCCGGCGCCGATGATCCTCGGCTTCATCCTGGGCCCGCTGATGGAGGAGAACCTGCGCCGCGCGATGCTCCTGTCCCGCGGCGACCCGTTCGTCTTCTTCCAGAAGCCGATCAGCCTGGGCTTCATGGTCGCCTCGGCGATCCTGCTCGTGATCGTGGCGCTGCCGACGATCCGCAAGAAGCGCGACGAGGCGTTCGTCGAAGAGTCGAAGTAATGTGAACGGCGACCTCTCCATCCGGGCCGTGGCCGACACGACCCGGATGGTGTGGGCGCCGAGCCCCAGCGGCAGCGTGTGGCGCAAGCGCGTTCACCTGGTGGGCGAGGTCGAGTCCGGGCAGGTCACTTCCGTTGTGCGCTACGAGCCGCGCTCGCGCTTCCCGGCGCACGACCATCCCGACGGCGAGGAGATCCTGGTGCTCGACGGCGTATTTTCCGACGAGCACGGCGACTGGCCCGCAGGTACCTACCTCCTCAACCCCGAAGGCTTCCGCCATTCCCCTTTCTCAGAGCCGGGCTGCGTGCTTTTCGTGAAGCTCCGCCAGTATCCCAGCCGCGAGCGGCAGCACGTGGTTCTGGACACAGCAAAGCTTCCCTGGACGGCAAGCGCCACCCCGGACGTCGATGTGAAAACCCTCTATCAGCAGCCCGGTTTCTCGGACGTGACACGCGTCGAGCGCTGGGCTCCCGGCGCCGACCTGGGGGCGACGCCCTATGAGCAGGGAGCGGAGTTTTTCGTCCTCGAGGGCGAGTTTGCCGACGAGGCCGGCGCGTACGCGCAGGGGTGGTGGCTGCGCCTGCCTGCGGGCTCGGTGCACCATCCGCGCTCGGAGCGCGGTTGCACGCTTTATGTGAAGCGGGCCGGCTTGCCCTATCTCAGGAGCGCAGCCTAGAGCGCGGCGACCGTCTGCACCTCGATCAGGTACTGCTCGCCTACGAGCCGGTCGATGATGAGGAGCGTGTTCGGCGGGTAGCGGCCATCGGGGAACATCCGCGGAAACTCGCGCAGGCGCCATTGCATGAACTTCGGGATCTCCTGCGAGTGCACGAGGTAGGTGGTGAACTGCACCACGCTCGCCCAGCCCGCGCCCGCGGACTTGAGCGCGGCCTCGATCTGGGCGAAGACGCCGCTGCACTGCGCGTCGAAGGTCTCGCCCGCGGCGAGCATCCCGGCGATGAAGAGGTGCTCGTTCGCCTTGACCCGCGTGACATGCGAGTACTGTCCGAGGGGCTTTCCCAGGGCTTCGACGTTGTAGATCTTGATGTCCGGCATTTCAGGATTTCCTCTTGTGCTTCCACTGGACGTCTTCGCCCCCGGCCGCGCGGTTCAGGGTTCGGCCGGCGACGAACAGGAGGTCGGAGAGGCGGTTGAGGTAGCGCCGCGCGAGGTCGCCCACTGGCTCGCGCCTGCCGAGCGCGACCAGGGTGCGCTCGGCGCGCCGGCACACGGTGCGGGCAAGGTGCCCCGCCGCCGCGGCACGGCTGCCGCCCGGCAGGATGAATTCCTTGAGCGGCGGCAGGGCGCCGTTCCACCGTTCCAGGGCGGTCTCCAGGTCCTTCACTTGTTTTTCGGTCAGCAGGGCGTGTCCGGGAATGGAAAGCTCGCCGCCGAGGTCGAGAAGATCCTGCTGCACTGCTTCGAGGACGCTCTTCACGTCGGTGGGAACTTCTTCCGCGAGCACCACGCCGATGGCGCTGTTCAGCTCGTCGATGTCGCCCAGCGCTGCGATGCGCGCGCTGTCCTTCGCTACCCGGGCACCGTCGCCGAGTCCGGTCTCGCCGGCGTCGCCGGTGCGGGTGGTGATCTTCGAGAGGCGATGGCCCATCAGGAAGTCCGCTTCGCTTCGCTGTCCACCTCGCCGCGCGCGAGGCGTGTGCGCAACCAGTCGCCCGGCGTCACCTCGGCTGCGTCGCGCAGCACCGCGCCGTTCGCGCCGTAGGTGATGCTGTAGCCTCGATTGAGCACCGCCTGCGGGTCGAGGCCGGCGAGACCTGCCTGCAGGCGAGCGAGCTTCGCTTCGCCGGCGCGCAGCCGGTGCAGGAACGCGAAGCCCAGGCGGGCGGAAAGCTGGCCGACCAGGCTGCCGTGGGCGCGCAGCCGCTCGCGCGGATGCACCAGCCGCCGAGTGCAGGCGTCCACGCCTTGCGCCGCATAGTGGAGCTTGCGCCGCATCTCGCGCGCCAGCCGGCGCGCGCAGTCGGCAAGCAGCGCCGCGAGCTGCAGGCGCGACGGGCTGACCAGCTCGGCCGCCGCGGTGGGGGTCGGCGCGCGCTGGTCGGCGGCGAAATCGGCGATCGTGAAGTCGGTCTCGTGTCCCACGCCGACCACTACCGGAATCGCGCAGGCGCGGATGGCCCGCGCGAGCGCCTCCTCGTTGAACTGCCACAGGTCCTCGAGCGATCCGCCGCCTCGCACGAGCAGCAGCACGTCGCACTCGGCGCGCGCGCTTGCCCGCCGCAGCATCGCGGCGATGCGCCCCGCCGCACCTTCGCCCTGGACCGGCACCGGGTACACGATCACCGCGATCGCGGGATTGCGCCGCGCGATCGTGGTGAGGACGTCGCGCAGCGCGGCCGCGGCGGGCGAGGTCAGCACGCCGACCGTCTGCGGGTGCGGAGGAAGCGGGCGTTTTGCAGAGCCATCGAACAGGCCCTCGTCGCCGAGCTTCTTCTTCAGGCGCAGGAAGCGCTCGTAGAGCGGACCAAGCCCGGCCTGGCGCATCGCCTCGACCGTGAGCTGGAAGCGGCCGCGCGGCTCGTAGAGCGAAACCAGCGCGCGCACTTCGACTTGCGCGCCGTTGGCCGGCTCCCAGTCGAGCGCGGCGAGGCGGCTCTTGAACATCACGCAATCGACCTGCGCGCCGTCGTCCTTGAGGGTGAAGTAGCAGTGTCCGGACGGCGCGCGCGACAGGTTCGAGAGCTCGCCCCGCACCCACATGAGCGGAAAGCGCCGCTCGAGCGTGTCGCGCACGTTGCGCAGCAGCTGCGAGACGGTGACTACGGCCGCGGCGCGCGTTGCGGGACCGCTGGGAAGTTCGTATTGCATCGGCTTCGACTGGCTGAGCGAGCCTACACTAATCCACATTCGGGCCGGCTTCCCGGCGCCCGCCGAGCGGTACGCGCGCGGAGCCCGATTCTTTGGGCTAAGAGGATGAAAGTTCTCCGGAAAACCCTGCTCAAATTTTGACCTGGACCGACTCCGGCCCCAATGTGACAGGCGCGTGTCGCCCTATTCAGCGACAATCCACAAACTTATCCACAGATTTTTGTGGATATCGCGGCATCCACTACACAAGCTGCGTTTGATGCGCCGCGGAAACTTGCCTTCGCGGCGGTGGGTGGTAAAGTCGGCCGCGCCCGTCTCCAAAAAAACGCATAGGAAAAAAGGGTGTTCGCAATCATTCAAGCAGCGGGATGGCCGATCTGGCCGCTGCTGCTCGCGTCGGTCATCGCGGTGGCACTGATCATCGAGCGCTCGATCACGCTGCGCCGGGGCAACATCCTGCCGCCGACGCTGCTCGAGCAGGTGGTCTCGGTATACCAACGCCAGGGCGTGTCGAACGACGTGCTCGAGCGCCTGGCGAGTGATTCGCCGCTCGGCGCGGTGCTCGCGGCCGGGCTGCGCAACCACCAAAGCTCGCGCTACGTGATGAAGGAGGCGATCGAGGAGTCGGGCCGCGGCGTAGGCCATCAGCTCGAGCGCTTCCTCACCACGCTCGGCACGATCGCGGCGGCGGCGCCGCTGCTCGGCCTCTTCGGCACGGTCATCGGCATGATCGAGATCTTCGGCTCGCAGGCGCCCACCGGCGCCAACCCGCAGCAGCTCGCCCACGGCATCTCGGTGGCGCTCTACAACACCGCCTTCGGCATCGCCATCGCGATCCCGGCGCTCATCTTCTACCGGCACTACCGCAACAAGGTCGATACCTACGTCGTGGAGATGGAGCAGCAGGCCTCGAAGCTCGTCGACATCGTCCACGGCGAGCGGGTCGACTTCGGCGGCGAGCGGCGATGAACTTCCAGCGCGGCAGGCAGCGCGAGCCGCTCGAGATCAACCTCGTGCCGCTCATCGACGTCATGATGGTGATCCTCATCTTCCTCATGATCACCACCACGTACTCGAAATACACCGAGCTGCAGATCAACCTGCCTACGGCGCAGGCAGAGAAGCAGCCCGAGCGGCAGAACGAGATCGCGGTGCTGGTGAACGCCCAAGGGCAGTACGTCATCAACCGCAACCCGGTGCCGTTCAAGAGCGTTGAGCAGCTTGCCGAGGAGCTGCGCCGCGCCGGCGGCGCGCTCAAGGATCCGGTGATCGTGATCAGCGCCGACGCCGCCGCGACGCACCAGTCGGTGGTGCGCGTCATGGAAGCGGCGCGCGTCGCCGGCCTGTCGCAGATCACCTTCACCACGCAGTCGAACAAGTAGTGCGCCACTGGTACCGCCGCGGCGCCATCGCGTGGCTGCTGTGGCCGGCCAGCCTCGCCTTCGGTTTTTTGACCTGGTCCAGACGCGTTCTTTACCGGTTGCGGATCCTGAAGAGCATGCATCCAGGCATCCCGGTGATCGTGGTCGGCAACATCACCGTCGGCGGCAGCGGCAAGACGCCGCTCGTGTTGTGGATCGCCGAATTCCTCAAGGCGCATGGCTGGTCGCCCGCGATCGTCTCGCGCGGCTATGCCGGCGCGGGCGGCGCGCCGCGCGCGGCCACGGTGGCCTCGGAGCCGGACGACGTCGGCGACGAGCCGATCGTACTCGCGCGTCGCGGCGGCTGCCCGGTCTGGATCGGAGCCGACAGGGTGAGCGTCATCGAGGCGATGCGCGCGCAGCACCCGGAGGCCGATGTGGTGGTGCTCGACGACGGCCTGCAGCACTATCGCCTGCGGCGCGACGTCGAGATAGCAGTGGTCGATTCGCGCGGCTTCGGCAACGGATGGCTGCTGCCCGCCGGACCCCTGCGCGAGCCGCCGCGGAGGCTTCGCAGCGTTCACGCCGTCGTATCTCATCAGGCCCCGGACCCCGGACCCGGGAACTTGAATACTTTTGAAATGCGGCTCGAAGGCGAAGTCGCGCACCGCATGAGCGACGCGCGCGAAAGGCAGCCGCTCCAGGCCTGGCGCGGCCAGGCGGTCCACGCGGTCGCGGGCATCGGCAACCCGAGCCGTTTCTTCGTCCACGTGGGCAAGCTCGGCCCGAGGGTGGTGCCGCATCCGTTCCCAGATCATCACCGCTTTGGCGCCGGCGAGCTCGAGTTCGGCGACGAGCTGCCCGTGCTGATGACCGAGAAGGACGCGGTAAAATTGCGCCGCCATGCACGCCCCAACTGGTGGGTCCTGCCGGTCACCGCGAGCCTCGCTCCAGCGTTCGGCGACTGGCTGCTGAAGGAGCTCGATGGCCGGCGTCGATCCAAAGCTGCTTGAAATCCTGGTGTGCCCGTTGTGCAAGGGCAAGCTCGTCTACCGGAAAGCCGCCGACGAGCTCGTATGCAGGGCGGATCGTCTGGGCTATCCGGTGAAGGACGGCATTCCGGTGATGCTCGAGGAGGAGGCGCGCAAGCTCCCGCCGGAAGAAGAAGTGGCTTGAGCTTCCACGTCATCATCCCGGCCCGCTACGCGTCGAGCCGGTTTCCGGGAAAGCCGCTCGCCGACATCGCCGGGCGGCCCATGGTCGTGAGGGTCTGTGAGCGGGCAGGGCAAAGCGGCGCGGCGTCGGTCCATGTCGCCACCGACGACGAGCGCATCGCTGCCGCGGTGCGGGCCGCAGGCCACGGCTGCGTCATGACGCGCGCCGATCATCCTTCGGGAACCGACCGCATCGCGGAAGCTGCTTCGACTCTCAAACTCGAGAATCGGGCCATCGTCGTGAACGTGCAGGGCGACGAGCCGCTGATCCCGCCCAAGCTCATCGCGCAGGTGGCGGCACTTCTCGACAGGCTGAAGGACGTGTCCGTCTCCACCGCCTGCCACGCGATCCACGACGAGCGCTCGCTCGCGAGCCCGAACGTGGTGAAGGTCGTCATGGACGCGCAGGGCTACGCCCTGTATTTCTCGCGCTCGAGAATTCCGCATCCGAGGGAGGAGGGCGGTGCCTGCTACCGGCACGCCGGGATCTATGGATACCGCGTCGATTTCCTGAAGCGCTACGCCGCGCTCGCGCCCTCGCCGCTCGAGACAACCGAGGCGCTCGAGCAGCTGCGGGTGCTGTGGCACGGCTATCGCATCGCCGTGGCCGTGAGCGAAACCGACGTCCCCCCGGGCGTCGACACGCCCCAGGACCTCGAGGCCGTCCGTAGAATGCTTGCATGAGGCCGCCGTCATGCGCTTGATTCTTCTCGGTCCGCCCGGGGCGGGCAAAGGCACCCAGGCGAATTTCATCCGCGAGAAGTTCGGCATCCCGCAGATCTCCACCGGCGACATGCTCCGCGCCGCGCGCGCAGCGAAAACTCCGCTGGGAATCGAAGCCGGAAAAATCATGGACGCGGGTCAGCTCGTGTCGGACGACATCATCATCGGCCTCGTCGAGGAGCGCCTCGGCCACGGCGACTGCACGAAGGGCTATCTCTTCGACGGCTTCCCGCGCACCATTCCGCAGGCCGAAGCGATGAAGCGGGCCGATGTGAGGATCGACCACGTGCTCGAGATCGATGTGCCCGACGATGAGATCATAACGCGCATGAGCGGACGCCGCGTGCATCCCGCTTCGGGCCGCACCTATCACCTCAAATTCAATCCGCCCCGCGCCGAGGGAAGGGACGATCCGACCGGCGAGCTGCTGGTACAGCGCGACGACGATCGCGAGGAAACGGTGCGAAAGCGCCTCCAGGTGTATCGGGCGCAGACGCGCCCGCTCGTCGATTACTACAGGAAGTGGGCGGCCGCGGGCGATGCGAAGGCGCCCAGGTACCACAGGATCTCGGGCACCGGATCGGTCGACGAGGTCCGCAAGCGGGCCTTCGCTGCGCTGAACTGATAGAATTCGCCCGCCAAAACCGGTTCTGCCCGCAGGGCTCTAGGGGAGCAAGCAAATGCAAAGCGGTCTCGTCTTCGCGCTCGTCTGCGCGCTACTCGCCATCGTCTACGGCCTCTGGCAGATCACCCGCATCCTGCGCCTGCCCGACGGCAATCCGCGCATGCGCGAGATCGCGGCGGCGGTGCGCGAGGGGGCGATAGCCTATCTCTGGCGCCAGTACAAGACCATCGCCATCGTCGGCGTGGTCCTGTTCCTCGTCATCGGCCTGGTGCCGGGCCTGGGCTGGCCCACGGCCTTCGGCTTCCTCATCGGCGCGCTGCTCTCGGGGTCCTGCGGCATCATCGGCATGAACATCTCGGTGCGCGCGAACGTGCGCACCGCGGAGGCGGCGCGGGTCGGCCTGAACGAGGCGCTCCAGGTCGCCTTCAACGGCGGCGCGATCACGGGGCTGCTCGTGGTCGGGCTGGGTCTCCTGGGCGTGGCGGGCTACTTCACGCTGCTCTACGCCAACGCGGTCGACAAGACCCAGCTCACGCACATCATCCACCCGCTGGTGGGGCTTGGCTTCGGCGCCTCGCTCATCTCGATCTTCGCGCGTCTCGGCGGCGGCATCTTCACCAAGGGCGCCGACGTCGGCGCCGACCTCGTCGGCAAGGTCGAGGCGGGCATTCCCGAGGACGATCCGCGCAACCCCGCGGTGATCGCGGACAACGTCGGCGACAACGTCGGCGATTGCGCCGGCATGGCGGCCGACCTGTTCGAGACCTACGCCGTGACCATCATCGCCACCATGCTGCTCGGCGCGCTGCTCGTGAAAACCACCTCGCCCGCGGCGCTCATCTATCCGCTCGCCATCGGCGGCTTCGCCATCATCGCCTCGATCATCGGCACCTGGTTCGTGAAGGCCAAGCCCACCGACCTGAACGTCATGCCCGCGCTGTACAAGGGGCTCGCCGTGGCGGGCGTGCTCGCGCTGATCGCGTTCTATCCCATCACCCTGATCCTCATGAACGACGTGGTGAAGACCGTGCCCTTCGATGTCTGGGGACAGAGCCGCAACCTGACCGTGTGGAACCTCTACGGCACCGCGGTGGTCGGCATGGCCCTCACGGGGTTCCTCGTCTGGATCACCGAGTACTACACCGGCACCCAGTTCAAGCCGGTGCAGCACGTGGCGTCGGCGAGCGTGACCGGGCACGCTACCAACATTATCGCGGGGCTGGGCGTGTCGATGAAGTCCACCGCGTGGCCGGTGCTCGCGGTGTGCGTGGCGATCTTCGCCTCCTATTCGCTCGCCGGCCTCTACGGGATCGCAATCGCCGCCACGTCGATGCTCTCCATGGCCGGCATCATCGTCGCCCTCGACGCCTACGGTCCGATCACCGACAACGCCGGCGGCATCGCCGAGATGGCCGACCTTCCAGACTCGGTGCGCAACATCACCGACCCGCTCGACGCGGTCGGCAACACGACCAAAGCGGTCACCAAGGGCTATGCGATCGGCTCCGCCGGCCTCGCCGCGCTGGTGCTGTTTGCCGACTACACGCACGCGCTCGAGTCCGCCGGCAAGAGCTTCAGCTTCGATCTCTCCAACCCGATGGTGATCATCGGGCTCTTCATCGGCGGCATGGTGCCGTACCTCTTCGGCGCGATGGCAATGGAGGCGGTCGGCCGCGCTGCGGGCGCGGTGGTCATGGAGGTGCGCCGCCAGTTCAAGGAGATCCCGGGCATCATGCAGGGTACGGCGAAGCCGGAGTACGGTGTTGCGGTGGACATGCTCACGCGCGCTGCGATCAAGGAGATGATGATCCCGTCGCTGCTGCCGGTGCTGGTGCCGATTGTCGTGGGCCTGGTGCTGGGGCCGCAGGCGCTCGGCGGCGTGCTGATGGGAACCATCGTCACGGGCCTCTTCGTCGCCATCTCGATGTGCACCGGCGGCGGCGCTTGGGACAACGCCAAGAAATACATCGAGGACGGCCACCACGGCGGTAAAGGGTCCGACGCGCACAAGGCCGCGGTCACCGGCGACACCGTGGGCGATCCCTACAAGGACACCGCTAGCCCCGCGGTCAACCCGCTCATCAAGATCATCAACATCGTCGCGCTGCTGGTCGTGCCGTTGATGGTTTGATGAGAATTCTCGTGCTGCTGGCCATCGCGGCGGCGACGCCGGGATGGGCTCAGCAGAAAGCGCTCCCCATCTTTGCGATGTCGGAGGCGCAGCGAGCCGAGCACCGCAAGCTGATGCGCGGCTACCTCGACACTTTCCGCATCCTGGGCAGGGCGAAGCTCTGCCGCCTGGGATTCGACGCCGGCCCCTTCTTCCGCGAGCTCGCGCTTCGCCACGGCGAGAAGAGCGAGGAGCTCAGGGTCGCAGCCATCAGCTACAAGGCGAGCGCGGAGAACCTGACCGTCAGCCCGGAGATCGATCCCGCGCCGCCCGCGCCGATGCCGTGCGACGTCGTCGCGCTGATGGGTGACATGCGCCTGCCCGAGCTGCCGGCGTCGCTCGTGCAGCGGGACTAGGTCCGCGCAACGCTAAACGAGCTTCACGTTCTTCAGCGGCAAGCTGCGCACGGGTTTGCCGGTCGCGGCTTGGATTGCGTTGAGCACTGCCGGCGTGACGACGCAGATGGTCGGCTCGCCGACGCCGCCCCAGAAGTCGTGGGTCGGGACGAGAACGGTCTCGACTTTCGGCATCTCGGCGAGCTTCAGCACGTTGTAGTCGTGGAAGTTCGACTGCGCGATGCGGCCGTTCTCGACGGTGATCTCGCCGTAGAAGGCGGCGCTGAGGCCGTAGACGACGGAGCCTTCGACCTGCGCGGCGATCTGCTGCGGGTTGACGGCGTGGCCGCAGTTGAGGGCGAGAACCATGCGGTGGACTTTTACTTTCCCCTCAGGGCTCACCGAAACTTCTGCGGTGGCGGCGGAGTAGCTGCCATAACCCATGAATTGCGCGATGCCGCGGTGCACGCCGGCAGGAAGAGGCTTGCCCCAGTCGCCTTTTTCCGCAACGGCGTTCAGGACCGCGAGGTGCTTCGGATGGTTCTGCATGAGCGCGCGGCGGAATTCCAGCGAGTCCTTGCCGGCGGCGCGCGCGACTTCCTCCATGAAGCACTCGAGGTAGACAGCGTTCTGGTTGGTGTTGACGCCGCGCCAGGGGCCGACCGGGACGGTGGAATTGCGCATCGCGTACTCGATGAGCAGGTTCGGCGGCGAGTAGCCGAACTGCGCGTCGCCGGGCTCCCGGTACAGGCCCTGCACCTGGCGCGTGTCGCGGTTGTCCTTGATCACGCCGGGCTGCAGGAAGGCGTTGATCGACTGGCCGGAGATGCGGATGTGCAGGCCCTGGAGCTGGCCGCTGTCGTCGAGGCCGGCGGAGAGCTTGCACATCGAGATCGGCCGGAAGAAGTCGTGCTGCATGTCCTCTTCGCGGCTCCAGACGAGCTTCACCGGGACGCCGGGAAACTGGCTGGCGATGGCGACCGCCTGCCGGGTGAAGTCCTGCGTGCCGCCGCGCCGGCCGAAGCCGCCGCCGAGATCCATGGTGCGCGCCCGAGCCTTGTCGAGCGGCACGCCGGCTTCCTCCGAAGCCGCGGCGAGCGACGCCTCGGCGTTCTGCGTCGGCCCCCAGACTTCCACCTTGTCCACCGAGACCCTGGCGGTGCAGTTCATCGGCTCCATCGTGGCGTGCGCGAGGAAGGGCGTGCTGTAGACCGCCTCGACCTTCTTCGCCGCGCCGTCGATCGCCTTCAGCGCGTCGCCCACCTTCCAGCCGGCGAACGGCTCGTCGCTCGCGCCGAGGCCACCCTGCAGGCGATCGGCGATGGTCTTGCTCGATTCCGCCGCGCCCTTGCCTTCGTCCCAGACGATGGGCAGGGCGTCGAGCGCTTTCTTCGCGTGCCACCAGGTATCGGCGACCACGGCGACGGCCGAGTCGTTGACCTCCAGCGCGCGCTTCACGCCGGGCATGCCGGAGATCTTCGCCTCGTCGAAGCTCGCGAGCTTGCCGCCGAACACCGGCGACTGCTTGATCGCGGCGTGCAGCATGCCCGGAAGCTTGAGGTCGATACCGTAGATTTTCTTGCCGTTCACCTTGTCGGCGGTGTCCAGGCGCGCGACCGGCTGGCCGGCGATCTTCCAGTCCTTCGGGTCCTTCAGCTTGATGCTCTTCGGATCGGGCGGGGTCAGCTTCGCCGCCGCCGCCGCGACTTTCCCATAAGTAATTTTTCTATTGGAAGGCGCGTGGGTAATCACGCCGTCGGACACCGTGAGCTCGCTCACCGGCACCTTCCACTGGTCGGCGGCGGCTTGCAGCAGCATCATGCGCGCGACCGCGCCGCCGCGGCGCACGTAGTCCTGCGAGATGCGGATGCCGCGGCTGCCGCCGGTGCCCATCTCGCCCCAGACGCGCTTGCGCGCCA
>Ga0134122_10001286_pt1 | contig 17986 bp, 17 predicted proteins | sample KB302_FD_96461 | JGI IMG/M metagenome (GOLD analysis project Ga0134122, IMG submission 96461) | Terrestrial soil microbial communities without Nitrogen fertilizer from Kellogg Biological Station, Michigan, USA - KB3-0-2 | ecosystem: Environmental > Terrestrial > Soil > Unclassified ... | reverse complement strand
CTACGCACCTTACGTCGCGCGGCAGGCGCGCGAGTGGGAAGTCGTGCAGCGTGACTCTCGCGTGTGGCTTCCAGCCGAGCTCGATTACCGGGCGATTCCCGGTCTCTCGAGCGAGATGGCCGAGCGCTTGACCGCCGCCCGTCCCGAAACCCTCGACCAGGCGTCGCGCGTTCCGGGCGTCACGCCGGCGGCTCTGTCGGCGCTGTACGTCGCGGCGAGCCGCCGGGCCGCTGCGGCATGATCGAGCGACTGGAGCAGGTCGCCCGCCGACCTGTTTCACGTGAAACGTTCGAACGGCTCGAGGCCTATGCGGCCATGCTGCGCGAGGAGAGCGGGCGCCAGAACCTCGTTTCGGCGTCGACGCTGGACCAGTTGTGGGACCGGCATATCCTCGATTCGGCGCAACTCGTGCGGTTCGAGCCGCATCGCGGAGCGTCGTGGGCGGACATTGGGTCGGGGGCCGGATTGCCAGGAATCGTGATCGCCTGCCTGGTCGAGGGGCCCGTGACTTTGATCGAGCCGCGGCGTCTCCGCGCCGAGTTTCTCCACAAGGTCGCCGAATCGCTCACCCTCGACGCGTGGATTGTCAGTAGCAAAGCCGAACGCGTTGCGGGCGCCTACGACGTGATCACGGCCCGAGCGGTCGCCTCGCTCGGCGCGTTGCTGCGAATATCCCAGCATCTGTCCACAGGAAAAACCGTTTGGGCGCTTCCCAAGGGGCGGAGCACCCAATCGGAACTGGTCGAAGCGCAACGCGCATGGCAAGGTGCGTTTCACGTGGAACAGAGCGTCACCGACCCCGAATCCTCGATCGTGGTCGCGACGGGAGTGAGGGCACGGAACCAATGATTCGCATCGCGGTCGCCAACCAGAAGGGCGGGGTGGGCAAGACCACCACGGCGATCAACCTCGCCACCGCGCTCGCCGCGATCGGGTCGCGCGTCCTGCTCGTCGACCTCGACCCTCAGGGCAATGCCTCGACCGGCCTCGGGATCGGTGCCTCCAAGCGCGAACTGTCGAGCTATGACGTGCTGATCGGCAGCGCCAGCGTGGGCGAGAGCGCGATGGCGACGCGCGTGCCCCGCCTCGACCTGCTGCCGGCGACGGTCGACCTGTCCGGCGCCGAAGTCGAGATGGTCGGACTGGACGACCGCGCGCACCGGCTCGACAAGGCGCTTGCCGCGGTGCCGGCCGGGCGCTGGGACATCTGCCTGATCGATTGCCCGCCATCGCTCGGGCTCTTAACGGTCAACGCGCTGGTCGCGGCGCGCTATCTGCTGGTCCCGCTGCAATGCGAGTTCTTCGCGCTCGAGGGGTTGAGCCAGCTGCTCCAGACGGTCGAGCGGATCCGCGGCGCCTTCAACCCCGAGCTGTCGATCCTCGGCGTCGCCCTGACCATGTTCGACCGCCGCAACAACCTCTCGCAGGCGGTCGCCGAGGACGTCCGCGCCTGCCTTGGGGCCGCCGTATTCGACACGATCGTGCCGCGCAACGTGCGCTTGTCGGAGGCGCCGAGCCACGGCCTGCCGGCGCTGATCTACGACCTCAAATGCCCTGGGTCCGAGGCCTATATCCGCCTCGCGCGCGAGCTGATCGCGCGGCTGCCACAGCTGGCGGAGGCGGCGTGAGCGACAAGCCGGGCAAGGGGCTGGGCATGGGCCTGCAGGCGCTGCTCGGCGAGCAGCCGCGCCCGGCGCCCGGCGCCGAAGCCGCCGTCGGCGGCGTGCGCGAGATCGAGATTGCGCGGATCCGACCCAATCCCAACCAGCCGCGGATCCAGTTTGACGAGACGGGACTGACCGAACTGGCGGAGTCGATCGCCGAGCGCGGCGTGCTCCAGCCAATCCTGCTGCGCCCCGAGGGCGACGACTTCCAGATCGTCGCCGGCGAGCGGCGCTGGCGCGCGGCGCAGCGTGCCGGGCTGCACGCCATCCCGGCGATCGTCCGCGACGGGATCGACGAGGCGACGACTGCCGAGCTCGCGCTGATCGAGAACGTCCAGCGCGAGGATTTGAACGCGCTGGAGGAGGCCGAGGCCTATCGCCAGCTGATCAATCGCTTCGGCCACGGCCAGGACGAGATCGGCCGACTGGTCCACAAATCGCGCAGCCATGTGACCAACCTGTTGAGATTGCTCGATCTTCCTGAGTTCGTGAAGCAATCGCTATTGCATGGCGATATCAGTATGGGTCACGCCCGGGCGGTCGCGGCGGCGCCGGACCCCGAGCTCCTGACCCGGGACATCATTGCCAAGGGGCTGTCGGTGCGTCAGGCCGAGCAGCGCGCCAAGGCCGCCAAACGGGGGCCGCGCGAGCTGGTCCTGACCGACGCGCGGCGGGTCGACGCCGACATCGCCGCGCTCGAGCGCCAGCTCGGCGACATGCTCGGCCTCAAGGTCCAGGTCGCCAACAAGGGCAAGGGCGGGACCGTCTCGCTCCATTATTCGAGCCTCGATCAACTCGACATGATCTGCCAGCGGCTGTCGGGCGAATCCATCTAGCGTCGCGCCGCCGCAGCCCGGGCGATCGCGATCAGTTCCTCGCCGAGCGCCTCCTGGTCGGGCGCGGCGCTGAACAGCAGGGTCCGCTCGAGCTCGCAGGCCCGGTCCGCGACCGTCGCCAGCCGCTTCGAATCCCACAGCGACAGCATTCGCGCCACGGCCGGTTTATCCTTCCAGAACAAGGATCTGCCCATTGACGTCATGACGGCCTCAGGGGCTTCGCCGCGCTCGATCCGGGCCCGCGCCGGGGCCAGCTGGAGCAGCCGCCGCTGCAGCGCGCGGACCACCGGTATGCCCTCGGCGCCGCGCGACAGCAGCGCCAGCTCGGCCGCCAGGTCGCCCACCCGTCCGGCGAGCGCGAGATCGGCGAGGTGCAGGACATCGCCCTCGGCGAGGTCGGCGCCCACCGCGTCGATCGCGTCATGGTCGAGCTCTTTGGGCGCTTGCGGGGAGGCGTCGATGAACAACGCGAGCTTCTGCAGCTCCTGAGCGACGATCGCCTGGTCGTTGCCGCACGAATCGGCGAGCCGCGCCGCGACCGGCGGACCGATCTTCAGGCCGAGGCGGCGGCCGACGTCGGCGACCATGCGCTCGGCCTCGGCCCCTTCCGGGGCGTAAGCGGCGAAGGCGAGCGCGAACGGCGAGGATTCGGCAAGCTTGAGCAGGGCCGACGTCTTGCGCAGCGCCCCGGCGATGGCGACCGCCGGGCTTTCGGCGCTCGCCAGCTCAAGCAGGGCCTCGACCCCCGCGCCGATCTCGTCGCCGGCGGGCTCGATCCAGATCAACCGCTTGCCTCCGAACAGGCTCAACGCCCCGGCTTCGTCGGCCAGCGCGGCCGGGTCGGCCTTCACGCCGCCTGCGGCGAGCGCGAACTTGCTTGCGCCGAGGCCCTCGAGCAGGCGGGCTGCGAGCGCCCGCGATTGCGCTTCATCGGGGCCGTGGAACAGATAGAAACGGACGTCGGGCGCAGGCTGGTCGACCGCTCGGCCGACGCTGGCCTTGGACGCCTTCACCGCGCCGGCGCGGTGCGCGCCGCATAGACGCCGAGCCGCCCGACGATCTGGTCGGCGACCACCTCGGCGAGACGCTCGGCCGCGGTCTGCTCGGCGGCGACCGTCGCATATTCGGAGCTGACAACGTCGATTCCGGCGTCCGATCCGGCGGTCGCGTCGAGCACCACGCTGCCGCTGGCGAGATCGACCAGCTGGTAGCGCGCGCGCAACGTCCGCCGCTCGCGCGTCACCGCCCGGTCGCCGCGGATGCCGAAGCCGGTGATATTGTCGTCGAGCCTCACGTCGAGCCGGAAGCGCGGGCTCGCCGCGCCGCTCTCGCCGAGGCGATCGACCAGCTTGTTGCGGACCAGCCAGCCAACCTGGCCCTCGATCGGCGCGACCTGGACCGAGCGTAGCGTTCCCGCCACGGTGCCCGACCCGCCGCCGCCATAGAGCGGATGCAGCCCGCACGCAGCGAGCGTCAGAACGAGCAGCGGCGCGAGGCGGCGCATCATGCGACGATATTGACCAGCCGGTCGGGGACCACAATCACCTTGCGCGGGCTCGCCCCGGCGAGCTGGCGCTGGACCTTGTCCGAGGCGAGCGCCAGCGCTTCGGCCTCCGCCTGGGGCAGACCGCGCGGCGCGGTGAGCGTGTCGCGCAACTTGCCATTGACCTGGACCGCCAGCGTTACCCGGTCGTCGACCAGCAATGCCGGGTCGTGGGGCGGCCAGTTCGCTTCCGCGACGAGGCTGTCGGTCGCGCCAAGCTCCAGCCAGCATTCTTCCGCAAGATGCGGCGCCATCGGAGCAATAAGCCGCGGCAAGATTGCGATGGCTGCCATTTTGTCGGCTGTCGGCGGCGCCTTTTCCATCGCCCCAACCAATTCGTAGAGCTTGGCGACCGCCTTGTTGAAGTGAAGCGCCTCAATGTCGATCGCGACTCCGGCAATGGTACGGTGGAGGATCCTCCTTAGTCCAACGTCCTCCGGCGCATCGGGGTCGCATTGCGGATCACCCGAACAAAGGCGCCAGACCCTTTGCATGAACCGGGCGGCGCCCTCGATCCCGGCTTCGGACCATTCGAGGTCACGCTCGGGCGGGCTGTCGGAGAGCATGAACCAGCGGACCGCGTCGGCGCCATATTTGGCGAGGATCGGTTCGGGGTCGATGGTGTTGCGCTTCGACTTGGACATCTTCTCGATCCGGCCGGGCGTGACCGCCTGGCCGCTCGCGATGTGGATCCAGTCGTCACCGTCCCTGCGCACCTCGTCGGGGCTGAGCCAGCTGCCGTCGCCGGCCTGGTAGGTCTCGTGGGTCACCATCCCCTGGGTGAACAGGCCCGCGAACGGCTCGGCAATGTCGAGCTGGCCGAGCCGCTGGAGCGCGCGGGTCCAGAAGCGCGCGTAGAGGAGGTGCAGGATCGCATGCTCGACGCCGCCGATATACTGACCGACCGGAAGCCAGGTCTCGGCCTCGGCGCGATCGAACGGCCGATCCTCGGGCTGGCTCGCGAAGCGAATGAAGTACCAGCTCGAGTCGACGAACGTGTCGAGCGTGTCGGTCTCCCGGGTCGCTTCGCCGCCGCATTCGGGACAGGCGACTTGCTTCCACGTTGGGTGGCGATCGAGCGGGTTGCCGGGCTGGTCGAACTCGATGTCCTCGGGCAGCACGACCGGCAGCTGGTCGCGCGGCACCGGCACCGCGCCGCACCTGGCGCAATGGATGATCGGGATCGGCGTGCCCCAGTAACGCTGGCGCGACACGCCCCAGTCGCGCAGCCGCCACGCGGTCGTGCCCCGGCCCCAGCCGGCGGCCTCGGCGCGGCGGATGACTTCGGCAATCGCCTGCTCGGTCGTGAGGCCGTCGAGAAAGCGCGAGTTGACCGTGATTCCGGTGATCACGTGGGCCTCGCCGACGACCGGCTGCGCCCCTTCGTCGAGCGAATGGGCGACCACCCGCCGAATCGGGAGATGATATTGCGTTGCAAATTCGAAATCGCGCTGATCGTGGCCGGGCGAGCCGAAAATCGCGCCGGTGCCGTAGTCCATCAGCACGAAGTTCGCGATGTACACCGGCACGCGCCATTCGGGATCGAGCGGATGGACCGCCTCGACCTCCATGCGATAGCCCTTCTTCTCGGCCGCCTCGATTTCGGCGAGGCTGGTGCCGCCGCGCTGGCACTCGGCGACGAACGCCGCGGCCGCGGGGTCGCTCGCCGCCACCGCCTGGGCGAGCGGATGGCCGGCGGCAATCGCGACGAAGCTCGCACCGAAGATCGTGTCCGGGCGCGTCGTGAACACCTCGACCTCGTCGATCGCCCCGACCGGCCCGGCGAGGCGGAAGCGAAACTGCAGCCCGCGGCTCTTGCCGATCCAATTCTCCTGCATCAGCCGGACCTTGTCGGGCCACTGGTCGAGGGAGCTGAGGCCGTCGAGTAGCTCCTCGGCGAAATCGGTGATCTTGAGGAACCATTGGGCGAGCTTGCGCCGCTCGACGAGCGCGCCGGAGCGCCAGCCGCGGCCGTCGATGACCTGCTCGTTGGCGAGCACGGTCATGTCGACCGGGTCCCAATTGACCTCGCTCTCCTTGCGATAGACGAGGCCGGCGTCGAACAGGTCAAGGAACAGCGCCTGCTCCTGCCCATAATAAGCCGGGTCGCAGGTCGCGAACTCGCGCGACCAGTCGAGCGCAAAGCCCAGCGTCTTCAGCTGCTCGCGCATCGTGCGGATGTTGGCCCGGGTCCATTCGCCGGGATGGACCTTGCGCTCCATCGCCGCATTCTCGGCCGGCATGCCGAATGCGTCCCAGCCCATCGGGTGAAGCACCTCATGCCCCTGCATGCGGCGGTAGCGGGCGATCACGTCGCCCATCGTGTAATTGCGCACATGCCCCATGTGGATTCGCCCCGACGGATAGGGGAACATCTCCAGCACGTAGGTCTTGGGCTTGGCGCTGCCGCCGTCGGCGGCGAAGGTGCGCTGCTCCTCCCACCGCGCCTGCCAGCGGCGGTCGGCTACGTTCGGGTCGAACCGCCCGGTCATATCGGCCGGCAGTCTAGCCGCGGACGGCGGCGCGGCGGAGGTCGCGGGCCCTGGTGAGGATGATGTCCTCGAGCTTCTGGACCGTGGCTGCCGCGACCGGCGCATCGGTCCACACGCCGTTCTGGAACACCTGGCGCGAGGCCGCGACGCGGAGCGCGTCGGCGCGCAAATCCTGGTCGAGGACCGACACGGTCAGCTTGACCCGCTCGCCCGGGGCGCGCGGATTCGAATACCAGTCGGTGATGATCACGCCGCCGTTGGCGTCGGCCTGGAGCAGCGGAGCGAAGGACACGGTGTCGACCGCGGCGCGCCACAGGTAGCTGTTGACGCCGATCGTCGAGATCCGCGACGGCGCGAGCTGGTTCGGCAGGGTCCGGTTGCGCGCGCAGCCCGACGTCGCGAACGTCAGGACAATGAGGGCAGCAGCGGCGGTGTGCAGGCGGGGCATCGGCATTCCTTGAGCCATGAAAAATCGGTGTCGCCGCGTTATAGATGGTCAAGGCCCGCCCGCAAGCGGGTCCCGTTCAAGCCCGCTATTGTGTTGAGTCGGCAACAGCTGTCGAGCGAATCGATTCCGCTCATGGAACCTTCAGGCGCGACTGGCTATATCGACTCGGACAGGGAGTTATTTGTTTTGTTAACGATGCGCGGATCAAAGGGAGCAAAGCTGGCTGCGGCCGTTGCCGCCGCCGGTCTCGTGCTGTCGCCCGCACTCGCGACCGGAACGCCGAGCCCGGCCAAGAAGCGCCCGCCGGCGATCGCCGTCAGCTTCGATCCGATCTCGTCGTTCACGCCGGCCAACGGCGACCCGCGCCTGGCCGCGGCATTCGCCAACAAGCCGCTCTCGCTGAACGATTTCCGCTTCACTCCGGCCGCCGCCAAAGGCCGGCCGTCGCAGCTTCGCGTGGCCATCCGCGCGCGGGTCGGAGCGCCGGCGAGGGCGCAGGATGCGACCGCGACTCCGGCGGTCACCGCGCTTACCCCGGCAAGCTATAATCTCGGCGTGGCGATCGGCTGGCGCCGGTTCGCCGTTTCGGGCGACGTCGCCAGGACCAAGGACGCCGACTCGGCGCTCGGCGGCCGCGAAACCGCGGTGGTAGGCGTCAGCTATTCGCTCAAGCGCTTCACCGGGCGAGTCGCGGTCGGCGCCGATCGGGCGGACGGCCGGGCCCTGCCCGCGCTGCGCAAGGGCGACAATTATTCCCTCGATGTCGGCGGGTCCTACTCACTGTCGCGGCGCGTCGCTCTGACCGGCGGCGTGCGCTACGAGATCGACCGCGACAAGCTGGCGACGCTGAAGGACGAACGGCGCGACAGCCAGGCGGTCTACGTCGGCACCGCGTTCAAGTTCTGATTTTCATCCCGGCCTGAAATCATCGCGCGCTCTGGCGGCCGCTCTGACCGCTTCCTATAGCCGCGCGCGATGAGCCGCGCCGCCGACCGCCGACAGCAGATCCTCGACGCCATCGCGCGCTCGGCCGAGATCGCGCAGCGCGACCCCGCTGAGGTCCGGCTGATCGCGGTCAGCAAGGGCCGTTCGGCGGAGCAGATCGAGGAATTGATCGCCGCTGGCCAGGAGGACTTCGGCGAAAGCCGGGTGCAGGAGGCGCTGGCCAAATGGCCGGCGCTGCTAGCCCGCCACTCCCATCTCCGGCTGCACGGCATCGGCCGCCTGCAGTCGAACAAGGCGGCCGAGGCGGTCAAATTGTTCGACACCATCCATTCGCTCGACCGAAGCTCGCTCCTCGAGGCCCTGGCCAAAGCAGCGACGGGCCGGGCGCCCGCGGTCTACGTCCAGGTCAACATCGGCGAGGAGGAACAGAAGGGCGGCTGCGCGATCGGCGAGGTCGGTGAGCTCGTGGACGCGGTCCGCGGCTCGCCGCTGCCCCTGGCCGGCCTGATGGCGATCCCGCCGCTAGGGCTCGAGCCCGCGCCCTATTTCGCGCTCCTCGCAAAGCTCGCCCGGCGGCATGACGTCAGTGGCCTAAGCATTGGAATGTCGAGCGATTTTCAGGCGGCGGTAATGCTCGGAGCGACCGCGGTGCGGGTCGGAACGGCGCTGTTCGAAGACTGATGAAAAGCTTCGACGCGATCATCTTCGACTTCGACGGCGTGCTCCTCGAAAGCGAGTTCGAGGGCAATCAGCTGCTCGCCGAGCTGCTCACTGACCTCGGCCACCAGACGACGACCGAAGACGCGATCCGCAACTTCGTCGGCTACGCCGGCCCCGAATTCCTCGGAGCGATCGAGCGGTGGATCGGCGGGCCGCTCCCGCCCGAGTTCCACGAGCGGCGCAAGGCGCAAAGCGTCCGCGCGCTGCAGGAAGGCGTGCGCGCGGTGCTCGGCGCGGTCGAATTCGTCCAGTCGCTGCCGCGGGACCTGCCGATCGCCGTTGCGTCGTCGAGCTCGACACGCTGGCTGAGCGGGCATTTGCGCCATCTCGGCCTGGCCGAGCGGTTCGGCGCGCATGTCTACAGCGGCCGCGAACATGTCGCGCGCGGCAAGCCCGAGCCGGACCTCTATTTGTTCGCGGCGCAACAGCTCGGCGTGGACATCGCCCGCAGCCTGATCCTCGAGGATTCCGACGTCGGCGTCCGCGGTGCCCTGGCCTCCGGCGCGACGGTCATCGGCCTGGCGGCGGGCAAGCATATCCTCGACGACCACGCCGAGCGGCTGCGCGAGCTTGGCGTCGAACATATCGCCGACAGCTTCGACGAGGTCGGGAGGCTGCTCGGCCTCGATTAAGCGAGGTGGCCGCTCTTCTTGCGCTTGGTCGCGAGATAGTCGGCATTGTGCGGGTTGGCCGGCATATGGTGAGCGACCCGCTCGACCACCGCGATTCCTGTGGCCTCGAGGCCGGCGACCTTATTCGGGTTGTTGGTCAGCAGGCGCACGGCGTCGATCCCGAGCGCGCGCAGCATTGCCGCCGCATGGGCGTAATCGCGCTCGTCGTCGCCGAAGCCGAGGCGGCGGTTGGCGTCGACGGTATCGAGGCCGCGGTCCTGCAGCGCATAGGCGCGAAGCTTGTTGGCGAGGCCGATCCCGCGCCCCTCCTGGCGGAGGTAGAGGAGCGCTCCGCCGCCGGCTTCGCCGATGATTCGCAGCGCCTCCTTGAGTTGCGGTCCGCAGTCGCATTTGAGCGACCCGAACACGTCGCCGGTCAGGCATTCGCTGTGGAGGCGAACCAGGGGCGGCCGGCCGCCGAACGCTCCGACCACGAGCGCGACATGCTCCTGGCCGTCGTCGGCCGCCCGGAACGCGACGATCTGCGTGTCCGGCAGGCCATCGAGCGGTAGCCTGGCGCGTGCCACCAGGGCGACCGCCGGCGCCTTGCGCTGGCGCTCGATGTCCTCCGCGGAGACCGCGACGGCCGACGCCGGATCATCGACGATCCACAGCGCCGGCAGCAGCCCGGCCGAGCGCGCCAGCCCGAGCGCCGCGCGCGCCGCCTGGGCGCAGTCGACCTGGACCGGGCGCATCGGCCCGAGTGGGGGGCGCTCGAGATCCCGGCCGGGATCGGCGATCGCGAGCGCGGCCGTAGCGTCGAGCCAGGGCGAGCGCTCGATCAGCACCGGCTCGGCCGGGTCGGCCGCGTCGCGCTCATTGGCGAGCGCCAGGGCAGCGGCGCGCTCGCCGCTGATCAGCAGCCGGGCGCGCCGGCCGGGGTCGACGAGGTCGAGCAATTCAGGCGTGGCGGTTTCGACCCCGACCACGGCGATCGGCTGGTCGCCGTCGATCCGCACCGGCCGCCCGGCGCGGAGGGCGGCGATCGCCCTGTTCAGCGAAGCCGGGTCGCTCAAACCTCGACCTCGAGGACCAGCGGAACATGGTCGGAGGGCCGCTCCCACGACCGGCACGGTTCCAGCACCCGATGCGTCGCGAGGTGGCCCGCGAGTTCGGGCGAGGCCCACATATGGTCGAGCCGGCGGCCGCGGTCGTTGCGCGTCCAATCGGGCGAACGATAGCTCCACCAGGTGAAGCACCGCTCGGGGGCGGGCACGAAGCGGCGGCCGATGTCGATCCAGCCGTGCGTCTGCTGCAACCGCCCGAGCGCCGCGACTTCGACCGGGGTATGGCTGACGACCTTGAGCAGCGCCTTGTGGCTCCACACGTCGCACTCGAGCGGCGCGACGTTGAAGTCGCCGACGATGATAGTCGGTTCCTCGAGGCCCTCGGACCAGCGGGTCATCCGCTCGAGGAAATCGAGCTTCTGGCCGAACTTAGGGTTCTGCGCGCGGTCGGGGATGTCGCCGCCGGCCGGGACGTAAACGTTCTCCAGCCGGATGCCGTTCGGCAGGCGGACGCCGACGTGGCGCGCTTCTCCATTGTCCTGCCAGTCATGCTTGCCGGGGTCGGCGAGCGGGACCCGGCTGAGGATCGCGACCCCGTGGTGCATCCGCTGGCCGTTGAGCTGGTGGTGCCGGTAGCCGTGCCGGCGGAACAGGTCGGCGGGAAAGATGCCGTCGAGCACCTTGGTCTCCTGGAGGCACAATAGGTCGGGCTGCTCCTCCATGATCAGCCGCTCGACGATTCCGGTGCGCGCCCGCACCGAATTGATGTTCCAGGATACGATCTTCAGCCGGTTCGTCACAATTTCCGCTTAGCTGATCCTCCCCGGGACGGGGAGGGGGACCGCCGAAGGCGGTCGTGGGGGCGTGGTGCAGGGCTCCGACCCCCACCGTCAGCGCTTCGCGCTGCCACCTCCCCGTCCCGGGGAGGAATAGGAAAGGCCCCCGCTCCGGGGGCATGGAGCGAGGGCCGACCAAGCGTTCGTCACGCAAGGGGTCCCGCCAGACCCCGGGTAACAGGGGGAAACCCCGAGCAAGCGGCGGAACCAATCGATTATGTAGGAAGGCCTCCCTGAAATTGCGATGAACGGGTCGCAATATGAAACTTTTTTAACCTAGCGCTTCCGTTTTTTGGGCTCGGCGTAGGTGAACGCGCTCTCCGGAACCGCGACATTGTAGCGCACGTCCGTGAGCTTGACCGTGGTGCGCTTGTTCTGCGCGTCGATCGCCGTCCAGCCGTAGAGCTGTAGCCCGCCGGGGGCGGCCGGCGCGCGCATGAAGGCGAGGATCAGGGTGCCGAATTCGGGGTGGTCGTTGTCCCGGGCGCGGGCGACCAGGATGCGGCTGTCGGCATTGGGCACGATCTTGGCGATGCGCTTCACGTCCGGGCTCGACGAGAGCAGGATGCCGAGCGGAGTCTTGTTGAGCGCCCAACTCGACTTTTGGCCGACGGTATAATCAAGGAACACAAGCCGGCCGCCGGTCCCGACCAGCAGCAGGTCGCCGCTGCCATATTGGAACCGGATGCGGCCGGGCCGCTTGAGCTGCAACGTGCCGGCCGCCGACCGGCCCTTGGCGTCGGTCTGGACGAAATTCGCGGTCATCGTGTCGACCGCGGTGATGTGCGCCTGGACCTTGGCCAGGTCGGCGCTGTCGGCGGCCGCCGCCGGAGCGGCGGCAGCGACGAGCGCAACCGGCATCAGGGCACGCGCGAGGCTGTTCGAAAACGTCATTCGATACGCTCCTGAAATTTTGCGCCGAAACTGGCGGTCCGCGATTGAATGCGGACTGAACTCGGCGGTTCCGTCAGGTTCAGCCTTTAGATCGGGTGGCCGTCGGGGTCGATCAGGACCTCGCGCCGGCCGACATGGTCGGGCTGGCCGACCAGGCCGTCCTTCTCCATCCGCTCGATCAGCCGGGCAGCGCTGTTGTAGCCGACGCGGAGCTGGCGCTGGAGATAGGAGGTCGAGGCCTTCTGGCTCTCGGCGACGATCTGCACCGCCTTGCGGTAGAGCTGGGTCTCGGCATCGTCCTCGCCGGTCGGCTGGCCGTCGAACAGATAGCCGCCGTCCTCCGGCTCCTCGGTCACCGCCTGGACATATTCGGGCGTGCCCTGGCGCCGCCAGTGTTCGGCCACCGCGCGCACCTCCTCGTCGGACACGAACGGCCCGTGGACGCGGATGATCTGCTTGCCGCCGGGCATGTAGAGCATGTCGCCCTTGCCGAGCAGCTGCTCGGCGCCCTGCTCGCCGAGGATCGTCCGGCTGTCGATCTTGCTCGTCACCTGGAAGCTGATGCGCGTCGGGAGGTTGGCCTTGATCACGCCGGTGATGACATCGACCGACGGTCGTTGGGTCGCCATGATCAGGTGGATTCCGGCCGCGCGCGCCTTCTGCGCGAGGCGCTGGATCAGGAACTCGACCTCCTTGCCGGCGGTCATCATCAGGTCGGCGAGCTCGTCGACCACGACCACGATCTGCGGCAGGACCTCATACTCGAGTTCCTCGGTCTCGTAGACCGGCTGCCCGGTATCCGCATCGTAACCGGTCTGCACCCGGCGGCCGAGCCTGGCGCCCTTGGCCTTGGCCTCGCGGACCTTGGCGTTGAAGCTCGGCAGGGCGCGGACGCCGAGGTTGGCCATCATCCGATAGCGCTCCTCCATCTGCTCGACCGTCCATTTGAGCGCCCGGATCGCCTTGCCCGGCTCGGTCACGACCGGCGCCAGGAGGTGCGGGATGTCGTCGTAGGTGCTGAGCTCGAGCATCTTCGGGTCGATCAGGATGAGTTTGCACTGGTCCGGGCCGTAGCGGTAGAGCAGCGACAGGATCATGCAGTTGAGGCCGACCGACTTGCCCGAGCCGGTCGTGCCGGCGACGAGCAGATGCGGCATCGGCGCAAGGTCGGCGATGACCGGGTCGCCGGCGATGTTCTTGCCGAGGATCAGCGGCAGCGCATGGTTCTGGTCCTCGAACGCCTGGCTTCCGATCAGCTCGCTCAACGACACCGGCTCGCGCTTCGGGTTGGGCAGCTCGATGCCGATCACGCTGCGGCCGGGGATGGTCGCGACCCGGGCGGACAGCGCCGACATGTTGCGGGCGATGTCGTCGGCCAGCTGGATCACCCGGCTCGCCTTGATCCCGCTGGCGGGCTCGAGCTCGTACATCGTGACGACCGGGCCGGGGCGCACTTCGACGATGTCCCCGCGGACATGGAAATCCTCGAGCACGCCTTCGAGCAGCCGGGCATTGCGCTCGAGCCCGGCACGATCGATCTGCGGCCGGCCCTTCGCGGCGGCCGGCGCGAGCAGGTCGAGGGTCGGCAACTGATAGCTGTCGCCGAGCGCGAGGCTGCGCTGGGTGGGGGCCTTGCGCCCGACGCCGCGCGCGGCCGCAGCGACGGCCTTGGTCGGTTCGGCGACGGCGACCGCCGGGCGCGACCTCGGCGGGGCGGCCGGAAGCGGCCGGTCGTCGTGGATCTGCGTGGCGCGCGGCGCCGCCCGGCGCTCGCGCGGCTCGCGCCGGAACCAGCCGCCGACCCACGCCTTTTCCTCGCCGGTCAGGCCCAGCGCGACATAGCCGAGGACCAGCCCGGCGAGCGCGAACAGGAGCAGGACCGCGACCCGGACCGGCCCGGCGATCGACGGATTGCGGATCAGGTCGATGGCGACATCGGCGCCGTTCGCGGCGGCCAGGCCGATCGCTCCGCCCCAGCCGCCGGGCAGGCCTGAGACCGCCGACCCGCTGGTCAGGCCGAGCGCTATCCCGAGGAGCACGGCGCCGAGCGCGGCAATGAGCAGCCCGCGGCCGGTCCGCCCCGCCGGCTCGAGGCGCAGCATCCGCACGCCGGCGAGCGCGATGACCGGCAGGAACAGGACGCAGCCAATTCCGAACAGGAGCAGCAGCGCATCGCTGGCGTAGGCCCCCGGGCTGCCCAGCCAGTTGCGCGGCGGGCCGCCGGCGGCGGTGCTGAGCGACGGGTCGTTGGCGCTGTGGGTGGCGAGCGCGATCGCCCCGGCGAGGCTGACGGCGAGGAGCAGCGCGCCCCAGGTGCGGACGGCGAAGCGCTTGAGCGAGGCGCGCAGCGCGTCGCGCCAGTCTGGCGCCAGGTCGCGCTTGGCTCCGCGCGCTGCAACCGTTGCCATGTCCCACCCCCGGGTGAATGCCGGCGGTTAGAATCCCCCACGCGGAGTCCGCGGTCAAGGACGTCATTGCGAGCGCAACGAAGCAACCCAGAACCGTTGCTGGATTGCCGCGCCGCATTCGTTCCTCGCAATGCGGCGACGACGAGACTAGACGACCGGTCCCATGGACCGCGCGGACGCAATCATTTTCGGCGGCGGGCTGGTCGGCCTGGCGCTCGCCGCGGCGCTCGACAGCAGCAGCGTCTCGGCGATCGTGGTCGACCCCGCCGACCCCGACCTGCGGACCGACGCGGCGTTCGACGGGCGCACCAGCGCGGTGTCGTCGAGCTCGATGCGGATGCTCGAGACGATCGGGGTGGCGGGCCAGCTGCCCGAGCCGGGCTGCCCGATCCGGACGATCGCGGTCGCCGACGGGCTCCAGCCGGGCGGGCTGTATTTCGAGCCCGACGACGACGAGGCGCTCGGCTGGATGCACGAGAACCGCCACCTCCACGCCGCGCTTCGCGCCCGCGCCGAGAGCGGCCGCAATCTCTGGCTGCTGTGGAAGTCGCGGGTGACCGCGGTCGACCGCGCGGAGCATGGGGTCGTCGTCTCGCTCGCCGACGGGCGCAAGCTGAATGCGCCCCTGCTGATCGCCGCCGACGGCCGCAATTCGCGCACCCGCGAGGAGGCGGGAATCCGGGTCGCGCGCTGGAAATACGACCATCAGGCGATCGTCTCGGTCCTGCGCCACGAGCGGCCGCACGACCATATCGCCTACGAGATCTTCTATCCCACCGGGCCGTTTGCCTTGCTGCCGATGGCCGACGACGGTCACGGCCATCGCTCGGCGATCGTGTGGTCGGTGCCCAATGACGACGCGGCGGGCTGGCTGGCGCTCAATGACGATGACTTCGCCGCCGAGGCCGAAGCCGCGATGGGCGGGTTCCTCGGGCGGATCGCATTGCTCGCGCCACGCTCCTCCTTTCCGCTCGGCTTCCACCATGCGGCGCAGATCACCGCCCAGCGGCTCGCGCTGGTCGGCGACGCCGCGCACGCCATCCACCCGATTGCCGGCCAGGGGCTCAACCTCGGCTTCCGCGACGCCGCGGCGCTGGCCGAAGTGCTGGTCGACGGCGCGCGCCTCGGGCTCGACCTTGGCGACCGGCAGCTGCTTGACCGCTACCAGCGCTGGCGCTCGCTCGACGCGCTGTCGGTGGCCTTCGCGACCGACAGCCTGACGCGGATCTACGGCGTGCCGGGGAAGACCGCGTCGGCCGTCCGCCGTTTCGGCATGGGCCTGGTCGAGCGCATCGGCCCGCTCCGCAACCGCCTGATGAACGAAGCTCGGGGAACGAGCGGCGAGCTCCCGCTGCTGCTGCGGGGCTTGCCGATCTAGCAGGTCGGTTCCCTCCCCGGCCTTCGGCCAGGGAGGAACTGAAGAGTCACTGGATCGTCGGCTCGATCTCGACTCCGCCGGTGACCGCGGCGCGGTGGAACTGCATCAGCTGGACCAGCAGATCGGCGCGGCTATCGAGGGTCGGCTGCTCGAGCAGCGCCTGCTTCGCCCCGGGGTCGAACGGCGCGACCTGGGCGATGGCGTTGACCAGCATCTCGTCGTCGAGCCGGGCGACGGCGGCCCAGTCGACCGCGAGGCCCATGGCGTCGCCGAGGCGCCGGGCTTCCCGCTCGACCTCGGCTCGCTGGATCAACGGCAGGGGGTCCGGCTCACGGTCGTCGAAGGCCTCGATATCGACGCTGGCGCAGCGGTAGGCGCTGTCGCCGTCGACCTCGCCGACCAGGCGGAAGCGGTTCGAGCCCAACAGGACGATGTTGAAGCGGCCGTCGTCGAGCTCCTCGATGCCGACGATCTCGCCGAGGCAGCCGACCTCGTACAGCGGCGCCTTATTGTCCTCGTCGAGGCGCAGCGGCTGGATCATCCCAATCCGCGCCGGGCCGTCGATCGCGTCGCGCACCATCTCGCGGTAGCGCGGCTCGAAAATGTGCAGCGGAAGCTGCGAGCGCGGGAACAGGATCGCCCCCGGAAGCGGGAAAATCGGGATGGTGACGGATCGGCTCACGTGAACAGCAGCGCCGAGAGCCGCCGCCGCTGCGCGCTCGACCAGGGGTCCTCGAGCCCCTGCGCCTCGAGCAGCTGGAGGAAGCGCTTGCGCGCCGCGCCGTCGTTCCACTCGCGGTCGCGCCGGACGATTTCGAGCAAGGCGTCGGCCGCCGCGTCGCGCTCGCCGGCCGCCATCAGCGCCCCGGCCAGTTCGAACCGCGTCGCATGGTCATCCGGGTCGGCGGCGAGCCGGTCCTCGAGCGGCGCCGTGTCGACCTTCGGCGCCGACGCGAGCTCGAGGGCGATACGCGCGCGACTGACCTCCGGCTTCGCTGCGATGTCCGCCGGCACGGCGTCGAGGGTCGTGCGCGCTTCGTCGAGTTCGCCGGCGGCGACGAGGGCGCGCACGAGGCCGCCGACGACCTCGGGATTGTCGGGCGCCATTTCCTGAATCTGCCTGAAGACGTTGGCGGCGCGCGGCGCGTCGCCGTCCGTCAGGATCTGCTCGGCCATCGTCAGCAGGGGCGCGATCTCGGCCTCGACCGCGGCCCCTTCCCCGGCGATCTTCAGCTGGGCGAGCAGCTGGTCGAGCGCCTTCTTCAGCTGGCCTTCGCTGCGATAGTTGGTGAGGTCGGCAACCGGCTGGCCGCGGTGGATCGCATAGACGGTGGGGATCGACTGGATACGGAACTGGGCGGCGATCAGCTTGTCCTTGTCGACGTCGATCTTGGCCAGGACCACGCCCTTGTCGGCATAATCGGCCGCGACCTTGTCGAGGACGGGTGAGAGCTGCTTGCACGGGCCGCACCACTCGGCCCAGAAGTCGAGGATCACCAGGGACGTCATCGACGGATGGATGACGTCTTGCTCGAAGCGCTGGATCGCTTCACGCTCGGCTTCGCTCATGCCCAGAGTCGCCATCCGCGGACGCATCCCTTTCACTGCTCGGAACCGCGCCCATATGGGCGGGCCGGGCCGTTGCCACAAGCGCTCGAGCCAAGGCTTGCGGGAGCGGCTTGGGCCATGCTAGGCGCGCGCCTCACCTCCGCCGGCGGCACGAGATTCGACGCCGGTGACAGCGCCAGAGCGGGCGTAGCTCAGGGGTAGAGCACAACCTTGCCAAGGTTGGGGTCGAGGGTTCGAATCCCTTCGCCCGCTCCAGCTGTCGGACTTTTGCGGTCGAACCCTCGAGTCTTTAGTGGCGCTCCGGCCAACAGGCCTACGCGCGGTTCGAATCCCTTCGCCCGCTCCAGCTGTCGGACCTTCGGTCTTCGCGCCTACTGGACTACTCGGCCTCGGCGCCGCCGCGGATCGTGGCTTTCAGTTGCTTGAGATAGACCCGCCCGACCGGCAGCCGCTTGCCGGTCCGCAGAAGCACTTCCGAGCCGCCGAGGCGCGGGGTGCGGAGCTCGGTGATGGCATTCTTGCGAACCAGCCAGCGGCGGTGGACACGGACGAAGAAGCCGGGCTCGACGCGGTTT